>ERZ1370068.6956-contig-5905_pt1 | contig 51043 bp, 54 predicted proteins | sample MGYA00561227_ERZ1370068 | MGnify/ENA primary metagenome ERZ1370068 (study PRJEB38410, sample SAMEA6850437) | metagenome | study: Metagenomic assessment of the ecological functions of the soil: analysis of the soil microbiota associated with the... | reverse complement strand
TTGTACTTCGTTCCAGTTACGTATTGCTCTTCTACGGCCACGCGATGCAGGGCATGATGGGCTCATTACCGGTGTGAGCCTGCAGGCCTTCACCGATGTGCGAGGCGCGCTGACCGGGGCGCAGTCGAAGGAGACCTGCTTTGTCTGACCCGAAGCTGCAAAGCCCCGAGCTGTGGACCAAGTTCCTGAGCGGTTCAGGCCCCCGATGGTGCAGAACCACGATGGGCAACTACCTCGAGCAATCGCGCAGCATCTTCCATGCAGATGCAGGAACAGCTGAACAAGCAGGCCCGAAACCATCTTCCCGGGACCGCTCGGGCGCGGCACGCCGACCGAGCGATGAGCGGCGGCGACGCGCCGCTCCTTCGTCACTGGAGGACCTCGTCCGCGCGCATGAGGACTGCCGGCGGGATGGCGAGGCCCCAGGGCTCTTGCCGTCCACGAAGATTGATCACGAACTCGAACTTGTGGTCGGCTGTTCCACCCGGCAGGTCGGCAGGCTTGGCACCCTTGAGGATCCTGTCGACGTAGCTAGCGGCCCCGGCGGTTGCATGTCGGGTGTCCGGCCCATAGGCACTGTCATTCCGCCTAGTGCGACGAACTCCTTGCATCGTAGATCGCCGGGGATGCGTTTCCGTTTGCCGCGATCTCAACGATCTACGGAAGTTGCCATACAGGCTGGCCATGGGCGCTGGGATCACGAGGCCAGCGACGCGCGCTCTCGTCGCGGTCTCGAACGCATCCTCCCAAGCTCGTCGGCGTTTCCGAAGAGCTTCCAGCGCCTGAAGTTCAATTCCCAGCTGTCCGCGCGGCCGTTTTGCAGTCCCGCCAGCCTGAGGGGCCATGCACCGCGGCTGGCCGGATCCCAGATATGAAGCCGACGCCGAGGCGACCTTGGGCAAAACACCTCCTTCCAGCGAGGTCAGCCGCTTCCCGTCCGCCTCCGGCGAAGGTTGGACACCCCGGTGACATTGCCGCCCGGCCTGGCCAGGCTTGCGACGAGCTTCGCCTCCACCGGATCGGCGACGTTGGCCATGACGATTCGGGAATCGTCGACGTCGCCTGCATCGCGGCTCGGATCGCGGGGTCGACGACGCAATCGCGATCCCACGTCGACCTTGAGGGCGACCAGTTCAGCCGCCAGCGGCGGCGTCGCTCCCGCCGGCGCCGATCGGCGAAAATCCCGCGATGACAGAGGACACGCTGGTTCGACCCCCGCCGCCGCCACCGGCTCGACCGGCGCACCGAAGATCGGCTTCGTCTCACTCGGCTGCCCCAAGGCGCTGACCGATTCCGAGCTGATCCTGACCCAGCTTCAGCGCCGAGGGCTACGCCACCTCGAAGACCTTCGCCGGCGCCGACCTGGTGATCGTCAACACCTGCGGCTTCATCGACGACGCGGTCAAGGAAAGCCTGGACGACGATCGGCGAGGCGCTGGCCGAGAACGGCAAGGTCATCGTCACCGGCTGCCTCGGCGCCAAGGCGGGCGAGGGCGGCGGCAACCTGGTGCGGCAGATGCACCCGAGCGTGCTCGCGGTGACCGGCCCGCACGCGACCGAGGAGGTGATGGACGCGGTGCACGCGCACGTGCCCAAGCCGCACGATCCGTTCGTCGACCTGGTGCCGGCGCGAGCCCTCGATCGGCATCAAGCTCACGCCCAGGCACTACGCCTACCTGAAGATCAGCGAGGGCTGCAACCACCGCTGCACCTTCTGCATCATCCCGAGCCTGCGCGGCGACCTGGTCGTCGCGCCCGATCGGCGACGTGCTCGCGCGAGGCGCAGGCGCTGTTCGAGTCGGGCGTCAAGGAGCTGCTGGTGATCAGCCAGGACACCAGCGCCTACGGCGTCGACGTGCAGTATCGCACCGGCTTCTGGGACGGCCGGCCGGTGAAGACGCAGCATGCTCGACCTGTGCGAGCGGCTGGCCGAGATCGCCGCAGCCGCACGGCGCCTGGGTGCGGCTGCACTACGTCTATCCGTACCCGCATGTCGACGCGGTGCTGCCGCTGATGGCGACGCGGCGCGGTCCTGCCCTACCTCGACGTGCCGTTCCAGCATTCGCATCCCGACGTGCTGCGCCGGATGAAGCGGCCCGCGAGCGGCGAGAAGAACCTGGAGCGGCTGGCGCGCTGGCGCGAGATCTGCCCCGAAGCTGGTGGTGCGCAGCACCTTCATCGCCGGCTTTCCCGGGCGAGACCGAGGCCGAGTTCGAGCACCTGCTCGACTTCCTGCGCGAGGCGCAGATCGACCGCGCCGGCTGCTTCGCCTATTCGGCGGTCGACGGCGCCGCGCGCGAACGAGCTGCCCGGGCATGCTGCCGATCGAGCTGCGCGAGGAGCGGCGCGCGCGCTTCATGGCGGTCGCCGAAGCGGTGTCGATCGAGCAAGCTGCTGCGCGCGCGTCGGCGCGACGATGCAGGTGCTGGTCGATTCGGCGCCGGCGCTGGGCAGCAAGGGCGGGGTGCGGCCGCAGCTACGCCGACGCGCCGGAGATCGACGGCCGGGTCCGCTGCTGCCGCCGGAGAAGGCCTCGAAGACGCTGAAGGCGGGCGAGTTCACGCGCGCCAGGATCGTCGCCGTCGACGGCCACGACCTGGTCGGCGATCCCGATCTGAGTGCTGCATGGCTGAAGAAGAAGCCGCCGAGCAGCACCGCGCTGATCGCACCATCCCTACCGGCCGCCGGCCGGCTTCGGTCGGTGCAGCCGGCCGTGCACAAGGCGTCGACGGTGCTCTTCGCGAACACCGCCGCGCTGCGCGCGCGCGACCTGGAAGGAGAAGACCGGCTACACCTACGGCCTGCACGGCACGCCGACGACCTTCATCGCTCGAGGAGCGCATCGCGACGCTCGAAGGCGGCGCTGCAGACCGCTGCTCGCGCCGAGCGGCCTGGCGGCGATCACGCTGGTCGACACGGCGCTGCTGAAGAGCGGCGACGAAGTGCTGATTCCCGACAACGCCTACGGCCCGGCCAAGGAGCTGGCGCGCGCACGAGCTCGCGCGCTGGGGCATCGCGCATCGCTTCTACGACCCGATGGACCCGCAGTCGCTGCGCCGCCGCGCTGATCGCCGGCGACCCGCCTGGTCTGGCTCGAGCCGCCGGGCTCGGTGACGATGGAGTTTCCCGGACCTGCCGGCGCTGCTGCGGCTCGTGCGCGAGCGCCCGGCGTGATCGGTCGCGCTCGACAACACCTGGGGCGCCGGCATCGCCTTCGACGCCTTCGCCTCGGCGGCGAGGGCGAGGCGCTCGGCGCCGATCTCGATCAGGCGCTGACCAAGTACCCCTCGGGCGGCGCCGACGTGCTGATGGGCGCGGTGACGACGCGCGACGTGGCGCTGCATCAGCGCCTCAAGGCGCGACACATGCGCATGGGCTAGGGCGTCGGCGTCAACGACGTCGAGCGGTGCTGCGCGCGCTGCCGTCGCTCGACGCTGCGCTACGCGCGCGCAGGACCGCGGCGGCCGCGAGCTCGCCGACGTGGTGGGCCGGCGCGGCCCGAGGTCGCGCGCGTGCTGCATCCGGCGCTGCCGGCTCGCCGGGTCACGCGCACTGGGCAGCGCTCTGCTCGCAGGCCGCCGGCCTGTTCTCGATCGTCTTCGATGCGCGCTTCGCCAGCGCCGCAGGTCGACGCCTTCGTCGATGCGCTGAAGCTGTTCAGGATCGGCTACTCGTGGGCCGGACCGGTGAGCCTGGCGGTGCCCTACGACCTTCAGCTGATCATGCCGCAAGAACCTGCGCCGGGCCGGGCACGCTGGTGCGCTTCTCGGTCGGCCTCGAAGCGGTCGAGGACCTGATCGCCGACTGCGAGCAGGCGCTGGCGCCGCGCTCGGCTAGGCCGGCGCGCCGGCCGCGGCCGCAGGCCGCATCGCCAGGCCGGTCGGGCCCATCGCGAACGACATCCGCTCGTCGGGCTCGCTGCCGCTCGGGCGTGCCGACGCGCTCGATGTCGAAGCGGCCGATCAGCGTCGCCAGCGCCATCTTCATCTCCAGCATCGCCAGGTGCCGGCCGGGGCAGACCCGCGGTCCGGCGCCGAACGGCATCGAGACCCGGTTGGCCGAGGTCGCGCCCGGGCCGCTGCTCGGGCTCGAGCCAGCGCTGCGGATCGAACTCGGCGGCGCGGGCGAAGTAGTGCCTCGCGCAGCGAATCGCTGCGCACGTCGCCAGAAGACCAGCGTCGCCGCCGGGGACGCGGATGTCGGCGACGGTGGTGTCGCGCAGCGCCTGCAGCGTGAGCGAAGGGCGCGACCGGCTTGATGCGCATCGTCTCGTTGGCGCAGGCTTCGAGCCAGTGCATCTCGGCGGAAGCGCTCGTGCGTCCAGGTCGCCGGATCGCCGGCGACGGCGTCGATCTCGGCCGCGCGCCCGCGCCAGCGCCTCGGGATGGCGTGAACAGCAGCCAGATCGCCCAGGCCAGGCGTGTTGGCGGTCGTGTCCTCGCCGGCGAGCAGCATCGTCATGCACGTTGCCTGAGACCTCGCCGTCGGTGATGCCCGAGCCCGGGTCGTCGGCGGCGACGATCATCGCCTCGAGCAGGTTGGCCGGGCGCGGCGCGGCGCGCCGGGTCGGCATCGAGGCGCTTTGGCGCGCGGCGGCGACGAAGCCGTCGATCGCCGCATTGACCTTGACGACGCTCGCGTCGAGCTCGCGATCGGCGCGCGTCCGGTACCAGCGCCAGGTGGGGAAGGGCGCGAACAGGCGGCGGAACATCGCCGGGAAGATCTTGTCGAGGTGGCGCTGGATGATGTCGTCGTCGGACTCGAGCGTGTTGACGTCGGCGCCGAAGGCCAGGCCCGAGATCGCGTCGACGGTGAAGCGCATCAGGTCGGCCTGCAGGTCGATCGGCCGAGCCGGCCGCCGCGGCGCGCCGCCAGCGGCCTTCCGAGCCGGTCGCAGACCGCGGACCAGCGACGGAAAGTAGGCGCGCAGGTGGCGCGGGTCGAAGCCCGCCATCACCATCCGCCGCTGCCGCTTCCAGGGCTCGCCCTCGGCGCCGAAGACGCCGGCGCCGAGGCCGATCTCGCGGGCGATGGCGGCGAAGCGCGGCGTCCGCCGAAAGCCCTCGGGCCGGTCGCGGAGCATGGCGCCCATCGCCTTGTGGTCGGCGACCACGAGCAGGCGATGGCCGCCGATCGAGATGGTGAAGAAGTCGCCGTAAGCGTCGCGCCCAGCCCTCGACCTGCTGGTGCACGTGCGGCTTGTCGATCTGCAGCGTGTTGCCGAGCCAGGGCAGGCCGGGCGGGTGCGGCAGATCGTCGATCTCGCGCAGGGGCGGCGGCGCGGGCGGTGGGCAGGCTTCGCTCGACGTCGACAAGGACGGCTCCCTCGGTCAGTGCTTCGACTTGGAGCCGACCTTGTGCCGCATCAGCCGGCCCGTGCTCGCGCTCCCAGTCGCGCTTCTTCTCGGTGTTGCGCTTGTCGTGCTCGCGCCTTGCCCTTGGCGAGCGCGATCTCGGCCTTGACCCGCCCGCCCTTGTAGTGCAGGTCGAGCGGCACGAGCGTGAAGCCCTTCTGCTCGACCTTGCCGATCAGGCGCCGGATCTCCTCCTTGTGCATCAGCAGCTTCTTGGTCCGGTCGGCCTCGGGCTGGACGTGGGTCGAGGCACTGCGCAGCGGCGTTGATGCGGCAGCCGATCAGGTAGAGCTCGCCGTCGCGGATGACGACGTAGCCGTCGGTGAGCTGCACCTGGCCGGCGCGGATGGCCTTGATCTCCCAGCCCTCGAGCACCATGCCGGCCTCGTGGCGCTCTTCGATGTGGTAATCGAAGCGGGCTCGGCGGTTCTCGGCGATGGACAAGGGGCGACTCCTAAAATGATTCGATTCTATGAAGCACGTCAAGAAGTCGGTGCTCCTCTGGTACTCGGCGCATGAGATCTACGAGCTGGTGGTCGACGTCGAGTCATATCCGAAGTTCCTGCCCTGGTGCGAGCGCGCCGAGGTCCTCGAGCGCAACGCCGATGGCCTGACCGCGCGATTGCACCTCGCCTACTCGGGCCTGCGCCACGCCTTCACCACCCGCAACGTCCAGGTCGCCGATCAGTCGGTGCAGGTGTCGCCTGGTCGACGGCCCGTTCTCGCAGCTCGAGGGACCTGTGGCGCTTCGTGCCGCTGCCGGTGCCCGGCGCCGCCGCCCACCCCGGCACGGCCAGCGCCTGCAAGATCGAGTTCGAGCTGCGCTACGCCTTCGCCAACGGCCTGCTCGAGGCCGCGATCAGTCCGGTGTTCGACAGGATCGCCAGCACCTTCGTCGATTCCTTCGTCCGCCGCGCCGAGCAGGTCCATGGGCCGCGCTAGCGACGCGCCGGCGCTGCGCGTCGCCGTCGCCTGGTCGGCACGGCCGGGCGAGGCCCGCGAGGTCGGCGTCGCGCTGCCGGCCGGGGCGACGCGTGCTCGATGCGATCCGCGCCAGCGGCGCATGGTCGAGGACGCGTCGCGGTCGACATCTCGACCCAGGCCGTCGGCATCTGGGGCCGGACCGCGGCGCTCGATGCGCCGCTCGCCGACGGCGACCGGGTCGAGATCTACCGACCGCTGCTGATGGATCCGAAGGAGGCGCGGCGGCGTCGCGCCCAGCGCCGGAAGTGACGAGGCCTGCCGCGCCGCTACTTCGGCAATCGGCGGCGATCATGTCCTTGGCGTGCTTGGTCTCTTCGGCGCGCTGCTTGTCGTCGAGATACTCGCGCTCGCCCTTCTCGTTGGTGCGGATGACGCGCAGCCCGCTCTCGAGGTCGCGCAGCTGCGTCTGGGCGCGGCTGCAGTTGTCGGCTTGGCGGCCGCGACGCGCTCCTGCTCGGCCTTCTTCTTGGCGCGCGACATCGTCCTCCGCCTTCTTGCGCTTGGCCTCGAGCTCCGGGTCGACGCCCTTCGGCATGACGGCGCTGGAGCGCCAGGGCGGCGCGGACCGCGGCCGACGCCGGCCGAGGCGGCCGGCGCGACGGTGCCGGCAACGGCGCGGCGCCGTCGGTCGGGAGAGGATGTCCTGGTCGGGCGTGCCGGCCGGCGGCGGCAGGTCGCTGTACTGGATCCGACCGCTCGTGTCCTTCCACTTCCACTGCGCTTCGGCCGGCAGGGAAACGAGCACGAGGACAGCCGCGGCGGCGGCCATGACCGTGCGGAAGACGCTATCTTCACCATGAGGCAGGGCGCGATCGTTGCAAGTGCGCGCCGAGTTTACCGGGCTGACCCGGCTTCGCGGCTCGCGGCGCCCGCTCAAACCGGAACTTTCCGACTGCATCCGTATAATTCGCTTTTGCGTCCTGGAGACTTTCTGATGCGCCTTCTGGGCAAAGCGCTGACCTTCGACGACGTCCTGCTGGTTCCTGCGTTCTCGAGCGTCCTGCCGCGCGACACCGATCTCTCTACCTCCCTCTCCCGAAACATCCGCCTCAACCTGCCGCTGGTCTCGGCGGCGATGGACACCGTCACCGAGGCCCGCCTGGCGATCGCGCTCGCCCAGGAAGGCGGCATCGGCATCGTCCACAAGAACCTGACGCCCAAGCAGCAGGCGGCGGAGTCGCCAAGGTCAAGCGCTACGAATCGGGCGTGCTGCGCGATCCCTTCACCGTCTCGCCCGAGATGTCGGTGCGCGAGGTGATCGAGCTCTCCAAGGCGCGCGGCGTCTCGGGCTTTCCGGTGCTGCAGGGCAAGACCGTCGTCGGCATCGTCACCAATCGCGACCTTCGTTTCGAGACGCGGCTCGACGCGCCGGTGCGCGAGATCATGACGCCGCGCGAGCGCTCAGTCACGGTGCGCGAAGGCGCGTCGCTGGCCGACGGCAAGGCGCTGATGCACAAGGAGAAGCTCGAGCGCGTGATCGTCGTCAACGACGCCTTCGAGCTGCGCGGCCTGATGACCGTCAAGGACATCACCAAGCAGACCAGCTTTCCCGAACGCCGCGCGCGACGCCCACGGCAAGCTTCGCGTCGGCGCCGCGGTCGGCGTCGGCGAGGGCACCGAGGAGCGCGCCGAGCTGCTGGTGGCCGCCGGCGTCGATGCGCATCGTCGTCGACACCGCGCACGGCCACAGCCAGCGGCGTGGTCGAGCGGGTCCGCTGGGTCGAAGCGCAACTTCCCCGGCGTCGACGTCATCGCCGGCAACATCGCCACCGGCGCCGCCGCCAAGGCGCTGGTCGAGGCCGGCGCCGACGCGGTCAAGATCGGCATCGGCCCGGGCTCGATCTGCACCACCCGCATCGTCACCGGCGTCGGCGTGCCGCAGATCATGGCGATCGACGCGGTCGCCAAGGCGATCGCCGGCAGCGGCGTGCCGCTGATCGCCGACGGCGGCGTGCGCTTCTCCGGCGACCTCGCCAAGGCGATCGCCGCCGGCGCCGACGCGGTGATGATGGGCGGCGCCTTCGCCGGCACCGAGGAGGCGCCGGGCGAGGTCATCCTCTACCAGGGCCGCACCTACAAGAGCTACCGCGGCATGGGCTCGATCGGCGCGATGCAGCAGGGCTCGGCCGACCGCTATTTCCAGGAAGGCGAGGCGAGCGCGTCCGGCAACGTCGGCGGCGCCAAGCTGGTGCCCGAAGGCATCGAGGGCCAGGTGCCGTACAAGGGCTCGGTCGTCGGCATCATCTTCCAGATGGGCGGCGGCCTGCGCGCGTCGATGCACTACTGCGGCTGCGCCAGCATCGCCGAGATGCACCAGAAGGCCGAGTTCGTCGAGATCACCTCCTCGGGCATGCGCGAGAGCCATGTCCACGACGTGCAGATCACGAAGGAAGCGCCGAACTACCGCGCCGAATGACGACGCCCGCTTCGGCGAACGCCGCGCGGCAGCGCACGGCGGCGATGCCGTTCATCATGGTCACGCGTGCTGATCGACATGGTGTCGATCGGCCTGATCGTGCCGGTGCTGCCGGCCCTGGTCGGCAGCTTCACCGCCTCGCAGACCGAGCAGGCGTGGTGGTACGGCGCCGTGACCTTCGCCTTCAGCTTCGCCAACTTCCTGACCTCGCCGCTGCTCGGCGCGCTCTCCGACCGGCATCGGCCGCCGGCCGGTGCTGCTGCTCGGCTTCTGCGCCCTCGCGATCAGCTTCTTCGTCACCGCGCTGGCGACCGCAGCTGTGGATGCTGATCGCGGTGCGCCTGTTCAGCGGTGCGATGCAGTCGAACGTCTCGGTCGCCAACGCCTACGTCGCCGACATCACGCCGGCGGCCGACCGGGCCAAGCGCTTCGGCCTGCTCGGGGCGATGTTCGGGCTCGGCTTCATCCTCGGCCCGGTGATGGGCGGGCTGCTCGGCGCCATCGACCTGCACCTGCCGTTCTTCGTCGCCGGCGTCCTGGCGTTGATCAACCTGCCTCTACGGCTGGTTCGTGCTGCCCGAGTCGCTGCCGCCGGAGAAGCGCCGGCCGGTCGACTGGAAGTCCGCGCTCAACCCGGTGAAGTCGTTCGCCGAGCTCGGCCAGCTGCACGGCGTCGGCGTGCTGGTCGCGGTGGTCGCCTGCACCGCGCTGGCCCAGTTCATCCTCTACACCAGCTGGGTGCTCTACACCACCTTCAAGTTCGGCTGGGGGCCGCTGCAGAACGGCTGGTCGCTGTTCGCCGTCGGCGTCGTGTCGACGCTGGTCAGGGCTTCCTGCTCGGCCGGCTGCTGAAGCGCTTCTCGCCGCAGAAGCTGGCGATCTGGGGCTGGTCTCGTCGACGCTCGCCTACATCGGCTACGGCGCCGTCAGCGAGGGCTGGATGATGTTCGTCGTCATCGTCGCCAACATCCTCGCCTTCACCGTCGCCGCGTCGATCCAGAGCATCATCTCGGGCGCCGCCGATCCGACCACGCAAGGGCGGACGATGGGCGCGGTGAGCGGCGCTGCAGAGCCTGATGGCGGTGGTGGCGCCGGTGCTCAGCGCGCCGCTGCTCGGCGTGGTCTCGCACCTGCCGCGCGGCGACTGGCGGATCGGCATGCCGTTCTACTTCTGCGCCCTGGTCAGGCGGTCGCGCTCGGCCTCGCCTGGACGCCACTTCCGCAAGGCCTGGCGGGCCCGTCTCGCCGCGACGCCGCGACCCACCTGAACGAGGAACGCCCATGCACGACCGGATCCTGATTCTCGATTTCGGCTCCCAGGTCACGCAGCTGATCGCCCGCCGCGTCCGCGAGGCGCACGTGTTCTGCGAGATCCATCCGAACGACGTCAGCGACGCCTTCATCCGCGAGTTCGCGCCCAGGGGAATCATCCTCTCCGGCAGCCATGCCTCGACCTACGAGGAGCACGAGCTGCGCGCGCCGCGAGGCGGTGTTCGATCTCGGCGTGCCGGTGCTCGGCATCTGCTACGGCATGTTCACGATGGCGGTGCAGCTCGGCGGCCAGGTCGAGGCGAGCACGCACCGCGAGTTCGGCTATGCGGAGGTGCGAGCGCGCGGCCACACCAGGCTGCTCGACGGCCTGGAGGACTTCTCGACGACCGAGGGCCACGGCATGCTCAAGGTCTGGATGAGCCACGGCGACAAGGTCACCGAGCTGCCGCCCGGCTTCGCCCTGATGGCCTCGACCGCCGAGCTGCCCGATCGCCGGCATGGCCGACGAGCGCCGCGGCTTCTACGCGGTGCAGTTCCATCCCGAGGTCACGCACACCGTCAAGGGCCGCGAGCTGCTCGAGCGCTTCGTCCTCGGGATCTGCGGCGCGAAGCCCGACTGGGTGATGGGCAACTACATCGACGAGGCGGTGGCGCGCATCCGCGACCAGGTCGGCGACGACGAGGTGATCCTCGGCCTCTCGGGCGGCGTCGACTCGAGCGTCGCCGCGGCGCTGATCCACAAGGCGATCGGCGACCGGCTGACCTGCGTCTTCGTCGACCACGGGCTGCTGCGGCCTCGACGAAGGCCGCCTCGTGATGGAGATGTTCGCCGACCGGCTGCACGTCAAGGTGATCGCGCGTCGACGCCAGCGAGCAGTTCCTCGGCCAGCTCGCCGGCGTCGCCGACCCCGAGGCCAAGCGCAAGATCATCGGCCGCGAGTTCGTCGAGGTCTTCACCCGCGAGGCCGGGAAGCTGAAGCAGGCGAAGATGGCTGGCGCAGGGCACGATCTATCCCGACGTGATCGAGTCGGGCGGCGCCAAGTCGAAGAAGGCGATCTCGATCAAGAGCCACCACAACGTCGGCGGCCTGCCGGCGACGCTCGGCCTGAAGCTGCTCGAGCCGCTGCGCGAGCTGTTCAAGGACGAGGTGCGCGAGCTCGGCGTCGCGCTCGGCCTGCCGCACGACATGGTCTACCGCCATCCGTTCCCCGGCCCGGGCCTGGGCGTGCGCATCCTCGGCGAGGTGAAGACGCGAGCACGCCGACCTGCTGCGCCGGGCCGACGCGATCTTCATCGAGGAGCTGCGCAACACCGATCGATCCGGCGAGCCGGCAAGACCTGGTACGAGCTGACCTCGCAGGCCTTCGCCGTGTTCCTGCCGGTGCAAGAGCGTCGGCGTCATGGGCGACGGCCGCACCTACGAGCACGTGGTGGCGCTGCGCGCGGTGCAGACCAGCGACTTCATGACCGCCGACTGGGCCGAGCTGCCCTACGCGCTGCTGAAGAAGGTGTCGGGCCGGATCATCAACGAGGTGCGCGGCATCAACCGCGTCACCTACGACGTCTCGTCAAGCCGCCGGCGACGATCGAGTGGGAGTGAGCGCGCTGGTTCCTGGCACAGGGCACATGGGCATGATCTGACGCGAGGTCGAACCCGCGGCCGGTGCAACACTCCTGCGATGCGTCTTGGCCCTGCTGTCCGGACATCCACGCCAATCCCCTGGCCCTGCAGACCTGCCTGGCGCGCGCGCCATGAGCTGGGTGCAACCCAGCTGGCGTTGCTCGGCGACCTGGTCGGCTATGGACCCGACCCTGCGGCGGTGGTCGACCGGATTCGCGACGCTGCAGGCGTCCGGGGCCTGGGTGCTGCGCGGCAACCGACGACACCCTGGCGCGCGGCACCTCCGGCCGAGCCCAGGACCGTGGACGAAGCCGGCGCGCGCTGGACCCACGACCAGCTCGACCCGTCACAGCGCGACTATCTCGCGGCATTGCCGCTGCAGCTGGAGTCCATCCACCGTGTTTCCTGGTCCACGCCAGCGCGAGATGCCCCTGCGGCGTGGCGCTACGTCAACAACCCGCTCGTGGCGGGCGACAGCCTGGCCCACGCGGTTCGCCACGAGGGCGTCTGCTGCGTGCTCGGCGGCCACGTCCATCTGCAGGCGCTGTACTACCGGGGCCGGGGCTCGACGCTCGATGCTGTTCGAGCCCGTGCCGGGCAAGAGCGATCCCGGTGCCGCAGCACCGTCGCTGGGTGGCCACCGTTGGGTCGGTGGGACAGCCGCGTGACGGCAATCGAGCCGCAGCCTTCGCCATGCTCGACACCCAGGCGGCACAGATGACCTTCCATCGCGTGCCCTACGACGTGGGTGCCATGGTGGCGTTGGCGCGCCGCAGGGCCTGCCGCAGGACGCGGTTCAACGTCTGGAAAGAGCGCGCTGAAATCCATGAGCACGGTCGGCCCTGGAACCCGGCGACACGCTGGACGGGTTCGTCATCGGCCCCGTGCTGCATGCCGGTTCGATGGCCCGCATCTTCAGCGTCCACTACGCGCAGGGCGGCGCGCGACCCCGGCGTTCCCGATGGTCGATGAAGGTGCCGCGCACGGGCTCGGGCGCCGGCCCCGAGACGATCGTCGGCTTCGAGACCGAGCACCGCCTGCTGCCCCTGTTGACCGGGCCGCACGTGCCCCGGTTCGTGGCTTGCGGCGCCCTGGCGGTCCATCCGTATCTGGTCATCGAACAGGTGCCGGGCCGCACCTACCAGGAACTCCTGGACCAGATGCCGCGGCTCGACGTGGACCGCGCCGTCGCGATGGGCATTGAGCCCTGGCGCGGGCCTGCCATAGCCTGCACCGTCAGAACGTGGTGCATCAGGACCGTGAAGCCCGCCAACGTGATGTGGCGCGACGGCGGCATTGCCGTCCTGCTGGACTTCCTGGGCTGTCGCACCACGCCGAGCTGCCCGATCTGCTGGCCGGGAAGAGACGCGCCAGCCGATCGGCACCCACGCCTACATGGCGCCCGAGCAGGTGCTCGGCATTCGCGGTGATTCGCGCAGCGACCTGTTTGCCGTCGGCGTCGTGCTCTACGAGATGCTGACCGGCGAGCTGCCCTTTGGCGACCCGAAGACGGCGGGCGGCCTGCGCCAGCGCCTGTGGATGGACCCGGTGCCGCCGCGCCGCCTGCGTCCCGAGATTCCCACCTGGCTGCAGGAGGTGGTCTGCGCCTGCTGGAGCCCCGGGCCGAGCACCGATATCCGTCGGCCAAGCATCTCGTGTTCGATCTCGAGAATCCCGACCAGGTCGACCGTCACGCGCGCGCGGCCAACGCCTCGCGCGGCACGCCCTGGCACCGGCACCTGCGGCGCTGGCTGCGCGCAGCCGGCCTCCAGTACCACCCTAGCACCCATGCCGTTCGCGGCAGATCGACGAGGTGCCCATCGTTCTGCTGGCGCTGCCCCACGGCGACGTCGGCGACGGCACGCTGTACTCGCTGCGGCAGGCCTGCGCGCGGTCGCTGGCGTGCGCGACCCGGGCGCGCGCCTGGCCTGCGTCACCGTGACACCGCCCGTCGGGCCCCGGCGACACCGATGCGCAGCGCCGGCTGCTCGAGCAGCTGCGGCGCTGGGCAGCGAGCCGCTCGACCTGAGCCAGCATCAGGTGTCCTTCCATGTGCTGGAGTCCGGCGATGTGGCCGCGCGCGATCGTGCGCTTATGCCAAGCTGCAACACGGTGAGCATCATCGTCATGGGCGCCGCCACTGCACGGCCTGAAGTTTCAACCCCTCGTGCCGACGATTCCGGTCAAGGTGGCCATGCAGGCGCCGTGCACCGTGCTGCTGGTGAAAGAGGATCTGCCCGTGCTGGCCGGCCTCGACCCGGACGACGACTGACTTCTGTCGTCGAAATCGCACCGGCGGCGAGCTCGATCAGCCCGCGGACGGCCCGATCGGCTGCTTCGGCCCGGTTCCAGCCGAAGCGCGGAGCAGCTTCGAGACTGCGGACGACGACCGCCTCGGTGGAGATGCCAGGAGATGCTCGCCGGGCGGCACGTTCGAGGTAGACCATCGCGTGCCGCTCGCCCTCGGGTGCCCAGGTGCGGTGGCTGGCGAGGGCCGACATCCAGCAGACCGAGGGCGTGCCCGCCAGCCAGGCGAGGTGCATCGAAGCGGTGTCGCCGCCCAGGTGCAGCGCCGCGCCGCCGATCAGGGGCATGCAGCTGCGGAATGTCGAGGCGTGCCAGCGAACACCCGCCAGGGCGCGAACGGCAGGGCGCGCAGCAGCGCGTCGACGCGCGCTGCTCGCGCCCCTGGGCCGGAGCACGAGATCGCCAGCCGCCAGCTCGCCCCGCGCCCCGCGCAGGCGGAGCAGCAGCTCGACGAGCTGGCGCCGGCGGCAACTCCTTGCTGCTGCGCGGTGGTGCAGGCTCCAGGTGGACGTACTGCGCCGTCGCCGCCTCGGCTCCCAGCAGCGGGACCAGCGACGGGCCGGGCAGCAGCTCGAAGGTTGGGTGCGGCGGAGCCGGATGCCGGCCTGCTGCAGGCAGCGCCAGCGCTGCGAGGCGCATCGGCTCCTGGCCGAACGGGGATTCGATCAGGTCGGTGCCGAACCAGCGCCAGGCGAACCGTGTCCTGGCGGGCCCGGGGCGGCGCACGAGGGCGCCGCTTCGCGCCGCTCAGCCAGGCAGCGGTGCTGGCGTGGTCTGAGCCCATGAGGTCGATGGCGAGGTCGAAGCGCTCGGCGCGCAGCGCGGGTCGTGCTCACGACGCTGCCCAGGCTCAGCGAGCGGCGGTTGCGCCGATAGGACCAGACCCGGTCGATCCAGGGCGCGAGGCCGAGCAGGCTCGCGTACTCGCGGCGCACCAGGCAGTGCAGCTCGGCCTTCGGGTCGGGTCTGGCGCACCGCCGCCATCGCCGGCACGGAATGCACCAGATCGCCGAGCCCGGCCACCTCGACGATCAGGATCTTCACTCGCCGATGCGGTCTCGACCGCGAATCCGGGAGATTGCGGCACGAAGGGAGGCCGGGTTCACCGTGTCGATCGAGAGTGAAGCCGACGCCTCCTGGACGAACGCGCTGCCGAGCGCCCTGGAATTCGCCGAGCGCGTGCCGTCACGGATCGGCCGGCGCCGCCGCCGCCGGGGCAGAAGGGGGCGTCGCCGCCTCCGGGACGCCGGGCTGCGGGACCACCTGCCCCGGCGTGTCCGTCGGCGCCTCGCCGGAGAGGGATATGCGGCAGGCTGGTTGCGCAATGCCCTTGTGGCAGTCGATGCAGGTCTTTTCCTTGCTGGCCAGGTAGGTCGAGTGCATGTTCTGCGCCCGCACGCTCTGGCGCGTGAAGTCCATCGAGGTCGTAGCTGATGGCAGTTGCGGCACTCCGAGCGAGTCGTTCGCCTTGAAGCGCGCCCACTCGTGGCGCGCGAGCTCGAGCCGCATGTCGCGGAACTTCTCCTGCGTGTCGATGGTGCCGAAGATCTTGCCCCAGACCTCCTTCGAGGCCTGCATCTTGCGGGCGATCTTGTCGGTCCAGTCGTGCGGCACGTGGCAGTTGGAGCAGATCGGCGCGCACGCCCGAGCGGTTGGTGTAGTGGATGGTGCGTCTTCAGCTCGGCGAACACGTTGTCGCGCATCTCGTGGCAGCCGGTGCAGAACGTCTCGGTGTTGGTCAGCTCCATGGCCGTGTTGAAGGCGCCCCAGAAGACGATGCCGCCGATGAAGCCGCCCAGCGTCAGGAAGCCCAGGCTGTAGTGCACGCTGGGCCGGCGAGATGATCGTTCCAGTAGCTGCTTGATGCGCTCGATCATGCGCGGGCCTCGCTGCTACTTCTGCCGGCCAGCGGCGGCGGCCTTCTAGCACGGTGTCGACGTTCTGGAAGCCGTTGCCGACCGAGCGGGCGGACCGTTCTCCTGCGCCACGTGGCACTGCATGCAGAAGTAGCGCCGCGTGGACACGTGGTCGAGCACCTTGCCGCTGCGGTCGATGTAGTGCGTGCCGCTGACCGGGATCGGCCTGCGAGAAGTCGGTCTTCTCGCGGGCATGGCAGTCCAGGCACTTGTTGAAGTTCTTGTCGATCTGGTAGCCGTCGATGCGGTGCGGAATGGTGGGCGGCTGCTGGCTCGTAGTTGCGCGGCAGCCGGTTGTCGTCGTTGACCGGCGTTGCCGAGCAGCGGGCGGCTGGGTGCGTGTCGGTGATCGGCGTCGGGCCGCGCATGGCATCGACGAAGGCGGCGCCGGCTGGGCGCAGAGCAGCGCGACGGCCAACGCAGGCCCAGGAGGATGCGCGATTTCATGGCGGCCTCGGCGTCATACCTTCACGATCTTGACGGCGCACTTCTTGAAGTCGGTCTGGAACGAGATCGGGTCGGTCGCGTCCAGCGTCACCTTGTTGATCAGCTGGCTGGCGTCGAACCAGGGCACGAACACCAGGCCGCGCGGCGGCTTGTTGCGGCCGCGGGTCTCGACGCGGGTGCGCATGCTGCCGCGGCGCGAGCTGATCTCCACCTCGGACGCCGCGCCGGACGCCGAGCGCCACGGCGTCGTCCGGGTGCATGTAGCAGACGCATGCGGCACCGCCTTGTGCAGCTCGGGCACCCGTCGCGTCATCGAGCCCGAGTGCCAGTGCTCCAGCACGCGGCCGGTCGACAGCCAGAACGGAAAGTCCTTGTCCGGCGACTCCGGCCGGCGGCTCGTAGGGCAGGGCGTAGATGCGCGCCTTGCCGTCCGGGTAAGCCGTAGAACTGGTAGCCCGTGCCGGCCTTCACGTAGGGATCGGAGCCCTCGCGTGTAGCGCCACAGCGTCTCCTTGCCGTTGACCACCGGCCAGCGCAGGCCGCGCACCTGGTGATAGGTGTCGAAGGGCGCCAGGTCGTGAGCCGTGGCCGCGGCCGAACTGCGCGTACTCCTCGAACAGGCCCTTTTGCACGTAGAAGCCGAAGGCCTTCGCCTCGGCGTTGGCGTAGCCGGCCTCGACCTCCGGAGGCCGGGAACTTGTCGACCTGCGCCGTTGCGGAACAGCACGTCGAACAGCGTCTTGCCGCGGCACCTCGGGCTTCTTCGCGATCAGCTCGGCCGGCCACACCTCCTCGACCTTGAAGCGCTTGGAGAACTCCATCAGCTGCCACAGGTCGGAGCGTGCCTCGCCCGGCGCGATCGACGAGCTGGTGCCAGAAGTGGGTGCGGCGCTCCGCGTTGCCGTAGGCCCCTTCCTTCTCGACCCACATCGCCGCCGGCAGGATGAGGTCGGCGGCCACCGCCGTGACGGTCGGATAGACGTCCGAGACGACGATGAAGTTCGTCCGGGTTGCGGTAGCCGGGGTAGCCCTCCTGCATCAGGTTGGCGCCGGCCTGCATGTTGTTGTTGACCATCACCCAGTAGGCGTTGAGCTTGCCGTCCTTGAGCATGCGGTTCTGCAGCACCGCGTGATAGCCCGGCACGTCGGGGATGGTGCCGTCGCGGCAGCTTCCAGATGTGCTCGGCGCTCGCGCGCGGTGCTTGGGATTGGTCACCACCATGTCGGCCGGCAGGCGGTGGGCGAAGGTGCCGACCTCGCGCGCGGTGCCGCAGGCCGACGGCTGGCCGGTCAGCGAGAACGGGCTGTTGCCGGGCGTCGAGATCTTGCCCGTCAGCAGGTGGATGTTGTAGACCATGTTGTTGCACCACACGCCGCGCGTGTGCTGGTTGAAGCCCATGGTCCAGAACGACATCACCTTGATCTTCGGGTCGGCGTACAGCTCGGCCAGCGCCTCCAGGCGATTCGCCGGGCACGCCGCTCAAGCTTGGCGGTGTACTCCGAGGTCGTAGGTCGACACGAACTTGGCGAACTCGTCGAAGGTCGATCGGCTTGGAGCCGCCGCGCATCGCCGGCGTTCTTGGCCGCCTTCTGCAGCGGGTGCTCCGGCCGCAGCCCGTAGCCGATGTCGGCGTTGCCGAGGCGGAAGGTGGTGTGCTTGTCGACGAACTCGCGGTTGACGCGGTCGGTGCTGATGATGTGGTGGGCGATGTAGTTGAGGATCGCCAGGTCGGTCTGCGGCGTGAACGGTGAGCTCGATGTCCGCCAGCTCGTAGGACCGGTGCTCGAACGTGCGACAGCACCGCCACCTTGACGTTCGGCGCGCTCAGGCGCCGGTCGGTCACCCGCGTCCAGAGGATCGGGTGCATCTCGGCCATGTTCGAGCCCCACAGCACGAAGGCGTCCGCGGCCTCGATGTCGTCGTAGCAGCCCATCGGCTCGTCGGCGCCGAAGCGTGCGCATGAAACCCGACGGCCGCCGAGGCCATGCAGTGGCGCGCGTTCGGGTCGAGGTTGTTGGAGCGGAAGCCCGCCTTCATCAGCTTGAGCGCGGCATAGCCCTCCCAGACCGTCCACTGGCCGGAGCCGAACATGCCCACCGACGGTCGGGTCCCTTCTCCTTCAGCACGCGCTTGAACTGCTCCGCCATGACGTCGAAGGCCTGTGTCCCAGGACACGCGCTCGAACTCGCCGTCCTTGGCGTACTTGCCGTTCTTCATGCGCAGCAACGGCGTCGTCAGCCGGTCTTCGCCGTACATGATCTTCGACAGGAAGTAGCCCTTGACGCAGTTGAGGCCCCTGGTTGACCTCGGCCTGCCGGTCGCCATGCGTCGCGATCGACGCGGTTGTCCTTCACCGCGACCGTCACGCCGCATCCGGTGCCGCAGAAGCGGCACGGCGCCTTGACCCACTCTGACGCGCCGGGTCGCCACCGGCGGCCTGCGCCGTGCGCCGGCATGGCGATGCCGGCGGCGGCAGCCGGCCGCCGCTGCGGCGGATTGCCGGATGAACTCCGTCGCCTACGCATCGGCGAATCTCCTCGTTCATCGCGCTCGAGGCTGTCGGCGCACTGGTAGACGAGCGCCGCGGACAGCACGCCGTCGAGGCGCTGGATGCTGTGCCACCGCTGCCGTCATCGCTTCGGCCGCTGGGCGCTTCCAGCGTCACGACCAGCTTGCCGCGGAGCCGACGAGGCGTGGACGCAGGCGCCCGGCAGGGCGGCGACGGCCTCGGCGACGGATTGCAGCCGACGCGGCGACGAGTGGCACGACGAGGCTGGCGATGTGGAGCTCGTCGATCGGCATGGGCGGCGTCTCAGAACTTCGCGCCCGGGTGGGCCGGTGACGAGCTGAACCGCCCCACACCAGGAACCCGTACCCGGAAACCACGGCCACGGCCAGCACCGGTGCAAGGACCACCGACAGGAACAGGAACGCCCGCAGCTCTTGCGCCTTCGTCGTCGGCTTCGCTCGTTCGTCCATGGCCTCGGCTCTCTCCAGTCTGCAGAAGAGATATCGACCCGTCCCCGGGGTGTCCAGATCGCGCCACGCGCTGAAGCGGCTCTTTCGGGCCCGCGCTTGATCAGATCAAACAACCGTCGCCTCGCCTTCCGACAATAGGTGCACGGCGAATACACCTTATGGATCGACGCCGAACTCAGACCAACTAACCTTTCTGGGCACTCCATGAACTCCACCCACAGGCTGTGGCGATGGCTCGGCCTCATCTTCGTGCTGTCGTTCGGGGCCCTCGGCTACCTCGGCTGGCAGATCTACCTGACGGCGCCTCCCATCCCCAAGTCGGTCGTCACGACCGACGGCGAAGTGCTGTTCACCGGCGAGCAGATCCAGCGCGGCCAGCAGGCCTGGATGGCCGGCGGGCGGCCAGCAGCTCGGCACCGTCTGGGGCCACGGCAGCTACGTCGCGCCCGACTGGTCGGCCGACTGGCTGCACCGTGAGGCCACGGCGCTGCAGGCCATTCGCGGCGCCGAGCAGCGCAAGGCCACGCCGACGTTCGACCGAGCGCGGACCAGGCTGCCGTCGACGCCCGCGTGCGCGACGAGATGCGCCGCAACACCTATGACGAGATCGACCGGCGTCGTCAAGGTCTCGGCAGAGCGCGCCCAGGCCATCCGCGAGGTCGCCAGCGCACTACGAGGGCCTGTTCGGCACGCGAGCCCGCGCTGGCGACGCTGCGCGACCAGTACGCGATGACCGACGGTGCGTCTGCCCGAGAAGGCAGACCGCCAGGCGCTGGCCGCGTTCTTCTTCTGGACCTCGTGGGCCGCGGTGACCAACCGCCCGCGGCGAGACCGATCTCTCCTACACCAGCAACTGGCCGCACGAGCCGCTGGTCGGGCAACACGATGTCGACATCGGCCGCGATGTGGTCGATGGTCAGCATCATCCTGCTGCTGGCCGGCATCGCCGCGATGCTGTGGCTGCAGGGCGGCGAGCAAGCACGAGGAAGAGGCCGAAGGTGCCTGCCGCGGACCCGCTGCTCGGCGCCAAGGCCACGCCCTCGATGAAGGCCACGCGCAAGTACTTCTTCGTCGTCATCGGCCTGATGCTGCTGCAGATCGGCATGGGCGCCGATCACCGCGCACTACGCGGTCGAGGGCCAGTCGCTTCTTCGGCATCCCGCTGGCACAGGTGCTGCCCTACGTCGTCAGCCGGACGGTGCACACCCAGATCGGCATCTTCTGGATCGCCACCGCCTGGCTGGCCACGGGCCTCTACGTCGCGCCGCTGCTTGCCGGGCCGCGAGCCCAAGCTGCAGAAGCTCGGCGTGGACGCTGCTCTTCTGGGCGCTGATCGTCGTCGTGCTGGGCTCGACCATCACCGGCTGGCTCGGCACGCTGCAGCACCGCGGCGTCGACTTCAGCTTCTGGCTCGGCAACCAGGGCCTCGAGTTCACGAGCATGGGCCGCGTCTGGCAGATCCTGCTGTTCGTCGGCCTGCTGTTCTGGGTCTTCCTGCTCGGCCGCGCCCTGTGGCCCGCGCTGAAGAAGCCGTCGGAGACCCGCGGCCTCATCGCGATGGTGTTCCTGTCGGCGACCTGCATCGGCGGCTTCTACGCGACGCTCGCTCACCTGGGGCCAGCACACCCACTACTCGATGATCGAGTACTGGCGCTGGTGGCTGGTGCACCTGTGGGTCGAAGGCTTCTTCGAAGTGTTCGCCACCGCGGTCGTCGCCCTCATCTTCACGAACCTGGGCCTGATCCGCGCCGCGTCGGCCAACCGCGCCATCATCGCGGAGACCATCGTGTTCCTGTTCGGCGGCATCCTCGGCACGCTGCACCACCTGTACTGGACCGGCACGCCGACCTCGGTGATCGCCGTCGGCTCGGTGTTCTCGGCCCTCGAAGTCGTGCCGCTGACGCTCATCGGCCTCGAGGCGCTGCAGACCTACCGCCGCTCGAAGGCGGTGCCTGGCTCGGCGCCTACAAGTGGGTCATCCTGTCCTTCGTCGCGGTGGGCTTCTGGAACACGGTCGGTGCGCGGCCTGCTCGGCTTCGCCATCAACCCGCCGGCGTCGCTGTACTACGTGCAGGGCCTGAACATGACGGCCGCGCACGGTCACGCGGCGCTGTTCGGCGTCTACGGCATGCTGGGCATCGGCCTGATGCTGTTCTGCCTGCGCGGTCTGTACGACCGGGCGCTGCACGCCGACCGGTTCCTGAAGCCTGCCTTCTGGAGCCTGAACATCGGCCTGGCGATGATGGTCTTCCTGTCGCTGCTGCCGGCGGGCATCTACCAGGCCTGGGCCAGCATCACGAAGGGCCTGTGGTACGCACGCTCGCCCGAGATCATCCACTCGCCAGTGATGGAGACGCTGGTGTGGCTGCGTGTGCCGGGCGACATCGTGTTCGCGGCCGGCAGCGTGCTGCTGGCGGTCTACGCTCTGAAGCTGCTGCGGACGGGCCGACGCTCCGAGGCGGCGACGCGCCGTCGTCGATGCCCTCGTTGGCCGAGCGCTGAAAACCGAAGCCGGAGGGCGTCTCGCCCTCCGTCCTGACTTCGACGCACCATGAAACTCACCGCCTTCACCGACTACAGCCTGCGTGTCCTCATCTATCTCGCGGCCGACCCGACGCGCCGGGCGACCATCGCCGAGATTGCCAGGTCGTTCGACATCTCCGAGAACCACCTCGTCAAGGTCGTCCACTTCCTCGGCAAGCAGGGCTGGATCGAAACGGTTCGCGGCAAGGGCGGGGGCATCTGGCTGGCGATGCCTCCCGTGCAGGTCAACGTCGGCAAGGTCGTGCGCGACACCGAAGGCGCGGCGATGCCGGCGGTATGTTTCTCCGAGGACGGCGACCGCTGCGTCATCGACGGATCCTGCCGACTGAAGGGCGTGCTCGGCGAGGCCGTCAAGGCGTTCTACGCCGTGCTCGACCGCTACACGCTCGAGGACATCTCGCGCAACCGGCAGACCCTGGCCAAGGTCCTGATGATCCGCGCCGCCTGAGCGTGATGGACACGCTTCATGTTCCGGCCGGCCCCGACTCGTCCTATCGCCTACGTGGGACCGGAGGCGCTGCGCCAACCCATCGAGGCGGCGCTGCGCGAGGTCGTCGACCCCGAGGTCGCGATGACCATCGTCGACGTCGGCCTCGTCTACGGCGTGACGCGTCGACCTGACCGGGTGAACGTCGTGATGACGATGACGTCGGCGGCCTGCCCGGTGACCGACGTCATCGTCGGCGACGTCGAGGCGGAGCTCGACCGGGTCGTTCCGCCGGCAGCTGCAGATCCGACGTCGACCTGGTCTGGGAGCCGGCCGTGGACCACCGACCGGATGAGCCGAGCGGGCCAAGGCCTTCATGGGCTGGTAGGCCGCCATGCGAGACCGCGAGCACGCACACCGCGGACGCCAGCACCTGTGCGGCTCGCGCGCCTGGCGTTCCTGTCGGTCGTCGCCGCCTTGCTGGTGACGGGCGTCATCGGCGGCTTGCTGCGCGCGGCGTCGCGGTGCCGGTACCGGGCGACAGGCGCGTGGCCGGGTCGGGCCGTGTCGGCTCACGCCTTCCTGATGATCTGCGGGTTCATGGGCACGGTCATCGCGCATCGAGCGCGCCGTCGCCGTCAAGGAGCGGCTCGCGTTCGCGGCGCCGGCGGCATCCGGCCTCGGCGGGTGTGCTGATGCTGGCAGGAATGCCGGCGGCCGCGGCGTGGCTGGCCGTCCTCGGCCTCGCTCGCCTTCATCGCGGTGAACGTGACCGTGGTCTCGCGGCAGCGGGCCGCACACACCGCGCTGCTGCTGACCGGCGCCGCGACCTGGCTGGTCGGCAACCTGCTGTACGCGCTGGGCAATCGGCCGGCCATGGTCGTGCCCTGGTGGTTCTCGTTCCTCGTGCTGACCATTGCCGCCGAGCGACTCGAGATGACCCGGCTCATGCGCCGTCGCCGCGGCGCCGCGGCGACGCTCTGCACCTGCCTGGGCCTCGTGCTGACCGGCTCGGCGGCATTCGCGTGGTCGCCGGTGTGGGGCGGCTGGCTGTACGGGCTGTCGCTGACCGGGTTGGCCGCGTGGCTGGTCTGCTTCGACATTGCCCGCCGCACCGTCGCCGCCGACGGGCTGAGCCGCTACATGGCGGTGTGCCTGCTGCTGGGCTATGCCTGGCTCGCCGTGTCCGGTCTGGCGTGGATGGCGACGTCGCTCGGGCTTCGCCGCGCGCGACGTGGCGCTGCATGCGCTCGGCCTGGGCTTCGTCTTCAGCATGATGCTCGGCCACGCGCCGGTCATCCTGCCGGCACTGGCCCGCGTCAAGCTGCTGTTCGGCTGGTTCTTCTACGTCCCGCTGGCGCGTCCTGCACGCCTCGCTGGCGGTCCGGCTGTTCGCTCGGGCCCGTTCGACTTCCGCCTGCTGCAGCGCCGGTGCCGCCGGCAACGCCGCCGCCATCGCGCGTCTTCGCCGTGACCGTGGCGGGCTCGGCCGCGGCCTGGCGCCTGAAGCACCCGGCCTCACCCAGACAGCGCCATGCGATCCCTGCACCTCATTGACGAGCCCCGGCGCGCCCGCCGCGCCGCTTCGCCCTGTTGGAGCTGGGCTTCCGGCCGTTCTACCTGCTCGCGAGCGTGTTCGCGGCGCTGTCGATTCCGCTCTGGGCGCTGCAGTTCTCGGGCCTGCTGCCGCATGCCTACCTGGCCGGGCCGGTGTGGCACGCCCACGAGATGCTGTTCGGCTTCGCCCTGGCCGTGATCGTGGGCTTCCTGTTCACGGCCGGGCAGAAACTGGACCAACCAGCCGACGCCGAGCGGGCCGGCGCTGGCGGCGCTCGCCGGTCTGTGGCTTGCCGCACGCGTGCTCGTGCTGACACCGTTCGCGCTGGGCCGCCGCGGCAGCCAACGTGGCGTTCCCGCTGGCCGCGGCGGTCGCGCTCGCGATTCCCTTCTTCAAGGCACGCAACCGTCGGAACTACTTCTTCGTCGCGCTGCTGGTGCTGATGGCGGTCGCCGCCGGATTCGTCCACCTTGCGCAGCTCGGGGTCATCGGCCTGCCGGCCTGGGCCGGCTTGCAAGCTCGGGCTGGACGTCGTCCTGTTCATCGTCGTCGGTGATGGCCGGCCGCGTGATTCCCATGTTCACCAACAGCGGCGTGCCCGGCGCGTCTGCCACCCGCAAGCCATTCGTCGAGAAGGCGGCGCTGGGGCTGGTGCTGGCCTGCTCGCCGCCGACGCGCGGCGGGCTGCACCGGAGTGCCGCTCGCCGTCGTCGCCGCCATGGCCTGCCTTGCGCACGGCACGCGATGGGCGCTCTGGCAGCCCTGGAAGACGCTCGCGGTGCCGCTTGTCTGGGTGCTCCATCTCGCCTACTTCTGGGTGCCGGTGCACCTGGCGCTGCGAGCACTCGTCGAGCTCGGTGTCGTTCCGTCGTCGGCAGCGACCCATGCGTTGGCCGTGGGCGCCATCGGCGGCCTCGTCATCGGCATGATGACCGCGCACGGCCCGCGGGCACACGGCGCGGCCGCTGCGTGCGGACCGCTTCGACATCGCGTGCTACGTGCTCGTCGCGCTGGCCGGCGTGGTGCGCGTCGCGCTGGCCGCTGCTGGCGCCGGCAGCAGACGCTCGTCGCCGTTCAATGCGTCCGCGGCCCTGTGGTCGGCCGGCTTCGGCCTGTACGCCGTGCGCTACTGGCCGGCGCTGACACGGGCACGGCTGGACGGGAAGCCGGGATGAGCTGCCTCGACTACGCCACCCTCAAGCTCGTTCACCAGAGCGCTGTGGCGCTTTCGCTGACCGGGTTCTTCGTGCGCGGCGCTGGCGAGCTTCGCCGGGGCGGGCTGGGTGCGCGGCCGGGCGGCGAGGTCCTTGCCCCATGTCGTGGACACCGTGCTGCTCCTGTCGGCGCTGACGCTGGCCTGGATGCTGCGGCTCACGCCCGGGAATGCGCCCTGGCTGCTGGCCAAGATCGTCGGGCTGGTGCTTTACGTCGGTCTCGGCGTCGTCGCCCTGCGGCCCGGACGGCCGCTGGCGCTCCGGGTGGCGGCCTGGGTGGCGGCCCTGGCCACTGTCGCCTGGATCGTCTCCGTGGCCCTCACCAAGGACCCGAGGGGCTTCCTGGCTGTGCTGGGCCCGCTCGCCGCTTGATGGGCATCAAGCCTGCGAACCGTCGCCGGGTCCACCATACGTCATGACCGCTGCCACCCCTTCGACCGCGGACGTGCGAACGGTGCTCACCGAAGAGTTGCTGCGCAAGTTCGACACGCCCGGGCCGCGTTACACGTCCTACCCGACGGCCGACCGCTTCACGGAGCAGTTCGGCCCGGCCGACGCCGTCCGCGTGCTCGAAGCGCGCAGCCGGAACCGGCTCGTCGGCGCCGCTCTCGCTGTACGTGCACATTCCGTTCTGCGAGTCGCTGTGCTACTACTGCGGCTGCAACAAGATCATCACCAGGCACCACGAACGCGCCGCCGAGTACCTCGACGCGCTCGAGACCGAGCTGGCCCTGGTGCTCGAGTCGCTCGGCCCGGGCCGGCCGGTGTCGCAGCTCCACTTCGGCGGCGGCTCGCCGACCTTCCTGTCCGACGCCGAGCTCGCGCGGGTGATGAGCGCGCTGGCCGCGGCGTTCCGCCTGACGCCGGACTCCGAGGTCTCGATCGAGGTCGACCCGCGCACCGTGACGCCCGACCGGCTGGCCCACTTCCGCACGCTCGGCTTCAACCGCCTGAGCTTCGGGGTCCAGGACTTCGACCCCGACGTCCAGCAGGCGGTGCATCGCGTCCAGTCGTTCGAGATGGTGAGGGGCTGATGACGAGCGCCCGCGAGCTGGGCTACGTCTCGATCAATGCCGACCTGATCTACGGGCTTCCCAAGCAGACGCCCGAGAGCTTCGCCAGAACGGTGGCGCAGATCAGCGAGTTGCGACCCGACCGCATCGCCCTGTACGCCTATGCGCACCTGCCGGAGCGCTTCAAGCCGCAGCGTCGCATCGCCGACGCCGACCTGCCTCCCGCCGCGCAGCGCATCGCCATGCTCGGGCGACGCCATCGCCGGATTCCTGTCGCGCGACTATCGCTACATCGGCATGGACCACTTCGCGCTGCCGAGCGATTCGCTGGCGGTGGCGAAGCGCGAAGGCCGGCTGCACCGCAACTTCCAGGGCTACAGCACGCAGCCCGACTGCGACCTCGTGGCGCTCGGCGTTTCGGCCATCGGTCGGGTCGGCGTCGGCCTACTACCAGAACGCGAAGACCCTGCCGGAGTACTACGAGTCGCTGCGTCAGGGCCGCCTGCCGGTCGTTCGCGGCTACGCCCTGACGGCCGACGACGAGCTGACGACGAGACGTCATCATGGCGCTGATGTGCCAGGGGCGACTGGAGTTCGCGCCCATCGAGCGGGCGCACGGCGTGAGCATGAAGGACGACTTCGCGCCGGAGCTCGAGGCCCTGCGCGAGCATGGCGGCCTCCGGGCTGGTCGCGCTGGAAGCCGGTGCGATCCAGGTGACGGCCTCGGGCTGGTTCCTCGTCCGCGCCATCGCCATGGTGTTCGACCGCCACCTTCGCCAGGGCAGGGACGAGCGCCGGTTCTCCCGGGTCGTCTGAGCCGGGCCCGCGCCTGTTCCTCTGCCCTCAGCCTCTGCCCTCAGCCCGGCGGCGAGCGGCGCAGCCGGACCTTGAGCGCCGAGATCTCGCGCGAGGTCGCCGCGCAGGTAGGACGAGACCGACGCCATCCGCCCGAGCTGCTGCTCGAGCTTCGGCCGCTCCCTTGCGGAACTGGACCGCGAACGCCGGGCTCGTCGACTCCATCACGACGGCGTCGTCGATCCGGCTCAGCTCGCGGCGCAGGCGGACCACGTTCGCGGCCGGCTCCGCGCCGGCGATCTTGTTCGCGTCCTCCCTCGCCGGTCTCGGCCATCGGCAGGGTCAGCGGCTTCGCCGAAGCCATGGCGCTGCGCACCTCGGCCATCCGGTCGTGCAGCGACTCGAACGACTTCAGGGTCTGCTCGACCTGGTCCTGCAGCCGCTCCCAGTCGACGTCGAACTCGGCGCTGCGCCGCTTCGCCCGCTCGAGCGCCTTGGCCGCCTGCGCCTGCAGGCGGTTGACGAGCTGCAGCCGATTCGTCAGCGTCTTCTTCATCGCCCCGAGCGCGTGCACGTGCATTGCCGCGCGCGCCTGCACCGCCGCGAACTCTGGCTCGCCGGCGATCGCGTCGAGGTCCTCGAGCGCCGCCGCGATCCGGTTGAGCAGGGCGCCGACGCCGCGGTTGAAGGCCTCGACCCGCTTGTATTCGAAGCTCATCACCTCGACGTCGCAGCGCCGGATCGCCGCGGCCAGGCCGTCGGCGCAGTGGCGCAGCTTCGGCTCGAGCTTCGCCCAGGCGTCGACCGCCTGCTGGAAGTTGCCGCGCAGGATGCGATTGAGGGCCGCGCCCGGATCGGCGGCCGAAGCGATCACGCTCGTCAGGCTCATGACTGTTCTCTTTCGAAGAAGATGTAGTCGGCGCTGTAGGGCACGCGGGCGATCCGGCCGATCGTCGCCTCGTTGCAGCTTTCGGCGGGCGCGGTGCCGCCGTGGGTGCGGATCCGCTGCACGCTGGTGATGCCGGCGAGGCGGCCGGAGCCGCCGGTGGTGCGGGTGTGCAGCAGCAGCCAGGGGATCGCATCGTCGGCATCGCGCGGCACGACCTTCGCGACCACCGTGCCGACGCGATGCGGCTGCCGTCCGATGCCTGCCAGGACGGCCCGGCGCCGTGGCTGCCGGCCGGCCGGCCGCGATCGTCGAACAGGCTCGCCTCGGGCGCGATGAAGACCCAGGCGGGCTGCACGCCGTCGACGCGCCGGCATTCGTAGATCTGCACGCCGCGGGCGGCGAGCTGTAGGCGCGGCGCCTCGCCGGCGGGAACGAGGGGCCCCGGAACCGGCTCGGCCGTCGGCGGCATGAGCGCCGCGCAGCCGCCGACGGCGGCGGCGGCAAGAGCGTCGGCAGGAAACGGGTCGAGTCCATGGGCCTCTCCCGGCTCAGCCGCCGCTGCCGGCCAGCTCGGCCTTCAGCGTCATCAGCTCGTTCTTCAGTGCCTCCATCGCCTTGAGCTTTCGGCCACGGCCTGGCGCAGCTCGGCCAGCCGGCTCTTGTCCGGATGCCGGCGCATGAACTGCGCGACCTCGGCGCTCGTCGAGGATGCCCTCGTCCTTGAGCGAATCGGCGATCTGCTTGCGGCGCTTCGGGTCGGCCACGGAGCCGAGGTCGAACTCGCCGATGACCTGCTGGCTGCTGCCGATCTTCAGCATGACGACCAGCTTGTCCGACTGGAAGGTGGCGATCCAGAACGCCGGGTTCTTCGCGCTCACCTTGGCCGCGGCGCTTTCGCCGACCGGACTTGAGCGAGACCTTGATGCCTGCGAACAGCTTTCGCGAGTCGCGGCTCGACCACGACATAGCTTCGCGAGTCGACTTCCGCCGTGGTTTCGTACTTGAGCAACAACTTGGGTTTCATGGTGTTCCTCCTTGGAATGAGAAGGGCGCCTCAGCGCTTGGTGACGATGACTTCGAGGTACTCGCCCGGGATCACTGAGCGAGCTCCCGCCCGAGGTGTCGAGCCTGGCGAGGAGGGCGAGAAGATCGGCCTCGAGCGCTCTCTGGCCGGCGGGCGCGAGCGCCGCGAAGGCCTTGTGCGTCGGGCCGTAGTAGTCGCGGAACACCTGCACGAAGTGCGCCGCCGAGCGATAGCGGAAGTTGAAGTGGCGCCGCTCGCAGCGCATCGCCGCGGCCAGCGTGCCGAACAGCGCCGCGCAGTGCGCCTCGGTGCCCCAGGCCGCAGGCGGTTGCAGCCCGGCGGGCGGCGGAACGTGCCGGCCGATGAGCTTGAACAGCTGGCCGATGAAGCCTTCCGGCGTCCAGTTGGCCATGCCGAGCCGGCCGCCCGGACGCAGCACGCGCAGCATCTCGTGCGGCCGTGCGCTGGTGGTCGGGCGCGAACATCGCGCCGAAGGTCGAGAGCACGACGTCGAAGCTGCCGGTCGGCGAACGGCAGGTCCTCGACGTCGGCGACTCTGGAACGTCGATCTCCAGGCCCTCGGCGCCGGCGCGCGCGGCGCCCTTGTCGAGCAGGCCGGGCACGTAGTCGGTCGAGGTGACGTCGGCGAAGCGCCGGGCCGCGCGCGAGCGAGGCGTTGCCGTTGCCGGCAGCGACGTCGAGCACGCGCTCGCCGCCGCGCACGTCGGCGGCCTCGGCCAGCGTCTCGCCGACGATCTGCAGCGTCGTGCCGACGACGGCGTAGTCGCCGCCGGCCCAGGTGGCCTGCTGCCGCTGCTTCACGGCCGCGAGGTCGGGTCCGGGAAGCACGGGAGCGGGGGTTGCGGTTTGCATGTTCATGGTCAAAGAGGTCCTGGTGGGTCGTGAGGTGAGCGTTGTCGATCAGGCGTCGGCGAAGAACGGCGCCAGCGCCTGCAGGATCCGCTGCATCTGCGCCGGGGTGACGAGCGCCTTCAGCACGCTGCTGGAAGCGCGGCTCCTGGGCGCCGGAGACGATGTATTGCCAGCGGTAGGCCTTGAGCACGAGCGCATGCACCGCGGCGCCTCGGCCGGGCCGAACGGGCGGCGCAGCGTCGAGAGGAAGAAGTCGGCATCGGCGCGGGCCTGCATCTGGCAGGATGCCGTCGACCGCGCCGACCAGCTCGATCAGCTCGTCGACGCCGCGGTCGCGCTCGGCGCTCGAGAGGCGGGCGTCCTCGCGCGCGCCATTCGAGCTCGTCGAGCATCGCGTGCTGCGACTCCTCCTTCCAGTGGAACAGGAACACGTCCTTCCACAGCGTCGGAGAGGCTCGTCGTCGGGCTCGATGCTCGAGCGGTAGTGCGCCTGGCGTGAACAGCTCGATGTCGAGCGGTCAGCGCCGAGCACCGCCCAGGTGCGACTTGCTCGAGCACCGCGCCGGCGACGTCGTCCGGCTGCGGCAGGAAGCCGTAGCCGCACGGGCATGCCGACGGCGGCCATGCGCTCGAGGCGGCGGAACAGTCTCCTGGTGCTTCAGCTCCTCGTCGGTGAGCCGCACCAGCGCTTCGAGCGCGACCTGGTCGCCCGAGCCAGTGGTCGCGGCCGAGCTCGAGCGGTCTTGGCGCCGATGAAGCGCTCGACCAGGCGCGAACATGTTGGCGTAGGTGCGGCCCTGGATCTGCGACAGCAGGCGCGCTCTCGGCCGGCTGCAGGAAGGCGAGCTGGTCGACCTTCGACAGGCCGTCGGGCAGGAACTTCTTCGCCGAAGTCGAAGCTGCGGCCGCGGATGACGTCGCGGTCGATGTCCCAGCGGATCCGCTTCGAGACTTCGATGCAGCGGGCGTAGCGGTCGATGCCCTGCGGTTGGGCGGTGGCAGGAACGGTATTGGCGATGGCAGCGTGCATGGTGGTGATGCTTTCGTGGTGGTGGTGGTGGGGCGGGGGAAACTCGAGGCGCACAGGTGGTGAGGCCGGCTGGGCGCGGACGCAGGTGATCTCGGCGCTGGCCGCCGACCTCGGCGGCGATGGCGCCGATCTCCGAGCGGTCGAACCCGAGATCGCGCAGGCGTGCGGTCGTCGAGCGAGCGCAGGGTCGCAGCGTCGCCAGATGCCTGCGCCGGCGACGCCAGGCGGCGATCGCATCAGGACGTGCTCAGCCGGCCGGTCAGATGGCCGAGCGGCGAGCGTGCCGCGGAAGGCGGCAGGCAAAGGTGCGCGTTGCATGGCGGTTCCTGTTTGCGAGGACCGCACTGTGCAAAGGGCGCGTTGCATGAGCGTTCCACGCCCGCAGGCGGGGAACCGAGTCTCGGCAGCGGAAGGGCCGGCGGCGCCGGCGAAGCGTCAGCCGCCGGGCGCGCAGCGCGGGCGACGAGGCCGGCGTAGCCGGCCGGGGTCTCGGCGACGATGCGCCGTGCCAGCTCGTCGAGCGGGCGGCCCGGGCCAGGCGGATCGCGAGTCGCCGGGATCGGCGTCGGCCAGCGCGTCGAGGCGGGGCTGCAGCTCGGTTTCGGCCATGCACCGTCATCGCCGGATGGTTCGTGGCGAAGCGGAGCAGGCGAAGCGCCGCGCGGCGCTCGCCCTGCGCGGCGAGCAGGTCGGTGAACACCGCGATCGCGGCCAGCAGCGACAGCGGCCTGGCTGATCGCCAGCGCCAGCTCGAGCGCATCGCGCAGCGCCTTGCGGGCCGCCGGCAGGTCGTCATGGCGGATCGCGATCTGCACCATCAGCATCCGGACCCAGGCCTCGGTCGACCGGTTCCCGGTCGCCAGCGCCAGCTCCAGCGCGCTCGCCGCGTGGCCGCGCGCGGCGTCGAGCTCGCCGAGCTTGAGCGTCAGCTCGGCGAGGCTGGCCAGGACGAAGCCGCGCGTGCCCACCAGGCCGTGCCGCTCGCACAGCGCCAGGCTGGCGCGGGCGTTGGCCAGCGCGCTGGCGATAGTCGCCGAGGTCGTGCTGCAGGGTGGTCAGGTTGTTGAGGCAAAGCGCCTCGCCGGCGACGTCGCCGAGGCGCCGGTGCTGCACCAGCGACTCGGTCGACATGCGCAAGGAATCGTCGTAGTGGCCCATCGTCTTCTCGACCAGCGCCAGGTTGTCGAGCATCGCCGCGGCGTTGTGCGGATCGCTTTCGGCCGGCGCTTGCGCCAAGGCCTGTCGGTAGTAGCGCGCGGGCGTCGGCGAGCTTTGCCGAGGCGAAGGCTGCAGGCGCCGAGCGTCTTGAAGCATTGCAGCCGGGCGTCGTGGTCGGCGCCCGCCGCGGTGTCGGCGAGCCCGGCCGTCGCGCCCGCGATCGCCTCCGGATAGCGATCGAGGCGATAGAGAAGATGGCCGACGATGCTCTGCAGCAGCGGGCGCAGGCCGGACACGGCCGCGTGACGCGGGCGCGGCGAGCGCGTCGCCCAGGAGCGCGAGGCCTCGGCGAAGCGGCCGCGGTGGTCGCAGTACTGCATCACCGTCAGGGCGCTGCCGGCGAGGACGACCGCCGAAACCGCCTCCTCGCGGAGCTGCTGCCACGCGGCCTTGCCGTTGTCGAACTCGATGTCGAGCGCGCGCAGCGCCTCGCGGTCGCCGTCGTGGACCGGGCGGCGCATCTGCGCCAGCAGTCGATGGAAGAACCGGGCATGGGCGATGTCGGCCTCGGCGTGCGCCGCGGCATCGGTCGAGCCGGATCGGCGGCCAGTCGATGCAGCAGCGGATGGAGGAAAAAGCGGCCCTCGTCCTTGCGCAGCAGCGACTTGTCGAGCAGGGCGCCGAGCACCGGCAGCGGGCGCCGCGACCGCGCGCGCCGCCTCGGCAGAGAAGCCGCCGCGGAACACCGAGAGCCGCGCCAGCGCCTCGCGCTCGGCCGCACCGAGCATCTTCCAGGCGTGGTCGAAGACGATCTCGATGTGCTGGCCTGGCGCGCCGGCCGCGTCGGGTCGACCGCGCGCAGCAGCTCGCTGCCCTGGCGCAGCTCGGCGGCGATCGCCTCGCACGACAGCATCCGGGTCCACGAGGCCGCCAGCTCGAGCGCGAGCGGCAGGCCGCCGACCTGGCGGCAGATGTCGACCAGGGCCTGCGGCTCGGCGTCGGCGAGGAAGGTCGGCTCGACCCGGCGCGCGGCGCGCACGAACAGCCGCACCGCGTCGAAGGCCTCGAGGTGGTCGGCATCGTCGGCCTCGGGCAGGGGCAGGCCCTCGAGCGGAAAGGTCCACTCGGAAGCGCTGCCCAGGCGCATCCGGGTCGTGACCAGCACCCGCAGCCGCGGGCAGCGGGCGATCAGCGGTCTCGATCTGCGGCGCGGCGGCGGCGAGCGCTGCTCGAAGTTGTCGAGCACCAGCAGCAGCTGCGAGCCGCGCAGCGACTCGATCGCCTGCTCGAACGGGTCGGACGAGCCGGCCAGCTCGGCCCCGACCTCGCGCGCCAGCCGGCTGCCGAGCTCCGCCGGCGTCGCTGCATCCTCGAGCGCGACGAAGACGGTGCCGTCGCTGAAGTCGGGCGCGAGCTCGGCCATCAGGCGGCGGGCGAGGCGCGTCTTGCCGACTCCGCCCGGCCCGACCAGGCTGATCAGGCGGCAGTCGCCTTGGCCCAGCATCTCGGCGATGCGCCGTCGTTCGATCGACCGGCCGACGAAGCCGTCGTCCGTCGGCCGCGGCTTCGGCGACGAGCGGCGGCGGACGCGGGGCGTCCGCGGCACCGGCGCCGACCAGGCTGTCGTGCAGCGCCTGCAGTTCGGCGCCGGGCGGCAGGCCCAGGTCTTCCTGGAGGCGGGCGGCGAACGCCCGGTACACCTGCCGGGCGCGGCCTCCCTGGCCGCTTTGCGCCAGCGCCTGCAGATGCAGGCGGAGGGCAGCTTCGTCGAGCGGATCGGCCTCCAGCAGCCGACCGGTCAGGGCGACGGCTTCGCCCGCATCGATTTCGCCGGCGGCGCGTTGCAGGACCGCGCCGCGCCAGGCGGTGCGCAGCCGGTCGCGCTCGAAGCCGAGCCAGCTGGTCCAGGCAACGCTTGCCGGCATCGTCGAAGCCGGCGAGCAGGTCGCCGGCGTAGCGAGGCAGGGCCGCGTCGATCCGGCCGTCGCGCAGCGCGGCCTCGAACTCGGCGACGTCGGTCGGCAGCTCCAGCGCGTGCGGTCTGCCCCTGCAGCTCGATCGGCCGGCCCCAGGGGACGCTCTGCAGGCGAAACAGGGTCTTGCGCAGATTGGCGAAGGCGAGCTTCGGCTCTGCTCCGGCCAGAAGATGGCCGCCAGCTCGGCCCGACCGACCCAGCCGCGCTTCAGCGCCAGGTAGACCAGGAGCTGGCTGCGACGCTCGAACGGTAACGCCATCGGCCCGCCGTCGAGAGCTATCGTCGGCGAGCCGAACAGGTGCAGGCGGGCAGGCATCGCGGGCGCGGAAGAGCCGGCGGATTTTCCGGTTCGCCGCGAGGCCGCGCAAGCCGGGCCCGGTCGAGACGCCGTGCGCAAGAAGCGAGCGACTCGCCGGGCGTCAGTCGGCAGCGTGGGCCGGACCGCATAATCCGGCCGATGCCTGAGCCCCTGGGACCGAAAGCGGTGCACCCGTCCGCTTCCCGCCCACCTCATCGAACCGTGGTTTCCGTCGAGCAGGACGAATCCGGCATGCGCCTGGCGCTCGACCAGGCGCACAACGCCTGGCTGGTGGGCGAGGTGCCGGTGGGCGCGGTGCTCGTCCGCGAGACGGCGAACGGCCGGCAGGTCGTCGCCACCGGCTACAACCGGCCGATCACCGACCACGACCCGACCGCTCACGCCGAGATCGTCGCCCTGCGCCACGCCGCGACGCTGCTCGCGAATTACCGCTTGCCGGAATGCGAGCTCTACGTGACGCTGGAGCCGTGCGCGATGTGCGCGATGGCGCTGCTGCACGCGCGCGTCAAGCGGGTGGTCTTCGGCGCGACCGATCCGAAGGCCGGCGCCGCCGGATCGGTGATCGACGTGTTCGGCCAGCCGACGCTCAACCATCACACCGAGGTCGTCGGCGGCGTGCTCGCCGCGGAGGCCGGCGAAGTGCTGCGCTCGTTCTTCGCCGAGCGGCGCAGAGCAGTACCGGCAGCGCCGCGCCGCGCCGACGCGTGCTGGTCGAGGCCGACCCGACGCGCCGGTGCCGACGATTCCCGGCAGGCGAATCGGTGGAGATCGACGCCGAGCCCGGTGCCGGGTCATGAGCGACGCGCCGCGCGACGCTGCAGCTGTTCTCTCCGGCCGGCGTGCTGCGCTCGGTCGCGCCGCTGCGCCGCGCCGCCGCGCGCCTCTGGGTCGCCTCGGCTTCGCGGTCGAGATCGATCCGGCTGCCGGCGCCAAGGCGCAGCGCTTTGCCGGCGACGACGAGGCCCGGCTCGCCGCGATCCATCGTGTCGCCGCCGCCCGGCCGGAGCATCGCGCTCGCGAGCCGCGGCGGCTACGGATTGACGCGCGCTGCTCGACCGGATCGACTGGAAGCGGATCGCCAAGAGCGTCGATGCCCGGCACCCGCTGGGTCGGCATGAGCGACCTGACCTCGCTGCAGCTCGGCCTCCTCGCCCACGCCGGCGGCGGCATCACCTGGGCCGGACCGCTCGCCTGCGACGACTTCGGCCGGACCGAGGCCGAAGGCGGCGTCGACGACGTCACCCAGGGCTGCTTTCTCGAAGCGATGGCGGGCGAGCTCGAGGCGGTCGGCTTTCGCACCGACGCCGGCTTCGACGGCCTGGCGGTCAAGGGCACGCTCTGGGGCGGCAACCTCTGCGTCCTCACTCCGCTGCTCGGCACGCCGCACTTCCCGCGCATCCAGGGCGGCATCCTGTTCCTCGAGGACGTGAACGAGCATCCCTACCGGATCGAGCGCAACCTGCTGCAGCTGCAGCAGGCCGGGGTGCTCGACCGGCAGCGCGCGGTCGTCCTCGGCGCCTTCACCGCCTGGAAGAAATCGCCCAACGACCGCGGCTATTCGATGGCGACGGCGATCGCCCGGGTGCGCGCGGCGACGAAGACGCCGATCCTCGGCGGCCTGCCGTTCGGCCATGTGCCGACCAAAGTCACGATGCCGGTCGGCGCACGGGTGCAGCTCCTGGTCGACGGCCGGAACGCGTTCATCGGCTGGTAGCATTCCAGCCTCGATGAATCCGCGCCTCCAAGCCCGCATCGCCCGGGGCCTTGCCTGTCTCGCGGCCATCTTTCGCACTCGCCGCCGGTGCAACAACAGTCCGTATCCCGACGGCGCCGCGGCGACCAACACCCTGTTCTATTCGTTCGACGAGCGCTCGCCGCGCTACCTCGATCCGACCGCGTCGTACGCCAACCCGGAATCGGCCTACACCTATCAGATCTACGAGCCGCTCTACGGCTACCACTACCTGAAGCGCCCCTACGAGCTGGTGCCCAAGGCGGCCGCGCAGGTCGCCAAGCCCTACTACCTGACAAGGCCGGGCAACGCCTCGCCCGACGACGCCGCGCCCGAGCAGATCGCGCAGAGCGTCTACGAGATCCCGATCAAGCGCGGCATCATGTATGCGCCGCATCCGGCGTTCGCCAAGAACCTCAAGGGCGAGTACTTCTATCACCACCTGACGCCGGGCCGAGCTCGGCGACAAGCGCTCGCCCTGGGACTTCGAGCAGCAGGGCTCGCGCGAGCTGGTCGCCGACGACTTCGTCTACGCGATCAAGCGGCACGCCACCACCGCGCATCGAGGCGCCGGTGCTACGCGGTCTTCGCCGAGTACGTGCTCGGCCTCGAGGCCTACGGCGAGCTGATCAAGGCCGAGGACCGAAGCTCGCGCCGGGCTGCCGCGCGACATCCGCGACAAGCCCTTCCTCGACTTCCGCAAGTGCGCTCGCCGTCGAGGGCGCCGACGCGCCCGATCCGCACCTGCTGCGCATCCGCCTCAAGGGCAAGTACCCGCAGTGGAACTACTGGATGGCGATGCCCTTCGCTGGCGCCGATGCCCCTGGGAGGCCGATGCCTTCTATGCGCAGCCGGGCATGAACGACAACGGCCTGTCGCTGAACCAGTGCGCGGTCGGCACCGGGCCGTTCATGATGACCGAGTTCGTCCGCGATCGCCGCCACGTGATGAAGCGCAACTCCGACCTACCGCGGCGAGCCCTATCCCTGCGAAGGCGAGGCCGAGCGACGCCAAGGAGGGGCTGCTCGCCGACTGCGGCAAGCGCATGCCCTTCGTCGACACGCTGCTACGTGACGATCGAGAAGGAGAAGGTGCCGCGCAAGGAGAAGTTCAAGCAGGGCTATCTCGACGTGCCCGAGATCGAGCGGCCCGAATGGGGCGTGGACTTCCGCAACGACGCCAACAACTCCGACGACGTCAAGCGCCGGTTCGAGGAGCGGGGCTACAAGTTCCCGCTGATGACCGACATCTCCGACTGGTACCTCGGCTTCAACATGCTCGACCCGGTGGTCGGCCGCGGCGACAGCGCCGGCGCAGCAGGCGAAGCAACAGGAAGCTGCGCCAGGCGCTGTCGATCGCCGTCGACTGGGAAGAGGGCTACGAGCGGATCTTCCTCAGCAAGGGCGGCGTCACCGCCCACGGGCCGGTGCCGCCGGGCCTGTTCGGCTCGCGCGAAGGCACAGGGCGACTTCCACAATCCGGTGACGCACAAGATCGAGAACGGCAAGATCGTGCGCCGCTCGATCGACGAGGCGAAGCAGCTGCTCGCCGAGGCCGGCTACTCCGAACGGCCGCGATGCGATGACCGGCAAGCCCGCTGGTCCTCAACTACGACTCTCCAGCGCGCGCTCACGCCCGAGGCGCAAGACCGAGAACGACTGGATGGTCCGCCAGTTCGCCAAGCTCGGCATCCAGCTCGAGGTGCGCGCCACCGACTTCAACCAGTTCCAGGACAAGACGCTGCAAGGGCAAGCACCAGATCTATCTGGGCCGGCTGGCTCGCCGACTATCCCGACGCCGAGAACTTCCTGTTCCTGCTCTACGGGCCGAACGCCAAGTCGAAGACGCAGGGCGAGAACGTCTCGAACTACGAGAACCCCGAGTACGACAAGCCTGTACCGCGAGCTGCAGGCGCTCGACGACGGCCCGCAGAAGCAGGCGATCATCGACAAGATGGTGGCCATGGTGCAGCAGGACGCGCCCTGGTCGTTCGGCTACTTCCCTGGGGCGGCCTGGCCTTCCAGCAGTGGGTCTACAACGGCAAGCCGTCGATCCTGATCCGCGACATGGCCAAGTACTACCGGGTCGACCCGGCAGCTTGCGCGTCGCCAAGCAGGCCGAGTGGAACAAGCCGACCTGGTGGCCGGTGGTGCTGCTGGTCGCGTTCGCGATCTGGCTGGTGTGGATCGCGCGCCGCGGCTACCAGGCGCGGCAGCGGGCGACCGCGGTGCCCGTCGGCCCCGCGCCGCTGCCGGCGGCCGAAGCGGCCTAGCTCTCCCGTGCTGAACTACTTCATCCGCCGCGTCGGCTACGGCGTGCTGATCCTGATCGGGCGTCAACTTCTTCACCTTCTTCCTGTTCTTCACCGTCAACACGCCTGACGACATGGCCCGCCTGAACATCGGCGGCAAGCGGGTGACGCAGGAGCAGATCGAGAAGTGGAAGGCCGGAGCGCGGCTACGACCGGCCGCTCTACTGGAACCCGAAGGAGGAGGGCGCCGCCAAGGTGACCGCGCACGGTGCTCTGGGAGCGCTCGGTGTCGCTGTTCGCGCTCGACTTCGGCCGCTCCGATGTCGGGCCGCAGCGTCGACATCGGCCACGAGATCAAGACCCGCGATGTGGGTCAGCCTGCAGCTCGCGCATGCCGCTCTTCATATCTGCAGGTGATCGCGAGCACGGCGCTTCGCCCTGCTGCTCGTCTTCTTCCGCCACTCGCAGCATCGATTTCTGGGGCGTGGTGCTGTGCGTCCTGATGCTCTCGATCTCGAGCCTGTTCTACATCATCGTCGGCCAGTTCCTGTTCTCGCGCACTGCTCCACCTGGTGCCGATCTCGGGCTATGCGGCCGGGCTGCGACGCGGTGAAGTTCCTGCTCATGCCGATCGGCCTGTCGCTGCTCGCGCGGCTCGGCACCGAGGCGCGCCTGTACCGCGCGATGTTCCTCGAGGAGACCGGCAAGGACTACGTGCGCACCGCCCGCGCGCGAAGGGCCTGCCGGAGTCGATCGTGCTGTTCCGCCACGTGCTGCAAGAACGCGCTGATCCCGATCATCACCAGCGCCGGCTCGCTACCTGCCGTACGTGTTCCTCGGCAGCCTGGTGTTCGAGAGCTTCTTCGGCATCCCCGGACTCGGCGCGTTCGTGATCGAGGCGATCGCCGGCCAGGACTTCGCGATCGTCCGCTCGATGGTCTTCCGTCGGCGCGGTGCTCTACATCGCCAGCTACATCGCGATCGACTTCGCCTACACCTGGGCCGACCCGCGCGGTCCGCCTCGCCTGACCGCTGCCCGCCCACATGCCGCAGTTCGTCTTCCTCTGGACCGACATCGTCTTGTGGGCGATGCTGCTGCGCTGCTCGTCTGGTACGTCTGGCGGGTGCGGATCAGCGCCAACCTGCGCGCCACCTGGGACAAGGTGCGTGCGCGATCCGGCCGCGCCGTCAGCGCGGCGATCGTGCTGGCGCTGTTCGCGCTCGTGACGATGCTCGACAGCGTCCACTTCCGGCGCGCTCCTGGCGCAACGCGCCCGGTGCGCGGCCGGCGCGACCGGCCTTCTACGCGCCCACGACCGAATCGGTTCTCGACCTGGTGCTGGCCCGGCAGATCGAGACGCGCGAGACGGCCTACTCCCGGCCGCTGGCCTACAAGGCCTTCATCAAGGAGCCGATGGTGACGCGACGGCCAGGCGGTGCGCGACTTTCGCCCGCGCTCGAAGTTCGGCGGCGCGCACCTGCCGAACCCCGATGCGCAGTGGGCCGGCGACATCGCGGCGAAGCGTGCCGGCGCGCCTCGCCGGCGGGCTGGCCGTGGCGGCGCTGGCGCGTGCTGCTCGCCGCGTTCCTGATGCGCGCGCTCGCACGACGGCACTGCGGCGCTGCGCTGCGCGACATCGCCGCCGACCGCACCCACATCCCGGTGCGTGCCGGGCTGGCCACGCTTCGCCGTCGTTCTGCCTGCATCGCCGGCCCGATGATCGCCCTGGCCGGCAGCTACCACGTGCTCGGCACCGACCGGACCGGCAACGACGTGCTCTACCAGTCGCTCAAGAGCGTGCGCACGGCCTTCGTCATCGGCACGCTGGCGACCATGGCGCACCCTGCCGTTCGCGGTCGTCCTCGGCGTCCTCGCCGGCTACCTCAAGGGCTGGGTCGACGAGGCGATCCAGTACGTCTACACGACCGCTGACCTCGGTGCCGAACGTGCTCCTGATCGCCGCCTGCGTGCTGATGGTGCAGGTCGTTCCTCGACAAGCACGCCGAGATGTTCGAGACCGGGCTCGAGCGCTCCGACCTGAAGATCTTCCTGCTCTGCGTGATCCTCGGCCTCACCGGCTGGGCGCACCCTGTGCCGGCTGATGCGCGGCGAGACGCCTGAAGCTGCGCGAGCTCGAGTTCGTCCAGGCCGCGACCGCCTTCGGCGTCAGCCACGGCCGCGATCATGGCGCGCCACATCGTGCCCGAACGTGATGCACCTGGTGCTGATCACGACGGTGCTGAGCTTCTCCGAGCTGATCCTCTACGAGGCGGTGCTGACCTACGTGGGCGTCGGCGTCGACCCGTCGATGAACAGCTTCGGCGGCATGATCAACCTGGCGCGCAGCCGAGATGAGCGCGCGACCCGGTCGTCTGGTGGAGCTTCGCCGCGGCGTTCGTCTTCATGGTCACGCTGGTGCTGGCGGCGAACCTGTTCGCCGACGGCGTGCGCGACGCCTTCGACCCGCGCGCGCGGAGCTTCCGGCCGCGCGCTGCGCCGCGCGCGATGAGCTGATGGCGACGCCGCGCCATCGCTCGAAGACCTCGACGAACCTGAAGGTCGCGCTCGACGCCGACGCCGGCCTCGTCAAGGCGATCGACGGCCTGCACCTGGCGATCACAGCGCGGCGAGACCTTCGCGCTGGTCGGCGAATCGGGCTGCGGCAAGAGCATGACGGCGCTGGCGCTGATGCGCCTGCTGCCGGACAACGGCAAGGTCGCCGCGGCGGCAACGGTCGAGCTCGAAGGGCAGGACGTGCTGGCGCTGCCCGAGTCCGGCATGCGCGCGGTGCGCGGCGGCGCGCATCGGCATGATCTTCCAGGAGCCGGCGACCAGCCTCGAACCCGGTGATGACGCGTCGGCGACCAGATCGTCGAGGCGATCGAGGCGCACACGCCGAGCTGCGCGGCGCGGCGGCGCGCGCGCAGGCGATCGAGTGGCTCGGCAGGGTCGGCATCCCCGAGCCCGAGCGCGCGCATCGACGAGTATCCGTTCCGCCTGTCGCGGCGGCCAGAAGCAGCGCGTGATGATCGCCATGACGCTCGCCTGCCGAGCCCGACTTCTGATCGCCGACGAGCCGACCACGGCGCTCGACGTGACCGATCCAGGCGCAGATCCTCGACTCTGCTCAAGCACCTGCAGCGCGAGCAGGGCATGGGCCTGCTGCTCATCACGCACGACCTGGCGGTCGTCTCCGGCATGGCCGCACCGCGTGGCGCTGATGTACGCCGGCCAGATCATCGAGGTGGCCGACGCCGCCGAGTTCTTCCGCCGCGCCGAAGCATCCGTACGCCCGGCCTGCTGCTGCGCGCTGCCCGACGCCGGCCCAGCGCGGCCAGGCTCGCTCGCGGCGATCCGCGGCACGGTGCCGCCGCTGTAGGCAGCGCTTCGAGGGCTGCCGCTTCGCGCCGCGCTGCGACCGCGCCTTCGCCCCGTGCGCGACGACGACCCCGACGCTGACCCTGCTCGGCGCCGACGCGCAGCGTGCGCTGCCTGCTCTACACCGAGCTGGCCGCGCAGGTGCCGACCGTCGCCGGCCGAGCGGGCGGGCGACGTCGGCGCCCGCCGACCCGGCGAGGCCGCGGCGCCGGCCCACCTGCCGGTCCGCCGCCCGGCGACCGGCGACGCCGCCGCGGCACCGCTCCTGCGGGTAGAGAACCTGCGGTCGCGCTTCCCCATCCGGCGCGGCTTGCTGCAGCGCACCACCGGCGTCTTCAGCGCCGTCGACGGCGTCTCTTTCCAGGTGCCGACAGGGAAGACGCTGGCCCTGGTGGGCGAGTCGGGCTGCGGCAAGACCTCTGACGTAGTCTGCGAGCCCACGGCGCCGGCGCTGCGCCGATGCCGGCGCGGACGTCGGCGACTGCCGATGCGAGCCCAGCGGGCGCAGCGCGTCCGCCAGCACCGTCCCCGAGGTGCCTGACCCGCTGCGACCAGCCCCTCCCGCTCGATCACGTCGAGGTTCGCCAGCGCCGACCGCACAGGCGGTCGCATGGCCCGCGTAGGTGAAGCCGTGGCGGAACACGTTCGTCGTCGCCTCGGCCCAGAACGGCTCCGCCACGCGCGCCGGCGGCGATCACGCCGCCGAGCTGGATGTACCCGGAGGTGATCCCCTTGGCGACCGTGATCAGATCCGGCGAGAGCCCGAACCGCTCGGTCGCGAACCACTCGCCGGTGCGCCCGAAGCCGGTGATCACCTCGTCGAGGACGAACAGCACCTCGCGGTCGCGGCAGATCTCCTGGACGCGGTCGAGGTAGCCCTCCGGCGGGATCATCACGCCGCCGGCGCCGATGATCGGCTCGGCGAAGAACGCGACGACGCTGGTCGGCGCCGATCCGGCCGATCGCCTCCGCGAGCGCCTCGGCGTCGTCCCACGGCGACCTGCTCGACCTCGGGCACGAGCCGGCCGTAGCCCTCGACCGAGCGCCTGCATCCCGCCGAGCGACGTGCCGTACGCGTTCGAGCCGTGGTAGGCGAACTGGCGCGAGATGACGACACGCTTGTCCGGCTTGCCGACTGCCGGCCCAGTAGGCGCGCGCGAGCTTCGCCGCCGTGTCGATCGACTCGCCGCCGCCGGAGGTGAAGAAGATCTTCGCGCTGTCGAGCGGAACGAGCCCGGCGATACGCGCTGCGAGCTCCTCGGTCTTCGGCGAGGTGAAGCCGTCGTACGTCTTGTACGACGAGAGCTCGCGCATCTGCGGCGCGGCGGCGTCGGCGAGCTCGGCCCGCGTCCGTAGCCGATGTTGCAGAGTACCAGAGCGCGGCGGAGACGTCGAGCAGCGCGTTGCCGGCGTCGTCCCAGACTGTCGACCCCTCGCCGCGGACGATCGTGAGCCCGCGCTCGCGGAAGGCGCCCACGTTGGTCATCGGGTTCCAGAACGATCGCCTGGCCATGTGGGCGATGCTATCGACGCGCCAGTCCGCACGCCGTGGTGGCTGTGACGAGGCTCCGCCCGATCCCGAGGCGGCCGCTCGACGGCGACGCGACGGCGACGTCGCTATTGTCGGCGGCGGCTACGCCGGGCTCTGGACGGCACTCGCCCTGGAGTCGGGCGCGATCCGCGCGCTGCGTGACCGTGCTCGAGGCCGAGCACGTCGGCTGCGGGCCGAGCGGCCGAAACGGCGGCTCCTCGAGACCTACTGGTGCGCTCGCCGCGTTCCGCTCGCGCTCGGCGACGCGCGCGCTCGATCTCGCCCGGGCCTCCGAGGGCGCGCGATCGCGGTCGGCGGAGCTCGGCGAGGACGTCTGGCTGCGCCGCGGCGGCATGCTCGAGTGTCTCGACGACGCCCGCGCAGGACGTGCCGTCGGAAGGCGCGGTCCGCGCCGGCTGCGGAGCTCGGCGTCCCGGAGCGCGGCGGTCGAGCCGCCGGCATCTCGCCGCGTCTTCCGCCGCGCGCGTTCGCTTCCCCGACGCGGCCACCGTCCAGCCCGCGCACGCTCGTCCGCGGCTGTCCGTCGCGGCGCCGTCGCGCCGGCGCGACGCTGCACGAGCGCTCGCGCGGTCACGCGTCGGATCAAGCCCGGCGTCGTCACGACCGCGCGGCGGCTCCGTGCCCCGGAGATCGTCGTCGCATGAACGTGCTGGCACGACGGGCTGGCTGCCGGTGCGCGGCCGGCTGACGCCCCTCGGCAGCTACGTCGTCCTGACGCGAGCCGGTGCCCGACCTGCTTCGCCGAGGATCGGTTGGACGGGCGGCGAGGCGATCGCCGACGGGCGCATGTTCCTGCACTACTTCCGGACGACCGCGGACTGGCGCGCGTGCTGATGGGCTCCGGCTCCGGGCCGATCGCCGTGCGCGGCAGATCGACGCGCGCTTCTTCGACGACGACCGACCGCCGCGCGCGCCGAGCAGCGGCCTGCGCCGCGCTGCTGCCGGGCTCGCCGCGGCGAGCGTCGAGCGGGCGTGGGGCGGGCCGATCGACGTCTCGAGCGACCAGCTGCCGCTTCTTCGCACCGGTGCCCGGCACGCGGATCCACTACGGCGCCGGCTACTCGGGAACGGCGTCGGCCCGAGCTGGCTCGGCGGCCAGATCCTCGCCTCGCTCGTCGCTCGGCGCGCGACGACGAGTGGTCGCGCCTGCCGCTCTGCGGACGGGCGCCGCCCTGTCCGCCCGAGCCGGTCCGCTACGTGAGCGGCGCGCGATCCGCCGCGCGATCCTGGCGGTCGAGGCGGCGGACGAGAGGCCGCGCGCCGCCCGCCGCTCGCGCCGCGGCGTCGCGGCGCTGCCGCGCACCCTCGGCCTGCGGATCGGGACGCGCTAGATGCCGGCCGACGCGCTCGCGCTCGCGCTCGGCGCGGCGGTCCTGCACGCGCTCTGGAACGTCCTCTGCTCGCGCGCACGCGCGACCCGCAGGCGGCGACCGCGGCGGCGTTCTGCATGGCGGTCGCGGATCCTGGGCGCCGGTGGTCGCCGCGGCTACCGTGGCGGGTCGAGGCGGGCGCCTGGCCGTACATCGCCGCGAGCGCCGCGTTCGAGCTCGCCTACGTCCTGCTGCTCTGCGCCGCCTACGCGCGGGCGCCGCTGTCCGGTCTTCTACCCGATCGCCCGCGGGCTGGCGCCCGTGCTCGTGCTGATCGTCGCCGTGGCTCGCCCTCGGCGCCGCGACATCGTGCGAACCAGGCGCTCGGCGTCTGCGCGGTCGGCGCCGGGATCCTGCTCGTCCGCGGCCGCGCGGCCCGACCGGGCCGCGACGCTCTTCGGCCTGCGCGATCGCGGCGACGATCGCCGGCTACACGCTGATCGACAACACCGGCGTCACGCTCGCCGACCCGCTCGCCTACCTGGAGGCGGTGATGGTCGGGCCGGCGCTCGTGACGGCCGCGGTCGTGGCCGTTCGGCAGGGCACGGCCTGCGCTCCGGGCCGGCTTCCGGCTAGGAGACGCTGCTGATCGCGCCGCTGACGCTCGCGCCGTACGCGCTCACGCTGTACGCGCTTCGGCTCGCCGCCGGCCGCGCCCGTCGCCGCGGTCCGCGGAGACGAGCGTGCTCGTTCGTCACCGCTCTTGCCGGCGCGTGATGCTGAAGGAGCGCGTCTCGCCCGTGGCGCGCCGGCGGCGCGGTCTGGTCGTCGTCGGGGTCGTCCTGCTCGTCGTCTGCACGCTGACAACTAGACACCTGTCTAGTACCAGTAGACGTCTATGACACTAGACGAACAGGTTCTGGCCGAGGCGAAGGAGGTGCGGCGAGCGCCTCGTCGACCTCGAGAGCCAGACTAGCGCACGCACGCGTGGACTACCACCACGCGATCAAGAAGCTCCACGCCGCGGGCGGCTCGCTGCGCGAGATCGCCGAGGCGCTCGAGCTCTCACACCAGCGCGTCCACCAGATCGTCGAGGGCCCGCCGGCGTCCCGGGCCGGGCCAGCCACGGGGCGCGGGCGAGCTGGACGGCCGCCAGCCGCACGCAGCCGGCGAGTACTTCATCGCCCGCTTCGACGACGACGCCCGCGAGGTGATGGTCGACGCGCAGAAGGAGGCCGACTCGCTCAAGCAACAACTACGTCGGCACCGAGCACCTGATGCTCGCGATCGCTCAGCGCGGCATCGACGGGCGTCACTACGACGCGGCGCGCGAGCAGGTCGTCGAGCGGGTCGGCGAAGGCGACGAGCCGTGGATCGCGGGCTGCCGCGGCCGTTCACGCCGCGGGCGAAGCGCGTCCTCGAGGCGCGCCCTCGACGACGCGGCCGAGCGCCGGCCGCGAGCAGTTCGGCCCGGACGACATCCTGCTGGCGATCGTGCTCCGACTCGCGGAGGAGCCGGCGGCGAGGTGCTTCGCGATCTCGGCGTCTACATCCGAGCAGCTGCGCGAGCAGCTCGCGACGTAGCCGCCGCGGCGGCGGCGTCGCCGCCGCCGTTCAGCTGCACGAGCAGCGCCGCTGCTCGTGCGGCCGCCTCGGCGAGGAGCATCCCGACCTCTGGCGTCGCCGCCGACCGCGCCCTCCGTCGCGCGCCGCTGGCCGCCGCGGCCAGCTCGGCAGCGTCGGCGGCGAGCTCGGCCATCCGCAGCGGCAGCTCGATCGTTCAGCTGCACGGCCGTCGTCCGAGCGCGTGCGCCAGGAACTCCCGGTCAGGCGTCCGGCGTCCTGCGCCGGCGAGCGGGCGGCGCCGCTCGGCCGACGGCCCGCGCCCGCTGGGCGAGGTCGGCGCGGCCGACGGCGCGCGCGGTCAGGATCGTCGAGCCGAGCGGCCAGCTCGATCGTGCTGCGCGATCGCGCGGCCGGCGGCGAGCGTCAGAAGAGCCCGACGGTGCGGCCCTTCTCGTCGATGTCGACGTTGAACGCGGCCGGCGTCGCGCGACGAGCCCGGGCATCGTCTGCATGTCGCCGCAGAGGGCGACGAGCCAGCCGGCGCCGGTGTAGGCACGCACCGCCCGCACCGGGACGGTGAAGCCGGTCGGGGCGTTCGGTCAGGTTCGGGTCGTGCGAGAGCGAGAGGTGCGTCTTCGCCATGCAGATCGGCACGCGTGTCGAGGCCCTGCTCGGTGAAGCGGCTTGACGTCGTTCTCCGCGGCCGGGCAGGAGGTAGATCCCGTCGGCGCCGTAGACGCGCTTCGGCGATCGCCTCGATCTTCTCCGCGATCGGCGCGTCGAGCGGGTAGACGTAGCTCGAACGACGCTCGGCTGGCTCGGCCGCGTCGACGACCGCCTCGGCGAGCTCGGCGCGCCGTCGCCGCCGTCCTCGAACGCGGAGTTGACTGCGGCGGCGTGCGCGCCCAGCTCGAGCGCGAGCCGCCGGACGGTCGCGACCTCCTCGTCGGTGTCGCCCGGGAAGCGGTTGATCGCGACCGACGGCGTTGCAGCCCGAACTCGCGTGACGATCCCGAGGTGCCGGGCGAGGTTCGCCGGCGCCGCGCTCGATCGCGTCGAGCCGCCGTCCGGGTCGCCGCCGTGGTGCTTCAGCGCCTGCACGGTCGCGACGAGGACGATCGCGCTCGGCGCGATGCCCGCCGACGCGGCAGACGATGTCGAGGAACTTCTCCATGCCCATGTCCGACGCCGAAGCCGGACTCGGTGACGACGTAGTCGCCGAGCTTCAGCGCCGACGAGGTCGGCGACGAGCGACGAGTTGCCGTGCGCGATGTTCGCGAACGGGCCGCAGTGGATGAACGCGGGCTGGCCCTCGAGCGTCTGGACGAGGTTCGGCTTGATCGCGTCCTTGAGCAGGACGGTCATCGCGCCGGCCGCCTTCAGCTGCTCGGCGGTGACCGGCTCGCCCTCCCACGTGTAGCGCGACGGTGATCGCGCCGAGCCGCCTGCGCAGGTCGAAGAGGTCGCGCGCGACCGCGGCGATCGCCATCACCTCGGAGGCGGCGGTGATGTCGAAGCCGGTCTCGCGGACGTAGCCGTTCGCGCGGCCGCCGAGGCCGATCACGACGCCGCGCAGCGCGCGGTCGTTCATGTCGACGCAGCGGCGCCAGCTGACCGTCAGCGGGTCGATCGCCGAGCTCGTTGCCGTGCAGGATGTGCGCCTCGAGCATCGCCGAGAGCAGGTTGTTCGCCGCGCCGATCGCGTGGATGTCGCCGGTGAAGTGGAGGTTCAGTGTCCTCCATCGGGACGACCTGCGCGTAGCCGCCGCCGGCCGCGCCGCCCTTGATCCCGAACACCGGGCCGAGCGACGCCTCGCGCAGGCAGAGCACCGGGCGCTTGCCGATCTTGCCGAGGCCCTGCGTGAGCGCCGACCGACGGTCGTCGTCTTGCCCTCGCCCGCCTTCGTCGGCGTGATCGCGGTGACGCCGATCGAGCTTCGCCGTCCGGCCGGTCGGCGAGGCGGTCGAGCACCGACGAGGTCGACCTTCGCCTTGTAGCGGCCGTAGAGCTCGATCTCGTCGTCATCGAGCCCGATCTCCGCCGGCGATCTCCGGCGATCGGCCGCAGCGTCGCGCGCCTGGGCGATCTCGAGGCTGGACGGCATCTTCAGTGCGTCGCCATTGCGTCGGAGAGCCTATCTCGCGCAGAGGATTGGCCGGGATGAGCATGTACTCGTCGGCGTCGACGTGGGCGGCACGTTCGACGGATCTGCGTCGCGGTCGTCGACGGTGGAGCCGTGGATCACCGCGAAGGTGCCGTCCGTGCCGGGTGACGAGGCAGCGGCGCGTGGCGGCGCTCGGCGGCGCCGAGGTGGGCACGGCGGGACTGCTCGCCCACGGGACGGTGGTGCGCGACGAACGCGCTGCCTCGAGCGCCGGGGCGCGCGGCCGCGCTCGTGACTGACCGAGGGCTTCCCGCGACGTGATCGAGATCGGCCGGCAGAACCGCCGTCGCTCTACGACCTGGCGGCGCATCGGCCGGCGCCGCTCGTGCCGCGCGAGCTGCGCTTCACGGTGCGCGAGCGGATGGGGCCCGGCGGGCCGTCGTCCCGCTCGACGAGGAGTCGGTCGCGCGAGGCGGTCGCGCGCGCGCGAGGCGGCGACGGTGGCGAGGCGGTCGCGGTCTGCCTGCTCTTCTCGTTCCTGCACCCCGAGCACGAGCGGCGGGTCGGCGAGGCGATTCGGGGCGCGCTGCCCGCTGTCGCGTCTCGCTGTCGTCGAGCTGCTGCCCGAGTTCCGCGAGTACGAGCGCTGCTCGACGACCGTCGCGAATGCGTACCTCGCGCCCCGCGCTCGCCGGCGTACCTGGCAGACGATCGAGCCGCGTCCGCTCGTCATGCAGTCGTCGGGAGGAGTCGTGCGACGTCGGAAACCGCGGCCGCGGCGAGCCGCGGCGTGCGTGCGTCCGGACCGGCTGCGGGTGTCGCCGGGGCGACGTCTCGTCGCCGGCGGGCCGACGACGTGCTCACGTCTGACATGGGCGGAACCAGCACCGACGTAGCTGCCGTCCTCGGCGCGGAGGCGCAGGTGACCGCCGAGACCGTCGTGGCCGGCGTGCCGATCCGATTCCCGATGGTCGACGTGCACACGATCGGCGCCGGCGGCGGGTCGATCGCCTGGCTCGACGAGGGCGGCGCGCTGCGAGTCGGCCCGCGCTCGGCCGGCGCGCGGCCGGGCCCCGCCTGCTACGGCGCGGCGGAACGCGCCGACTGTCACCGACGCCGACACCTCGTGCTCGGCTACCTGGCGGACGGCGCGTGTCCTCGGCGGCGACGTCGCGCCTCGACCGGAGCCTGGCCGAGCGGCGCGCTTGCGCGACCCGCCGCTCCGACGCCGGCGCGGCGGCCGTCGAGTCGTACCGCAGGTCGTCGAACGCGGAGATGGCGACGGCGCTGCGCGTCGTCAGCGTCGAGCGCGGGATCGACCCGCGCGGGACCGCCGCTCGTCGCCTTCGGCGGCGCTGGCCCGCTCCACGCCTGCGCGCTCGCCGAGGAGCTCGGCATCGAGCGTGTGCTCGTTCCGCTTGCGCCTCCGGGATGCTGAGCGCGCTCGGACTCGCCGCGGCCGACCTGCGGCGCGACTCACGTCGGCGGGACGTTCGAGGAGATGGCGGCGCGCGGCCGCGACCTTCCCGGCGCGGCGCACCGCAGCGGCTCGTCGACGCGCGCGTACCCCGGGCCAGTCGCACGAGCTGACGGTCGCCGACGAGCGACGACTTTCGACGCCGCGCACGAGCGGCGGTACGGATTCCGGCTCGACGGCGAGCCGCAGGTCGTCACGCGCCGGCTGGTGCGCGACCCTCGCCGCGCGGCCGCGCCCGGCCTTGCAGTGCCGAGGCACCGTCGAGGCCTGCGGTCCTGGCACGGCCTGCGCGTGCTGCGGACGGCGGTGGCTGCAGGCTTCCGGTGCACGGCCCCGGCTCGGCGGTCGACCGGCCCGCGCGATCGTCGAGCTGCCCGGCTGCGACCTGCCTCGTCCGCCCCGGGCTGGTCGGGCGAGCCCGATGCCGCCGGACCCTGCGAGCCTGCGATGGACCCGGTGACGCCTCGCGGTGACGAGCGCCGCCTCTCCGGGATCGCGCGAGGAGATGGGCACCGTGCTCGTCCGCAGCGCGTTCTCGTCGAACATCAAGGAGCGGCGCGACTGCTCTGGCCGCGCTCTTCGACGCGCGCGGCCGGATGGTCGCGCAGGCCGAGCACATCCCGGTGCACCTCGGCGCGATGCCGGAGTCGGTCGCGGCGGTGATCGCGCTGCGACCCGCGAGCCGGGCGACGATCGTTCGATCCTCAACGACCCGTTCACCGGCGGCTCCCACCTCCCGGACATCACGCTCGTCACCCGCTCGATCGCCGCCGGCAGACGATCTTCGCGCTGCACCGCAGCGCCCACCACTCGGACGTCGGCGGCATGGCGCCCGGGTCGATGCCGGCGGGCTCGACGTCGATCTGGCAGGAGGGGCTGATCCATCCCGCCGGTGCGCCTGACCGCCGAGGTCGTAGCGCATCCTGCTCGCGAACGTCCGCACGCCGGAGATCCGCCGGGCCGACCTTGCTGCGCAAATCGCCGCGAACAGGCTCTGCCGAATTCGGCGCTGGGTGAGGCTGCGAGCTGGTGCCTTCCTCGTACGAGGCGTCCTGACGCCGCGTCATCGCGACGTACGCCGCCGTGAGCGCCGTGCGCACGGCGAGAGCGATCGCCCTTGCCTCCGGCCGGGCCGGTACGAGGCGGCGTGGGCGAGGTCGAGCTCGATCGAGACGCGCCGATCCGGGTCGCCGTCACCGTCGCCGGCGACCGTGGATCGAGATCGACTCTCGACGGCAGCTGCGCCGGCGGTTGCGGCGAACGCGAACGCGCCGCTCGCCGTCTACGCGGAAGCGGCGCGTCTTCGGCGGTGAAGGTGGCGCTCGGCGCCGATGTCCCGGTCAACCAACGGCCTCTTCACCGCGATCGACATCCGGGCGCCGGAGGGCTCGCCCTGAACGCGCGCCACTCCTCGGCCGTCGTCGCGGGGAACACGGGAGACGAGCTGCAGGCGCGTCGCCGACACCGTGCTGGCCTGCCCCCGCAGAAGCGCGATGCCGCGCAGGGCCAGGGACGATGAACAATGCTGAATACGTAACTGAACGAAGCATTAC
>ERZ1370068.5575-contig-4596_pt1 | contig 51044 bp, 69 predicted proteins | sample MGYA00561227_ERZ1370068 | MGnify/ENA primary metagenome ERZ1370068 (study PRJEB38410, sample SAMEA6850437) | metagenome | study: Metagenomic assessment of the ecological functions of the soil: analysis of the soil microbiota associated with the... | reverse complement strand
TACGTATTGCTCACGCTTTCACCTCGCCTGCACAAAGGCAGCGGCCGCGTGCTCGCTCAATGTCAAGTCGAGGCCGACGAATGAAGCAAACAACGTCATCACGTGTCATCCGCATGACGCTTCTGTGCGTTGCCGCTGTCGCGGGTGCGATCAAACCCAAGAGGACCACGCAGGCGCCGCAACCGCCGAATGCGGCCGCGAGCGCCGCCAGCGCCATTAAAGCGTCTGCGCCGCAGCGGATCCTTGGTGTCCCAGGTTGATCCATATGACCAGGAGCAGATGGATTACAACTCCGGACCGGCAAAGCTCGGCGGCGACCGGCACACGGGGCCGTTTGCATCGGGCAGTGCGCTAAGCATGGATGCAACCGTGAAGCCTCTGTAGCGGATGCTGTCAAGGAAATTCGGCTCGACACCACTCACAAGGTCATTGAAATCGCGCCTGGGGTGCGGTTCAGCGCATGGACGTTCGGAGACCAGGTGCCGGACCGATCGTGCGCGCGAGAGTGGGCGACCGCGTAAGGTTCTCGATGACCAATCGGAGCGACGAGCCGCGCGCCAGGAATTCAGGTAATGGCCGCCCCGATGATGCATTCGATGGATTTCCATGCGGCAATGGTCTCGCCGCAGGACAAGTATCGCTCGGTAGCGCCGGGCCAAACGATCGCGTTCGAATTCACGCCCAACTATCCGGGCGTCTACAGTACCACTGCGGGACGCCGATGGTGCTGGAGCATATCGCGTCAGGCATGTACGGCATGATGATTGTCGAGCCACGCGGCGGATATCCGACCAAGGTGGACCACGAGTATGCGGTGATCCAGAGCGAGTTCTACACCAAGCTCGATCCGCAGAAACGCAAAGTCGACGGCCAGCCGCTTTACGTGCTCGACGGCGAGCGTGTCCGTGCCAAAGCGCCGACCTACACCGTGTTCAACGGACGCTACAACGGCATGGTCGACAAGCCGCTGTCGGCGAAGCCAGGCGAACGCGTGCGATTGTTCGTGATGAACGTCGGCCCGTCGAACACCTCCAGCTTTCACGTCGCGGGCACGATATTCGACCGTGTCTGGCTCGAGGGAAATCCCGACAATCAGTTGCGCGGAGCGCAGACCGTCCTGCTGGGATCGAGCAACAGTGCAATCGTCGAATTCGTCCTGCCGGAAGCGGGAGCTTATGTGATGGTCGATCACCACTTCGCCAAGCGACCTCGCAGGGCGCGATCGGGTTGATCTCCGACCGGCGATGTACCGACCGGAGGAGACAGCGAACACCACAACATTCCGACGACCGCAACGCCCACGGATCCCGTCGCCGTGAAGGGCAAGCTGTCGTTCGAATCGAAATGCCTCTGCGTGCCACTCGATCGGAGGCGGCGAGAAGCTCGGACCCGATCTATGCGCAGTTTCAAGCGTGTCGTTCGGATGCCTGGCTGGCCAAGTGGTTGAAGTCCCCGATCAGATGCTCGAAAACGGACGCCGAGGCGAAGGCAATGCTCGAGAAGTACAAGCTGCCGATGCCCGATCAAAATCTTTCGACCAGGAGGTTCGCGAGTTCATTGCGTACTTCCAGCGGGCAGACGCGAGCCCGCAGGTCAAGACCCAGCACGCATGTCCCGAAGTAGCCGCCAAGGCGAAGGAGAAGGGATGAGGAGCGGCAGACTCGCGACAACCGTCACGACGGCGCTCGTCGCTTTCGTCGTCGTCCGCGCGGTGTGGGGCCTGCGGTGCCTGTATCGAGGACAACATCGCAGCCACAGTATGATCATGTGGTGATCAAGCGGGCACTCGAGAAGCACCAGCAAGTCATGTTCCGTTTCGGTAGCAAGGCGACGTGAGGGCGGGCGATGTCAGCAGGCGTATCGCTGCAGCGAAAATATCGGGCGTGGTGCCGCGGCAGCGTGCGCATCGTCGGCGTCACCGCTGGCCTTTCTTTGGGCTCGAGGCGAACCGGTCTCCAGCGCACGCTATCGAAGCGTTCCGCAGAGCCCTTGCAGCATCCCGGCGCGCAAATGAGGATGCTTCGCGTCGTCAGTGAGCAGGTGCTGGAGGCACAGCGATGGCTACCAGGTCGCCGCGACTGCCTCACTTCTGCATCGCCTCGCGCTCCATCGCCGCTTCGGCCATCAGGCTGTCGGCGTCGCGATAGATCGAGGCGACGGCAAGTACGCGGCCATTGCGCTTGTATCGCAACACGCAGTCGCGGGCCGCGATTTCACCGTCGATCGCCAGCTCGTCCCACGTCTCGGCGTGGCCCACGTAGTTGATCGGGACGTCGTAGTGTTGGCTCCAGAAGAACGGTACGGCGTCGAACTTCTCCCGGCCGCCGAGCATGTTGAGCGCGGCAGTCTGGCCCTGGCGCTGTGCGACAACCCAGTGTTCGACGCGGATCGCCGCGCCGCTGTGCGGGTCGGGCCAGCGGGCGATGTCGCCCGCCGCGAAGATTCCGGGTGCGCTGGTCTCCAGATATTCGTTGACCGTCACGCCGCGGTCGATCGCGAGGCCGGCCTTCTCGGCCAGCGCCAGTCGCGGCCGCACGCCGACACCGGCGACGACCAGGTCCGCGTCGATCGTGCCGCCGCTTTTCAGCGTGACCTGGCGCGCGTCGATCGCCGTCGCCGTGTCCTCCAGGTGGAAGATCACGCCGTGCTCTTCGTGCAGGCTGCGCACGAAGTCCCCATCTGCGGGCCCAGCACCCGCTCCATCGGCCGCTTCTCCGGCGCCACGACGTGCACCTCGATGCCGCGCGCGCGCAGCGAGGCGGCGACCTCGAGGCCGATGAAACTCGCCCCCATCACGACGGCGCGCCGTGCCGTTGCCGCCCGCGCGATGATGGCGCGGCAATCACCGAGCGTTCGCAGTGTGTGCACGTGCGGCAGGTCCATGCCCGGCAGCGGCAATCGCACCGGCTCGGCGCCGGTCGCGAGCAGCAGCCGGTCGTAGGCGACCTTGCTGCCATCGCCGAGAACGACCTCGCGCGCACGTACGTCGATGCCGGTGACGGTCGTCTTCAGCCGCAAATCGATGCCCTGTTCGGTGTAGAAAGCTGTCTCCGCGCAGCGGAACCCACTCCTCCGGCGCGTTGCCGGCCAGGTAGTCCTTGGACAGGTTCGGCCTGTCCACCGGCGGCGCGTCGTCGTCGCTCAACATCACGATGCCGCCCTGGAAGTGCTGGCGACGCAGCATTTCCGCGGCGGCGAAGCCGGCCGCGCCGCCGCCGATGATCACGATCTTCTGCGGCCATCCGGGCGCGGGTGCGACGCGGCTGCTCGGTGCCGGCGCCGCTTTCTCCCGCACGAACACCTTGTCGCCGCGCAGCTCGGTCGACCAGCACGCGACGGGACTGAGCGCCGGCGCCCGCAGCCGCTTCCCCGGTCCGCAGGCTGAAGCAGGCGTGGTGCCACGGGCAGCGCACGGTGTCGTCGACCATCAGCCCTTCCGCGAGCGGACCGTTGTAGTGCGTACAGGTGGCGCCGATCGCGAAGAACTCGTTGCCGCGGCGCGCGAGCAGGACCGCGTCCTCGCCGACGTGTCCCAGCCAGCATCTTTCCATCGGCAAGTGTGTCGGTGGCCAAACCCAGTGTCAGGTCAGGACCGGTCGCTTCCGGTTGGGGCGCGCTCATATCGGTCTCCGAAGTCATCCGCCGTCGGGCACGCGCCCGGATTCCCGGCAGCTTGAGCGCGGGATGCGCGAAGTCGATGCCCGCGACGGCAGGCCGAGACACGTTGAGCTCCAGGCCTCGTCGACGCGCGACGGCGACGCCGATGAGGCCCAGGATCGACGCTTGCCCGACCCGTGCCGCTGGGCGTGCGGGACGAGTGAATTGGCCGAGGGGCAAATAGTCCTGCCGATCGCCGTCGAGGGAAGTGTCAGGCGCAGCTCCGGCACCGCGCGACCCAGATGCGCGAGGAAGGTGTTGCTGTTCGGGCCGGGCCACGCGCGGTAGACGTCCGGATAGGGATACGACGCGACGGCGGTATCGAGCTTTGCCGATGACCGCCTCGGCCGTCGGCGCCGCGCAGATCACGGATGAGCCGTGGCGCCGAGCCGTACCATTCCGTATCCGGCGTGTGCGTATTCGTCACCGAAACCGCCGAGTGGCCCGATCGCGCGTACCAGCCGATGACCTCGTATCGCGTGTAGTGGTCGGCGCCCGCCGGCTTCGCGGCGAGCCCAGTATGGACGGCGAAAGCGCCCCGCCAGCCGAAGGTGTGGCTGGCGTAGGCCTGACCACGGCGTCGCGGATGGCTGGCTGGATCCGGCGCGAGGCCCATCGAGCGATGGGTCGCCGCGCGCCAATCACCGGCGGTGTGGGCGTCCGAACGCGAGCGTCAGAACCGGAATCGCCACGAGCAGCACGATGAAGACGACGACGCCCATGGCCAAGCGCGGGAGTGTTCACCGCCGCGATGAGCCTCGCACCAGTGCGCGCCCGGCCGCCCGAAGCGGGCACTGAGCGCCCGCTGGGGAGGGGCGAAGCATCGGCGAGCCGCATCATCCTAGCTGGCCATCACGCAGCGTCGGCACCGTCCGCTGCATCGAAGGACGCTGCGAGAACTCGCCGTACCATACCGGCAAGGCGCGGTGCGCCGCGCGCCAGTCCCGGCTCGGCAAAGCGAGAGTCGAGATAGCCGAGGCCCGCACCCGACGGCGACCTGGCCGATATCGACATCGGCCGCCCCGGCGTTGCCCACCCCCGCGATATTGACTCGAGCCAGGTCGAGGCCGCCGTCGATTTTGCGCATCTGGCCGGCGAACCAGTCGGGCCAGCGACGCCCTCGGACGAAGCACGCTGTACCGGCAGAGCACGCCCGCTTCGCAAATGCCGTGCCCCACGGTGTGCACCGGTCAGCACTTCCCAGCGTCGCGGACCGGACGCGGGAATGCACGCGCTCTCCGCCGTGGAGCGAGTCGAGGTAGTCGCAGATGACGAAAGAATCGGGATCGGGCGGCCGCCCTCCGGCAAGAGCGTGGGAATCTTGATCAGCGGATTCTCGCGCGCCAGCTGCTCGTTCGGCGTCGACGGCGCCGTGGCGACCATGACGATTTCGATCTGGTCCATCAGCCCTTTCTCGATCGCGACGACCTTGACCTTGCGACCAAACGGCGACGCGCGAGGCGGTAAGGAGCTTCATCGTCATTTGCGGCGGCGCGGTCGGGCACGCGGTTCTTGATCGGAGGCACGGTCTTCAGAAAGGCGCAACATGGCCTTGCAGTCCGCGTCCGACAGAGTTGGCGGTAGGCGGGCCACGGCATCGGCGGCATGATCGGCCGCCCGACGCCCAGGTGCTTTCCGGTCTTGATCGCCTGGACGAAGTCCTGACTCGCGCCACTTGCCGATGCCCGTTTCGGGGTCGGACGCGAGGTTGATCGCATAGCTCATGCCCCACGGGCCGCTGAACGCCGTATTGGTCGCCGGCCGCGACCCAGCCCCACGGGCCGTCGAGCTTGGGCGGCGGCGGCATGACGAGCTTTTCCGGGATGGCCCGACAGAGCATGATCGATCAGGCTCGGGACCCTCGGGCCCATCTTGAAGGGCGTGTGGCACGCGTTGCAATCGTGCGTATCGACCAGATGCTTGCCGCAGGCTATCACTCCTGCGGCGAATCGGCGGCGTAGGTCGGCTGGACTGCCGGCACGCGGATCAATCGGCGCACGACGGAGGGCGCTTCGCGGCTCGTAGCATCATGTTCTGTCACGCTCCGGAAAAGTTGTGCGCACGAAACGTAACACGGCGCCCTGGACGCTGCAAAGTGGCCGGCGCTCGCATCGTCGGGCCCCGTGCGAGCGACGCGTGTTGATGGGCGAATCGGGACGGGTATACACTGCCCGCGGTACTTTTTCACGCCGACCCACTTCCGATTGGATTTCCAATGAAACGTTCCCCGCTGCCGATCGCTCCGCCGCTCGCTCGCAACCGCCGTCATGGCGCTGGTCCTGCGCCGGCATCGGCGCCGGCGCACGCGGCGACGCCGCGGGACACGCTGGTGGTCGCGTTCGCGTTCGACGACATCATCACGATGGACCCCGCCGAGGCGTTCGAGATCTCCGCGGGCGAGATCATGGGCAACACCTACGACCGGCTGGTCCGCTTCGACGTGACCGATCCGTCCAAGCTCTACGGCGATGTCGCCAAGTCCTGGACGGTCGTCGCCGGACGGCAAGACCTACAGCTTCGAGTTGAAGCCGGGACTGAAGTTCGCGTCGGGCAACGCGCTGACCGCCGAGGACGTCGTGTTTTCGCTGCAGCGCGCGGTGCTGCTCGACAAGACGCCGGCCTTCATCCTGACCCAGTTCGGCTTCACCAAGGACAACGTGAAGGACCGGATCAAGCAGACGGGGCCGCTGACGCTGACGCTCGAGACCGACAAGTCGTTTGCGCCGACCTTCGTGCTCAACTGCCTGACGGCGAACGTCGCCGCCATCGTCGACAAGAAGCTCGTGCTGTCGAAGGAAGCAGAACAACGACCTGGGCTACGGCTGGCTCAAGACCAACTACGCCGGCTCCGGCCCGCTCAAGCTCCGCGAGTGGCGCGCCAACGAAATCGTCGCGCTCGAGCGCAACGACAACTACTACGGCGAGAAATCCAAGCTGCCGCGCGTCATCTACCGGCACGTGAAGGAGGCCGCGACGCAGCGCCTGCTGCTCGAAAAGGGCGACGCCGACATCGCGCGCAATCTGACGCCGCAGGACCTGGCCGCGCTCGCCGCCAACAAGGACATCAAGACGACGTCGACGCCGAAGGGCACCGTCTACTATTTCAGCCTCAACCAGAAGAACCCGATCCTCGCCAAGGCCGAGGTGCGCGAGGCGATGAAGTGGCTGGTCGACTATTCGGCGATCGGCGACACGCTGATCAAGAACATCGGCGTCGTGCACCAGAACTTCCTGCCGGTCGGCCTGCTCGGCGCCAGCACCGAGAATCCGTACAAGCTCGACGTCGACAAGGCGAAGGCGCTGCTCGCCAAGGCGGGCTACCCGAACGGATTCAAGGTCACGATCGACATGCGCACGGTGCAGCCGGTGCAGGGCATCACGGAGGCGTTCCAGCAGACGGCCAAGCGCGCGGGCATCGACGTCGAGATCCTGCCCGGCGACGGCAAGCAGACGCTGACCAAGTACCGCGCCCGCACGCACGACATCTACATCGGCCAGTGGGGCGCCGACTACTGGGATCCGCACACCGAACGCCGACACGTTCGCGCGCAATCCCGACAACGCCGACGACGCGAAGTCGAAGCCGCTCGCGTGGCGCAACGCGTGGGCGATCCCCGAGCTCACGAAGAAGGCCGATGCCGCCGTGCTCGAGCGCGACCCGGCCAAGCGCAAGGCGATGTACGAGGAGATGCAGGCCGACTTCCGCAAGAACAGCCCGTTCGTGATGCTCTACCAGCAGACCGAGGTGGCGGCGTTCCGCAGCGACGTCGAGGGCCTGAAGCTCGGCCCGACGTCGGACACCACGTACATGTTCAGGGTGTCGAAGAAGTAACGCGTCGCAGTAGCTCGGGCCGCGGATTCCGGCGAACGCGCGCGTCGCTGCGCGCGTCGAACGTCGTCGGGCGTTTCCTCGTCGTCATCCTGCTGACCTACCTGGGTCTGCTGGCCGTCACGTTTTTCATCGGCCGCGTGATCCCGATCGATCCCGTGCTCGCCATCGTCGGCGACCGCGCGCCGGAGCACGTCGTCGCCCGCGTGCGCGAGGAGCTCGGCCTCAACAAGCCGCTGTGGGAGCAGTTCTACATCTACGTCAGCAAGGTCGTGCACGGCGATTTCGGCACGTCGGTGCTGACGTCGAACCCGGTGATGCAGGACATCCGGCGCACGTTTCCGGCGACCTTCGAGCTCGCCACGCTCGGCATCCTCATCGGCGCCGGGATCGGCGTTCCGCTCGGCGTCTGGGCGGCGGTGCGGCGCGGCGGCGTCGTCGACCAGATCGTTCGCGTCATGGGCCTCATCGGCTATTCGATCCCGATCTTCTGGCTCGGGCTCATGGCGCTCGTCGTCTTCTACGCGCGACTTGGGCTGGGTCGGCGGGCCCGGGCCGCATCGACATCGTCTACGAATACACGCTGGTGCCCGTGACGGGGCTGCTGCTGCTCGATTCCGCGCGCGCCGGCGAATGGCAGGCCTTCGGCAACGCGCTGTCGCACCTCATCCTGCCGGCGTCGCTGCTCGGCTATTTCTCGCTCGCCTACATCAGCCGCGATGACCCGCTCGTTCATGCTGAACGAGCTCGCGCAGGAATACATCGTCGCGGCGCGCGCCAAGGGGCTCTCCGAGACGCCGGATCATCTGGCGCCACGCGCTGCGCAACGCGATGGTGCCGCTCGTCACCGTGATCGCGCTGTCGTACGCCGGGACTGCTGGAAGGCTCGGTGCTCACGCGAAACGGTCTTCGCGTGGCCGGGGCTCGGTCTCTATCTCACGAATTCGCTGCAGAACGCCGACATGAACGCGGTGCTGGGCGCCACGATCGTCGTCGGCTCGATCTTCGTCGGCCTCAACCTGCTCGTCGGACCTGCTGTACCACGATGCTCGATCCGAGGACGCGCGCGATGGCGCAGGCGCGATGAGCCGACCACGCGAGCAGCCGACGCGCGCGCTGTCGGCGCGAACGAGCCTGCACGACTGGCTGATGTCCGACCGGCCGCGCTCGCGGCGGCAGGCGGCCTTCGGACGCGCCTACGGCGCGTGGCGCACGTTCGCGCGCAATCGGCTCGCGATGGTGGGCCTCGCTGATCGTGCTCGGTCTGGTGCTGACGGCCGCGTTCGCCGACGTGCTGAGCCCGTACTCGCCGTACGTCGGCGACTTGCGCACGACGCGCCTGCTGCCGCCGTCGGCGGCGCACTGGTTCGGCACCGACGACCAGGGCCGCGACATCCTGTCGCGCCTCATCTACGGCTCGCGCATCACGCTGTTCGTCGTCGTGCTCGTGGCGGTCCTGGCCGCACCCATCGGGCTCGCCGTGGGGACGGTCGCCGGCTATTCGGGCGGGCTCGTCGACGCCGCGCTGATGCGGATCACCGATATCTTCCTCGCGTTCCCGCGTCTGATCCTCGCGCTCGCGTTCGTCGCGGCGCTCGGTCCCGGCATCGGGAATGCGGTGCTCGCCATCGCGCTCACGTCGTGGCCTCCGTATGCGCGGATCGCGCGCGCCGAGACGCTCACGCTCCGGCAAGCCGACTACATCGCCGCCGTGCAGCTTGATCGGCGCGTCGCCGTGGCGAATCGTGTGGCGGCACATCATGCCGCTGTGCGTGTCGTCGGTGATCGTCCGCGTCACGCTCGACATGGCCGGCATCATTCATCACCGCGGCGGGATTGGGCTTCCTCGGCCTCGGCGCGCAGCCGCCGATGCCCGAATGGGGCGCGATGATCGCCAACGGGCGTCTCTACGTGCTCGATCACTGGTGGGTCGCGGCGGCGCCCGGCGCGGCGATTTTCGTCGTGAGCCTCGCCTTCAACCTGCTGGGCGACGGCCTGCGCGACGCGCTCGATCCGAAGGCGGCGAAATGAGTCCGCGGCGTCCGCCATCCGGCGATCCGATGCTGGTCGTCGACGACCTGCGCGTCTCGTTTCCCAACCGCGACGGCGGCACGACCGAAGCCGTGCGCGGCGTGTCGTTCACGCTGGGCCGCGAGCGCCTCGGCATCGTCGGCGAATCAGGCTCCGGCAAGACGCAAACGGGCCGCGCCATCCTCGGCCTCACGGCGCCCGAAGGCCGCGTCTCGGCGCGAGCGGCTCGCGTTCAACGGCGTCGATCTCCTGCACTGCCCGCCGCGGCAGCGGCGCGAGCTGCGCGGCGGGCGCATCGCGATGGTGCTGCAGGATCCGAAGTTCTCGCTCGAATCCGGTGATGACCATCGGCGACCAGATCGTCGAGACGCTGCGCGCGCATTCGCCGGGTGTCGCGCGCGAGGACGCGCGCGCGAGCGCGTTGGCGCGCCTCGAAGCGGTGCAGATCGACGACCCGGCACGCGTGTACAAGCTCTATCCGCACGAAGTGTCCGGGCGGCATGGGCCAGCGGGCGATGATCGCGATGATGCTGATCGCCGATCCCGACCTGCTGATCGCCGACGAGCCGACGTCGGCGCTCGACGTGACGGTCCAGCTGCAGGTGCTCGCCATCCTGGACGAATTGGTCGCCCGGCGGGGCATGGGCCTCATCTTCGTGTCGCACGACCTGCGGCTCGTGTCGACCTTCTGCGACCGCATCCTCGTCATGTACGCCGGACGGGTCGTGGAGGAGGTCGGACGCCGGCAACCTCGCCGCTGCCAGGCACCCGTACACGCGCGGACTCGTCGAACTGCCTGCCGCGAGCTCGGCGAGGACCGCCATCCGCTGCCCACGCTCGATCGCCGGCCGGAGTGGGCACAGTGATAGCGAATCGGCGTGCGGGCATCGAGGCGCAGCACCTGCGCGTGCACCTACCGACGGCTTCGTCGCCGTCGCCGACACGTCGCTCGCGCGTCGACGCCGGCGAGAGCTTCGGCATCGTCGGTGAATCGGGCTCCGGCAAGTCGACCGTGCTGCGCGCCCTCTGCGGTCTCGTGCCCGCTGGCGTCCGGCACGGTGCGGCTGGTGGCGAATCCGCGGACGAGGGATCGGACGGTAGCGCGCGCGCATCCGCCGCTCGCCGGCGCCGGGCACGAAGCCGTTTCGCCGCCTCGTGCAGATGGTGTTCCAGGATCCGTACGGATCGCTGCACCCGCGGCAGACGGTCGACCGGATCCTGGCCGAGCCGCTGGCGATCCACGGTATTCGCGGACGCCGAGATCCGGATCGAGCGCGCGCTCGACGAAGTGGGCCTCGGGACAGCGGTTTCCGCTTTCGTTACCCGCACCAGCTGTCCGGCGGGCAGCGCCAGCGCATCGCGGTCGCGCGTGCGCTCATTCTCGAGCCGCAAATTCTGCTGCTGGACGAGCCGACGTCGTCGCTCGACGCATCGGTGCAGGCCGAAGTGCTGAACCTGCTCGAAGATTTGCGCCGGCGCCGCGGCCTTACCTTTATCATGGTGAGCCATGACCTCGCGGTAGTCACCCACATGTGCGAACGGCTGATGGTGATGCAGCGCGGCGAGACGGTCGAGCTTGTCTCGTCCGCCGACCTTGCGTCGAGCCGCGTGACGTCACGAATACACGCGCCAGCCTGATGGAAGCCTCGATCGGCTTTCGTCGCGCGCGCGCCGCCTGAACACTATAGCGAGCGAACACCGATGATTCTCTGGGAAGCCCACGCCTGCCTGCCGCTGCACCCGCAGGCCGACTTCGCGCCGATCGACCGGCTGCACGCGGCCGGCGTCAACTACGTCTCGATCAACATCGGCATGGACATGAATCCGCTGTCGCAGGTGATGTCCGTGATCGGCGGCTTTCGCACGACGATCGCCGCGCATCCCGACCGCTATGTCCTCGCGTCGAGCGTCGACGACATCGAGCGCGCGGCGGCCGCCGGCAAGCTCGCCATCGGCTTCGATCTCGAAGGCGCGATGCCGCTGCTGGAGCAGCCGGCGATGGTGGCGCTCTACCGCGATCTCGGCGTGCGGCAGATGCATTTCGCGTACAACCGCAACAACAGCGTGGCCGGCGGCTGCCACGACGAGGAGCGCGGGCTCACGGCGCTCGGGCGGCGCATGGTCGCGGCCGTCAACGAGGCGGGCGTGCTCGATGGACTGCTCGCACACGGGCCGGCGCTGCGAGCCTCGAGATCATGGACGCCTCGCGCAAGCCGGTGATCTTCAGCCACTCCAATCCGCTGGCGCTGGTCGAGCACGGGCGCAACGTCACCGACGAGCAGATCCGCGCGTGCGCGGCGACGGGCGGCGTGGTGTGCGTGTCCGGCGTGTCCGGGTTTCTCGGGACGCGCAACGCCCACGGCCGACGACGTCGCGCGGCACGCGGCCTACGTGGCGCGAGACTCGTCGGCGTCGAGCATGCCGGCGTCGGTCTCGACATCAGCTTCCACCAGGACGGGATCGACGACACGCCGCCGGGCAATTTCGACGCGACCTACTGGTGGCCGAAGAGCGCGGGCTACGATCGCGCCATCGCTGCGGATGACCTACACGCCGATCGAGACGTGGGCGCTGGCTCGTCGCGGCGCTGCAGCGTGCGGGCATGACCGCCGACGAAGCGGCGGCTCGGTCGCGGGCGGCAACATGATGCGCGTGCGCGCCAGGCGCAGGAGTCTGGGCGTGGCGTGGCCTGAGCGCGCCGAGCCGTGGCCCGGGGAAAACGCGCAGATCGCTCAGTACGGCAGCCCCACGTAGTTCTCGGCCAGCGACGGTCATCGCCGCGCTGCGAGCTGAAGAGGTAGTCGAGCTCGGCCTGCTGCATCTTCGTCGCCGAACGCGCCCGTGGTCCGGGAAGCGGTGCAGCAGCGTCGTCATCCACCACGAGAAGCGCTCCGCCTTCCAGACGCGCTCGAGCGCGCGCTCCGAGTAGGCGTCGAGTCCGGCGCTCGCTGCCGTCGCGGTAGTGCTCGATCGAGCGCGTCGAAGAGGTAGCGCACGTCGCTCGCCGCGAGGTTCAGTCCCTTGGCGCCGGTCGGCGGCACGATGTGCGCCGCGTCGCCGGCGAGGAACAGCCGGCCGAAGCGCATCGGCTCGGCGACGAAGCTGCGCAGCGGCGCGATGCTCTTCTCGATCGACGGCCCGGTGACCAGCGCGCCGGCGGCGCGTCGGCGTCGAGGCGCGCTGCGAGCTCGTCCCAGAAGCGCTCGTCGGACCATTCCTCGACGTCGCTCGGCGAGCGAGCACTGCAGGTAGTAGCGGCTGCGCGTGTGGCGAGCGCATGCTGCACAGCGCGAAGCCGCGCTCGTGGCTGACACGTAGATGAGCTCGTCGGACACCGGGCGGCGTGTCGGACAGCACGCCCGAGCCAGCCGAACGGATAGACGCGCTCGTAGGTCGCGATCGCGCCGGCCGGCACGCTCTTGCGGCAGACGCCGTGGAAGCCGTCGCAGCCGGCGACGAAGTCGCACTCGAGCTCGTGCTCGCGTGCCGTCCGTGCGATAGCGCACGCGCGGGATGCGTGCCGTCGAAGCCGTGCACGCTCACGTCGTCGGCTTCGTAGACGGTGACGTCGCGCCGCTCGCCGCGCGCGCGGCCATCAGGTCCGCGCGTCACCTCGGTCTGCCCGTAGACGACGACGCTCTTGCCGCCGGTGAGGCCGTCGAAATCGATGCGGTGGCGCCCGCCGGCGCAGCCGATCTCGATGCCCTCGATGCACGAGGCCCTCGGCATGCACGCGCGCGCCGACGCCGGCTTCGTCGAGCATCGCGACCATGCCCTGCTCGAGCACGCCCGCGCGGATGCGACCGAGCACGTACTCGCCGGTGTGCCGCTCGAGGATCACGTTGTCGATTCCCGCGCGCTGCAGCAGTTGTCCCAGCAGGAGACCCGGACGGGCCCGGCGCCGATGATGGCGACCTGGTGCGTTTCGGCGCGCTGATGGCCACCTCGCTCATGCGACGGCCACCAGCCGGATGCAGCGTGTCCGGATCAGCGCAGCAGCGCCTCGCTCGGCGGCGCGATGGACGACGCGTCCGCGCTCCAGCACGATCGCCTGCCGCGTCAGCGACAGCGCGAGCTTCGCGTGCTGCTCGACGACGATCACCGCCATTCCGCCGTCGCGCGACGAGCTCGCGGATCACGCGCCATCGAGCTCCTGCACGATGATCGGCGCGAGGCCTTCCATCGGCTCGTCGAGCAGCAGCAGCGCGGGATTGACCATCAGCGCGCGCGCGATCGCCAGCATCTGCTGCTCGCCGCCGGAGAGCTGGTTGCCGAAATTGCGCGCGCCGCTCCTCGAGGCGCGGGAAGATCTCGTAGACGCGCGCGACGTTCCAGGGCCCGGGCCGCGCGACCGCGGTCAGGTGCTCCTCGACGGTGAGCGACGGCGAACATGTAGCGTTCCTGCGGCACCCAGCCGATGCCGCGCCGGCTGCGCCGGTGCGTCGGCATCGCGGCGAGGTCGCTCGCCGCGCCAGCGCAGCGTCCCGCCGCGCAGCCGCGTCAAGCCCATCAGCGTCACGAGCAGCGTGGTCTTGCCCATGCCGTTGCGGCCGAGGAGCGCGAGGCTGTCGCCCTCGTCGAGCTCGACAGCGCACGTCCTCGAGCACGATGCGCGTCGCCGTAGCCGGCGGTGAGGCCTTCGACGCGCGAGGAGCTCAGCCATGCTGCGCCTCGCCGAGGTAGACCTCGCGCACGCGCGGATCGGCGGCGATCTCGGCCGGCGTGCCTTCGGTCAGCACCTTGCCGCCGACCAGCACCGTGATGCGCTCGGCGAAGCGGAACACGAGCTCCATGTCGTGCTCGATGAACAGGATCGTGACGTCCTTCGGCAGCGCCGGCGATGACGCCGAAGAGCTCGGCGCTCTCCGCCGACGGGATGCCCGCGGCCGGCTCGTCGAGCAGCAGGATCCGCGGCCGCGTCGCGAGCGCCAGCGCGATCTCGACGAGGCGCTGCCGCCCGTAGGGCAGGTTGCGCGTGAGCGTATCGGCGTCGGCGTCGAGCCGCAGCGAGCGCAGCAGCGCACGCGCTTCGTCGATCTCGTCGCCTGAGCTTCGCGACGGTGCGGTGCCAGACCGCGGCGCGGCCCTTGCGCTCGCAGATCGCGAGCACGACCGATTCCAGCACGGTCAGGCCGGGAACAGCGTGTTGATCTGGAACGTCCGCGTCACGCCGCGCTTGACGCGCTCGTGCTGCGGCAGCCCGGTGATGCGCTCGCCGCCGAGGAACACGTCGCCGGCGCTCGGCGCGAAAGACGCCGGTGAGGAGATTGATGAGCGTCGTCTTGCCCGCGCCGTTCGGGCCGATCAGCGCGTGGCGCGCGCCGGGCGGAAGCGTCAGCGCGACGTCGGTGTTCGCCTTGAACTCGCCGAACTGCTTCGACAGCCCTTCGGTGTGCAGCGCCGCGGTGCTCATGTGCTCACGCTGCGCGCTCTCCGCGCGCACGTCGCGCGCCACTGCGCGTCGCGATGCTAGCGCGCCGAGGATGCCGCCGCGCGCGAACAGCACGACGACGACCAGCAGCAGCCCGAGCCAGAACTGCCAGTAGATCGGGATTCAGGTCCGACAGGTAGTGGTGGGCGATCATGAACACCGTCGTGCCGACGAGCGCGCCATACAGTCGGCCCGCGCCGCCCAGCACCACCATGATCATGAGGTCGGCCGAGCGCGGAAAGCCGAACACGTCGAGCCCGACGAACTGCGTCGTCTGCGCGAGCAGCCCGCCCGCCACGCCCGCCATTGCCGCGCTGACGGTGTAGATCGCGATCAGCCGGCGCGTCACCGGCGCGCCGATCGCGGGCATCCGCTTCACGTTCTCGCGCACGCCGCGCAGCGCAGAGGCCGAACGGCGAATTGACGATGCGGCGCGCGAACACGAACAGCACGAACAGGACGGCGAGGCTGTAGAGATACGCGGTGCTGCCCGGCGAGGTCGAACGAGAACAGGCCGAAGAGCTTCCACATCGTCACGCCGGACAGTCCGTCGGCGCCGCCGGTGATGAAGGCAGCCTGATTGGCGGCCTCGAACAGCATGAGACCGATGCCGAGCGTCACCATCAGCCGCGCGAGGTCCGTCCCGCGCACCACGAGGAAGCTCGTCGCAAAGCCCACGAGCGCGCCTGCCGCGCCGGCGACGACGAGGCCGGACAGCGGCTCGCCCCAGCCGTGCACCGCGAGCACGCCCGCCGCGTACGCGCCGATGCCGAAGAAGGCCGCGTGACCGAGCGAGACGATGCCGGCGTAACCGAGGATCAGGTCGAGCGACAGCGCGAAGAGACCGGTGATGAGGATCTGGCTGCCGAGCACCCGATGCGTCGGAAACACGAAGAACGCCGCGAGCGCGACGCAGCCAGAACGCGATCTCGATCGCGCGCCAGCGATCGGTGGGCAGCCGTGCGCTGCGAGCTCGAGGCTCGTCGGCGCAGGTCGCGTCGCGCTCATGACGGCCCGCGCCTCGCGGCTTGCCATGCTCGCCGCCCGTACAGACCCGCCGGGAACAGGATCATCAGCGCGACCATCAGGAAATAGATGATGAACGAGCCGATCTGCGGCACGTAGTACTTGCCGGCGACGTCGCAGATGCCGAGGATCATCGCGGCGACGAGGCCGCCCTTGATCGTGCCGGCGCCGCCGATCGCCACGACCAGCAGGAAGTACACCATGTACTTGAGCGGGAACGTCGGATCGAGGCCCGAGCACGTCGATGCCGAGGCCGCCGCCCAGCCCCGCGAGACCCGATCCCAGCGCGAAGGTCACGCCGAACACGCGGTTGACGTCGATGCCGAGGCCGGCCGCGGCGACCGCGTTGTCGACCGACGCGCGCACCTGCGCGCCGAAGCGCGTCTTCACGAGCAGCATGGTGAGCGACGACCGTGATGACGACGACCACGCCGATCAGGAAGAGCCGATACGCGCCGAGATCGAGCCCCAGCACGTGCACCTGCCCGCGCAGGCCAGTCGGGCAGCCGCACCGGCTGCTGCGACGGCCCGAAGAACCACGTCGCCGCCGCCACGGACCATGAACACGAGGCCGATGGAGAACATCACCTGGTCGAGATGGGTCGCCTTGTAGAGCCGCTGGTAGAGCGTGCGCTCGAGCACGATGCCGGCGATGGCCGGCACCAGGAAGGCGACCGGCAGCGTCGCGAGGAACGGCACGCCTGCGCGCGTCATCAGCACTGACGCAGGCGTAGCCGCCCAGCATCGCGAACGCGCCGTGCGCGAGGTTGACGAAATTCATCAACCCCATCGTCACCGACAGGCCCGATGCTGATGACGAACAGCAGGCTGCCGTAGGCGATGCCGTCGAACAGCACGCCTCGATCACGGCTTGCCGATCACGATTGGCGGCGGCACGCACGGGCCGCCCAGACTCGTCGGAACCCCGGAGCGCGCGGAGCCTCATCAACTAGCCGGCGGTCCTTGACGTTCTCGACCTTGTCGAACTCGACGTTCCAGGGCTTGCCGTTGACCATCTTCACTTCGCGCAGGTAGACGTTCTGGATCGTCTGGCGCGTCGCGGGGTCGATCGACATCGGTCCGCGCGGGCTCGTCCACTTCTGGCCCTTCATCGCTTCCACCAGCTGCTCGCCCGTGGCATTGGCGCCGGCCTTCTTCACCGCCTCGTAGATCAGGTGCATGCCGTCGTAGCCGCCGAGCGAGTGGAAGTTCGGGCGCATGCCGTTGTTGGCCTTCATGAAGGCCTCGACGTAGGCCTTGTTCTCCGGCGAATCGTGCGCGGCCGAATAGTGGAACGACGTGATGACGCCGACTGCAGGCGCACCCATGCTCTCGAGCAGGTCGTCGTCGGTCGACGTCGCCGGTGCCGATGAGCTTGATGCCGGCCTGCTTCAGGCCGCGCTCGTCGAACTGCTTCATCACCGCGAGGCCCTCGCCGGACGGCACGAACACGAACAGCGCGTCCGGCTTCGCGTCCTTCGCGCGCTGCAGGAACGGCGCGTAGTCCGGATTGCGCAGCGGCGTGCTTGATCGACTCGACGATCTCGCCGCCGCCCGCCTTGAACGACCGTCACGAACGTCTTCTCGGCGTCGAGCCCCGGACCGTAGTCGGTGACCATCGTGACCACGCGCTTGATCTTGTTCTTCAGCGCCCATTCGGCGATCGGCGCCGTGACCTGCGGCAGCGTGAAGCCGGTGCGCACGATGAACGGCGAGCGCGTCGGGATCATGCCGGTGGCCGCCGCCATGACGACCATCGGCACCTTGGCCTCGGTCGCCACCGGCGCGGCCGCGAGCGCGAGCGGCGTGAGGCCGAAGCCCGGCGAGCACGCTCACCTTGTCCTGCACGACGAGCTCCTGCGCGATGCGCTTGGTGGTTTCGGGCGCCAATCCGGTGTCGTCCTTGACGATCAGCTCGACCTTGCGCCCGGCGACCGTATCGCCGTTCTTCGCGATGTAGAGCCGGCACGCGGCTTCGATCTGCTTGCCGGTCGACGCGAACGGGCCGGTGAGCGGCGAGGATGAGCCCGATCTTCAGCGGATCGGCGGCAAACGCCGGAGTCGAGAGCAGCGTCGCCGCGGCGACGGCGGCGAGGCCCTGGATGACGCGACGGCGGGTGAGCGACGAGTGGTGGTGCATGGTTGCCTCCTTCGGGGTGAACGTTTCGGTTCGGAACGTCGTTTGAATCAGTTGAGTCGGTACGGAGCGGGTTATCAGCCGCCGCGCGTTTCGGCTTCGATCAGCGAAGCGAGGAGCCGCCGGCCCTGCGTCGGGCCGGCATCGGCCTTGACGGTGAGCTGGAACACGGGCTCCGCCACGCCGCCGAGATTGCGTTGCTGACCTTCGAGCATGTCCTTGTCCTCGTCGAACGTGCGGCCGACGTTGGCGCGCAGGAATTCGGTGACGCCGGGCTCGTCGAGCCTGAAGTTGCGCGCGAACGCCCAGAAATAATGCGTGGTCGACGCCGATTCCGGCGTCATCAGGTTGATCACTCGTCCCTCGACCCGGTTGGAGCCCGGCACGTCGGCCAGCGCCTGCACGCCGACGTCGATCACGATGAATCCGGGCGGCTCGTACACCGTGCGCTGCCAGCGGTCGATGCGGTCGGTGGCCTTGAGGCGACCGAGAAACTGGTAGAACGGCGGCGGCGTGCAGCCGGGCATTTCCTTGTCGATGCGGACCGTGCGCTCGCCGACCTTGATCGCGACCGGCGATTCGGCCACCGCCTCGTGACCGATGGTGCGCGTGTGCACATACGTCTCGTGCGACAGATCGAGCAGGTTGTCGTTCAGCAGCCGATAGTTCGCCTCGATGCGGTGATAGCCCTCGCTCGCCACCCATGCGGGATCGTCGAGCCAGTGCACGTCGGGGACGAGTGCCGCGTCGGCGCGTTCCGGGTCGCCCATCCAGATCCAGACCAGCCGGTGGCGCTCGGCGATCGGGTAGCGCGCGCACGCGCGCCTTCGACGGGATGTGCTCCTGCCCGGGAATCTGCACGCACTTGCCCGTGGTGTCGTAGCAGAGGCCGTGGTAGCCGCAGCGCAACACGTCGCCGATGAGCGTGCCCTTCGACAGCGGCGCGTTGCGGTGCGCGCAGCGGTCCTCGAACGCGATCGCCTTGCCGTCCGATGCCCGGAACAGCACGAGGGCCTCGTCGCAGATGCGCCGTGCGAGGAGCTGGCCGCCGATCACCTCGTGCGCGAATGCCGCCACCTGCCAGCAATTACGTAGCCACATGGTCGCTCCTCACAGATCCAGCACCAGCCGCGGCGTGAGCGCGCGCGAGACGCAGACGGTCATCCGGTCGTTGGTGCATTTTCCGCGTCCGTCAGGAACACGTCGCGATGGTCAGGCACTCCTTCCAGCACTCCGGTGAGGCACGTGCCGCAAACGCCCTGCTCGCACGACGTGTCGACCATCACGCCGTGCTCTGCCAGCACCTCGATGATCGTCCGGCCCTCGGCGATCTCGAACTCGCCACCGTGGCGCGCCAGCTTGACGACGAAGCTCCCCTTCGGCCCCGCAAGGAGGCCGGATCCGCGGAAAAGTACTCGAGGTGCACCGCATCGGGCGCCCACGTGGGCGCGGCGGTCGCCTCGACCAGATCCATGAAGGGCGCGGCCCGCACAGATAGAGATGTCCGTCCGGTGGCCGGGTCCACAGCATCTTGCGCAGGTAGGCGCGCACGTGCTCGGGCTCGAGCGCGTAGTGGAACGTGACGCGGCCGCGATATTCCGGCGCCGACAGGAGCTCGTGAAACGCCGTGTGCGCGATCGACCGGGAGAAATACACGAGCGAGAAATCGGCGCCGGCGCGAGAGAGCTGTCGCGCCATGCCGAGGAGCGGCGTGATGCCGATCCCGCCGGCGATCAGCAGATGATGCTTCGCCGGCGGGCACGAGCGCGAAGTTGTTGCGCGGCACGCTGATCGTCAGGAGGTCGCCTTCGCGCACCCGCTCGTGCATCGCCTGCGAGCCGCCGCGGGAGGCGGGCTCGCGCTTGACGGCGATCTGGTAACGGGCGGTGTCGGCCGAATCGCCGCAAAGCGAGTATTGGCGCACGAGGCCGGGGCGCGACATGCACGTCGATGTGCGAACCCGCCGCAAACGCCGGCAGCGCCGTCCATCGGCCGCCACCAGCGCGAAGGAGCGCACGTCCAGCGCTTCGTCACGCACCGCCTGCACGCGAACGCTCAGCTCGCCCATCGGCGTTCCGTTGCGCGATCGGCCATCGGGGCGTGCAGCCAATGCAGCATCGCGTCGGCCACGCGCTCCGGCTGCTCCATCGTCACCATGTGCCCGCAATCGTCGATCGACTTCGAGCGCGGCGCCTGGGATCATGGCCGCCATCTCCTCGTGCTGCGCGAGCGGGCTCCACGCGTCCTGCCGGCCGCAGAGCACCACGGATGGGCAGCGGATTGCGTGCAGCACGGCGCCCGCGTCCGGGCGCGCGAGAAGCGCCTCGATCTGCGCGGCGAACTGGTCCGGTGTCTGCCGCTCGATCATGTCGAGGATCGCATCCATCAACCGGTTGTCCGCACGCCGTGCCGGATGCACCATGGGCTCGGCCCAGACCCGGCCCATCGCGCGCATGCCCTTGTCGCGCGCGAGTGCCAGCAGGCGCAGGTCGCGCCGCGCGCTCGTTCTCGCCGCTGACGCCCGCCGGGAGCGGACGCCAGCCCGTATCGAGCAAGCGCAATGCGCTCCACGCGTTGCGGCGCGCGCCGCATGATCTCCAGCGCGACCCGCCCGCCCATCGAATGCCCGGCCAGCGCGAAGGAGGCCGGCGCCGTGGCAAGCACGCGCTCCGCCATCGCCCCGAGGCTCGAATCCGGCCCGGTTTCGTGGACTCGGCAATCGACGAACGCGCCGAGGCGCGGAAGCACGGGCTCCCACGCCGCGCGATCGCAGACGAGTCCCGGCAGCAGCACGAGCGCGCCGCCGCGCGGCGGCGACGCGGAGGAGGGCAGCGTCTGCGGATGCATGGCCGATGCGATCGTGTGCGTCCGTCAGGCGCGGATTCACGGCCCGCGCCGTGCGCTCGCCGAACCGGGAGAACACCCGGCGCGCATTGCCTTCGAAGATCTTGGCGCGGTCCTCAGCGCTCAGCCACTCGATCGGTTCGAGGTAGCGTCGCGTGTCGTCGTAGTGATGGCCGGTCTCCGGATCGATGCCGCGCACCGCGCCGACCATCTCCGAGGCGAACAGGATGTTGTCGGCCGGCACCACCTTCAGCAGGAGCTCGATGCCGGGCTCGGTGGTAGACGCAGGTGTCGAAGAAGACGTTCTTCAGCAGCAGCTCCGAAAACGGCGGCCGCTTCATGTCCTGCGCGATGCCCCGGTAGCGGCCCCAGTGGTAGGGCGCGGCGCCGCCGCCATGCGGGATGATGAACTTGAGCGTCGGGAAATCCTTGAACAGGTCCGACAGCAGGAACTGCATGAACGCCGTCGTGTCGGCGTTGATGTAGTGCGCGCCGGTGGCATGGAAGCACGGGTTGCACGACGAGCTGACGTGAACCATCGCCGGCACGTCGAGCTCGACCATCTTCTCGTAGAGCGGATACCACCAGCGGTCGGTGAGCGGCGGTTCCTTCCAGTAGCCGCCCGACGGATCAGGATTCAGGTTGCAGCCGATGAAGCCCAGCTCATTGACGCAGCGCTCGAGCTCGGGAATGCAGTTCTCGGGCGCGACGCCCGGGCGACTGCGGCAGCTGGCAGACGCCGACGAAGTTGTCGGGATAGAGCGTGCACACGCGGCGGATGAGGTCGTTGCACACGCGCGACCATTCGAGGCTCGTCGTCGCGTCGCCGATGTGATGCGCCATCACACTGGCGCGCGGCGAGAAGAATCGTGACGTCGGTGCCGCGCTCGCGCTGCATCTTGAGCTGCGCGCCCTCGAGGCTCGCGCGGATCTCGTCGTCGCTGATCACGAGCGACGCGCGCGACGGAGATTTGGCGGAATCGCCGATCGCGGCGATCTGTTGCTTGCGCCAGGCCTCGAGCGCGGGCGGCGCGGTCGTGTATAGTGTCCGTGACAGTCGATGATCATCGTTCGTTCCTGCGCGGTAGCTTGCGGGGGGTGCCGAGGTTGGTCAGGCCGACGCGTTCAGTTGCCGCTCGAGCTTGTCCGAGGATCCGGTAGCACGGCAGCACCTGCGCGACGCTCGCGTTGGGCTCGCGGCCCTCGCGGATCGCGGCGAAGAACTCGCGGTCCTGCAGCTCGATGCCGTTCATCGAGACGTCGACCTTCGACACGTCGATCTTCGTGTTCCTTGCCGTCGAAGAGGTCGTCGTAGCGCGCGATGTAGGTGCCGTTGTCGCAGATGTAGCGGAAGAACGTGCCGAGCGGGCCGTCGTTGTTGAACGACAGCGACAGCGTGCAGATCGCGCCGGTGCTGCTCTTCAGCTGGATCGACATGTCCATCGCGATGCCGAGCTCGGGATGGATCGGTCCCTGCACCGCGTTGGCGGCGACGATCCGGCTCGCCGGTCTGGTAGGCGAAGAGATCCACGGTGTGCGCGGCGTGGTGCCACAGCAGGTGGTCGGTCCACGCAGCGCGCCTGCCCGAGCGCGTTGATGTTCTGTGCGGCGGAAGAAGTAGGTCTGCACGTCCATCTGCTGGACCGCGATCTCGCCGGCGACGATCTTCTTGTGCACCCACTGGTGGCTGGGATTGAAGCGCCGCGTGTGGCCGACCATCGCGACCTTGCCCGATCCCTTCTGCACGCGCGCGACCTCTTCGGCGTCGGCCAGGCGATCGGCCAGCGGGATCTCCACCTGCACGTGCTTGCCCGCCTTGAGGCAGGCGATCGTCTGGCTGGCATGGATCTGCGTGGGCGTGGACGAGGATCACGGCATCGATATCGGGTCGCGCGAGACTCTCCTCGAGCTCGGTCGTGACGTGGCCGATGCCGAACCGCGCGGCGACCTCCTTCGTCGCATCGAGCGTGCGGCCGACGAGCGAGACCACTTGCACGCCATCGATCTTGGCCATGGCTTCGAGGTGCTTGACGCCGAACGCGCCGGCGCCGGCGAGCGCGACTTCATTCGGATTTACGCTTAGCGCGGATTCTCGAGGATGATGTGACCGACGGCGGTGTTCGACGCCGGCACGTGGTAGAAGCGATAGACCTCGCGCGTGTCGGCGGCGAGCGCGCCGCGCATGATGAGCCACATCACGAGCTCGATCCCTTCGGACCCGGCCTCGCGGACGTAGTCGACGTGCGGCAGCTTGACGAGGCCCTCGGGATCCGCGGTGAGCTTGTCGAGGAAGCGCGTGTCGAACTCGCGATTGATGAGCCCGGCGCGCGGGCCCTGCAGCTGGTGCGACATGCCGCCGGTGCCGAAGATCATGACGTCGAGATCCTCGTCGAACGACTCGACGGCCTTCTTGATCGCGCGGCCCAGGTTCCAGCAGCGGTTGCCGGTGGGCGGCGGATACTGGACGACGTTGACCGCGAGCGGGATCACCTTGACCGGCCACGCCTGCGGCTGGCCGAACAGCAGCGACAGCGGCACGGTCAAGCCGTGGTCGACGTCCATCTTGTTGACGATCGTCATGTCGAACTCGTCGAGGATCGTCGATTGCGCGATGTGCCACGCGAGCTCGGGATGGCCTTCGACGTCCGGCACCGGCCGCGGCCCCCAGCCTTCGTCGGCGGGCGCGAAGCGCTCGGCGCAGCCGATCGCGAACGTCGGGATGATTTCGAGCGAGAACGCCGACGCATGGTCGTTGTAGACGAGCACGACGACGTCGGGCTTGTTCTCGGCGATCCATTGCTTCGAGAACTCGTAGCCCTTGAAGACCGGCTGCCAGTAGGGCTCGGCCGTCTTGCCGAGGTCGATGGCGGCGCCGACGGCGGGAATGTGCGACGTGGCGATGCCTGCGGTGATCCTGGCCATGGCGCTATTTGCTCTTGTCCGCGATGCTTCGGTTGCCCTGTCGCCGGGCGCCCGCCGGCGACCATCATCGCCTTGTAGTCGTCCTCGGGCACGCCGGTCATCTTCGACGCGAGGTTCTGGAACGAGAAGCCGTCGGTCGCGCCGATCTTCGCGAGGAAGTAGATGTTGCCGCCGAGCGCGATCATCCGGTTGTAGTCGCGATCGCGCACCGCCTGCCGCTGCTCGGGAGTCATCGGGAATGTCTCGAGATACGCCTGCTCGTCGGCCTTGAACCGCTCGCGGTTCTCGGCCTTCATGAGCGACATGCAGAACATGTTGAGGTGATAGCCCTGCCGCGACTGCGTCGCGTCGAACACCGTGGTGCCGGGAATGTCCTTGAAGGCGTCGTTGTAGTTGCTGCATGAGGCTCGTATCAGGTCCAGTAGAGGCGCATCGGATTGTCCACCAGCAGCTTCCGCTGCAGCGTCGGGCGTGATCGCGATGCGGGGCACGAAGTCGACGAGCGCGCCGTCGTCGGGCATGTGGGTCTTCATGTTCGGATGCGGCCAGTCGGTGCCCCACAGCACGCGATCGGGAAAGGTCTCGACCAGGCGGCGCGCGAACGGCACCACGTCATCGGTACGTGGGCGGACCCGGATTGTCGAAAGGCGCTCGGGGCAGCTCACCTTCGACCAGATGTTCGGATGCTCCGACAGGAGCTTGACGAACAGCTCGAACTCCGGTCCGTCGACCGGCTTGCCGACATCGGGGCGGCCCATGTGATCGACCACGACCGTCGTGGGCAGCGTCGTGAAGAAGTCCCAGAGCTCGGGCAGGTCCTGCGCCTCGAAATACACGACCACGTGCCAGCTCGAGCGGCGCGATCCGGTGCGCGATCTCGAACAGCACCTCGCGCGGCGTGAAATCGACGAGCCGCCGGACGAAGTTGAAGCGCGTGCCGCGCACGCCGGCGGCGTGCATCGCCTCGAAGCTCGCGCGTCGGTCACGTCGCGGCCGACCGATGGCCACGCCGCGCGCGCGTATCGTCGGAATGGGTGAGCGGCATCCACCAGCGCGCGGTTGTCGTTGCCGTGGCAGGTCGCCTGGACGATGACGTTGCGCTCGAAGCCGAGGAAGTCGCGCAGCGCGAACAATTTCTCTTTCGGCGCGTCGCACGGCGTGTACTTGCGCTCCGTTCGCATAGGGAAATGCGGACGCCGGACCGAACACATGGCAGTGCGCGTCCACTGCGCCTTTCGGCACGGCGAACTGCGGCCGCGACGGCGATGGATGAAAGGGAAGGTAATCGGGATCCATGGTGAGCCTGTCGAACGATTCCGATTCAGCTAGGGCGGGCGAGTGCGCGCGAGCATGCGGTCGGCATCGATGCGCCAGTCGGTCCGCGCGGCGAGGCGATCGCCCAGTCGCGCCGGCGTCGGCCAGATCGGCGACAAACGCCTGGCGCTGCGCGGTGCCGGCCGCCGACCAGGGCTCGAGGCCGATTTCGCGCACGGTCTCCGCGGCCTCCCGCATTTCCTCGGCGCGGCGGCGGCCGTGCTGGATCACCCGCTGGAAGAAGTACGTTCCCTGCCGCTCCCAGTCGATGCCGGGAAAGGTCTCGCGCGAGCGATGCCAGCACGGCATCCTCGACGCCGTAGGCGCGCGCGGCGGTGAAGCTCTCGACGACCATCGCTTCGAGCCCTTTGATCATGACGCTGCGGCACATCTTGGTGGCCGACGCGACGCCGAGCCTTGCTCCGAGGCGACTTTGGCGGCGAATCCGAGTGCATCGAGCAGCGGCAGCAGTGCGGCTCGCATGCGGGCCGCCGAGCAGCAGCGGCACCGCGAATGCGGTGCGGCGGCACCGAGGTCATCACCGCGCCTTCGACGAAGCGTCCGCCGGCGCCGTCGATCAGTGCGGCGGCCTTCGCCTTCGCACCGGGCGAGGCCGGAATTGAAATCGAGAAACCAGGTGTCCCGGCCGGATCGCCGGCGCCCACGCCTGCGCCACCGCCAGCGTCTGGCTCGCCGTGACGGCGCTCACGACGAGGTCCACGTCGGCCGCGAGATCCGCATGCGACGCCGGCGAGCACCACGTCGTATCGCGCGCGCGTGCTCGACGCAACGGCCGTTCGCTGCGACGGTGCCGAGCTGCACGTCGTAAGCGCCGATCCGCCGCCACGCCGCGCGCGCGCAGGTCCTCGGCCAGGATGCGGCCGACCTCACCGTAGCCGGCGATGCCGACGCGACAGGGCTCGGGCGTGAAACCTGGCTCCGCATCGCCTGCGCGCAGTCAATCGATGTACTTGAGGCCGGCCTTGGCGAGCGTGTCGCGCATGCCTGTAGATGTCCGATCCCGAGCTCGCCGGCGGCGAGGCGTGGCGCGCGTGTCGCCTCTTCCTTGCTTCTCGCGCGCCTCGGCCGCGTCGGCTACTTTCGCCGCGGCATCGCGCGCGGGCACGACCACCACGCCATCGTCGTCGGCGACGATCACATCGCCCGGCTGGACCAGCGCGCCGGCGCACACCACCGGGACGTTGACCGAGCCGAGCGTGGCCTTCACCGTGCCCTTGGCGCTGATCGCGCTTGCTCCAGACCGGGAAGCCGCATCTCGGTGAGCGTCCTCGACGTCGCGCACGCCGGCATCGATGACGAGGCCCGCGCGCGCCGCGCGCGCGGTAAGCTGGTGGCCAGCAGGTCGCCGAACATGCCGTCGTCGTTGTCGGTGGTGCAGCCCGGCGACCACGATGTCGCCCGTCGCGGATCTGTTCGGCGGCGACGTGCAGCATCCAGTTGTCGCCCGGCTGCAGCCAGCACGGTGACCGCGGTGCCGCGAGGTCTGCGCGCCGGCGGTAGATCGGGCCGCATGTAGGGCTTCATCAAGCCCGACGCGCCCCATCGCCTCGTGCACGGTGGCCACGCCGAAGCGCGGCCAGCCGCTCGACGGCCGCCGCGGTCGGCCCGCGTGATGCTGCGTTTGACGATGCCGATCTGGTACATGCTCACTTGCCCCTTTTGCTTCAGCGCGGCGTCGAGCCGCGGGAACACGCGCGCGCGCATTGCCTTCGTAGATCTGATGCCGCTGCTCGGCCGTCAACTTGGCGGCCTCGATGTAGCGCTTGGTGTCGTCGTAGTAGTGGCCGGTCTCCGGATCGATGCCGCGCACCGCGCCGATCATCTCGCTGGCGAACAGGATGTTGTCCACCGGGATCACCTGGGTCAGCAGGTCGATGCCCGGCTGGTGGTACACGCAGGTGTCGAAGAAGATGTTCTTCAGCAGGTGATCCTTCAGCAGCGGCTTCTTCAGCTCCTGCGCGAGGCCGCGGTAGCGGCCCCAGTGGTACGGCACCGCGCCGCCGCCGTGCGGGATGACGAAGCTCAGCGTCGGAAAGTCCTTGAACAGGTCGCCCTGGATGCAGCTGCATGAACGCGGTGGTGTCGGCGTTGATGTAGTGCGCGCCGGTGGTGTGGAAGCACGCGATTGCAGCTCGTGCTGACGTGGATCATCGCCGGGATGTCGTACTCGACCATCTTCTCGTAGATCGGGTACCAGTGCTTGTCGGTCAGCGGCGGCGAGGTCCAGTGTCCGCCCGACGGATCGGGGTTCAGGTTGATGCCGACGTTGCCGTACTGCTCGACGCACTTCACCAGCTCGGGAATGCAGGTCTTGGGGTCGACACCGGGACTTTGCGGCAGCATCGCGGCCGCGATGAAGTGATCGGGGAACAGCCGCGACACGCGATGGCACAGCTCGTTGCAGATCGCCGCCCAGGTGCTCGAGACCTGCGAAGTCGCCGATGTGATGCGCCATGAAGCTGGCGCGCGGGCTGAAGATCGTGAGGTCCGAGCCGCGCTGCTTCATCAGCCTGCAGCTGATTGGCCTCGATCGACTCCGCGCAGCTCGTCGTCGGTGATCACCAAGCTTTCGACGCCTTGGGCATCGCCTGCGGATCGGTGATGCCGGCGATCTGCGCGTTGCGCCAGTTCTCCAGCGCCTTGGGTGCCGTGGTGTAGTGACCGTGGCAGTCGATGATCATTCAAGCAGCCCTTTTCAATAATCGCGGCTCAAGGCCGGTTCCATGCCGTGTCGCCGCTTGACCTCGTCGGCCTCGCGCGACGTCATGAATTCGAGCATTGCACGCACGGCGGCGATCTGACGCGAGCTGGCGCAGACCCCGGCACTGAACAGGGTGATGTACTGGATCTCGTCGGGCAGCGTACCGAGTACGTCAATGCCCTCCAGATGCAGCAGCTCGCTGAGTTGCTGGAAGCCCAGCTCCACATCGCCGCGCGCGACCAGCGAGCCCACCGGCACGCCCGGCGGCGCCTGCACGATGCGTTGCTTGATCTCTTGCGCGATGCCCCAGCGCTCGAACAGGCGCGCCAGATGCACGCCACTGGGGCCGGTGGAATAGCTGATGTGACGCGCCGCCAGCACCGCATGGCGCACGGCCTGTTCCGACGCCACGTCCGGGGCGCGGCGCACCCGCGCGCACTGCAATCGCCACCGGCGAGCGCACCAGGTCCACGCGGGCGCCCACCACCTGGCCCGAAGCGATCAGGCGGTCGATCGCATCGCTGGCCAGGATCGACGACATCGAACGGCTCGCCGGCCTGCACGCGCTTGGCCGCATCGACGCCACCGACCGACTCGATCGCGACTTCGCAGCCGCAACGCTGTTCGAAAGCGCGCGCGAAGCTCGGCCAATACGGCGCGGGTGGCCATCGACGAGATGCCGGTGATGCGTTCGCTCATGGTCATGCACCTGCGACGACCGATCGCACTCTGATAGCCGTCACAGGGGTCCGGCATTGTGCGCGGCGCCCTGCAGCGGCCCAAGCCCCAGCGCCCACTAGCAGCTATTCGATTGCGGCATGGAGTGGCCGCACGGCCTGCTGGGCGCGTCTACGCGGCCGATCAGCGTGCGTGGCGCTTTGGGCGCCGGTGCCTCGACGAGCTCGGTGAGCAATCGCGCCACCCTGCGCTGCAGCGGCGTGGGCGGCTTGGTGGCCGACTGCGCCAGAAACAACACGCTCACCAGTTCCGGGATCGACGATCGGACGCACCGCCAGCTCGGCGCCGCGGCCGGATGCGGCCACCGCGCTCGCGTTGAGCACCGCGTAGCCCACCGCGCGCACACCAGGTCGATGATCGCCGGGATGCTCGAAACCTCCCACGCGATGTTGAGCTTCACCGCCGCCAGCGTGGCTTGCGTCTCGAGCAATCGCCGGATCGATTGATGGCGCTCTGGCAGGATCAACGGATAGGAACCCAGCTCACGCAATGGCAGCGGCTTGGGCGCCGCACGCTTGCCGCGCGCAGCGGCGGGCTCGACCAGGCACAAGCGCTCGCGCAACAGCGGCGTGATCTCGAGCTCGGGCATCGCGTCGGGGTTGTAGAGCAGGCCGAGGTCGGCGCGGCCACTGGTGATCCACTCGGCGATGTTGGCGCTCAAGCCTTCGACGATCGTCAGCCGCGCACGCGGCAAGTGCTGGCGAAAGCCTTCGATCAACGGCAGCGTCAGGCGCCTGCCGATGCTGGGCGGCAAGCCGATCGTCACGTGGCCCACCGCGGCGCCGCGTTCGGCGCCGAGATCTTCGCGCGCCTGCGACACGCGTTGCAGGATCTCCACACCGTGGTCGAACAGGCGCCGGCCGGCGTCGGTGAGGCTGACACCGCGGCCGTTGCGCAGCAGCAGCGTCTCACGCAGGTCGGTCTCGAGCTGACGCACCTGGCGGCTCAGCGCCGGCTGGGCGATGTCGAGCACGCGGGCCGCCTTGCTGAAACTGCCCAGCTCGGCCACGCGCACGAAGCTCTGCAGGTGCTTGAGGTTGATCACGGTCGACGAGACCCTACTGCCGCTCGATGTGCGCCGACTGGATCACCTGCGACCAGCGCTGGACCTCGTTGCTCAACAAGCTGGCGCAACTCGTCGGGCGAGCCCGCTTGCGCACGCACGCCCAGCGCTTGCAGCTGGCTGCGTACCGATGGCAGCGCAAGCGCCTCGTTGGCCGCGCGGTTCAGCCGCTGGACCACCGCTGCGGGCGTGCGCGCGGGCACGGCCAAGCGCGTTCCAGGAAGCGGCCACGTAGCCGGGTAGGCCGGACTCTTGCACCGTCGGCACGGCAGGCAGGCCGGCAAAGACACGATCCGACGTGACGGCCAGCGCGCGCAGCGCGCCGCCGCTGATTTGCGGCCAGCATCGGGCCGAGGATCTCGAACGCCAGATCGACCTCGCCCGCGCGCAGCGCGGTGATCACCGCCGGCGTGCCCTTGTACGGCACCACCACCACGTCGATCTGCGCCATCGACTTGAACATCTCGGCCGCCAGGTGTTGCGTGCTGCCGCTGGTGATGGTGCCGACGGTCAAGCGGCCTGGTTCGCCTTCGCCTGCGCGATCACATCCTTCACGCTGCGCCACGGCGAATCGTGCGCAACGAACAGCGCCAGATCGAAGAAGCCGATCGTCGTGACGGGCGCAAAGTCGCGCTGCACGTCGAACGGCAACTTGCGAAAAAGGCCTGCACTCACCGCGTTGGCATTGCTCAGCAGCAGCACCGTGTGGCCATCGGGCTCGGCGTGGGCCACCGCGTTCGCGCCGACGATCGCCCCGGCGCTGGGCCGGTTGTCGATCACGATGGGTTGCCGCAGCGACACGCTCATCTCCTTGGCCACCGCGCGCGCGGTGAGGTCTGCAATGCCGCCGAGGCCGCAACGGCACGATCAGCGTGATCCGGCCGGCTCAGGTAGGCGCCCTGCGCCCGCGCACTCGCCCATGCCAACATCACGGCCAGCCAATGCCGGCGCGTCAGCAAGAGGTCACGCGGCTTCATGCACGTTGGTCGGGGTGAGAGGATTCGAACCTCCGACCCACTGCTCCCAAAGCAGTTGCGCTACCAGGCTGCGCTACACCCCGAACAGGCGCGATTCTACCGGGGGCCCATGTGCAGACCGGGTTGCGAGCCGTCTTCAACGCGCCGAGGCCGCCATCACGACGATGCCGTCTTCGTCGGCCACCAGCCATTCGCCCAGGTGCACCCACACGCCCTGGATCTGGATCGGCACGTCCACCACGCCGGCATGGCGCTTGTCGGTCGCCATCGGCAGCAGGCCGAGCGCACGAATGCCGATCTGGCAGCGCGCCATCTCTTCCGACGTCGCGCACCGCGCCGTGAATCACCACGCCGGCCCAGCCGTTTTTCTCGGCCGCCGCGGCCAGGTTGCCGCCCAGCAGCGCGCGTCGCAGCGAGCCGCCGCCGTCGACGACCAGCACGCGGCCATCGCCCGCCGACTGCACCGCCTCGCGCACCGACGTGTTGTCTTCCAGGCATTGCAACGTGGCCACGCTGCCGTGGAACCGGATGCGCCCGCCGAAATCGCGAAACACCGGCGGCAGCACGCGAAAACGCTCGGCCGGGTCGTTGCGGTGCTCGTCGCACAAGTCGCAGGTGGACAATGGGTTCATTGCGCTGGCGTCTCCAAGCTCGGTTCGGCGCGATCATAGGCGGTGGCCGCGCGCGTGCGGCCCTGTGGAGGCAGGGCACGATGACGAGACGGCGCTGGGTGCGCATCGGCTGCGCGATCGCCTTGTCGTGGCAAGCGGCGGTGATGGCGCAGCCCCGGGTGCTGGAGCCGGGCGTCGAATGGCTGCCCGGGCAGCTTTGCGACCGGCATGCCGCCGGACGGCAACAGCGTACTGATCGAAGCGCCCGATGGCTGGATCGTCGTCGACACGGGCGCAGCCCAGCGCACGCACAAGCACTGCTCGATCGCATCCGCGCCAGCGGCAAGCCGCTGCGCGCGATCGTCAACACGCCATTGGCACCTCGACCACATCGGCGGCAACCGCGCGTTGCGAACGGCGTTCCCGCAGGCGCACGTGCTCGCCAGCGACGCCATCGTTGCGGCGCGCTCCGGCTTTCTGGCCGACTACCGGCGCCAGTTGCTCGACCAGTTGGCCAAGCGCCCGACCGACGATGCGCAGCGCATGGCCTGCGCAACGCGATGTCGACACCATCGACGATGTCGCCGCATCGACGCCCGAGCGTGGTGATCGGCGAGCGCGACACGATCGAATGTGGCCGGTCTCGGCCTGAGCATCGGCGTGCAACGTCTGGCCGCGCACGGCCGGTGACGTGTGGGTCTACGAACCGAGCTTCGCAAGTGCTCGCAGCGGGCGATCTCGTCACCCTTCCCGCACCGCTGTTCGACACCGCTTGCCCGGAGGGCTGGGCCACGCGGCGCTGCAAGCTGCGTCTCGACGATCCGCTTTCGCTGGCTGGTGCCCGGCCACGGCGAGCCGCTGAGTCGCGGCCAGTTCGTGATCTACCGCGAGTCGTACGACCGGCTGCTGCGTTGCGCGGCGTCCGATGCGCCGAAGCAGCAGTGCATCGACGGCTGGCTGCGCGACGCGGGCTGGCTTGTTCGCGCGCGACCAGCAGCCGCTGGCGCGCACGCTGTTGTCGCACCACTTCGACCACAGCCTGCGCGCACCGCGCGCGGGCGCAGTGCCAACCTTGATGTTGGCAGTGGTGCAGCGCGACCACGCCGATAATTGGCGGTGATGGCCAAGACGGAACGAGACGGGGTCGATGGCTGAACGATCGTTTGCGCGCGAGGTGCAGCAACTCAAGGTGCCGGCTGGCACCGAGTTCCACGGCGAGGGCATCCTCGCGGTGACCAAGGCGCTGCTCGAAGTCGGGCGTCGGCTACGTCGCCGGTTACCAGGGCGCGCCGATCTCGCACCTGATGGACGTGCTCGCCGACGCGCAGCCGATCCTCGAACGAGCTCGGCGTGCATTTCGAGCCGAGCGGCCAGCGAGGCCGACGGCCGCCGCGGCGTTGTCGGCCTCGGTGCAACTATCCGATGCGCGGCGCGGTGACGTGGAAGTCGACCGTGGGCACCAACGTGGCGTCGGACGCGCTGGCGAACCTGGCCTCCGGCGGCGTCACCGGCGGCGCGCTGATCATCGTCGGCGAGGACTACGGCGAAGGCTCCAGCATCATGCAGGAGCGCACGCACGCCTTCGCGATGAAGTCGCAGATCTGGCTGCTCGACCCGCGGCCGAACCTGCCGTCGATCGTGAAGGCGGTGCGACGACGGCTTCGAGCTGTCGGAGGCGACGAACACGCCGGTGATGCTCGAGCTGCGCATCCGCGCGTGCCACCGTGCACGGCCGCTTCACCGCGCGCGAGCAACCGCGCGCCCGCGCTACACGCTGCAGGATGCGCTGGAGCACCCGCGGCGCGACCTGAGCCGCATCGTGCTGCCGCCGGCGTCGTTCATGCACGGAACGCGAGAAGATCGAGCAGCGCTGGCCGGCGGCGCTGAAGTTCATCACCGAGCACGGCCTCAACGAGATGATCGACGGCGACATCTCGCGACATCGGCATCGTGATGCTCGGCGGCTGTACCAACAACGTGCTGCGCGCGCTCGAGCTGCTCGGACTTGGCCGACTCGTTCGGCACCAGCCGCGTGCCGCTGTACGTGCTGAACGTCACCTATCCGCTGGTCGACGACGAAGTGCGTGCGCTTCTGCTCGCGGCAAGAAGCGCGGTGCTGATGGTCGAGGAAGGCCAGCCCGACTACCATCGAGCAGCACGCTCAACACGATCCTGCGCCGCGCACGGATTGCGACACCGCGGTGCACGGCAAGGACATGCTGCCGATGGCGGGCGAATACACCGGTGGCGGTGTTGCGCGACGGCGTGCGCGCGTTTCGTCGCAGAGTACGCGCGCCGGCGGCTTTCGCCAAGCCGGTGCGCGACTGAGCTGCCTGCTCGCGCCGCGGCCAAGGACGATGCGCAGCGCACGCTGCCGCCGCGCCCGCCGGGCCTGTGCGTCGGCTGCCCGGAACGCCCGATCTTCACGGCGCATGAAGCTTGTCGAGCAGGAGCTCGGCGCGCATCACGTCGCGGCCGACATCGGCTGCCACCTGTTTTCGATCATGCCGCCGTTCAATCTCGGCGCCACCACGATGGGCTACGGCCTGGGCGCGTCGGCGCGTCGGCGTTCAACGCGTTCGCAATCGGCGCCAGCAAGCCGCGCGATCGCGTTCATGGGCGACGGTGGCTTCTGGCACAACGGCCTCACCTCGGGCATCGGCAACGCGGTTTTCAACAAGCACGACAACGTGTTCGTGATCGTCGACAACGGCTACTCGGCCGCCACCGGCGGGCAGGACATCCTGTCGTCGCGCGCGAGCAATCCAAACCGCAGCACGATGCACGCGATCGAGCGCGCCGTGCGCGGCGTCGGTGTGCAATGGGTGCGCACGATCGACGCGCACCTACGACGTCGCCGCGATGCGCGACGCGCTGCACGAGGCGCTCACCACCAAGGAGCCCGGGCCGAAGGTGGTCGATCGCGCAGACGCGAATGCATGCTCAATCGGCAGCGCCGCGAGCGCCCGGCTACTGCCGCAGGCGGTGAAGGCCGGCAAGCGCGTCGTGAAGGAACGCTTCGGCGTCGACGCCGCGGTCTGCTCCGGCGATCACGCCTGCATGCGCTTGTCGGGCTGCCCGTCAGCCTGACGTTGGCGCCCAGCGGCGATGCGCTGAAGCCCGATCCTGTCGCCCATGTCGACGAACACTGCGTCGCCTGCGGCCATTGCGGCGAGGTGGCCGACGCCGCGGTGCTGTGCCCGTCGTTCTACAAGGCGCACAAGGTCAACAATCCGACCGCGGCCGAGCGCTGGCGTGCTCGCTGGCGAGACCGTGTGATCGGATGGCTGCAGTCGCGCCAGCAATCTGCGCGCGCTCAACGCGCGCTCTATCCGGTCGACCGAGCGGCATGATGCGCCGCGCGGCCGCTGCGTAGGGGCTGTGCCGCGGCTCTGAGCCCGCCGGCGCGGGCTTGGATGGCACGAACGCCCGGCGCATCCCGCGACGGGCGCTCGCTGCTCCCCGCCGGGACGGCCCGGAGGGCCAAGGAGGCCATGTGACAGCCGCTGCACCGCAGACGATTCATATCGCGGTGATGGCCCTGGGCGGCCAGGGTGGTGGCGTGCTCATCGATTGGCTGGTCGATCTGGCCGAGCACGCGGCGCTGGACCGCGACAGGCCACTTCGGTGGCCGGCGTCGCGCAGCGCACCGGCGCCACGATCTACTACGTGGAGATGGTCGCGCCGACACCAGGCCGCGAGCCGAATCCTGGCGCTGATGCCGGTGCCCGGTGAAGTCGACGTCGTGATCGCCGCCGAAATGATGGAGGCGGGCCGCGCAGTCGAACGCGGCTTTGTCACGCCACAACGCACACTGGTGATCGCAAGTCGCCATCGCACGTATTCGGTGCAGGAGAAGACGGCGCCGGGCGATGCGGTGGCCGACACCGCCGCGGTGCAGGAGATCGTTCGGCGCGAAGCCAGGCAGCTGCTGATCGACGACTTTCAGGCGCTCGCCACGCAGCATGGCAGCGTGATCTCTGCCGCTCTGTTCGGTGCCTTGGCCGGTAGCGCGACCCTGCCCTTCACGCGCGAGCAGTTCGAAGCGGTGGTCGAGCGCAGCGGCGTTGGCGTGCAGGCGAGCCTGGCCGCACTGCGTGCCGCCGCGCAGAGCGCAGCAACGAGTGCCGCCACGGCGACTGTGGCGGATCCGATGCAATCCGATGCCACGGCCGTTGCCTGAGCGGGCCGCGAGCGACGCATTGCAGCCGCTGCTCGTGCGCATTCGCGCGCAGTTCCCCGGTGCCGCAGTGGGATTGGCTCGGTGCGAGGGCCTGGCCCGCGTGGTCGATTGGCAGGACGTGCCCTACGGCGCCGAGTACCTGATCGCGTGGCGCGTTTCGCAAGCCACGACAGCGCCGAACGCGGCCATGCGCTGATCGATCGAAGCCGCGCGCTGGATCGCGGTGGCGATGTCGTACGACGACGTGATCCGCGTCGCCGATCTGAAGACTCGCGCCGAGCGAGCAGCACGACTGCGCCACGAGGTCGGTGCGTCCGTCGATGACGTGGTCGGCAGCGAGGAGTACTTTCACCCCCGCCTGCCCGAAGTGCTGGGCGTGCTGCCCGCGGCCTCGCGGCGTGGTTCGACGCGTCACCGCGATTGACCGCGTGGCTCGCGCCGCGCATCGGATCGGGCCGCAGGATCCACGTGCACACGCTGCGCGGCCACCTGCAACTGCGGCTCGTGGCGGGCTTGCGGCGCTGGCGGCGGGGCAACCGGCGTCACGCACGAGGAGACGGCGCATTTGCAGACCTGGCTCGACGCGGTGGGACGCGCGCTGGCGAGCGACTATGCGCTGGCGGTCGAACTGCTGCGCTGCCGTCGCCTGATCAAAGGCTACAGCGACACCCATGCCCGCGGCGCGCGGTGCGCTTCGACCGCCTGCTGCGCGCAGCCACGGTTCTGGCCGGACGCGACGGCGCCGGCGCCTCGCTGCGCGAGGCTGCGCGAAGCAGCGCTGCGAGATGCCGAAGGGCAAGCCCTCGACCAGGCCTTGCGGGCCATGCAGCTCACCGCGTAGCCCGCGCCGCGAATCCAGCCCTGCCGCTGTCGCGCTCTGCTGGCGGATCGCCGTCAGCAGTGGTGCGCGACGTGATCACGTCAGGGTCGAGTTTCAGAGTGCAGCAAGGTCGGGCGTGTGCGGCCGAGGCCTGCGCGAACGCGGCCTCGAACTGCTCGGTGCGATCGACGCGCGCGGCATGCCAGCCGTAGGCTTCGGCGAGCGCACGAAATCGGGGTTGAACAGATCGGTGCCGCTGACGCGCGCCGGGGTAGTCGCGCTCCTGGTGCATGCGGATCGTGCCGTAGCTGCCGTTGTCGACCACGATCGCTGATCAGCTTGCCGCGCCGCGACCGCGCCGTAGCCGGTGGCGGTGGCGAGTTCCTGGCCCGTCATCAGGAAGTCGCCGTCGCCGGCGATGTTGACCACCGTGCGGCTGCGGGTGCAGCAGCGCTGCCGCCATCGCCGCCGGCACGCCGTAGCCCATCGCGCCGGAGGTCGGCGCCAGCTGCGTGCGCGCCATGGTGCTGCAGCCCGGGTAGCTGCACGTAGCGGTGCAGCCAGCCGGCTGAAGTTGCCGGCGCCGTTGGTGTAGACCGGTGTCGGCCGGCGCAAGGCGCTGCACGGTCTTCATCGACCACGCGCCATGTCCAGTCGGCGCGACCGGCGGCGGCTCGAGGTTGGCCTCGTAGTCGGCGCTGCGCCGCGCGGTCCATTCGCGCCCAGGGCAGCTGCCGGCGGCGCGCGTCAGCGTCTCCAGCGCCTTGGCCGCGCGCTGGCCATCGACGACTGCAGCAGCAGGTCGGCGGCATACACGCGGCCCAGTTCCTCGGCGCCGGCATGCACGTGCATCAGCTTCTGCGTCGGCCGCGGCGCCTGCAGCAGCGTGTAGCCGCCGGTGGTCATCTCACCCAGGCGCGCACCGAGCGCGATGATCAGGTCGGCCTCGCGCACGCGCGCGCGCGAGCTGCGGATTGATGCCGATGCCGACGTCGCCCGCGTACTGCGCGATGGCGGTTGTCGAACGGTGTCCTGGAAGCGGAAGGCGCAGCCCACCGGCAGCTGCCAGTTCTCGGCAAAGCGCTGCAGCGCCGCGCACGCCTCGGCGTCCCAGCCGCTGCCGCCGACGATGACGAACGGCCGCTGCGCCGCCAGCAGCATCGCGCGCAGCTCGCGCAAGCGCGCCGGGCGCCGGCCAGGCCAGTGCCGGCTGCGACGCGCGGCAGCACCGGCGCTGCGGTCGTGCGTGCGTCAGCATGTCTTCGGGCAGCGCCAGCACCACCGGCCCCGGCCGGCCCTGCATCGCGGTGTGGAAGGCGCGCGCCACGTACTCGGGCAGGCGGTCGGCGCTGTCGATCTCGGCCACCCACTTGGCCATGCCGAGCGTGCCGGGCCCGAACATCTGCCGGTAGTCGACCTCCTGGAAGGCCTCGCGGTCGCGCTGGTCGCTCGGCCACCTGGCCGATGAACAGGATCATCGGCGTCGAGTCCTGCAAGCGCCGTGTGCACGCCGATCGCTGGCGTTGGTGGCGCCCGGGCCGCGCGTGACGAAGCAGATGCCCGGGCCGGCCGCTCAGCTTGCCCTGCGCCTCGGCCATGAAGGCCGCGCCGCCTTCCTGGCGGCAGGCGATGAAGCGGATGCTGCTCGCGGTGCTCGTGGAAGCCGTCGAGCACGGCCAGGTAGCTCTCGCCGGGCACGCCGAACACGGTGTCGACGCCCTGCGCGACCAGGGCCTCGACCAGGGCATGGCCGGCGATTCGCTGCGTCATGGTGATCCCTTCATTGCGAAGCAGGCGGGATTATCCGCAGGTGGTCAAGCGGCCTTCACGAGGAGTCGGCGACGTCGGTGCCCGCAAGAATTGTGAGCGTTCGTGAATGGCGGGCGTCCACGGCTCCTTGGCCTGCCCTGCGCGGACACACCATGACGCCCGGTAAGGCGAGCCACAGTCGCCGCGCGTCACGACGTCAAGTGCGACAAATGACACATTCGGCCGCGGTGACATTCGCGTACACCGCAACAGGCGCGTGCCGATGGGGCCACTAGATTGGCTTGTCGCGCGCTGGCTTGGGCCAGCGAAGCGCTGGTTACAGTTGCGGGGAGAGACAGCCAATGTTGAAGACCCTGTTCGGTGACCTCGGCCCGCGGCCGGTAGGACTCGGCTATGCACCGACCGAGGTGGCCTTTGCGGCCACGGCGGTGTTGGAAGAAGCCGCGCCCGCCGCATTGCCACGCGAGCACGACCCCACACGTGGTCGACGTATTCGTGCGGGCTCGCCTGCGCAGTCGATCCGCGAGCACTTTCACGACGTCGCGCGCCGACCTCGGCAGCGCCGCGTCGATGATCACGCTGCTCGACCCATCGCGAATTTGGGCGCCGGCGGTCGTGAAGGCGTTGTTCCGATGCCACCGGGTCCAACCGGTGGAGAAGCTGCATCTGCGTGAGCGCGCGACGCTGCGCACGCTGGCGGTGCGGCCGAACGCACCGCGGCGCCGCGCCGCGCGTCGGGCCTGGCTGAAGATCTATCACGCCGACGTGCGTGCCTCGGCGAGAACTCGACCACGACGAGATCGTTAATGCGCTGGCCGAGCGTTCGCACATGACCGCGGTGATCGCTGGCGCCCTGCAGGCGCGCACGCGCTCGATGCGCTTCGCTGCGCTCGCTGTTGATCGCCACCCAGCGGCCTGATTGGCACTGCCCCTGGCTGGTGTTCCTGCTGCCGCCGAACTCTGGCGCGATGCGCCACCGCATCCTCAGTCAACCCTGGCCGCCGCGAGTACGCGCCACCGCGCTGGCCGAAACGCTCAACGGCGCCTCCACCGTGTGGAACACGGTGTTGTCCGCGTGGGAAGCCTGCGCCAATGCGCCGACCTTCTCAGCCACTACGCAGGCCAAGCTGCTCGGCGACTCAATGTCACGAAGGCGCTGTTCGGCCTGGTGCGCACCGAAGGCGTCATCGCCTGCGGCGTGGTCGACCTGAACAGCGGCGAACTGCTCGCCCACGACAGCCGCGACAGCTGACTTTGATCTCGGCGCACGCGCGCGGCGCCTGACGGCGGCACGCCGCGTGTTCAGCGCTGCCGGCGGCGAAGTATGGCGCCGAAAGCGAAGAGCTGATGGTGACGCAAGGCGCTCGCATCGAACTGCTGCGCGCTGGCCTGCCGGCACCGAGCCGCTTCGGCCTGGTGCTGATGCTCGATCGCCGGCTCGCCAATGTGCCGTTGATCCGTTTCAAGACCCTGCAGGCGGAAAAACACCTGCTCTGAACGAAGGGCTGCATTCCCCTGGGCTACGATGCAGCTCAGGGACTCCGAGCCACCGCCAACGGGTGGCCGTCGTGCATGACCCAAGTTCTCTACGACTGCACACGCGCTGACGCCAGCGGTGCAGAGTCGCGTCGCGCACGCCTGGGCCACGGTCCCGGTGCCCCTGACGAAATCGCGCCGCGATGAATTGAAAGCCACCATCGCGCGCGAGCTGAAGGCGCGCGACGCCGTGCTGGTCGCCCACTACTACGTCGACGGCGACCTGCAGGACCTGGCGCTGGAAACCGGCGGCTGCGTCGCCGATTCGCTGGAGATGGCGCGCTTCGGCCGCGACCATGCGGCGCAGACGCTGGTCGTCGCCGGCGTGCGCTTCATGGGCGAGACGGCCAAGATCCTGTCGCCCGAGCAAGCGCGTGCTGATGCCCGACCTCGACGCCACCTGCTCGCTCGACCTCGGCTGCCCGCCCGACGACTTCGCGCGCGTTCTGCGACGCGCATCCCGACCGCACGGTGGTCGTCTACGCCAACACCAGCGCGGCGGTGAAGGCGCGCGCCGACTGGATGGTCACCAGCTCGTGCGCGCTGGCCATCGTCGCAGCACCTGAAGGCGCAGGGCCAGAAGGTCCTGTGGGCGCCCGACCGGCACCTGGGCCGCTACATCCAGCGAGCAGACCGGCGCCGACATGCTGATGTGGAACGGCGCCTGCATCGTGCACGACGAGTTCAAGGGCCTCGAGCTCGAGCTGCTGCGGAAGGCAGCATCCCGGACGCGATGGTGCTGGTGCACCCCGAGTCGCCCGAGGCGCGTGGTCGCGCAGGCCGATGTGGTGGGCTCGACCTCGCAGCTGCTGAACGCGGTGCGTCGACGGCATGGCGCAGACGAATACATCGTCGCCACCGACAACGGCATCGCTGCACCGCATGCGCCAGCTCGGCGCCCGGCAAGACGCTGATCGAGGCGCCGACCGCCGGCAACAGCGCCACCTGCAAGAGCTGCGCGCACTGCCCGTGGATGGCGATGAACGGGCTGCAAGGCGTGGTCGCCTGCCTGGAGCACGGCACCGGCGAGATCCACGTCGACGAGCCTATCGCGCAGCCAGGCGCTGGGCTGCATCGAGCGCATGCTCGACTTCGTCGGCCGAGCACCCGACGCGATCAGCCGAACCTGCGCGCGGATTCGTGCCGCAACATCGGCGCCGCGCGAGCTCTGACCGAGATGACGCCGACGCTGTTCGATCAACGAGACGCTGGAACAGGCGCGCGCGCGCAACATCCGCGACGCGCTCGCTCGAGGACATCGGCCGCGGCGACTGGACGGGCCGATGCTCGTCCCGGCCGGCCAGCGTGTGCAGCGCGCAGCGTGCATCGTGCGCGAGGACGCCGTGCTGCTGCGGCCGCGACTGGTTCGACGGCTGCGTGCACGCGCTGGACGCCGACGCGACGCGTCGACTGGCAGCTACGACGAAGGCGCGCGACATGGCGCGCCGACAGCGCTGGTCGTGCGAGATCGACGGCCGATGCGCGCGCGCTGCTCTCGGCCGAGCGGCCCGGCGCTGAACTTCCTGCAGCTGCTGTCCGGCCACCGCCACGCTGACGCGCCGCCATGTGCGACGCGATCGCAGGCGCATCGCCCAACCCGCGCGGCTGCGTCGATCCTCGACACCCGCAAGACGCTGCCCGGCCTGCGCCAGGCGCAGAAGTACGCGGTGCGCGTGGGCGGCGGCACGCAACCAGCGGCTCGCGCTGCTGGCACGGCATCCTGATCAAGGAGAACCACATCGCCGCGGCCGGCGGCGTCGCGCCGGCGCTGCGCAGCGCGCAGGCGCTGAACGCCGGCGTCGAGATCCAGATCGAGGTCGAAACGCTCGACCAGCTGCGCGAGGCGCTGGCCGCGGCGCGACCAGCGTGCTGCTCGACAACTTCACCTGCGCCGCTGATGCGCGAGGCCGTGGCGATGGCAGCCGGCGCGCGCGCTGCTCGAAGCGTCCGGCGGCGTCAGCTCGAGCAGTTGCGCGACGATCGCCGCCACCGGCGTCGACCGCATCTCGATCGGCAAGCTGACCAAGGACGTGACGCGCGGTCGACTTCTCGATGCGCGTGATCGCCGAGCTGAGCGCGTAGCGTCGAGGCGCGGCGTGTGCCGGCCGCGTGCCAGCACGGTGGGCAGGCTCACCGGCAGGCGTCTGGGAAAGTCGCGGCTGTAGTGCAGGCCGCGGCTCTCGTGGCGCATCAGCGCCGAGCGCACGATCAGCTCGGCGCAGTCGACCAGGTTGCGCAGCTCCAGCAGGTCGCGGTTGACGCGGAAGTTGGCGTAGTAGTCGTCGATCTCGGCTCTGCAGCAGCTTGATGCGGTGCAGCGCGCGCTCCAGCCGCTTGGTCGTGCGCACGATGCCGACGTAGTTCCACATCAGCAGGCGCAGCTCGTCCCAGTTGTGCGCGATGACCACCTGCTCGTCGGCATCCTCGACCTGGCTCTCGTCCCACGGCAGGCAGCGTCGGCGTCGCGGTCGCGGCGTCGACTGCAGGATGTCGCGCGGCGCAGGTGCGGCCGAGCACCACGCACTCGAGCAGCGAGTTGCTCGCCAGCCGGTTGGCGCCGTGCAGCCCGGTGTAGGTGGTCTCGCCCACCGCGTACAGGCCCGGCAGGTCGGTGCGGCCGTCGCAGATCGGTGACGACGCCGCCGCAGGTGTAGTGCGCGGCCGGCACCACCGGGATCGGCTGGCGCGCGATGTCGATGCCCAGCGCCAGGCAGCGCGCGTGGATGGTCGGGAAGTGCTCCTTCAGGAACGCCTCGCCCAGGTGGCGTGGCGTCGAGCCAGACGTGGTCGAGGCCGTGCTTCTTCATCTCGAAGTCGATGGCGCGCGCCACGATGTCGCGCGGCGCCAGCTCGACGCGCGCGTCGTGCGCCGGCATGAAGCGCGTGCCGTCGGGCAGCTTCGAGCGTAGTGCGCGCCCTCGCCGCGCATGCGCCTCGGTGATCAGGAAGCTGCGCTCCTGCGGGTGGTACAGGCAGGTCGGGTGGAACTGGATGAACTCCATGTTGCCGACGCGGCAGCCGGCGCGCCACGCCATCGCGATGCCGTCGCCGGTGGCGGTGTCGGGGTTGGTGGTGTAGCGGTAGACCTTGCCGGCGCCGCCGGTGGCCAACACCACGGCCGACGCCGGCAGCGTCTCGACGCGGCTGCGCGTCGATGTCGAGCGCGTAGACGCCGTAGCAGCGCGGCGCCTCGTCGCGCTTGAGGTGGCGCGAGGTGATCAGGTCGATCGCCATCCAGCGCTCGCGCAGCGCGATGTTGCGGATGCGCGCGTGCCTTGCGCCGAGCAGCGCCTCGTGGATGGCGCGTGCCGGTGGCATCGGCCGCGTGCGCGATGCGCCGCACGGCGTGACCGCCTTCGCGCGTCAGGTGCAGGCCCAGCGGGCCGCTCGGGGTCGGGCGAGAACGGCACGCCCTGGTCGACCAGCCACTGCACCGCGGCGGCGCTGTGCTCGGCGATGAAGCGCGCGGTGTGCTCGTCGACCAGGCCGGCGCCGGCGTCCTGCGTGTCGCGCACATGCGATTCGACGCTGTCGTCGCTGCCCAGCACGCCGACGATGCCGCCCTGGCGCCCACGCGGTGGCGGCCTCGTCAGACTCGCGCTTGGCCAGCACGACCACCGGCCCGCGCCGGCCAGCTCGAGCGCCACGGTCAGGCCGGCTCAGCCGGCGCCGATCACCACCACCGCAGCATTCGCATGCGACACGCAAGTCTCTCCATGGAGCCAACCGTGACCGATACGGCACGGACGCCGGCGCCACCGCTTGTCACGTCCCTACTGAGGGGGATGGGCGGCTATGCCGGCTCGGGGAGCATTGTGACGAAATCCCGCGGCGTTGCGCGCCCGGGTCCTACACTTTGAAGCTGAGCCCGCGCGTTGTCTTTCGGCCATCACGAAAGCAGTCATGCCCAAGCCGATTCATGAAATGTCCCAATGGGACGCCTCCGGTCCACAACTCGCGCATTCCCGAGGAGGAAGTGGCAGGCTACGCGTGAACTCGACGCACGTCGCGACCCAGATCCTGGGCAACCGCGATGAATACCTGGCCCCTGAGCGCCGCGAGATCGGCCGGCGCATCGGTGACCAACAGCACGAGATGTTCGTGGTGTGCGACTCCGTCCGAGGCGCATTGCAGCAGCAGTTTCAGCAATGGGCATCGGACTTCATTGCAATCCACGACATCGCCACCGATTCATCGCCGCGCATCCTGGCCGGCCTGGCCGCGGCCACGCAGCGCAAGGTGCAGAAACTGGTGATCCGCCGTCAGGGCCACGGCGTGGCGCTGGCCACGCTCGAGTTCGCCGAGCTACCCGGCGCCCAACGGCCAGATGCTGAGGGTGTACTCGACGCCGCATCGATGCCGACAGCCGGCAGCGCACCGAACTGGCGCAGGTGCTGCTGGCGCACAGCCGGCTGGGCGTGGTGATGGTCGGGCGAGCTGCCACCGCATGCGCTGGAGTCCGCGCGTGCAGCCACTGCGCGAGGGCATCGCGCGCGGCCCTGGCCCGGCCGCCAATCTGCTGTTCGTGCCGTTGTCGGCGGCCGGTGCGCTGCACCAGCAGGCGTCGCAGCTGGGCGGGCGCAGCTGGCGTGCAGGTGTCGATCGCGCCGCAGGCAGTCAAACCGTCGGATGCCTGACTTCTGATCAGCAATGTCATGGAACCGCGTGCGCAGGCGACACCAGCACCGGTTGACGCGCTGCGCGGCTGGCAAAGGCTGCGCCGATCCAGGACCCCATCGCGCTTCCCGGCGCCGCAGCGGGCACCGCAGCAACGGCGCCGCTGCCGATGCAGCCGATGCCCGCCGACGCGCGCCCGTGGCCAACGCCTAGAGCGAGCCTGCCCAACCCCGTGGCAGGACCTATGTGCGCCAGTGCATCGACATCACCGGGCATGATCAGTTGCTGCGTGTTCGAGCTCGGCACGCAACGCAGCGCTGGCCCACGCCGGCGCAGCGCCCAGGGCCGGCCTCACTGGCCGCGCAAGGCGCATGCACTGCACGAGGCGGCCAGCGTCGCCGCCAAGGCACATGGGCCTGCCGGTGGCGCCGCCCGACATCTGCCGGTCACGCTGAGCGGCCATCACTTGATCGTGCGCGCGCTGCATGGCCATCCGGGCCTGGCGCTGCACGCGGTGCTCGACAGCCATGCCACCAACCTGATGCTGGTGCGCATGAAGCTGCAGCGCCTCGATCAAGACAGCCGCGTCGGCCGCCTGACGCCGCTCATTCGCCACAGCCGCATGCGGCGCTGGCGCGCGTCAGTGCACGACGCGCGCGAACCACGAACTCGCCGCCTTCGACAGTCCACCGGCATCACGTCCTTCGGGGCCGAAGCGGCCCTCGCAGGATCAGCCTGGCCACCGGGTTCTCGATGCGCTGCTGGATCGCGCGCTTGAGCGGCCGCGCGCCGAACACCGGGTCGAAGCCGACCTTGGCGATCTCGGCCAGCGCCGCCGGCGAGACGTCGAGCTTCATGTCCATCTTCTCCAGCCGCGTGCTCCAGCACCTTGAGCTGGATGCTGCGCGATCGATTCGATGTGCTTCGCGTCGAGCGCGTGGAACACCACGGCCTCGTCGATGCGGTTGAGGAACTCGGGCCGGAAATGCTGCTTCACCTCGACCCACACGGCGTCGCGGATCGCGCTCGCTGCGCTGGCCCGACCATCTGCATGATCATCTGCGAGCCGAGGTTGCTGGTCATCACGATCACGGTGTTCTTGAAGTCCACGGTGCGGCCCTGGCCGTCGGTCAGGCGGCCGTCGTCGAGCACCTGCAGCAGCACGTTGAACACGTCCGGGTGCGCCTTCTCGACCTCGTCGAGCAGCAGCACGCTGTAGGGCTTGCGGCGCACCGGCTTCGGTCAGCTGGCCGCCCTCGTCGTAGCCGACGTAGCCCGGCGGCGCGCCGATCAGGCGCGCACACCGAGTGCTTCTCCATGAACTCGCTCATGTCGATGCGGATCAGGTGGTCTTCGCTGTCGAACAGGAACGCCGGCCAGCGCCTTGCACAGCTCGGTCTTGCCGACGCCGGTGGGGCCGAGGAACAGGAACGAGCCGAGCGGCCGGTTCGGGTCCGACAGGCCCGGCGCGCGAGCGGCGGATCGCATCGGCCACCGCGGCGATCGCCTCGTCCTGGCCGACCACGCGCTCGTGCAGCTTGGCTTCCATCTGCAGCAGCTTGTCGCGCTCGCCCTGCATCAGCTTGGACACCGGGATGCCGGTGGCGCGCGACACGACCTCGGCGATCTCTTCGGCGCCGACCATGCGTGCGCAGCAGCTGCGGCTTGCCGCGACTTGCCCTTGCCGGCTTCCTTGGCCTGCGCTTCCTTGCAGGCGCTTCTCGAGCTCGGGCAGCTTGCCGTACTGCAGCTCGGCGACCTTGTTGAAGTCGCCCTTGCGCTTGAGCTCCTCGATCTGGAGCGTGATGCGGTCGATCTCTTCCTTCACCTGCGCCGAGCCCTGCGCGGCGGCCTTCTCGGCCTTCCAGATCTCCTCGAGGTCGGCGTATTCGCGTTCGAGCCTGGCGATCTCTTCCTCGATCAGGCCGAGCGCGCTTGCTGCGAGGCCTCGTCCTTTCCTTCTTGACCGCCTCGCGCTCGATCTTCAGCTGGATCAGCGCGGCGGTCGAGCTGGTCCATCGCCTCGGGCTTGGAGTCGATCTCGATCTTGATCTTGGCCGCCGCCTCGTCGATCAGGTCGATCGCCTTGTCGGGCAGGAAGCGGTCGGTGATGTAGCGGTGGCGAGAGCTCGGCCGCGGCGACGATCGCCGGGTCGGTGATCTCGACGCCGTGGTGCACCTCGTACTTCTCCTGCAGGCCGCGCAGGATGGCGATGGTCGCCTCGACGCGTCGGCTCGCCGACCAGCACCTTCTGGAAGCGGCGCTCGAGCGCGGCGTCCTTCTCGACGTACTTGCGGTATTCGTCGAGCGTGGTCGCGCCGATGCAGTGCAGCTCGCCGCGCGCGAGCGCGGGCTTGAGCATGTTGCCGGCGTCGATCGCGCCCTCGGCCTTGCCGGCGCCGACCATGGTGTGCAGCTCGTCGATGAAGACGATGATGCTGGCCCTCGTCCGCGCGCGACTTCCTTCAGCACGGCCTTCAGCCGCTCCTCGAACTCGCCGCGGTACTTGGCGCCGGCCAGCAGCGCCGGCCATGTCGAGCGACCAGCACGCGCTTGTTCTTGAGCGACTCGGGCACCTCGCCGTTGACGATGCGCTGCGCCAGGCCCTCGACGATCGCCGTCTTGCCGACGCCGGGCTCGCCGATCAGCACCGGGTTGTTCTTGGTGCGCCGCTGCAGCACCTGGATGGCGCGGCGGATCTCGTCGTCGCGGCCGATCACCGGGTCGAGCTTGCCCTGGCGCGCGCGCTCGGTCAGGTCGAGCGTGTACTTCTTCAGCGCCTCGCGCTGGCCTTCGGCCTCGGCGCTGAATCGACCTTCTGGCCGCCGCGCACCGCGTCGATCGCGGCTTCGAGCGCCTTGCGTGTCAGGCCGTGGCCGCGCACCGACGCCGCCGATGATCGGTCTTGCTGTCGGCCAGCGCGAGCAGGAACATCTCGCTGGCGATGAACTGGTCGCCGCGCTTGCCGGCTTCCTTGTCGGCCGCCTGCAGCAGCGACACCAGGTCGCGCCCGGGCTGCACCGGCTGCCGCCGCCCTGCACCTGCGGCAGCGCGTTCGATCGGCGTCTCCATCGCCGTGCTGCAGCGCCGCGGTGTTGGCGCCGGCGCGGTCGAGCAAGCGCCTTCGGGCCGTCGGCCTGCGCCAGCATCGCGCGCCAGCAGGTGGGCCGGCTCGATGTAGGGGTTGTCGCGCGCGACCGCCAGGCTCTGGCCGTCGGCCAGGGCCTGCTGGAACGCGGTGGTCAGCTTGTCGAGGCGCATGGGAAGTTCCTCCGAACTGCCAACGCAGGTGAGGAGGCCGGGCGGCATTTCAAGGCGGCCGTGCGCTCGAGCGCGGTAGCTGGCAGTTGCTCAAGTCTGCGCCAGCATCAGCATGGCGCCAGCGTGCGGCGCGACGGTCAGAGCTGAGTCGCCCGGATCGCGTGGCGGTAGCGGCTGGCGTGGAAACAACAGCGGCGCGACCCGAATCGGGCGCTGCTGGATGCAGCTACCTCGCCGATGATCAGCACGTGGTCGCCGTGCCGTCTGACGCGTGCGACGGGCGCACTCTGAACACCGGCCAGCGCGCCGGCCAGCACCGGGCAGCCATGGCGTCCGGCTGCCAGCGCCCGTGCTCGAAGCGCTTGCGTCTGCCGCGCGCGCTGGCGAACCGTCGCGACAACTCCAGGTGCGCCTCAGGTGAGCACGTTGATCGCGGAAGCGTTCCGCCGCCTCGAAGGCATGTGCAGGCTCGGGCTTCGCAGCGCAGCGACCACTGCACCAGCGGCGGCTCGAGCGACAGCGCGCCGAACGAGTTGACGGTCAGTCCCGATCGCTGCCGCCGGCGGAATCGCAAGCAGGTGGCCAGCGTCACGCCAGTGGCAAAACGCCCGAGCGCTGAACGCAGAGCCCGCCGATTCTGCGCCGCCTTCGAACGGGCCGCGCGTCATCTACCCGCCCACCGTCGCGCGCGCCAGCATCACGCCCATGAGCCGCGCAGGCGAAGCGCGCCGAGCACGTGCGCCGCCGTGTGGGCCAGCGCCATCGTCCACTGGCCACGCTCCAGCAGCGTCAGCGATTCGGCCGAGAAGGCCGAGAAAGTGGTGAAGCCGCCCAAGGCACGCCGGTCATCACGAACAGGCGCGCGGCACCGTAGGGCCGCGCGTCAAGCCGCACCAGCGCCGCGCCGATCAGCAGCCCGCCCAGCAGGTTGACGAACAGGGTGCCCAGCGGAAGCCCTGCCAGCGCGCGTTGAGCCACAGTCCTCCGCGCCCCAACGGCACAGCGCGCCGATGGCGCACCACCGGCCGGCCGCGGCCGCGGCGTGACCATGTGCCGGGAGCAGTCAAGAGCCTCCCTTGGTCCCGCGGGCGGGCAGGCTGGTAGGCCGCTCGGCCTTCACCAGCCCCTCTCGCGAGCGCGCGCTGCGCTCGGCGCGGCTCGGTCCCCGGCCCCGCAGAAGCCCAGGGAGCGAGCGGCTTTGAGCAGCCGTGCGGCGCTCACCCGGCGTTGCCCATCTTCAGGCCCCAGCGCGCCAGGGCCGCGTCGTCGGCCTGCCGCGCATCGACCCAGCGCGCGCCTCGGGCGTGGTTTCCTTTTCCAGAACGGCGCCTGAGTCTTCAGAGTAATCCATCAGAAACTCGCACGCCTGGAACGCTTCGCGGCGATGAGGTGGAAGTCACCGCCACCAACACGATCTGGTCGCCGCGGCTGCAGTGCGCCGACGCGATGAATCACGCGCGCGACCGCGGGATGCCCAAAGCGCCGGCCGCGCCTCGTCCACCATCGGCCTCGATCGCGCGCTCGGTCATGCCAGGTAGTGTTCGAGTTCCATCGCGCCGAACCTGCGCGCCGCCATTGCGGTCTGCGCATGGTGCCGACGAAGGCAGCCACGGCGCCCACTCTGGGCGTCGCCGTCACGCAAGGCGGCCACCTCGGCCGCCAAGTCGAAGGTCGGCTTGCTGGACTGGTCACCACGCTGCGTTGCATGCGCGCGATTCTGTCACGCGGCCCCGCGTCGCCGCCAGCACCAGCCGCCGGACGGTTCAACCGCCATGTCACCGGCGGGAAGAAGGCCACCTCGGCACCGTCGCGCAGCGCGGCGTTCTCGTCGGCCATCACCCGGTCGAGCGCGCAACGCACTGCGCGACCGCGCGCCAGCAACCGCGCCTGTTGCCGCCGCGGGCCACCAAGGCATCGCGCAGCGCGCCCACGGTCGAGCCGGTCGCGAGTTCCACCGTCTCGTCGGCACCCAGCGCCTCACGCAGCGATGCGAAGTAGCGCACCTGACTCGCACCATCGCGGCGGCGACGCTCATGTCAACAGCAGCGGCAGCGGGCAGGAAGCGCACCGTGTCGCCACGCGCAATGCGCCTGCGACGGCGGGTTGTCGCATCGCCCGTCGGCCCACACCATCGAGGTGCAATACACCCGAGCTCTGGTTCGGAACAGCTCGAGCGTGCCGTCGGCTGCCCACCCTGGCACGCAGGAACTCGCGTCGCGAGTTGGGCCGCGGCCAGTCGAAGCCGGCGGTCATGGCCACCGGTCGCGGGCCCTGCGGCGCAGGTGCCCGCCAGCACGCGGCTACCGGCATCACGGCCAGCAGAAAGGTCACCGTGCTCGACACCGGGTTGCCGGGCAGCCCGATGTAGAGAGCCCCGCCAGCGCCGCGACGCACCGAACCGAACGCCAGGTGGTTTGCCGGGTTTGATCGCCACCGACCACAAGGTCGAGCCGGCTCCTCGGCCTGCAGCGCCGGCTTCTGACGGTCTTCTTGCCGACCGAGCGCGCCGCCGCAGGTGAGCACGAGATCGGCTCTGCGCCGGCGCCGCGCCGCAAGGCCTCGCGGGTGGCGTCGAGTTTGTCGGGCACGATGCCGAGGTCGACCGTCTCGCAACCCGCCGCCTGCAGGAGACCACGCAGCGTGAAGCGATTGAGTTGTAGATCGCACCGGGCTTCAAGGCTCACCCGGCATCGCCAGTTCGTCGCCGGTGGAGAACAACGCCACCCGCGGGCGACGCCACACTTGCCAACTGGCGCTGCGCCAACCGACGCCGCCAGGCCCATCGCCTGCGGCGTCAAGCCGCGTGCCGCTGCGCGCGCACCACCGCATCGTGCTGAACGTCCTCGCCGCGCCTGCGAATCGCGGTGGTCTGATCTCCGCGCACCGATGCGCACGCGCACGGCCGAGCTCGCCGTCGCGGTTGGAGCGATCGCTCTCGCACAACTCCTGCATCACCACCGTGTCGGCGCCCGGCGGGACTTGCGCGCCCGTGAAAATCCGCGCTGCGCTGCCTGCCAACAGCGGTTGCGCCGACCCGACCGGCCGGAATGCGTTGCGATGACCGGCAGCACGGTGCCCTCGGCGCACGTCGGCCACGCGCATCGCGTAAGCCGTCCATCTCGCTGTTGTCTTCGGGCTGGCACGCCGAGCGCCGAGCGCAGCACCTTGGGCCAGCACTCGCTGCAACGCATCGAAGGTCGAGACTCACCGCGCTCGGTCGTCGCTGGCCCTGTGCGCCCTCGATCAGCCAGCGCGACGGCTTCGTCCAGGCTCAACATCGCGCCTGGTCAGACTTTGCGATTCAGGGTTGTCATGTTCATGTCGCGGGCTTCGGCCAAGGGTGAATTGTGCCAAGCCGTCGATATCGGCGTTCTTGAAGCCCCCTCGCCCGTGCGGCCTCAAGCGGCGTCGTGGGTCGCGATCAATGCCTTGACGCGCTGCGCATCGGCCGGCAGCACGGTGCAGCGCCGCGGCTGGTCTTCCAGCCCGTCAGCGCGGCAGGCCGCGGCGGCGTGCCAATGGCCTCGAGCAATACGTAACTGAACGAAGTACAA
>ERZ1370068.3054-contig-2178_pt1 | contig 51048 bp, 60 predicted proteins | sample MGYA00561227_ERZ1370068 | MGnify/ENA primary metagenome ERZ1370068 (study PRJEB38410, sample SAMEA6850437) | metagenome | study: Metagenomic assessment of the ecological functions of the soil: analysis of the soil microbiota associated with the... | reverse complement strand
GTTACGTATTGCTTGGTTCGTCGTCTGGCGGATCGACGACGCCGACCCGTCGCGCGCCTGGCCGGAAACGGTGAGCCTCTCGTACACACGAGGCCGGGCGCTGGCTCGACGCGCAGGAGCGGGTCGACAACGTGCCGCTGGCCGCCGGAACTGGCCGCCTGGCTGCAGGTCTACACCGACGAGCACTACCGGCCCGAGCCGAAGAAGCGGCGCCGGCCGCAATCGTTCGTCACCCGGGCGAGCGGCAATGAGCAGCGGCGAGGACGACGGCTTCCTGCAGCGCTGGGCGCGGCGCAAGGCGCAGGTCCAGCGGCGGCGTCGCGGAAGCCGGAGGCGGCGCCGACGCAGGTCGCGCCGCAGCCGGCGGCGCCGCCGGTCGCCGAGCCGATGCCGTGCCGCGGAGGCCGTGCCGGTCGCGCTCGACCCCGCGACCGCGCCGCGCCCGGGAGCGAGCCGGTCGAGGCACCGCCGCCGCCGACGATGGCGGACGTGGCCCGCCCTGACGCGAAGCTCCGACTACTCGCGCTTCGTCGGCGCCGGCGTCGATCGGGACGTCAGCAGCGCGGCGATGAAGAAGCTGTTCAGCGACCCGGCGCTTCAACGTCATGGACGGCCTCGACACCTGCATCGACGACTACGGCAAGCCCGACCCGATCCCCGAGTCGATGCTGCGGCAGTTGAACCAGTCCAAGCTGCTGCGCCTGTTCGACGATCGAGGACGACGCGGCAGAAGAAGCCCGCCGCTGCGGCCGCCGCCGTGGCATCTCCCGATGGTGTGGCCTCTCCGGCAGTGGCAGAGTCGGTCAACGCCGCCGTTCCCCGCCCCGTACCGATGACGACCCTGATCTGCGACTGCAACAAGACGATGCCGCTGGACGGCCCGGCCCTGCGCCGGCGTTCTCGGGCCTGAAGCGGGCGCCGGGCTCGAGACGGTCCACATCGACCCTGTGCCGGCGCGAGGCCGGCGCGTTCCAGCGCGCCGCCAAGAGCGGCGACGACCGGTGCTCGTCGCCTGCACCCAGGAGAGCAGGCTCTTCCTCGAGCTGAACGAGCGAGACCGAAGGCGCGGCGAGCGCTCGCCGAGCGGCCGATCCGCTTCGTCAACATCCGCGAGACCGGCGGCTGGTCGAAGGACGCGGCCGCAGCGCTACGCCGAAGATCGCCGCGCTGATCGCCGCGCGCGCAGCTGCCCGACCGCCGAGCCCGGTGCCGACCGGTCAGCTACCGCTCCGCGGGCCGCGTGCTGGTGATCGGCGCGGCCGACGCCGCGCCGTGCGCGCGGCGCGCATGCTCGCCGACAAGCTCGAGGTCACGGTCCTGCTGGCCGGCGCGCGGCGGCACACGTTGCCGCAGGAGCGCACGATGGCCGGTGCATGCCGGGCAGCCGTGACGGAGCTCAGCGGCTGGCTCGGCGCGTTCGAGGCGCGCTGGAGCCAGCGCCAACCCGATCGACCTCGACCTGTGCACGCGCTGCAATGCCTGCATCGAGCGTCTGCCCGGAGCAGGCGATCGACTTCAGCTACCAGATCGACCTCGCGAAGTGCGCGGCCACCGCGAGTGCGTGCGCGTCTGCGAGGCCGCCGGCGCGATCGACTTCGCAGCGCGCGGCGCAGGACGTGACCGAAGCCTTCGATCTCGTGCTCGACCTCGAGCGCCGCGCCGCAGATCGCCCTGCACCAGCCGCCGCAGGGCTATTTCCACGCCGCCGACGACGCCAGCGCTGATCGACGCGGTGCTGCAGCTGCGCGAGAGCGTCGGCGAGTTCGAGAAGCCGAAGTTCTTCCAGCTACCGGCAGAAGATCTGCGCCCACAGCCGCAACGAGCAGATCGGCTGCAGCTGCCTGCATCGAGGTGCTGCTCGGCCGCAGGCGATCCGCAGCGACGCCTCGCTCAAGGGCCGCAGCGGCGGCGGCGGCGGCATCGTCGTCGAGCCGCACCTGTGCGTCGGCTGCGGCGCCTGCACCACGGTCTGCCCGAGCGGCGCGCTGAGCTACGCGACGCCGCGGCCCGACGAGCTGGGCCGGCGCATCCGCACGCTCGCTCGCCGACCCACGCGCGTGCCGGCGGCGAAAGACGCGCGCGCTGCTGATCCACAGCCAGGCTGCCGGGTCGCCGGCTGTCATCGGCGCGCTCGGCCGGGCGGCGCGCACCGATGCGGCGTGCACGGCGTGCCGGCGCGCGTGCTGCCGCTCGAGGTCTGGCACACCGCTTCCGGTCGGCATCGACCTCTGGCTGCGCGGCGATCGCGCTCGGCGCGGTCGCAGGTCTGGGTGCTGATGACCGACGAGGAGGCGCCCGACTACCGCGTGCGGTCGCGGCGCAGATGGCAGGTGGCGCAGGCGATCCTCACCGGGCTGGGCTTCGGCAGCGGCCATGCCGCGATCGTCGATGCCGCCGGCCTGGCTGTCGATCGGTCGGCGAGCGCCGGCCCGCGGGCCGGCCAGCGCGGTCGAGCGCGCCGGGGTCGCAACACCGACCCGGCGCTCGTGACCGTCGATCGCGCGCTGGCGGCGGCGCCAACGCCGTCGGCGTCAGCCGACCGGCGACTTTCAGCGTCCAGGCCGACAAGCGCGACCACGCTCGACCTGGCGCTCGAGCCACCTGGTGCAGATCGTCCGCGAGCGTCCCGGAGGCGATCGCGCTGCCGGCCGGCGCAGCCCGTTCGGCAACCTGATCGTCGACACCGCCGCCTGCACGCTCTGCCTGGCCTGCGTCGGCGCCTGTCCGGAGGCGGCTCTGGCCGACAACGCCGACCGGCCGCAGCTGCGCTTCATCGAGAAGAACTGCGTCCAGTGCGGCCTGTGCGCCAGCACCTGCCCGGAGGACGCGATCACGGCTGCGAGCCGCGCCTGCTGCTCGCCGACGGCGGCAAGGCGCGAGCGCAGGCGCGGGTGCTGCAACGAGGCCGAGCCGTTCTGCTGCGTCCGCTGCGGCAAGCCGTTCGGCACGCCTGCGGGCGATCGAGCTGATGGTCGCCAAGCTCGGCGAGCCATGCCGATGTTCCAGGGCGCCGCGGCGCAGCGCGCCTGAAGATGTGCGGCGACTGCCGGATCATCGACATCCACTAGCCGATCCCGGACGAAGTGCGCGGATCGACCGAGCTGTGAGCCGCGATCCGCTCTCCGCGGTGCGTTTCCGCGACGCCGGACGAGCACGAGGAGCTTCGCCCGCGCCGAGGTCTACGGGCCTGCTCGCCCACCTCTTCTACGCGCGCGCCTGGCGAGGAGCTCGCATTCGCAGCTGCGAGGTCGCCGTGACCGAGGCGCCGGTCGCGGGCGCGCTTCCTCGAGGCGCGCCTGGAGCGAGCGTGGTCGCCGCGGCGCGCCGCCTGACTCGCCGCGGCCGTCGCCGACGAGTACGCCGCGCTGTTCCTGCGGCGTCGGCAAGCCTGAGGTGTTTCTCTACGGCTCCTTCTACCATCGCCGGCAGCTGCCTCAACGCCAAGCCGCTGGTGACGCTGCGCAGCGACCTGAGGACGCTCGGGCTGGAACGGCCGCGAGGAGGTCAGCGAGACCGAGGGATCACCTCGCCAGCCTCTGCGAGGTGATGCGCTATCTGATCGCCGGCGACGACGTCGGCGGTCAGCAACCTGGACGCACAGCAGCGCTTCTTCAATGCCCATCTCCGCCCCTGGGTCGAACCGTTCTGCGACGCCCTGGCGGCGCACCCACGCGCAGACTTCTATCGCGCACCTGGCCGGATTCACGCGCGACTTTTGCGCGGTCGAGGCGCAGGGGCTCGATCTGCTCGATGCCTGAGCGGTCACTGCCCTTGGAACTCGGGTGCATAACCCGATTGACGCCCCGTGGGGGACTGCATAGATTCCCAGTAGAGCCTCGCCACCGGGGCCCCGGATTCCGAAGGAGACCGCGTGAAAAAGCCTTCTGCTCCCCACTCCGACCTCGCCCGTGGGCGAACAGCCGCCGCGCATCGCCCGTCGCGGCTTTCTGCTCGGCGCCGGCGTTGCCGGCGCCGCCGCCGTCGCGGCCGGTGGCCTGCACCGCGCCATGGTTGCCGAAGCAGGCGCCGCCGCCCCTGCGGCCGTCGAAGGCGCCGGGTTACCGCCTCACGCCGCACGTCCTGCGCTACTACGAAACCACGAAGGCCTGACCGGCCTTCGACGGGAGATCCCGATGTTGCTCACGCGCAAATCCTCCGGACGCGGCAGCGCTCCGGTGTCGTCGCTGGTTGCCAGCCTGGAGCGCGGCGTCGGCCGTGCCATCCCGACCATGGACCGGCGCGCCTTCCTGCGCCGCTCCGGCCTCGGCGTCGGCGTCGGCCTGGCGACCTCGCAGCTCACGCCTGGTGCGGAAGGCCAAGGCCGCCGACGCGCCGGCCGGCGGCGACGCCAAGCCGGTCGTCCGCCGCACCGTCTGCAGCCACTGCTCGGTCGGCTGCGCCGTCGACGCGGTGGTCGAGAACGGTGTCTGGGTGCGCCAGGAGCCGGTGTTCGACTTCGCCGCTCAACCTCGGCGCCCACTGCGCCAAGGGCGCCGCCCTGCGCGAGCACGGCCACGGCGACTATCGCCTCAAGACGCCGATGAAGCTGGTCGACGGCAAGTACCAGAAGATCAGCTGGGATCAGGCGCTGAACGAGATCAGCGCCAAGATGCTCGAGCTGAAGAAGGCGAGCGGCCCGACTCGATCTTCGTCGTCGGCTCGTCGAAGCACAACAACGAGCAGTCCTACCTGCTGCGCAAGTGGGTGAGCCTGTGGGGCAGCAACAACTGCGACCACCAGGCGCGCATCTGCCACTCCACCACGGTCGCCGGGCGTCGCGAACACGTGGGGCTACGGCGCGATGACGAACTCCGTACAACGACATGCGCAACTCGAAGTGCGCGATGTACATCGGCTCGAACGCCGCCGAGGCGCACCCGGTCTCGATGCTGCACATGCTGCACGCGAAGGAGACCGGCACGCAAGATGATCGTCGTCGATCCGCGCTTCACCCGCACCGCCGCCAAGGCCGACGAGTACGTGCGGCTGCGCTCGGGCAGCGACATCGCCTTCCTGTTCGGGATGCTGCATCACATCTTCAAGAACGGCTGGGAAGACAAGAAGTACATCGCCGATCGCGTCTACGGCATGGACAAGGTGCGCGACGGAGGCGCTCAGCAAGTGGACGCCCGACAAGGTCCAGGACGTGACCGGCGTCGACGAGGCCACGGTCTACAAGGTCGCGAAGATGATGGCCGACAACCGGCCGAGCACCATCGTCTGGTGCATGGGCCAGACCCAGCACACCACCGGCAACGCCATCGTCCGCGCCTCCTGCCTCCTGCAGCTCGCGCTCGGCAACGTCGGCGTGAGCGGCGGCGGCACCAACATCTTCCGCGGCCACGACAACGTCCAGGGCGCGACCGACGTCGGCCCGAACCCCGACTCGCTGCCCGGCTACTACGGCCTGGCCGAGGGCTCCTGGAAGCACTTCGCCAAGGTCTGGGGCGTCGACTTCGAGTGGATCAAGAAGCAGTACGCGCCCGGCATGATGGGCAAGCCCGGCATGACGGTGTCGCGCTGGATCGACGGCGTGCTCGAGAAGAACGAGCTGATCGACCAGGACTCGAACCTGCGCGGCCTGATCTTCTGGGGCCATGCGCCGAACTCGCAGACCCGCGGCCTCGAGATGAAGACGGCGATGGACAAGCTCGACCTGATGGTCGTCATCGATCCGTATCCGTCGGCCCGGCGGCGATGGCGGCGATGCCGGGCAAGCCGGCGAGCTCAACCCCAACCGCGCCGTCTACCTGCTGCCGGCGTCGACGCAGTTCGAGACCCGGGCTCGGTGACCGCGTCGAACCGCTCGCTGCAATGGCGCGAGAAGGTGATCGAGCCGCTGTTCGAGTCGCGCACCGACCACATGATCATGTACCAGCTGGCGCAGAAGCTCGGCTTCGACAAGGAGCTGGTGGCCAAGACCAAGATGGTCGCCGGCAAGGGCGGGCATGATGGAGCCCGAGGTCGAGGCGATCCTGCGCGAGATCAACCAGAGCTGCTGGACCGATCGGCTACACCGGGCAGTCGCCCGGAGCGGCTGAAGGCGCACATGCGCAACATGAACGTCTTCGACGTGAAGACGCTGCGCGGCCAAGGGCGGCGTCGACAAGGAGACCGGCTACAAGCTCGACGGCGACTACTTCGGCCTGCCGTGGCCGTGCTACGGCACGCCGGAGCTGAAGCACCCGGGCTCGCCGAACCTGTACGACACCAGCCGCCACGTGATGGACGGCGGCGGCAACTTCCGCGCCAACTTCGGGGTGGAGAAGGACGGCGTCGACCTGCTGGCGCAGGACGGCTCGCATTCGAAGGGCGCCGACATCACCACCGGCTATCCCGAGTTCGACCACGTGCTGATGAAGAAGCTCGGCTGGTGGAACGAGCTCACCGATGCGGAGAAGGCGGCGGCCGAAGGCAAGAACTGGAAGACCGACCTCTCCGGCGGAATCATCCGGGTGACGATGAAGAACCACGGCTGCCATCCGTTCGGCAACGCCAAGGCGCGGGCGGTGGTCTGGAACTTCCCGACCCGGTGCCGCAGCATCGCGAGCCGCTCTATTCGACCGCGGCCCGACCTCGTCGCCAAGTACCCGACCCACGACGACAAGAAGGCGTTCTGGCGCCTGCCGACGCTCTACAAGAGCGTGCAGGAGAAGAACAAGGACATCGGCAAGCAGTTCCCGCTGATCATGAGTTCAGGGCGCCTGGTCGAATACGAAGGCGGCGGCGAGGAGACCCGCTCGAACCCCTGGCTCGCCGAGCTGCAGCAGGAGATGTTCGTCGAGATCAACCCGTCGGCGGCGAACGACCGCGGCATCCGCGACGGCGAGCATGGTCTGGGTCAAGACACCCACCGGCGCGAAGATCATGGTCGCGCGCGCTCGTCACCGAGCGCGTGGATCGGGACACCGTCTGCATGCCTTACCACTTCTCGGGCCGCTGGCAGGGTGCCGACCTCCTGCAGTACTACCCGGAAGGCGCCGCATCCGATCGTTCGCGGCGAAGCGGCCAACACTGCGACAACCTACGGCTACGACAGCGTCACGATGATGCAGGAAACGAAGACGACGGTTTGCCAGGATCGAACGCGCCACGGCGTAGGGAGAACACGATGGCACGAATGAAATTCATCTGCGACGCCGAGCGCTGCATCGAGTGCAACGGCTGCGTCACCGCCTGCAAGGCCGAGCACGACGTTCCCTGGGGCGTGAACCGGCGCCGCGTCGTCACCCTCAACGACGGCGAGGCGGGCGAGCGCAGCATCTCGGTCGCCTGCATGCACTGCTCCGACGCGCCCTGCATGGCGGTCTGCCCGGTCGACTGCTTCTACCGCACCGAGGAAGGCGTGGTCCTGCACGACAAGGACGTCTGCATCGGCTGCGGCTACTGCTCCTACGCCTGCCCGTTCGGCGCGCCGCAGTTTCCGTCGAACGGCACCTTCGGCCTGCGCGGCAAGATGGACAAGTGCACCTTCTGCGCCGGCGGCCCGGAGGCCAACGGCAGCGAGGCCGAGAACGCCAAGTACGGGCGCAACCGCCTCGCCGAGGGCAAGCTTCCGGCCTGCGCCGAGATGTGCTCGACCAAGGCGCTGCTCGGCGGCGACGGCGACGTCGTCGCCGACATCTTCCGCACCCGTGTGCCTCAACCGCGGCAAGGGCAGCGAGGTCTGGGGCTGGGGCACGGCCTACGGCAAACCGGCGCACTCGGCAAGGGCCAGGCGCCGGTCGAGGGAAGAAGTCGTGATCGGCCGCGCGGCGCTCGGCTGCCTCGCGCTTGCGTTCGCGCTCGCCGCCTGCGGAGAGAAGACCTCAGACCCTGGCGGACCAGAAGAAGTCCGACGTTCCCGGCTGGAAAGGCGGCAACCCCGCCTACAACGCGCCCGGCTGGGTCGCCAGCGACCAGGCCGCCTGGGAGGCGCAGCTGCGCGCCCGCGCCCAGGCGCAGAACGACTACGCGACGCCGGCGACGAAGTAGGCAAGGAGCGAAAGGCATGCGCAGCATCTTCCGGAGCGTGGCGCTGGCGCTCGCCCTGACCGCCCTCGGCGGCGCCGCCGTCGCCCAGGGCGACGCGAAGAAGGACGACCGCGTCGCCTCCGGCCGCCGCGCCCGGCGCGAGCGCCGCCGCGCCGGCCGAGCCGCAGGCGAACGAGACCAACGCCGAGCGCGCCAAGACCCAGCCGGGCAACAACGCGCCCTTCTGGCGCGGCGTGCGCAACTCGGGCACGGCGCCGGGCTCGGTCAACAACATGCAGGTCGGCGAGCGCGGCGTCCTGGTCCAGGAATTCACCCAGTACCCCGGCACCAAGCTCACCACCGCCGGCGAGGCGTGGCGGCAGATCCGCAACTGGTGGATCATCCCGATCGGCGGCCTCATCATTCTGTTCGTCGTCCTGGCGGTCGCGCTGTACTACCAGCTTCATGGGTCCGGATCGGCGGCCATGGCCGCAAGACCGGGCGCCTGATCGAGCGCTTCACCCACTTCGAGCGTCGTCGCCCACTGGTCGACGGCGATCACCTTCACCATCCTCGCGGTGTCGGGCGTCGGTGATGTCGTTCGGCAAGTTCTTCCTGCTGCCGATCCTCGGCGGCCAGCTGTTCGGCTGGCTGACCTGGCTGCTCAAGACCACGCACAACTTCGTCGGCCCGATCTTCGCCATCTCGATGGTCGTCATGTTCTTCACCTACCTGCCGAGCAATTGGGCCGACGCGCGCCGACTGGACGTGGCTCATGCGCGCCGGCGGGATGCTCGGCGGCGAGCACCCGCCGTCGGGCCGCTTCAACGCCGGCGAGAAGATCGTCTTCTGGGGCGGCATGCTGGTGCTCGGCGTGGTCGTCGTCGTGTCCGGGTTCGCGCTCGACAAGATCGTCCCCGGGCTCGACCTGACGCGGCCGCAGATGCAGGTCGTGCACATCTCCCACGCCGTCGTCTCGATGTTCATCATCGCCATGTTCATCGGCCACGCCTACATGGGCACGATCGGCGTGACCGGCTCGTGGCAGGCGATGAAGACCGGCTATGTCGACGAAGGCTGGGCGGAAGAGCACCACCCGCTCTGGCGCGACGACATCGTCGCCGGCAAGATCCCGGCGCAGCGCAGCGTCGCCGCCGCCGCCGCGCAGCGGCGAGCAGCCGGCGGCCTGAAACCACTTTCTTCGAGGAAAGCCATGCGTCCTGTTCACTGCGCGGCCCTGTTGTCCGTTGTGCTCGCCTTGCCGGTGCTGGCGAAGCTGCCGCCGCCTTCGGACGAGGCCAAGGCCGCCGCCGCCGAGACCGCGGCCAAGGCGGCCTGGGCCGACAAGGTCGGCGCCTACAAGCTCTGCCTGTCGCAGGATCGCGTCGGCCGACGGCTATCGCAAGAGCGGCAAGGCAGCCGCGCCTGCGGCGGTGCAGACGGCGGCGCCGGCCTCGGGCAGCGCCCGCGCCGGTGACGATCGCGGCCTGCGCCGATCCCGGCCCGTACGTGTCCACGGTCACGCCGGCCGCCTCCAAGCCGCTCGAGGCCGCGGGCGCGCATTCGCCGCCGGGACGGCGACCTCGCCGCCGAGCACCAACGCACACCTCGGCGCAGATCTCGGCCGAAGAAGTAGCAGCCCTGGCCGCCCGCCGTGCCGGCCGGCGCGGGCGCTCGCCTTGCGTACAGTCGCAGGATGCATCCTTCCCTTCGCCTGACCGCGGCCAGCGCGCCGCTGACGCAAGAAGTCGCCGTCCGCGACGAGTTCGGCGCCGAGCGGCAGATCTCGATTCCGGCCGAGCGGCCGCTCACCGTGTTCGTCGACAAGCGCGAGCTGGTCACGCTCATGACGCTGGGCGCGGCGCCCGAGCTGCTGGTGCTCGGCTACCTGCGCAAACCAGCGCCTGGTCGATGCGGTCGACCGACGTCGATCTCGATCACCGTCGACTGGGAGGTCGGCGCGCGCGGCGGTCAAGACGCGCGCCGGCATCGAGCGCTTCGACGGAGAAGACCGCCAAGCGGGTGGTGACGACCGGCTGCGGCCAGGGCACGGTGTTCGGCCACCTGATGAGCGACCTGAGGCTCGATCGTGCTGCCGCCGGCGAGCGACCCTTCGGCCCGCATCGGCCAGGCGGCGCTCTACGGGCTGCTGAACGCGATCCGCCTCCAGGAGAGCACCTACAAGTCGGCCGGCTCGGTGCACGGCTGCGCGCTCTTCCGCCAGCAGGAGCTGCTGACCTTCGTCGAGGACGTGGGCCGGCACAACGCGATCGACACCATCGCCGGCTGGATGTGGCTGCACGGCGTCGAGCGGCGGCGACAAGATCTTCTACACCACCGGCCGGCTGACCAGCGAGATGGTCATCAAGTCGGCGCAGATGGGCATCCCGGTGATCGTCTCGCGCAGCGGCGCCACGCAGATGGGCTACGAGCTGGCGCAGCGCGCTCGGCTTGACGCTGTTCGGCCGGGCGATGAACCGCCACTTCATCTGCTACTGCGGCTTCGAGCCGCTTCGACGCCGAGCCCGAGCCACCGCGGCCCGGCTGAGCTGCCGGCCGGCTCAGCCCAGGCCGTCGAACATCCAGACATCGACCAGGTCGCCGGCGGCGACGTTGCCCTGGTCGTGGCCGAGCACGACCAGGCCGTTGGCCTCGCTCATGCTGCGCAGGATGCCCGAGCCCTGCGCGCCGCTCATCTGCACCTGCAGGCTGCCGTCGGCGGCGCGCTCGACGAACGCCGCGCTGGTATTCGGTGCGGCCCGGCTTCTTGCGCACCGCGTCGACGCTGGCGCGCGCAGCAGCGAGCAAGGGCGTCGGCGCTGCGCCGCTCATCGCCAGCAGCGCGTCGCGCACGAGAGGCATAGAAGGTCACCATCACCGCCACCGGATTGCCCGGCAGGCCGAAGGCGATGACGCTGCGTCCGGCGCTCTCGATCCGGCCGATGGCCATCGGCCGCCCCGGGCGCATCGCGATCCGCCAGAACACGCACGTCGCCGAGGCTGGCGAGCACCATCTGCGCGTGTGATCGGCTTCGCCGACGCTGCGCGCCGCCGGTGGTGATGACCGCGTCGGCTGCGTCCGCCGCGGCTGCGGAAGGCGGCTTCGCAGCGCCGTCGGATCGTCGCGGACCACGCCGAGGTCGAGCACCTCGACGCCGAGGCGCTGCAGCATCGCCCAGAGCGTGTAGCGGTTGCTGTCGTAGACCGAGCCCGGCGGTCGAGCGGCTCGCCGATCGAGCGCAGCTCGTCGCCGGTCGGAGAAGAAGGCGACGCGCAGGCGCCGGAACACCGGCACCTCGGCGCGGCCGAGCGAGCGCCAGCACGCCGATGTCGGCCGGGCGCAGCAGCCGGCCGGCCGCAAAGCGCGATCGCGCCGCGCGCCAGGTCTTCGCCGGCCAGGCGCCGGTTCTCGCCCTGGCGCACGACGCCGCGCGGCGAGGACGATGCGCGATCGCCGTCGAGCGCGCACGAACTCCTGCGGCACGATCGTGTCCAGCCCGGCGGGCATGGTGGCGCCGGTCATGATGCGCGCACGCATTGGCCGGGGCCTACGGCCGCTGGCGACGCCACCGCCGGCGAAGCCGCTGCCCGCGACCTCGAGCATCGTCTCGCCCGCGACCGCGAGGTCGGCGCGCGCGAAAGGCGTAGCCGTCCATGGCCGAGCTTGTCCTGCGCCGGCACGTCGATCGGCGAGACGATGTCCTCGGCAAGGACGCGGCCGAGGGCGGAGCGCAGCGCCAGCTTCTCGACCGCCTGCAGGCGCGGCACCAGGCGTTGTCAGGAAGTCGCGCGCCGCCGCCACCGGCAGCGCCTTCGGGTCGTAGCCGCCGACGCAGGAGCCGATCTCCTGCAGCGCGTCGCGCTGCCGTCGTCGCTTCAGTCATGGCGCTGCGAGCCGTTGCAGCTCGTCGGCGGTGTTGGCGTTGGCGAAGGCGTCGGCGTTCGCGAACGTCGACCAGCCGCGTCGCATGCAGCGCGGTCCAGCGGTCGATCTTGCGCTGGCCTTCGTGGGTGAAGCGGACCAGGCTTTCCGCATGACCGTGGTCCGCATCATGCAGAACACCGGCTGCGCCTGCAGCACGCCGCCCTCGCGGGTGGCGGCGACGGCGATCTCGGTGCCTCGTTCGGCGAACGCCTGCGGCCAGCCGCTCGACCAGGTCGTCGGGAAAGAGCGGCGTGTCGCAGGGCACGACCACCAGGTAGGGCGTCTCGCAGCGCTCGAGCCCGGCGAGAAAGCCCGCCAGCGGCCCGGGTAGTCGGGCAGCGCATCCGGCCAGACCGGCACGCCCATGGACTCGTAGGCGGCGAGGTTGCGATTGGCGTTGATCATCGTCTCGCCGACCTGCGCGCTGCAGCCGGAACAGGGCGTGCATCGCCAGCGGCATGCCGCGAAAGGCCTGCAGGCCCTTGTCGACGCCGCCCATCCGGCTGCCGCGTCCGCCCGCGAGCACCATGCCGGTGATCTGCGCCTTGTCGATCACGGGCATCGCGTTTCAGCGCTCCGCGTTCGGGAAGAAACAGCTGCTTGCCTTCGATCTTGTAGGCGGCGATCGTCGCCTGGCCTTCGGGCGCTCACGCGACCCAGTCGGCGAAGGCCTGCGCCAGCTCCACCTTGACGTGCGGATGCTTGGCCGGGTTGACGACGATCACGCCGTACTGGTTGAAGAGGCGCGTGTCGCCCTCGACCAGGATCGCCAGGTCTGCCGCGGTTCTTGAAGTTCGAGCCAGGTGCCGCGGTCGGCGAGCACGTAGGCGTCGCGTCGACGAGGCGATGTTGAGCGCCGGGCCCATGCCGCAGCCGCAGCCCTGTGTAGCCGCGGGCTTGCAGGCGGCCGGGTCGTCGATGCCGGCGTGCCTTCCAGTAGCGCAGCTCGGCGGCGTGCGTGCCGCTCTTGTCGCCGCGCGAGATGAAGGCGCGCGCTCGGCGCGGCGAGCTTCGCCGAGCGCCGCGACGATGTCGCTTGCCCTTGCAGCGCCGGCCGGGTCGGTCTTCGGGCCGATCGAGGACGAAGTCGTTGTACATCACCGGCAGGCGCTTCAGGCCGAAGCCCTCGGCGACGAACTTCTCCTCGGCCGCCTGGTCGTGCACGAACAGGACGTCGGCGTCGCCGCGCCGGCCGTGTCGAGCGCCTGGCCGGTGCCGCAGCGCGACGACGCGCACGTCGATGCCGCGTCGCCTTCTTGAACGCCGGCAGCAGGTGGCGCGAACAGGCCCGACTGCTCGGTGCTGGTCGTCGAGGCCATGACGATGAACGCGCGTCGGCCGCCGCGGCGACCAGCGCCCAGGCCGCGGCGCCCAGGCCGAGCAGCAGCTTGCGAACGAATGAGCGGGCGTTGTCACGGGAGGTCCTCGGGTCGGCATGGCGGCAAGAATGATGGCGCAGCGGCAGGTCCGCATGCTCGGCGAAGAAGCGCTCGGTCGGCAGGTCGGCGCGGATCCGCGCCGCCGTCGAGATAGATCACCCGGGTGGCCAGGCGCTTGGCCTGGCCGAGGTTGTGCGTGCTCATGACGAGCGTCATCCCGTCGGCGGCGAAAGCGGCCAGCATAGCCTCGATCTCCTTCTTCGCCGCCGGGTCGAGATTGGAGGTCGGCTCGTCGAGGAACAGCACGTCGGGCCGGACCGCCCAGGCGCGCGCCAGCGCCAGGCGTTGCTGCTGCCCGCCCGACAGCGTGCGCGCCGGGCGCTCGGCGCGGTCGGCCAGGCCGGCGCGCTGCAGCGCCTCGAGCACCCGGGCGGCCCGCTCCGGCCGCGGGCACGCCGGCCGAGCCAGAGCGCGATGCGCAGGTTGTTGCGCACCGAGAGGCGCAGCATGAACGGGCGCTGGAACACCATCGCCTGCGGAGACGCCGCCGGCGCCGACGCGGCGCGTGCCGCTGTGCGGCAGCGAGGCCGTGCAGAGCGTGCAGCAGCGTCGTCTTGCCGGCGCCGTTGCTGCCGACCAGGGCGACGAACTCGCCGCGCCGGATCTGCACGTCGACCGCGCTTCAGCGCCGCGTGCGCGCCGTAGCGCACGCGAGACGCCGGCGAGGCTGAGCAGCAGCGGAGGCTCGTTCATCGCGCGCCGCTCGCGACCTGCGCGCTCGCGCCGGGGCTCAGGGCGACCGCGGCGTTGATCACGCCGACCACGACCAGCAGGATCAGGCCGAGGCGCGAGCGCGAGCGGCAGGTCGCCCTTGCTCGTCTCGAGCGCGATCGTGGTGGTGATGACGCGCGGTCGACGCCGTCGATGTTGCCGCCGACGATCATCACCGCGCCGACCTCGGAGACGGCGCGGCCGAAGGCGGTGAGCAGCACCGTGACCACCGACCAGCGCTCGTGCACGAGCATGCAGGAGCGCCGCGGTCAGCGGCCCGGCGCCCATCGAGCCGAGCTGGTCGCCGCCCTCGCGCAGGCTGTCGGCGACGAGCTGGCGCGACAGCGCGGCGATCACCGGCAGCACCAGGATCGCTCTGGGCGATGACCATCGCCTTCGGCGTGAACAGGATGCCCCAGGAGCCGAGCGGGCCGCTGCGCGGAGCAGCAGATAGACGACCAGGCCGACCACCACCGAGGGCAGGCCGAGCAGCGTGTTGAGCGCCGCGACCAGGACGCGGCGGCCGGGGATGCGGGTGACGGCGAGCCAGGCGCCGCCGGTCAGGCCGAAGACCGCGCCGATCAGGCAGGCGGCGCCGCTCACCGACAGCGACAGCAGGACGATCTGCGTCAGCTGCGGATCGGCGTCGCGCACCAGGCCGACGGCGGTCGACAGGCTCTCCGCGAATGCGCTCATCGCCCGCGTTCTCATGGACGGCGATTCTGCCGCGCCGCCCGAGGCCGTCACATCGCGTCGGCGAGCGGCAGGTTGAGCAGCAGGTTCTGCGGCTTCAGCTTCAGCGTCTGCGCCGCGCTCATGCCCAGGCCGAGGTAGACGGGCTTGCCGGCGAGATCGGCGCGCATCGCCTGCGGATCGTCGAAGTCGAGGCGGAACAGGCCGATCAGGCGGCTCGGGTCGGCGAGCTCGGCGCCGCCCTTCAGGTAGAGCTCGTTGAGCAGGGCGGTGGCGTCGACGTCGAGGCCGACATGCCAGCGCCAAGCCGGATCGTCGACCCGCGACTGCGGCACGATCCGGACGGCGACGCCGAGGAAGTGCCGCACCCAGAGCTCGAGCACGCGGGCCAGCGCCTTCAGGCCGGAGTCGGCCCGCGCGGGCGTGATCGTCAGGCCGTGGCCGAGGTCGGTGCCGAAGCTGTGCGAGAGATCGAGGGCGAGCGCATGGCGCTCGGCAGCGTCGAGTAGCGCCCGGCGTTGTCGGCGTTGAGGATCTCGAGGCCGGGCGCGGCATCGGCTCCCGGTTCCTGGCGCAGCAGCCGGCCGAGCGGATCGAGGCTGCCCGGGTCGCTCAGGCGGTCGGCGGTCTCGCTGTCGGCGGCGAGCACCGCGGCCGTCCAGCAGCGCGATCCGCTGCGGCCGGAAAAGCAGCTCGGCGGCGCGCAGCAACAGCGCGTCGTCGCTGCCGTCGACGACGGTTGCGGACGATCGCTTCGGCGACCCGGTCGATGAAGAGCGGCGGCAGGTCGATCGCGCCGGCCCGGAACACCGCCAGGTACCAGGCCTCGAGCGTTCCCGCCGCCAGCAGGGCGTCGCGGAAGCGGAGGAAGTGCGCCGTAGTTGTCGCGCGCATCGGCGTCGGCGAGGGCGAGAGCTCGAGCGGCGGCGACCGGCCGCATCGGCGCGGCGAGCGAGCGAGCGCGTGCAGAGCGCCGCTCGGCGTCGCACGACTCCTCGACCAGCGCGAGCTGCGGCAGGGCCAGGAACAGCCGCAGGTAGGCGTCGGTCGGGACGAGCCAGCCATGTTCGTCACGTTGCAGCTCGCGAAAGCCGCTGGCCGGCCAGATGTCGCGCATGGCGCGAATTATCGACCGTCATGCCGCCGGACCCGTCGCGGACGCCTCGCCGGACACCGCCTAAACTTCGGGCTCACGTCCCCTGGCCTCGTGCCGGCGTTGAAGCAGCCACCGGCCGCGCGCGCGAGACGATCCACTCTTTCCCTGACGATGAACGTCATCGGCCTTTGCGGCTTCTCCGGTTCCGGCAAGACGACGCTCGCCGAGCGGCTGATCGCCGACCCTGCGCGCGCGCGGGACAGCGCGTATCGGTCGTCAAGCACGCCCATCACAGCTTCGACATCGACCACGAGGGCAAGGACTCGTGGCGGCATCGGCAGGCGGGCGCTTCGGAGGTCGTGATCGCCTCGATCGCCGCCTGGCGAAGATCCGCGAGTTCGCGACCCGCGTCCGATCCGACCGTGCATGACCTCATCGCCGAGCTCGAGCCCTGCGACTGGGTGCTGGTGGAAGGATTCAAGCTCGCCGCACTGCCGAAGATCGAGGTGTGGCGGGCCGCGAACGGCAAGCCGGCGCGCTACGTCGAGGACGCCGACGTCGTCGCCGATCGCCACCGACGACCCGCGGCAGTTGCCGGCGCCGACGACCCTGCCGATCCTCGACCTCGACGACGCCGCCGGCGTCGCCGCCTTCCTTCTCGCCGATCCCGGACCGCTACCTCTATCGCCCGCCCGGCCAGGACGCCGCCGGCGTCGGAGCCGCGTGCCGCGTCGGCGTGGCCCGGGTGCCCGCCCGGGCGCTGCGGCGCAGCGGCGGCGCCGCGGTGGAGGAGCGGGTCGCCGACGAGGTGCCGATGGCGATCGAGGTCGACGGCGTCGCCCGGCTCGTGGTCTTCGCCACGCCGACCGACCTCGAGGACCTCGTTCTCGGCTACCTGCTCGGCGAAGGCATCGTCGACGGCGCCGCCGAGATGCTCGGCGTTCGAGACCGCGGCCCAGGGCGACGGCCTGGTGCTGCGGGCGCGGATCGGCGCCGCCGGCGGCGGCGCGGCTGAAGGCCCGGCCGCTGCCGGCCGACGAGCGTTCCGGCGACGGTGCGAGCGCGATGCTCGCGCCGCCGCGCGCAGGCGTCGATCGCCGGGTCGCCCGGTCGTGATCGACCACGCCGCGCTGGTCGCGGGGATGCGCGCGCTCGCCGCCGGCCAGGGACTCTGGAAGTCGACCGGCGCCAGCCACGCCGCCGCCTGGATCTCGCCGGCCGGCGAGCTGCTGCTGGTGCGCGAGGACGTCGGCCGGCGCAACGCGCTCGACAAGCTCGTCGGCGCGATGGCCCGGGCCGGCATCGATCCGGCGAGCGGCTTCGCCGGCGGTCACGAGCCGGGTGAGTCACGACCTGGTGCGTCAGGCGGCGCACGCCGGCATCGGCCTGCTCGCCGCCATGTCGGCGCCGACGGCGCTGGCGATCCGGGTTGCCGAAGCGGCGGGGATGACGCTGGTCGGGTTCGCGCGCGGCGACAGCGCCGCGCGCTCTACACCCACCCGGAGCAGGTTCGCCCGGCGTCCGGCGCTCCGGCCTGACGCCGGTCCGGACGGCCGGAGGCGCGCGGCCTCAGGCGATGCGGGCGATGTCGCGCAGGTGGGTCGGCCCGGCGCGGCGCTCGATCTCGGCGAGCAGCGGCTTGTTCCAGCCGGCCATGAACATCAGCTCCGCGACCACGAACATCGGGCCGACGAGCAGGCCGATGACATCGTCGACGAAGGCGGGCTTCCTGCCCTTCGTACCAGTGGCCGACGAACTGGATCACCCAGCCGACGAAGAAGAAGCCCACGCCCCAGGCCAGCCAGAGGGCGACGCTGCCGCCGGAGACCTCGTGGCCGAGCTTGATCAGCACACCGACGGCGAGGCTGACGGTGATGCCGAGGACGATGTTGCCGCGGGTCATGTACCAGGCCGCGGCCAGGGCGAACGACGATCCAGGCGAGGCGTCAGGGAGACGCCGAAGGCCGGGAAGGTGGCGCGCGCCAGGAGCACGCCGACGCCGAAGACGATCATCGGCACACCGACGAAGTGGCTGACGATGTTGCGCCGGTCGCGGTGGTACTCCGCGTACTGGGCCAGGAGGTCGGTGGCGTTGCGCATGGGAGGGCCTCGAAGCGGCGACAAGCGCTCATGTTAGGCCAACTCGCAAGCGCCCGTGACGCCGCGGCCGACGGGCGGCGTGAGCGACCGCACGCGCCCGGCGCGCGCCGACCCGCTCCCTACAATCGCCGCTTTCCCCTGCCGACGGCCGACCCGATGACGATCAAGAGCGACAAGTGGATCCGCCGCATGGCGCGAGCGAGCACGGCATGATCGAGCCGTTCGAGCCGGGACAGGTGCGCCAGGCCGCGGACGGCCGGCGGATCGTCAGCTACGGCACCTCGAGCTACGGCTACGACATCCGCTGCGCGCCGGAATTCAAGGTGTTCACGAACATCTTCTCGACCGTCGTCGATCCGAAGAACTTCGACGAGAAGAGCTTCGTCGACATCGAGTCCGACGTCTGCATCATCCCGCCGAACAGCTTCGCCCTGGCGCGCACGGTCGAGTACTTCCGCATCCCGCGCAACGTGCTGACGATCTGCCTGGGCAAGAGCACCTACGCGCGCTGCGGGATCATCGTCAACGTCACCCCGTTCGAGCCGGAGTGGGAAGGCTACGTGACGCTCGAGTTCAGCAACACCACGCCGCTGCCGGCCAAGATCTACGCCGGCGAGGGCTGCGCCCAGGTGCGTGTTCTTCGAGAGCGACGAGGTCTGCGAGACCAGCTACAAGGACCGCGGCGGCAAGTACCAGGGCCAGCACGGCGTGACGCTGCCCAAGACCTGACAGCCTGCTGCGGCGCCTCGGCCGACAAGCGCGGCCAGAGGCGCAGGAATAGCATCGCCCGGATCACTGCCGGGAGACGCGCGATGCGAATGGACGGCCAGGAGGAAAGCAGCAACGTCGAAGACGTTCGCGGCATGAGCGGCGGCGGTGGCGGCGGCTTCGGCATCGGCGGGCGCGGCATCGGCATCGGCAGCGTCGCCGTCGCGCTGATCGCGGGCTGGATCTTCGGCATCAACCCGCTCGCCCTGCTCGGCATGATGAGCGGCGGCGGCGGCGCAGTCGTCGAGCAGCCGCAGGGACCGGCCCCGGCGCCGCCGCCGGGCGATCGCCGGCGCGCAGGTTCGTTTCCCAGGTGCTGCGCAGCACCGAGGGTCGTGTGGACCGACGTCTTCCGCCAGGCCGGCAAGACCTATCAGCCGCCGAAGCTCGTGCTCTTCAGGACGAATGGCAAACCGGCTGCGGCGACGGGTGGCGGCGATGGGCCCGTTCTATTGCCCGAACGACCAGAAGGTCTACATCGACCTCAGCTTCTACGACACGCTGGCGACTCGCGCTCGGCGCCCCGGCCAGTTCGCGCAGGCCTACGTCGTGGCGCACGAGGTCGGCCATCACGTGCAGAACCAGATGGGGATCATGCGGCAGGTCGATGCCCTGCGCTGCGCGCAGCGGCGAAGCGCAGGGCAACGCCCTCAGCGTCCGGGTCGAGCTGCAGGCCGATTGCTTCGCCGGCGTCTGGGCGCGCCGTTCGCAGCAGGCGCAGGGCTGGCGCGCTCGAGCCCGGCGACATCGAGCAGGCGCTCAACGCCGCCTCGCAGATCGGCGACGACAAGCTGCAGCGCCAGGCGCGCGGCCGGGTGGTGCCGGAGAGCTTCACCCACGGCACGAGCGCGCAGCGGGTGAGCTGGTTCAAGCGCGGCGTCGAGACCGGCAGCGTCGACGCCTGCAACACCTTCGAGGGTCGGGATCAATAGGGTCGGCACTCAGTCACGACCGGGGGTCAAGCCGCGGCGGCCTGCGGCCGATACTGCCCTGGGTGATGCTGCCGTCGAACGCGGTCGAAACCAGCGCGGGCCTTCTGTCCGGCACGCCGCCGCATGGCGCCGGAGACCTTGCCGCCCGAGGCGCTGCTGAAGCGGCGGCGCGAGCGGCTCAAGATGCTGCCCTTCGTCGTCGCCAGCTACAGTCGTCGACACCGGGTCTGCTCTGTGCCTACCTCGCGGCCGGCGTGATTCCCTGGCAGATGCCGCCGACCTACCTCGCGGCCGGGCTGCTGCTTTGCGCGCGTCTGCCATCTCGTGCTCGACAGCGAGCCTGCCGGAGCGGACCCGCGACCATCACCTGGTGATGGAGCAGATGGTCGCCAACGCTGGCGCTGGCGATGGCCTTCCTGCTCTGGACGCCGCAGGTCGGCGTGCCGCTGATGATGGGCTGCTTCATCATCTTCGCGTTCGGCGCGCTGCGGATGAAGTTCAGGAGCGTCGTCTTCGGCTCGACCGCGCTCGCCCTGGCGATGGGCCTGGTGGTCGCTCTGCTCGGCGAGGGCGTCGACCTGCCGATGGCCAGCCCGGGGCAGCGCGTCGTCAGCGGCCTCTGGTTCGCGGTGGTGCTGGCGCGCCTGCGCCTTCCTCGGCCAGCACGGCGCCCACCTGCGCGCCCAGCTCAACGAGCAGCGCGCCAAGCTCGCCGTCGCCCTGGCCGAGGTCGAGCGGCTCGCCGGCCGCGACGACCTCACCGCGGTGATGAACCGCCGCGCGATCATGGCCACTGTCGGCGAGGGCGCGAGCGCATGCGCCGCACCGGCATGCCGTTCGCCGTGGCGCTGTACGACATCGACTTCTTCAAGCGCGTCAACGACGAGCGCGGCCACCTGGTCGGCGACGAGGTGCTGCGCCGCTTCTGTGCCGCCGCCGGGAGGCGATCCGCACCACCGACCGTCTCGGCCGCTTCGGCGGCGAGGAGTTCCTGGTGCTGATGCCGGTCACCGACAAGGCCGAGGCCGCCCATGCCGCGGCCGAGCGGGTGCGTGACGCCGGTCGCCAGGGTCGACTGGAACGGCGTCGACGCCGGCCTCCGAGGTGACGGTCTCGGCGGGAGTCGCCGTGGCCACGGCCGAGGACACGGTCGAGGCCCTGCTCGGCCGGGCCGACATGGCGCTCTACGCCGCCAAGCACGAGGGCCGCAACCGGGTTCGCTCGGCCTAGGGCTCGCGGCCAGCGCTCACGGCCTGCAGGGTCGCGGAGCCAATCGCAGCGCAGCGACGCCGAGCGCGATGCAGCAATCGCCGCAGGCGGCGACGTAGGCGCTGGGCAGGAACACCAGCACGCCGCAGAGCATCAGTGCCCAGCCGGCATGCACAGGAAGGCCGTCGGGGCGCCGACCCAGCCGGCGAGCCAGAAGGTGAGCACCATGTCCCAGACATGCTTTTCCAGCGGCTGTTCGCACGCGCATGCCGCTGATGCCGAGACCTTCAAGTCGTGAAACTGCTCGAGGTTCACGGCGCCCGCGCCTCCCTGAACGCTCAGTAGGTGCCCGGTAGAAGTATGCGGCGATCGACGCCATGGATGTCGGTGTGGCCGCAAAAGCCATGGTGAGATTGGCCTCGTTCTGCAGCACCTCGAGGGCGCGGGTGACGCCGGCCTCGACCCATGGCGCCGAGGCCGTAGACGAAGGCGCGGCCGATCAGCGTGCCGCTGGCGCCGAGGCGCCAGGCCTTGAGCAGGTCCTGGCCGGAGCGGATGCCGCCGTCCATCCAGACCTCGATCTTCGAGCCGACCGCGTCGGCGATCGCCGGCAGCGCGGCGATCGAGGAGGGCGCGCCGTCGAGCTGGCGGCCGCCGTGGTTGGAGACGACGATCGCGTCGGCGCCGCTGTCGACCGCGAGCTGCGCGTCCTCGGCATCGAGGATGCCCTTCGAGGATCGAGCTTGCCGCCCCAGCGCTTCTTGATCCACTCGACGTCGCGCCCAGCTCAGGCGCGGGTCGAACTGGCCCGCCGTCCACGACGCCGAGCGAGCTCATGTCCTCGACGCCCTTGACGTGGCCGACGATGTTGCCGAACTGCCCGCCGCTTGGTGCCGAGCATGCCCAGGCCCCAGTCGCGGCTTGGTCAGCAGGTTGAGCAGGTTGGCGAGCGTCGGCTTGGGCGGCGCCGACAGGCCGTTCTTGATGTCCTTGTGGCGCTGGCCGAGGATCTGCAGGTCGAGCGTCAGCACCAGGGCGCCGCAGTTGGCCGCCTTGGCGCGGTCGATCAGGCGGCTCGATGAAATCGCGGTCGCGCATCACGTAGAGCTGGAACCAGAACGGCGCCTTGGTGTTGGCGGCGACGTCCTCGATCGAGCAGATGCTCATGGTCGAGAGCGTGAACGGGCACGCCGAAGCGCCTCGGCGGCGCGGGCGGCGAGGATCTCGCCGTCGGCGTGCTGCATGCCGAGTCATGCCGGTCGGCGCGAGGGCCACCGGCATGGCGACGTCGATGCCGATCATCTTCGTGCTTCGGCGTGCGCGTCTCGATGTCGACCGCGACGCGCTGGCGCAGCTTGATCTTCTGGAAGTCGGCCTCGTTGGCGCGGTAGGTGCTCTCGGTCCACGAGCCGGAATCGGCGTAGTCGTAGAACATGCGCGGCACCTTGCGCTGGCCAGTTCGCTCAGATCTTCGATATGGGTGATGACGGGTGCGCTCATGGAGTCGATGCTACGTCGGCCCGGGCGGGGGCGTCGAAGAGGGGAGCACGAGGTCGTACCGGCACGTTCGGCTCGCGCGCCCGCGGCGGCGCCAGGCGTGGCGACACCGGCGACGAGCTCGCTCACCTTTCTGAGCGCCGACGCGCGCACGCCGAGCAGGCGCAGCCGCCGTGCGAGGTCGACGCGCTTCAGGCACTGGCCGGCGGCACGCCGGATCTCGCGGCCGTCGAGGGTGTGCGCCGGCAGGGTGAGGGCGCGGGTGGCGATCTTGAAGTCGTCGAAGCGCAGCTTGATGCCGATGGTCTTGGCCGCGTAGCCCTTTCTCGACAGGTCGCCCGCGAGCTTCGTGCACAGGTCGGTGAAGATCGCGCCGAGCTCGTCGCGGTCGCGCACCGCATGCAGGTCGCGGTCGAAGGTGGTCTCGCGACTGATCGACTCCGGGCTCGCTCGCGGTCACCACCGGCCGCTCGTCGCGGCCCGTGCGCGGCGGCGTGCATCCAGGCGCCGTAGCTCTTGCCGAAGTGCTCGATCAGGAACGCCGGCTCGGCAGCGGCGACGTCGCCGATCGTCTCGATGCCGAGCGCCGACAGCTTCGCCGCCGCCTTCGGCCCGATGCCGTTGACCTTGCGCGCAGCCAGCGGCCAGATCCGCGCCGGGATGTCGGCGTGGTCGAGGAGCGTCAGGCCGTCGGGCTTGTCGAGCTCGGAGGCGATCTTCGACAGCAGCTTGTTCGGCGTGATGCCGATCGAGCAGTTCAGGCCGGTCGCCTCGCGCACCGCCGCCTTCAAGCGCCATGCGCCGATGCCCTGGCCGCCGGTCCTCGTGCACGCCGGGCAGGTCGCTCAGTTCGATGTAGATCTCGTCGATGCCGCGATCCTCGACGACCGGCGCGATCGCGGCGCACCGCCGCCTTGAAGCGCGCGCGAGTACTTGCGGTACTCGTCGAAGTCGACCGGCAGCAGCACCGCATCGGGCGCGAGCACCGCCGACTTCATCATGCCCATCGCCGAGAAGACGCCGAGCTTGCGCGCCTCGTAGGTGCTGGTGGTGACGACGCCGCGGCCGACGTAGTTGCTGCAGCGACGAGAAGCTGCGCGTGCCGTCGGCCAGAAGCCGCGGCTGGGCGTCGCGGCCGCCGCCGATCACCACCGCCCGGCCGCGCAGCTCCGGGTAGCGCAACAGCTCGACCGACGCGTAGAACGCGTCCATGTCCAGATGGGCGATCAGGCGGGGCATGCCGGGATGGTAGGCTCTGCGCTGGTTGAATCCACAGTCTCGCAGCCGGCCCATGTCTTCCGATCCGACGCCGATGTCGATCCGTTTCGCGAACCGCGCCGATGCGCTCGCGATCGCCGAGATGTCGCGCGACCTGATCGAGAAAGGCCTCGGCTGGAGCTGGACCAAGGAGCGGGTGACGCGGTGCCTGCGCCATCCGGACACCAACGTCGTGGTCGCGATCCGCAACGCCGACCGGGCCGGCTTCGGCATCATGAAGTACGGCGAGGACGAGGCGCACCTGCTGCTGCTCGCGGTTCGTCCGGCGCACCTTCGCTGCGGCGTCGGGCGCACGATCGTCGACTGGCTCGAGGCCTCGGCGCGGGTCGCGGGCATTGCCCGGATCTCGCTCGAGGCACGCTTTCCAACGTCGACGCGCGCAATTTCTACAGCCGGCTCGGCTACAGCCAATCGGAACTGCTGCCCGGCTATTACGGCGGGCGGGAAGCGAGCGTGCGCATGGCCAAGGAGCTGGGCTCGACCCAGAAGGGCATCGCCTGAGGCGCGCCCTGGCGCGCGCCTGGTTCGCCTCGCGCGCTGGCGAAGCGGCCGCGCCCTAGGCGCGGATCACGCCGCTCTTGTACATGCCGCGGTCGGCGGCACCGTAGATCGAGTACAGGCCGGCGCCTTCGCGCGGCAGCAGCACGTCGAGGGCGCGATCGAGCGCCGCCGTGGCCCGGGCCAGCGACTCGCGCTGGGCCACGACCTGGCCGCTGGCCTGCGCCAGGCGCTCGCGCAGGGCCGCCGGCACCGGGCCGTTCTTGGCCGCGTCGGAGAAATGGGTCACTGCGGCGGCGAGGGCGCGATGCAGCTCGGAAGCCTGCAGGTCGATCGCCACCGGATCGCGGGCGCGCAGCGCATTGCCGAGCGCCGACAGGCGCGACTCGACCGCCGCGAGGCGGGCTTCGAGCTCGGGCGAATCGGCGGGGCGCGGTCAGGCCAGGGGTGCCGGTCATCAGGTCTTCACCTTGACCAGCAGCTCCTGGGCGTTGGCGATCAGCTTGTCGGCGATCGCCTCGGCATTGATCTTGAAGTTGCCGCTGGCGATCGCTTCGCTCATGCGGGCCACCTTCTCGGCGTCGAACTCGCCGGAGGCGCCACCCGACAGCAGGGTGGCGGCTGTGCTGGAGAGGGCGACGGTCGCGCTCGGATCGGCGGCACCGGCGGTCGCGGCGGCGGCTTGCGCCTGGCCGGCCTTGGCCGTCTCGGCGGCGGGCAGGCGCACCGGCGGCGGCGGCGGCGGGCTTGTCCGCAGGATGACCGATCTTCATTGGTGTGCTCCATCGGCGCCGGCAGAGGGCGCTCCCATCAACATGGACGGAGTATCGGCGTCGCTGGCGGCGACTTTAGGAGTTTCTGGCCCCGCGCCGTCGGCGCGGCGCCGGCAGGCGCGGAGGGTGTCACAGCGCCACCTCGACCCGGCGCTCGCCGGAGGGCAGGCCGGTCAGGACGCGCCCGCTTTCGGTGCGCACCCGCGCCGGCTGGCCCTCGATGCCGTTGCTGAGCGCCTGGGCCTCGCTCTCGAGCGCGAACCCTTCGCCGGTGGCGACCACCCGCACGGTCTCGCCGGCGGCGAACCACTGCCGGCTCTTGACATGGGTCTGGCGCAAGGTCTGGCCGGGCTTGAGGTTCTGCGCCAGCGTCCGGCCGACGGCCAGGCGCGGGTCGACCAGGGCGAGGGTGAAATCTTCGGCCAGATCGACCTCGGCCTCGGCCAGGTCGCTTTCGGCGAGGACGCTGCCGGCGGCCGCGCCGGCGGGCACCACCAGGGCGCGGCCGAACACCTTGACGGTGACTGGCAGATAGACGTTCCAGGGCGTCGTCCCGACCTTGCAGCGCAGGCCGATCCGCGCCTTGCCCCAGAGGCGCACGCCCGGCGGCAGGTAGGGCTCGACTTGCTGGCACGGCGCGAGGCGCAGCCGCGGATCGAGCTGACCGAGCGTCACCTCCACCCGCGAGCCGCCGCTTTCGCCGGCCTTGCCGAGCGCCAGGGCGCGGACATCGTCGAGGAGCGAGGCGTCGAGCGCGGCGCCGCCTTCGGCTCCGACCGGCGCGGCGACGCCGAGCAGGCCGAACAGCATCAGCCCGGCCAGGCCCAGCAGCCGCAGCAGACGCCGGGCGACGGCGTCGGGAGCGACGCGCGCGAGGGGCGAGAGCAGGACGATGGACAACATGGCGTCACTTTAGGACCGGGCCGCGGGCGGCAAGGCGCCGATATGGCCGGCAAAGCGGCCCCTGTTCGCGCTTATGTCGAAGCCTGCGCTCAACACAATGCCTTCACGTCGCGGCACATCCGGGCTCCGCTCGGTCGCATCGCGGCGAAACCGAGCCACGATGCTCAACCGAATCACCGATGCGCTCGACTTCCAGGCCCAGGCGCTGACCCTGCGCTCGGAGCGGCAGCGCCTGATCGCGAGCAACATCGCCAACGCCGACACGCCGGGCTACGCAGGCCCGCGACATGAATTTCGCGCGGACCCTGCAGGCCGCGACCGGCTCGCTGGGCGGCGCGCAAAGCGTCGCCACCACCCATGCCGGACATATCGGCAGCGGCAGCGCCGGCTTGAGCGGCGGCAAGGTCGCGCGCCGAGCTGCTCTACGCCACCGCCGGGCAGACCAACCTCGACCGCAACACCGTCGACATGGACCGCGAGCGGGCCAGCTTCGCCGACAACGCGGTCAAGTACGAAAGCGACGCTGCGCTTCATCAATTGCGACGGTGAAGACGCCAGCTGTCGGCGATCACCGGTCAATAAGGAGCCTCGCCATGAGCATGCTCTCGATCTTCAACGTCTCCGGCAGCGCCGCCAGCGCGCAAAGCCAGCGGCTCAACGTCGTCGCCTCCAACCTGGCCAACGCCGACACCGTCGCCGGCCCGGACGGCCAGCGCCTACAAGGCGCGCCAGGTCACGTTCCAGACCCAGCTGATGGGCGCAGACCGGCAACGATCCGACCGCGGCCGGGGTTCGGGTCTCGACCATCGCCGAGGACCAGACGCCCGGACGCAAGGTCCACGACCCCAAGCATCCGAGCGCCGACGCCGAGGGCTACGTCACCTACAGCAACGTCAACGCGGTCGAGGAGATGGTCAACATGATCTCGGCCTCGCGCTCGTACCAGAACAACCTCGAGGTCATGAACACGGCGAAGACGCTGCTGCAGAAGACCATCCAGCTCGGCCAGAGCTGAGCGACTCGCGCGAGGAACTTGACACCATGGCCGTCGGCGCCAACCTCCATCCAGCAGCGACGTCAACGTCGCCTCGTCGCCCGCCGTCCGTCGGTCGCGGCCGACGCGACCATCACCGCCGACCGGTTCCTGAAGCTCCTCGGTCGCGCAGATGAAGAACCAGGATCCGCTCAACCCGATGGACAACGCCCAGGTGACGAGCCAGATGGCGCAGATCAACACCGTCACCGGCATCGACAAGCTCAACAGCACGCGTCGCAGGGCCTGTCGGCGCAGTTCATGCAGATGCAGGCGATGCAGGGCGCGTCGCTGGTCGGCCGCGACGTGATCGTCGCCCGGCAACAAGCTCGAGCATCGACGCGACGCACGGCCGTCGGCACAGGGCGGCTTCGAGATCGCAGACGCCGGCCGACGCGGTCAAGGTCGAGATCCTCGCGCCCGAGCGGCGCGGTGCTGCAGACGCTCAACCTCGGCGCGCCAGGGCGCGGGCATGCACAGCTTCGACTGGCCGGCCGGCACCGCGACCGACGACGAGCGGCCTCACCTTCCGCGTCAGCGCCACCACCGGCGGCGTGGCGATCGCCTGCGACCGCGCTGATGCGCGACCGCGTCGACGCGGTCACGCACCAACGGCAACACGCTTCAACCTCGAGCTCGAGAAGTCGGGCATCGACGCCCTACGCCACGGTCAAGGCCTTCAACTGACATTCCGGTCCACGCCGCCACGGCGCTTCGCCGCGCTTCAGAAAGCGAACGCCATGGGCTTCCAGCAAGGTCTTTCCGGTCTCAACGCCTCGAGCAAGAGCCTCGAGGTGATCGGCAACAACATCGCCAACGCCAACACCTACGGCGCCAAGGCCGCGCGCGCCGAGTTCGCCGACGTCTACGCCAACGCCATCGGCGGCACTGCCAGCAACGCCATCGGCATCGGCGTCAGCGTCGCCGCGGTGGCGCAGCAGTTCACGCAGGGCAACATCACCGCGCACCGACAACCCGCTCGACGTCGCCATCAACGGCGGCGGCTTCTTCCAGGTGCAGCGACCCGTCGGCGCGATGAGCTACACCGCGCAACGGCCAGTTCAAGGTCGACCGCGACGGCTTCATCGTCAACAACCAGGGCAGCCAGCTGATGGGCTTCCCGGCCGACGCAACCGGCACGATCCTCCCCGGCACCGCGCGCCGCTGCAGATGCCCACCGCCGGCATCACGCCCGCAGGTGACGACCGGCGATCCGGCATGGAGATGAACCTCGACTCGCGCGCCGGGCGTGACGCTGCCCGAGCGCCGGCGCGCCGATCGACTTCGCCGACCCCTCGACTTACAACAACGCCACCTCGCAGACGGTCTACGACGCGCAAGGGCCAGGAGGTGGCGCTGACCTACTACTTCCAGAAGGCCGGCGACCGACACCTGGAACGTCTACGTCGCCGCCAACGGCACGCCGATCGCCACCGCCGGCGGCAACCCGGCGCCCTCGACCACCATCACCTTCCCGACCAACGGCGGCACGCCGACGGCGCCGGCGGGCACGGTCGCGCTCGACATCCCGGCGGTCGAGCAACGCGGTCGGCGCGGTCACGGTGCCGATCACCGGCGTCGCCCTCGACCTCTCGCGGCGCCACGCAGTACGGCGCGCAGTTCGGCGTCACCGACCTGGCAGCAGGACGGCTACTCGCGCCGGCCAGCTGATCGGCGTCGCAGATCGACGCCAACGGCGTCGTCATGCGCCCGCTACTCGAACGGCGAGACCCGTCCCGCCGGCCAGCTCGAGCTCGCCACCTTCCGCAACCCGCAGGGCCTGCAGCCGATGGGCGGCAACGCCTGGTCGCAGACGCTCGCCTCGGGCGAGCCCGATCGTCGGCGCCCCGGGCGACGGCAACCTCGGCGTGCTGCAGGCCGGCGCGCTCGAGGAATCGAACGTCGACCTGACCGCCGAGCTGGTCAACATGATCATCGGCGCAGCGCAGCCTACCAGGCCAACGCGCAGACGATCAAGACGCAGGACCAGATCCTGCAGACGATCGTGAACCTGCGCTGATGGCGCACTGAGCGAAACCAAGGATCCGCCATGGACCGCCTGATCTACCTGTCGATGTCGGGCGCGAAGGCGACCATGCAGCGCCAGGAGACGCTGGCCAACAACCTCGCCAACGTCTCGACGGTCGGCTTTCGCGCCGAGCTCGCGGCGTTCCGCGCCGTGCCGGTGCGAGGGCAGCGGCGCCAGCACCCGCGTCTACGCGCTCGAGTCGACGCCGGGCTACGACGCCTCGCCGGGCAGGTCGCGGCGACCGGACGCAACCTCGACGTCGCGATGATGGGCGGTCGCCTGGCTCGCGGTGCAGGGGCTCGACGGCACCGAGGCCTACACCGCTGCGGCGCGCTCGACGTCAACGCCGAAGGCAACCTCGTCACCAGCGCCGGCCTGACCGTGCATCGGCGACGGCGGGCCGATCCAGGTCTGCCGCCGCGAGACGCGTAGGTCAGCATCGCGCGCGCGACGGCAGCGATCACCGCGACCGATACGCAGCGGCCACAGCAGCACCATCGGCAGGCTCAAGCTGGTCACGCCCGAAGGCGCCGCTCAGCGCGGCACCGACGGCCTGTTCCGCGCCAGCCGACGGCGAGCTTGCTGCCGACCCGGACCGCGCGCCTGACCGACGGCGCGCTCGAAGGCTCGCAACGTCGAGCGCGGTCGAGACGATGGTGCCGATGATCGCCGCGGCGCGCCAGTTCGAGGCGCAGATGAAGTCGCTGACGACCGCCGAGGCGACGACAAGGCAGCGTCGCAATTGCTCGCCGTCAGCTGACACCCGCCGCACGCTGACGGACAATGACGCCCGCCGCGGACAACGCTGGCACATCGAGGCGTCGCCATGTACCGAACCCTGCTCGTTCCCGTCGACGGTAGCCCGGCCGCAACGGCGGGCTGGAAGAGGCGATCAGGCTGGCGAGTGCCCTCGGCGCCCGGCTCCAGCTGATGACCATCGTCGATGATCGCGCCTTCGACGACGACGGCGACGGCGACACTGCCGGCGGCACCGCCAGCGGCGATCTGCGCGGGTGGTGCGCGAGCGCGGCGAGGCGGTGCTGCGACATGCGCAGGGGCGGGCCGAGCAGGGCGGGGTGATCAGCGCGACCGCGCTGGTGAGGAGCGGCGGCGAGGATCTGCAGGCGCTGGTCGCGCGTCGGCCGAGCGCGGCAGGCGCCGACTCTGGTCGTCCTCGGCACGCATGCCGGCAAGGCGCTGAGCCGGCTCTTCGCGAGCCACGACACCGGCCATCTCCTCAACCACGTCGCCGTGCCGGTGCTGCTGGTGCAGAGCGCCGGCGTCGACGCGGGATTGACGGTGATCGAGATCTCGGGCACCGATTCGATGTTCCCAGAGCGAGCCCTGAGGGCCGCGGGCGCCGGCCGCGAAGAGGCGCGCGAATTCCCCGCTTTTCAGGGCTTGGCGGCGCGCGCTGCACAGCACCATGGCCGGCATTGACCGGAGCCGCGCCATGATGCGATCGCTGTGGATTTCGAAGACCGGGATGGAGGCCCAGCAGACTGCAGCTGGACACCATCTCGAACAACCTCGCCAACGTCTCGACGAACGGCTACAAGCGTTCGCGCGCGGTGTTCGAGGACCTGATGTACCAGAACCTGCGCCAGGCCGGCGCCGACGAGCAGCGACCAGACGGCGCTGCCGACCGGCCTGCAGGTCGGCCTCGGCACGCGCGCGGTCGCGACCGCGCGCAACTTCAGCCAGGGCAACCTGCAGCAGAGCTGCGAACCCGCTCGACGTCGCGATCCGCGGCAACGGCTTCTTCCAGATGCAGATGCCCGACGGCACGACCGGCTACACGCGCGACGGCTCGTTCCAGGTCAGCGCGACCGGCCAGCTCGTCACCAACACCGGCTACACGGTCCAGCCCGGCATCACGATCCCGGCGACGGCGCAGAGCGTGACCATCGGCAACGACGGCACGGTCAGCGTCGTGCTGCCCGGCCAGGCGACTGCCGCAGCCGGTCGGCCAGCTGCAGGTCGCGCAGCTTCGTCAACCCGGCCGGCCTCGAGCCCAAGGGCGCAGAACCTCTTACACCGAGACCGCCGCGTCGGGCACGCCGAACGCCGGCGTCCCGGGGCTAGAACGGCCTGGGCACGGTGCAGCAGGGCTTCGTCGAGACCTCGAACGTCAACGTCGTCGAGGAGCTGGTGCAGATGATCCAGACGCAGCGCGCCTACGAGCTCAACTCGAAGGCGATCCAGACCTCGGACCAGATGCTGCAGAAGCTCGCCCAGCTGTGAGCAGCGCAGGCGACAGATGAGCGCTCGCCGCCGTCGCTCGCCTGCGCCGTCATCTGCGCGGCGCTGTTCGCCGCGCTGCGCCGGCTGCGAGCAGCTCAACCCGCGCCCGCCGGTCGACATCGCCACGCCGATCTACGTCGCGCCGCCGGTGCGTCGCCGCCGCCGGTCAGCGAACGGCTCGATCTACCAGGCCGGCGCAGTACCGGCCGCTGTTCGAGGACCACCGCGCGCGCCTGGTCGGCGACTCGATCACCGTGCAGATCGTCGAGAAGATCTCGGCGACGCAGAAGAGCACCAGCTCGATCGACAAGAGCGGCAAGCTCGCGGCCGAGCATCACCGGCGCTGCCGGTGTTCTCGCCGAACTCGTTCAACCGCGCCAGCGCCGCCGGCAGCACGACGATCAGCTTCGGCCGGCGCCGGCACGACCGAGAACAGCAACGACTTCTCCGGCACGATCACCGCCGTCGTCACCGGCGTGCTGCCGAACGGCCACCTGCTGGTCGCCGGCGAGAAGCAGATCGGCGTCAACCACAACGTCGACGTGCTGCGCTTCTCCGGCCAGGTCGACCCGCGCATGATCCAGCCCGGCAACGTCGTCGCCTCGGCGCAGATCGCCAACGTGCGGATCGAGCAGCGCGGCCGCGGCGCCCAGGCCGAGGCGCAGGGCATCGGCTGGCTGAGCCGCTTCTTCTTGAACGTTCTGCCGATCTAGCTGCGCGAATCGAGTGATCGCGACTCATGCACGCACCGATCGACCGCAATCCTGCGCGCGCTCGATCGCTGCATCGCCGCGCCTGCTCGCCAGCGCCGCCGTCTGGTGGCCGGCGCCCGCGCAGGCGGCGCGCATCAAGGAAGTCGCCATCGGTGCAGGGCGTGCGCAGCGAACCAGCTGGTCGGCTACGGCCTCGTCGTCGGCCTCGACGGCACCGGCGACCAGACGACCCAGGCGCCGTTCGCGACCCAGAGCCTGCTCGCGATGCTGCAGCAGATGGGCGTGACCGTGCCGCCCGGCACGCAACATGCAGCTGAAGAACCTCGCCACGGTGATGGTGACGGCGCAGCTGCCGGCCGTTCGCGCAGCCGGGCCAGACGATCGACGTCAACGTCTCGTCGCTCGCCAACGCCAAGAGCCTGCGCGGCGGCACGCTGATCGCGACGCCGCTGAAGGGCGCCGACGGCCAGATCTACGCCATCGCCCAGGGCAACCTGATCGGTCGGCGGCGCCGGCGCCTCGGCGGCCGGATCGAAGGTGCAGATCAACCACCTGAGCGCCGGCCGGATCCCCGACGGCGCGACCGTCGAGCGAGCCGTCGCGACGCCGATCGAACCGAGGGCGACTCGATCCAGCCTCGACCTCAACAGCGAGCGACTACGCGACCGCGCGCGAGGTCGTGCGCGCGATCAACGCCAGGATGGGCAGCGGCACCGCCGACGCGCATCGACGGCCGGGCGATCCGCGTGCGCATGCCGCGCGTCGGCCGACGCGCGCGTCAGCTTCATGGCCGAGATCCGAGAACCTCGACATCAAGCAGCGCGACGCCGGCGGCCAAGGTCGTGATCAACGCCCGCACCGGCTCGATCGTGCATGAACCAGGCGGTGACGCTGGCGGCCTGCGCGGTGGCGCACGGCAGCCTGTCGGTGACGATCAGCACCACGCCGACGGTCGAGCCAGCCGGGCCGTTCTCGCGCACCGGCCAGACCGCGGTCACCGAGAAGGCCGACATCACGATCACCCAGCAGGCCGGCGCGCTGGTGCAGATGGCGCCGGGCGCCAAGCTCGCCGACGTCGTCATAGGCGCTCAACTCGCTCGGCGCGACGCCGCAGGACCTGCTCGCGATCCTGCAGGCGATGAAGTCCGCCGGCGCGCTGACGGCCGAGCTCGAGGTGATCTGATGAGCGGCGAGCGGCCACATCGCCGCCGGCTTCGGCCGTGCGGCGCTGGCCGCGGCGACGCAACTGCGCTCGATCGCGCTGCGCTGCGGCAGCGCGCGCAGCGCGATCCGAAGGCGGCGATCCGCGAGACCGCGAAGCAGTTCGAGGCGCTCTTCATGCAGCAGCTGATGAAGAGCATGCGCGAGGCGACGATCAGCTCGGGCATGCTCGACAACGCGGGCACGCAGCTCGGCAACGAGATGCTCGACAGCCAGTACGCGGCGCAAGATGACCGGCCTGCCCGGCGGCCTCGCCGATGCGATCGCGCGCCAGCTCGAGCGCCAGCTCGGCAGCGGCGCGGCGGCGGCGCGGCGCCGCGCCGCAGCGGCGGCGCGGCCGCGCGCGGCAGCGGCGCGCGGCCGCAGCGGCCGAGCTCGCCGCTGTCGCGCAAGCAGGTCGATTTCATCGCGCACGCACGCAGGACGCGGCGCGCGCCGCCGAGGCGCGAGCGGCATCCCGGCGGCGTTCATGGTCGCGCCAGGCGGCGCACGAGTCGGGCTGGGGCCAGCAGCGAGATCAGGAACGCCGACGGCAGCATCGCGCAGCAACCTGTTCGGCATCAAGGCCGGCGCCGGCTGGAACGGTCCGGTCGCCGAGATCACGACCACCGAATACGTCGACGGCGCGGCGCAGAAGGTGACCGCGAAGTTCCGCGCCTACGCCTCGTACGACGGAGTCGTTCCGCGACTACGCCAGGCTGATGAAGGACAGCCCGCGCTACGCCGGCGTCGTCGCCCAGGCGCGCAGGGCGCCGCCAGCGCCGCGTCGGCGCCGGCTTCGCGCAGGGCCTGCAGCGCGCCGGCTACGCCACCGACCCGGCCTACGCCGACAAGCTGGCGCGCGTCATCAACACGACGCTGCGCCTGCAGAGAGCGACCTACGTGAGCGATCTCCTCGCTTCTCAGCATCGGCGCGCGGGCGATGAGCGCGAACTACGCGGCGCTGCAGGTCACCGGCAACAACGTCGCCAACGCCAACACCGCCGGCTACTCGCGCCAGAGTCGGTCGAGCTCGCGACCGCGTTCAGCCAGCAGACCGGCATCGGGCTTCTTCGGCAAGGGCGTCGACGTCGCCACGGTGACGCGCGCGCACAGCGACTTCCTGACCGCGCGAGGCGGCGACCACCAGCGTCGCTCGCCGCCGCCGACGCGGCGCGCAGCAGCCAGCTGCAGCAGCTCGAGAACGTGTTCCCGACCGGCGAGGCCGGCCTCGGCTACGCCGCGCAGCAGATGTTCAACGCCTTCGTCGACGTCGCCAACAAGCCGCAGGACTCGTCGGCGCGGCAGGTCGGTGCTGGCGCGCGCGTCGGCGAGCTCGCGGCGCCGCTTTCGCGGCGCCTCGGACCAGCTCGATTCGCTGCAGAGCGGCGTCACCGCAGCAGCTGAAGCAGCGTCGGTCGCCTCGATCAACTCGCTGACGACGCGGATCGCCGACCTGAACCGCGCGATCGCCACCGTCGCAGGGCACCGGCCACGAGCCGAACGACCTGCTCGACCAGCGCGACCACGGCGATCGCCGACCTGTCGAAGATCGCCCAGGTGACGACGCTCGCGGCCGCCGACGGCACGGTCGGCGTCTTCCTCGGCGGCGGCGCAGAAGCTGGTGCTCGGCGGCGAAGCGACGCCGCTGATCGCGCTGGCCGATCGCCTTCGATCCGGCAAGCTGCAGATCGGCATCAGCGAAGGCGGCGACGACGCGCGCCTTTCCCGACGGCTTCATCGCCGGCGGCTCGGTCGCCGGGCTGCTGCGCGTCCAGAACCACGACCTCGCCGACGCGCGCGGCCTGCTCGGCCAGCTCGCCTCGGCGATCGCCGGCAGCCTCAACGCGCAGCAGGCGCTCGGCCTCGACCTCGGCCACGCCGAGCGCCTTCGGCGCGGCCGCTGCTCGCGATCGGCGCGCGCTCGGTCGCGCCGTCGTCGAACAACGCCATGGCCGGCGGCGTGCCGGTCGCCTCCTACGTCAACGGCGGCGGCGTGCGCGTCTCGAGCGTCTCGATCGCCGTCGTCGACACCAGCGAGCTGCAGCCGAGCGACTACGAGCTGGTCGCCGACCCGGCGCTGCCCGCGGGCAGCTACCGGCTGACGCGTCTTGCCGACGGCACGGCCAGACGGTCACGAGCGGCAGCGTCGTCGACGGCTTTCGCATCGACATCGCCGCGCCGGCGCCGGCGGCGCGCGACCGCTTCCTGCTCCAGCCGGTCTCGGCCGCGGCGCGCGACGATCGCGCGTGCGCTCGACGATCCCGAAGGGAGTCGCCGCCGCCTCGCCGGTGGCGGCGACCCTCGCCGTCGCCAACACCGGCACCGCGGCGATCGCGTCGCTCGCCGCGGTGAGCGCGACGATCAATCCCGAACCTGACGGCGACGATCACCTTCACCGACGACCTCGGCAACTACAGCTACAGCCTGGTCGACACCACCAGCTGCGCTGCCGACCGTCAACGGCACCGGCACGCTTCATCGCCGGCCAGCCGATCGCCCTCAACGGCTTCGAGCTCGCGCCTGACCGGCGTGCCGAAGCAGGGCGACGCGATCAGCCGTCGCCCGGACCGCGTTCCCGGCCGGCGACAACGGCAACGCCAATGCGCTGCTGGCGCTGCGCGACGCCGCCATCGTCGGCCAGCGCAGCGATCGGCGGCGTCGTCGCTCGGCCGGCGTCAACGTCACCGACGCCTACGCCGCGCGCGCTCGCGCGCGATCGGCGTCAGCGTGCAGAGCGCGGAGCTACGCCGCCGAGCCAGTCGGCGGCGATCGCCGCCGACGCCACAGCGCGCGGTCGCCGAGAAGTGCCGGCGTCAACCTCGACGAGGAGGCGGCGCGCCTGATCCAGTACCAGCAGAGCTACCAGGCTGCCGCGAAGATGCTGCAGATCGCCCAGTCGGTGTTCGACATCGCTGCTCGCCGCTCGGCCGCTAACGCGGAGTATCCACTTCCATGCGCATCGCCACCGCCAATGCCTTCGACGCCGGCGTCGACAGCGCTGCAGCAGCCGCCAGAGCGAGCTCGCCGAGCTGCAGGAGCAGATGACCAGCGGCAAGCGCGTCGCGCAAGGCCAGCGACGACCCGGCCGCGGCGGCGCGCGCCGAGCGGGCGCTGGCCAGCATCGAGCCGCACCGAGACGAGCCAGCGCGCGGTCGAGGCGAGCAAGGTCGCTGATGGCGCAGACCGAGAGCACGCTCGGCAGCGCCGGCGACCTGCTGCAGCGCGCGCGCGAGCTGCTGGTCGCCGCCGGCAACGCGCAGCTACAGCGACAGCCGAGCGAAAGAGCATCGCCAACGAGCTGCAGTCGCGTGCGCGACGCAGCTGTTCGCGCTCGCCAACCAGAGCGACGGTGCCGGCACCTATCTGTTCGGCGGGCAGGGCGCGACCCAGAAGCCGTTCATCGACGCGCCCGGCGGCGTGCAGTTCGTCGCCGACCGGCGGCCAGACGCTGACCGAGGCGCACCGGCCTGCCGCTGACGACCGACGGCAGCTCGGCCTGGCTGACCGGCGCGCACCGGCAACGGCGTGTTCGTGACCAGCGCCGCTCGCCGGCGTCCTCAACGCCACCATCGACAGCGGCCGCGTCGCCGACCCGAGCGCTCTCACCGGCGCCGACTACACGCTCCAGTTCAGCGTCAGCGGCGGCGTCACGCACGCTACGCGGTGCTGAAGAACGGCGCCGCCGACGCGCGGTGACCGCGGCGCCCTACGTCTCTGGCCAGGCGATCACGGTCGACGGCATGACGCGTCGCCGTCAGCGGCACGCCGGCCAACGGCGACCAGCTTCGACGCTCGCGCCGTCGACGCCGACACTGAGCGTCTTCGACATGCTCGACCGCGCCATCGCCGGCCTGAAGACGACCGGGCGCACCGGCGTCGCAGGTCGCGCAGGCCAACGCCGGACAGCCTGCGCGACGTCGACGCCGTGCTCGGTCACGCTGCAGGCGCGCGCGCGTGCCGCCGCCGGCCAGGTGCTCAACCGGATCGACAGCGAGACCGGCGCGCGCTCGACGACCTGAAGCTGGCCAGCACGACCGAGCGATCGAACGCCGAAGATGTGGACATGGTGCACGCGATCTCCGAGTTTCAGAACAAGCAAAGCGGCTACGATGCGGCGCTCAAGTCGTACGCGATGGTGCAGCGCCTGTCGTTGTTCCAGTACGTGAACGGCGGCTGACGGCAGCGGCCTGCGCCGCCTCGGGAGCTCATTACTTGCTCGACGTCGCGATCCTCGGCCAGGTGGCCCTCGGCTACTCCCCGTTCATCGACCGCAACCGCACGGTCGCGGCGACGCGCCTCTCCGTGTCTGCCGCTGCGCCCCGACGCCGTCCTCGACGTCGCCCAGCTGCTGCACGCGGTCGGCGACGTCTGGCCGGCGAGCGGCGGCAAGGTCTCGCTCAACGTCGTCAGCGAGAGCCTGCTGCACGACCTGCTGCGGGCCAGCCCGTCGGCCAACCTGATGGTCGAGGTGCCGGACTTCATGGCCTCGGACCCGGCCAACGTCGACGCGCTGATCGCGCCTGCACTGGCGCCGGCAACACGCTGCTGCTGAAGGGCCGCCCGACGCACGAGCTGCCGCGCGAGGTGCTGCCCTGCTTCAAGTACTCGATCATCGACCTCGCCGACGAGCGCCGCATCGGCGAGGCGCGCGATCGCGCCGGCCGGCGTCACGCGCTCGATCGCGCACGTCCAGTCGGGCGTGCGCACGCGTGGCCGACATGGAGGCGGCGTTCGCGCGCGGCGCCCACGCCGTCCTCGGCTGGCCGATCGACGACGCGATCAAGCGCCACCGCGGCGCGCACCGGCAAGCCGTGGCGCAGCCCGACCTGCAGGTCGTGGTCGAGCTGATCCACCGGGTCGACAACGAGGAGCCGATCGACAAGCTCGAGAACACGCTCAAGCGCGATCCCTCGCTCGCCTTCAAGCTGCTGCGCTACATCAACTCGCCGGCGTTCGGCCTGCGCGTCGAGATCAGCTCGTTCCGCCACGCGATCATGCTGCTCGGCTACCAGCGCCTGAAGCGCTGGCTGGCGCTGCTGCTCGCCACCGCCGAGCAAGGACGTCAACCTGCGGCCGGTGATGTTCGCCGCGGTGCGCGCGCGGCCTGCTGATGGAAGAGCTGGTCGCGCGGCAGCGGCGACGAGGAGATGCGCAGCGAGATGTTCATCTGCGGCGTGTTCTCGCTGCTCGACCGGATGTTCCAGGCGAGCCTTCGCCAAGCTGCTCGGCTCGATCCCGGTGCCCGGAGCGCGTCTACCAGGCGCTGGTCGACGAACGACCGGCCCGTTCCAGCCGTACCTGGCGATGGTGCGCGCGGCCGAGGGCGAGTCGGTGTACGACGTACCGCGAGGCGGCCGAGCAAGCTGCTGATGAGCGTGCGCCGAGATCAACCGCGCGCAGCTGCGCGCGCCTTGATGGGCGCTGGACGCGCTCTGAATGACGGCCGGGCGCAGGCGTCGCCCTCGCTCGGCTGCCGGCGAGCGCGTCCGGCGAGACGCTGCAGATCTTCTGGGAGTCGCCGTTCCCGGCGACGCTGCAGGACGCGCGACTTCCGATCGTCGACGTCAACGACGCCTTCGTCGCAGTTCACCGGCTTCGACGCGCGCCGCGCTGCTCGGCCGCGACCACGCTCGAGCTGCAGCACGAGGAAGACCGCGCCGCCAACCGCGAGAAGCGCCGGATGCCTCGCTCGAGACGGGCGGACACGCCGACGCGCCGGCGCTGAGCGAGGGACGCCTGATCGACGCCGCGCGGCGTCAGCGCGCTGGTACCTGCGCTCGCGCCGCGTCCTTCGCGGGCGAGCGGCGGCCGGCCGCTCTACTTCGCCGTCCTCAGGACACGACCAGCGAGCACGCTGCGCGCGAGCGCGCCGACCGCTCGGTGCGCGAGCTCGACGACTGGTTCGACCTCAGCCCGGTCGGCATGGTGCTGCTTCGACGACAGCGGCCTGCTGGTTCGCACCAACCCCGCCTTCGACCAGATGGCGCGGCAGCGTGCCGGTGTCGCTCGCCGATGGCGACGCCGACCTGGCGCGCGCCTGCTCGCCTGGGGCGAAGGGCGGCGCGCTGCGAGACGCTGCAGCCCGGCTCGCGGCCGATCGAGTCGCAGGGCTGGATCACGGTCGCCGGCGGATCGCTGCGGCGCCTGCGCGCGATCGTCCGCTGCTACACGCAGGCCGGCGGCGAGCGCCGCTGCATGGGGATCGTCGAGGATCGCAGCGTCGACGAGGAGCGCGACCTGGCGCGGATCCAGATCAGCGCTATGATGGACACCGCCGGCGTCGGCATCGCCACCTTCCGAGGAGTCGTCGGGCTGGGTGCGGCCAGTCGGCCGCCGGCGCGGCGGCGCGCCGTCGGCGATGCTGCAGAACATCAAGCCGCGAGCATCGTCGCGCCCGAGTCGATTCCGCGAGTACGAGCGGCTGCAGCGGGCGCTGAAGCAGCACCGAGCGCGCCGAGGTGCGCCACCGCGTCGTCCATCCCGAGCTCGGCCAGCGCTGGCTGCTGACGCGGGTCGAGCCGGCAACGCTCGCCTCGGGCAAGACGACCGCCTCGGTCGTCACGCTCGACGTCACCGACCAGCACGTCAGCCAGCGGCGCAGCGAGCAGCTGCTGCGCGAGATGACGACGATCCTCGAGAGCACGACCGCCGGCATCGCCTACCTGCGCGGCGGCGCGCTGGTGCGCTGCAACCGCCGCTTCGAGACCATGCTGCGCCTGCCGCCGAGCGCCGGTCGTCGGCTCGAGCCTGGCCGAGCTGCTCGCCGCGCCATCCACAGGCCGAGACGACCGCGGCCGAGATCCGCGAGGCGCTTGATCGCCGATGCCGTCTACGAGACCGAGTTCGCGTTCACCGGCTTCGACGAGCCTGCGCTGGCCGGCACGTCGATCGGCGATCCGCACGACAGCAAAGGCGAATCGCGCCCGGTCTAGCGCTGGTATTGCGCTCTCGGTGCGCCGCGCCGGCGGCGCGCACGGCTTCGACGAGGCGATCGCCGTGCTCTCCGACGTCGACGCCGGATGAAGCCGCAGCAGGTGCAGCTCGAGTCGCTCGCGCTCGAGCGCGAGCTGATGGCCGAGCGCACGCGCGCGATCCTCGACTCGGTGCTGGTCGGCATCGTCACCGTCGGCAGCCGCGGCATCGAGTGGATGAACCGCTCGGCGCGGCGCATGTTCGGCGGCGAGCCTGGCCGATTTCATCGGCGAGCCGATGAGCATCGTGGCGACCGCCGACGCCGAGCATCCGTTCCGCGCGCACGCCGCTACCTCGACGAGCTGGTCGAGGGCCGAGGCCGAGACCTTCGAGTGCCGGGTGCAGCGCGCGCGACGGGCGCGAGTTCTGGGTCGTCGGCAACGCCGTCGCCACCGGCCGCGCAGCGCACGCGGCCGCGCAGCTCACGCTACGCGCTGCTCGACATCGAGCGGCGGCGCCAGGCCGAGGCGCGCGGTGTCGCGCGGCGCAGGCGTCGCTGCGCCGCGTCATCGAGGCGGCGCCGCTGGCGATCGCGCTGCTCGACGCGCGCGACGCTTCGCAGTCGCTGCAGGTCAACGAGCGTCGCCGCGCGCGACGGTCGGCGCACGCCCGAGCGACTGATCGGCAAGACGCCGGAAGAGGTGTTCCGGCGCCGACGTCGCCGCCGCAGCGCCGGCGCGACATGGAACGCGCGCTGCGCCTCGAGCCGAGGTGACGACGCGCGAGTACCGGCTCGACGCGCGACGGCGAGCGAGCAGCGTCTGGGACGCGCGCTACCTGCCGCTGGTCAGCCGGCGCCGGGCGAGCCGCCCGACCAGCTGCTCGTCTGGTCGCCACCGACGTCACCGAGCAGCGCGCCGCGCAGGAGGCGCGCCTCGAGGCGGCGATCGCCGCAGCGCGAGATGCTGGTCAAGGAAGTGCACCACCGCATCAAGAACAACCTGCAGGGCGTCGGCCGGGCTGCTGCAGCAGATCGCCGCAGCGCAAGCCCGAGGTCGCCGCGGCGATCGACGAGGTCGTCGGCCAGGTGCAGGCGATCGCCCAGGTCTACGGCCTGCAGGTCGGCGTCGACCGGGCCGCTGCCGATCGTGCAGCGTGCTCGAGGCGATCACCGGCTCGGTGCAGCGCACCTTCGGCCGGCCGATCACGCTGCCGGCGTCGACGGCGCCGGCGCCGCCGACGTGGGCGCTGCCCGAGGCCGAGGCGATCCCGATCGCGCTGACCGTCAACGAGCTGCTCACCAACGCCATCAAGCACAGCGCGGACGGCGACGCGGCGACGGCGCGATCGACTGTGCGCTCGACTGCGGCCGACGCAGCGTGCGATCGCGATCTCGCAACCGGCGCGCAGCTGCCGGCCGGGCTTCAGCCTGGCGCGGATCCCGAACGGCGTCTCGGCCTCGGCCTGGTGCGCGCGCTGCTGCCGCGGCGCAGCGCCAGCCTGTCGCATCGAGCAGCAGCGGCCGACGACGTCGGTCGCGACCGTCGTCGCTGCGCGCCGCCCGGCGTCGCACCGCGGCCGAGCCGCATAAGATCGCGGTCGCCGAGACAACGGACGGCGCGCGATGACCGCGGCGAGCGCGACGAGCAAGGGAACGATCCTGGTCGTCGACGACAACCGGCTCGTGCTCGCGACGCTTGACGCGACGGCCTGGCGCAGGCCGGCTACGACGTCATCGACGCCGACAACGGCGACGACGCGATCCTGCTCGCGCGCGCGCACCGGCCCGCAGCTGGCGCTGCTCGACATCCGCATGGAAGGCAAGAGCGGCTTCGACGTCGCCGCAGTACCTGCGCGACCCAGTGCCGGATGCCGTTCATGTTCCTCTCGGCCTTCTCCGACGAGCGAGACGGTGGCGCAGGTCGAAGGCGCTCGGCGCCGTCGCCTACCTGGTCAAGCCGCTCGACATCAAGCAGATCGTGCCGGCGGTCGAGGCAGCGTTCGCGCACATCGAGGCGGCGGACGGAGGCGCCGCCGCGGCACGCGGCCGCGCGCAGCGAGCGCCGCCGGCTGCCGGCTCGAACGACACGCTCGACGACCGCTGCGCGATGGCGGTCGGCGTCCTGATGCACCGCTATTCGCTGACGCCGTGACGAAGCGACCGAGCGGCTGCTGCGGCTGGCCGCTGGCCGACTAGACGATCGCACGCCGGCAGGCCGAGCTGCTGCTGGCGGCCGTCGAGCAGCTCGCCGGGCCGGCTCGGCACTAGCAGCCGCGTGGCGACTCAGGCCGCGCGCGGCCGAGCGGCAGCGAAGTGAAAGCGCGCGCCGCGCTCGGGCTCGACCTCGGCCCAGATCTCGCCGCCGTGGCGGCGCACGATGCGCCGCACCGAGGCCAGGCCGATGCCGGTGCCCGGAACTCGCTCGCGCTGTGCAGGCGCTGGAAGACGCCGAACAGGCGGTCGGCGAAGCGCATGTCGAAGCCGGCGCCGTTGTCGCGCACGGTGAAGGTGGTCGTCTCGCCGGCATGGCGCGCCAACCCGATCCGCGCCGGCGCGGCTGTTGCCGGTGTACTCTCCAGGCGTTGCCGAGCAGGTTCTCGAGCACCATGCGCAGCAGGCGTCGGGTCGCCCGATGCGAGCAGCATGCCGGCTCGATCTCGACCTCGACCTCGCGCTCGGGTGCTGGCGGCGCAGGTCGTCGACGACGAAGGCGGCGATCTGCGACAGGTTGACCGGCGACGCGCGCGAGCGGCTGCGACGACAGCCGCGACAGCGCCGAGCAGCGCGTCGATCATGCTGTTCATCGCGCGCCGCCGCGCCGAGCACGCGGTCGAGGTGGTCGTGGCCGACCTGCGTCGAGCACGCGCGCCGTAGTCCTCCTTGACGATCTTGGTGAAGCCTTCGACGACGCGGATCGGCGCGCGCAGGTCGTGCGAGACGATGTAGCCGAACGACTCGTGGTCGGCCTCGGTCGTCGATCGCGCCGGCGGTGTCGGCGTCGGCCGGCGCCGCAGCGGCCGGGTCGCTGGCCGGTCGGCGCGACCGCGGCCGCCGGCGCGCTGCCGTGCGGCGCGCGACCAGCGTCGCACGCAGGCGCCAGACCGCGACGCAGGACGACGACGGCGACGGCCAGGGCGATCGCTGCGGCGATCGCGGCTCGGCGCCGGCAGCGAGGCAATTGCGCCGAGCCAGGCGTAGGGCGAGCGGCGACACGCTGCGACGGCACCTCGGCGAGGCGCCGATCTGTGACGGCAGCGGCGCCTTCGCGGCGCCGGTTCAGAGTCCGGCTCCGGCATCGCCGAAAATGGCAGACGCGGTTGCGGCTGCCGCGCCGTCGCGCGGGGTTGCGGCAGCTTCGGGTCGATTCGTCTCGAACCCGTCGCTGCTTTCGACGCCTGCCTTGCCGACCGCTGGCGCTTCATGCGCCGTGGTGCGACGCGCCACGCCGTGCAGCCGCCAGCCAGGATCGGCGCTCGTGAGCGAGCGCGCACGGTGCTCGATGCCGATGCGCTCGCATCGCCTGCGCGAGCTCGACCCGGCGGCAAGAGCCACCTGCTCGAGCGCGTCCTGCGCGCCTTCGACGCTCGGCGTCACGCCTCGGCGAGCAGTTCGGCGACGCGCGCGAGCGGGCGATCATGCACGGCGATCCGCCACGTCGTCCACACGCTGAAGTCGTCGTCGGCGAGCATCGGCGCGCTCGCGCCTGGCGAGACTTTGTGCCGAAATCGAGACCGTTCGATCCGCGCCGAGGCGCTCGCCGCGCCTGCCCGAGCGGCTCGACGCGATGGACCGCGAACTGGCGGCCGTGCTACAAGCCGTAACGCCCATGCTGTCCACCCCGTGGCACGCCGACATGACCCTGCGCGCCGAGCCCTTCGCCGACGATCTTCCCGAGCGGCCGCGCGTCCTCCTCGTCGACGACGACGAGGTCAACCTGCTGCTCACCTCGGTCGCCCTGCAGGACCAGGGCTTCGCGGTCACCGAGGCGCGCGAGCGGCGAGCAGGCGATCCGCGATCCTGGCCGACTGGCTGCCCGACATCGTCGTCCTCGACGCGGTCATGCCCGGCCTCGACGGCTTCGAGACCTGCCGCGAGCTGCGCGTCCTGCCCGGCTTCGAGTCGCTGCCGGTGCTGATGCTGACCGGCCTCGACGACGACGCCTCGATCACCCGCGCCTACGAGGCCGGCGCCACCGACTTCTTCGTCAAGTCGACCCAGTGGAGCCTGCTCGCCGGGCGGCTGCGCTACCTGCTGCGCGCGTCGCGCACGCGGGTCGAGCTCGAGCGCAGCAAGTCGCGCGCTGGCGCGCGCGCAGGACCTGGCCCGGATGGGCAGCTTCGACTGGCGGCGCGGCCAGGACGGCCCGGTGTTCTCGATCGAGGGCCTGCGCGTGTTCGGCATCGGCCCGGCGACCAGCCGACGTTCCGCAGCCTGCTGCGCATGGTCCCGAGGACGAGCGCAACGGCTTCCTCGAGCTGATCGCACAGCGCGATGGACCGCAGCACCGGTGCTCGCGACCGACATCCACGCGCGCCTGGTCGACGGCCGCCAGCGCGATCGTCCACATCGAGGCCGAGCCCGAGTTCAACGAGCACGGCAACCTGATCGGCTACACCGGCATCGTCCAGGACGTGACCGACCGGCGCCTCGCCGAGGACCGGATCCGCCACCTCGCCAACTTCGACACGCTGACCGGCCTGCCGAACCGGCGCCAGCTGATCTGGCGCGCCGAGCGCGCGCTCGAGCACGCGCGCCGCCTCGGCCACGAGGTCGCGCTGCTGCTGATCGACCTCGACCGCTTCAAGGTCATCAACGACACCCTCGGCCACGGCGCCGGCGACGAGCTGCTGATGGAAGTGTCGCGGCGCCTGCGCTCGCTGCGTGCGCCACTCCGACCAGGTGCTCGAGAGCTCGCTCGAGAGCGTCGGCGCTGCGCTCGCACCGCACGCTCGAGGCGGTCGGCCGGCTCGGCGGCGACGAGTTCGTCGCGCTGCTGCCCGGAGGTCAGCCGACGAGGCGCGACGCCGAGCGCGTCGCCGAGCGCATCCTCGAGGTGATGCGCGAAGCCGATCATCGATCGGCCTGCAGGAGTGCTTCGTCACCGCGAGCGTCGGCATCGCGATGTTCCCGCGCGACGGCGCGAACGTCGCCGACCTGCTGCGCAACTCCGACATCGCGATGTACTCGGTCAAGTCGGCCGGGCGCAACGTCGTCGTCGCTGTACCGGCCCGAACGCTGGCCGGCAAGGGCCGCGAGAAGCTCGAGCTCGAGAGCGCGCTGCACAAGGCGATCGAGCGCAACGAGCTGGTGCTGCACTACCAGCCGAAGATCGACGTGCGCGGCGCGCGCATGGTCGGCGCCGAGGCGCTGATGCGCTGGCGCCGCCACGGCGTAGCTGGTCGCCGCCGGGCGACTTCATCCCGCTGGCCGAGGAGACCGGCCTGATCATCCCGCTCAGCGAGTGGGCGATCCGCGAGGCGGCGCGCCAGGCGCGGATCTGGCAGGACAACTTCGGCTTCTGCCGACTCGATCGCCGTCAACCTGCCGAGCCGGCTGTTCGAGCGCACCGACCTGGTCGAGCACATCCACAGCGCGGTCACGCACCTACGGCGTGCCGCACCACGCGATCGAGCTCGAGATCACCGAGACGGGCCTGATGAAGGACCTGCAGAACGTGATCCCGTCGCTGCACCGGCTGAACGAGATCGGCGTCGAGATCTCGATCGACGACTTCGGCACCGGCTACTCGTCGCTCGCCTACCTGACGACGCTGCCGATCAGCGAGCTGAAGATCGACCGCAGCTTCGTCCGCGATCTCGGCATGACGCCGCAGAGCTCGGCGGTGGTCACGGCGATCATCGCGCCTGGCGCGCTCGCTCGGCCTGCGCGTGATCGCCGAAGGCGTCGAGAACCTGCGCCAGATGGAGGTGCTGCACCGGCTGGGCTGCGGCATCATGCAAGGGTTCCTGTTCAGCAAGCCGCAGCCGCCCGAGGACATCGAGCGCTGGCTGCAGCAGACCGTGCTGCCGAAGAAGGCGCCCTGGATCGGCCAGGCGGCGACCGCCGACAGCGCCGAGCCGGCGCGGCGACGCGGCCGCGAGTCGCGCGGCAAGCCGTTCGGCAAGCTGCCCATGGCCTGATCGCATCGACCAGCCGTAGACGCGTCCCGTCGCCGCCTGCCAAGCGCAGCGGAGCTGCCGACCGCGCAGCTCGCCAAGGCGGCGCTGCGCCGCCTCGCGGTCGAACGCCTCGGAGCCGACGCCCGAGAACTACGAGCAGCGCCTACCGCCAGGAGTGCCGGCGAGTCAGCCGAGCGACCAGCGAGGCGCGTGCGGCGATCGCTGATCGAGCGGATCATGCGCGGCATCGAGCGCGGCGGCCGCAACTGGACGCCGGCGCGGCGCAAGGAAGGCATCCAGCGCGTGCTCGCGGCGCGCGCAGCGACGCCGCGCCAGCACCAGCAGCGCCTCTCGCAGCTCGTCAACAGCTGGGACGGCGACGCCGCCGGCGACCCGACCGGTCGCCGGACCGCGGCGCCGCGCTGACGCGACCGGCCTGGCGCGCTCGAGCGCCGCCAACGACGCCGGCGACGCGCACGCCGGCGCGGCCGAGCCGCGCGCCGAGCAGCGACGCCGCCTGGGGCGGCGTCGCGCAGCGATCGGCCGAAGCGCCTGCAGCAGGCGCTGCCGGCAGGACGGCGGCCAACCAGGAGCTCGCGCCGGCGAGCTCGCCGAGCGGCTCGCGGCGCAGCGCGCCGAGGCGCGACGCCGCGCTCGCCGACGACGACCGAGGCGCTGCGCTGCGCGCGCCGAGCGGCGTGCTGCAGCACCGCCACCACCTGTTCGACCAGCTCGGCAAGCTCTGCCACGAGCTGACCTCGAGCCTGACCGACCTCGCCGAGGACGACAGCTGGGTCAAGGGGCCAGTGCGACGCGATGCGCCTGAAGATCGAGGAAGGCCTGACGGCGCGCGGCGTGCGCGCGGTCAGCGACATGCTGCACCACGCGCGGACGCGCCAGGCGCGAGGTGCGCGGCGAGCGCGAGAGGGCGCGCGACGCGCTCAAGTCGCTGATCACGCAGATGCTCGCCGAGCTCGGCGAGCTCGGCTCCGAAGACCGGCGACTTCCACGAGAGCGTCGGCCGCTACGCCGAGGTGATCGAGGAGGCCGATTCGCTCGAGAGCCTGACCGGCGTCGTGCGCGAGATGGTCGAGCGAAAGCCGCGCCGTGCAGACGCTGGTCGCAGCAGACGCAGGCGCGCCTGCAGGAGGAGCACAGCAAGGCGACCGACCTGACGCAGCGCGTGGTCGAGCTCGAGGACGAGATGCGGCGCCTCTCCGACGAGGTCTCGACCGACCAGCTGACGCAGATCGCCAACCGGCGCGGCCTGATGCAGGCCTTCGAGGTCGAGCGCGCGCGCTTCGAGCGCAGCGGCGGCGAGCTCTCGGTCGGCCTGCTCGACATCGACAACTTCAAGCGCCTCAACGACGAGCTCGGCCACAGCGCCGGCGACGAGGCGCTGCAGTCGCTCGCGCGCGGTCGTCAGCAAGACGCTGCGGCCGACCGACCGCGTGGCGCGCTACGGCGGCGAGGAGTTCGTCGTGCTGCTGCCGGAAACGCCGGTCGACCGAGGGGCGAGCAGATCGCTGACCCGGCTGCAGCGCTCGCTCGACCGGCGGCCTCTTCATGCACAAGGACAAGCAGGTCTTCGTCACCTTCTCGGCCGGCGTCACCGGCTACCGCCTCGACGAGCGGATCGAGGACTCGCTCGAGCGCGCCGACCAGGCGCTCTACGAAGCCAAGCGGACCGGCGAAGAACCGCACCTGCATCGGCTGAGGCGGCGCGCCGAGCGCGCGTCAGGCCTGCTCGGCCGAGACGCCAGGCTCGCCGAACGCAGCCTGAGGGCGCGCTGGCACGTCGCGCTCGAGCGCGGCGACCGTCGCCTCCGGCGCGGTCGACGTCATCAGCGCGGTGCGGAACGCCGCCGACTCGCTCGCGTAGAACGCCTGCACGACAGGCGCGCATCGCTGCTCAGCGACTGGGTAGAGCGGGCGACCGGCGAGCACTCATCGCCAGCGGCAGGCCTTGCAGCTCGTGGATCCGCGCTGGTTGAGGTGATCGATACCGTTCATCGGCGGTCCTGGCAGTCCTCTCTTCCCGACCCCAGCTTGCGCGTTCTGCCGATCATCCTCCGCAAAGGTACGTCAAGCAGGTACATGCCGCCGGGAATATTACGCGGCAGAGGTCACCAGCCTCCACGCCAAACGCCTCAGTCAGCGCGGCGTGGGAGACCGGCGCGCGTCTCTAAATTCGATCTTCAGTTCTCCAGCCGCCCAGGCTGCGAGTCGTGTTGACGCCCTCTTCCAGTGCTCTCAGGAAATCGATGCGGAGTCCACCAGACGAGCGGTTTCCTCACGATCGGCGAGTTCTCTTGCTGCAGTGCCTTCGTGATCACGCGCACGTCCCGCAAGACGCGAGCTTGCGGCGAGAAATCGCCCAGACCGGGAGAAGCACGCGCAGCACCGAGCAGCGGTACCGGCAGGACCAGCTCCCAAAGGTGCCTGAACCGTCACCCAACCCAGCGAAATCGGCGTGGCCACGAGGAAGCGCGCCCCAGTTCAGCCAGACGAAGAGTGCCAGGAGCGTATGCGACGGTCAGGATCGAGATCTTTCGGACCATTCTGAATGCCTCGGATACTCGATCAAGGAGCCCGCCCTCTCCCCGACCACCGCCAAGTCGAACAGCCCTGTTGTATGGGGATTTTCGAGCCAGTAGGGAAGGCTTATCGCGGTTCGACGCGAACGTGGCTTGCGCAACGATGCGTCAGGACAATGGCAGTCCGCCGGGAACTTCGGTGATCCGGCCATCGACGGCCACTCGAGCGTTCTTGCCGCGCACAGGTCACGCCACCCCGCGCCGGAGCGCGAAAGGCGGCGGCAGCACCACACGGACGTCGATCGCGCCGTCAGCGCCGACGCGGGCGCTCCAGGACAGCTGTCCGCTACGGCGTCCGGAAGATCGCGGATCGCGAGTCCCTTGCCGCGCAGCCAGGCCATGGGCACGCCGGCGTCGCCAGCACCAGGACGACTCGCTCTCGTCGTAGGCAAAGAGATCGAGCATGACGGACGGACCTGGTCAGACGCGACCCAGTCCGTGCGGCATGTCGCCGAGAAAGCGCGGCTCGCGTGCGATCGCGCACCACGACCTCAGCCCACTGGTTCCATCCGCGGCCGGCGGTCGCGCATGAAAGTAGGCCATGGCCTCGCTGGCCCGCTCGCGCTCGCCCAGGCGGGAACCAACGCGCCGACGTTGCGCCACTCCAGTAGGGCGTGTAGGCGCCGTCGCCATGGCGAACGCGCCGCCGCTTCGTCGTTGCGGCGCGCTCTGGAAGTTGCGCCAGTAGCGGTCGAGAGGTTCGCTGCACGAGCGGGAACGACCGGCAGCGCATGGAGCAAGCCGCCCGGGCTGAGCGCGACCGTGCTCGAGGTCGGATCGAAGTCGCCGCGGTCCGCGCCCCGAAGCAACGTCGAGGCCGAAGCGGGCGGTGCTTGCCGAAGAGCGACGCCTGCAGGTCGGCGAGAAACTCGTCGCGCTGTCGCGCCAGAGCGCGACGCGTCGCCGTCCGCGTCCCAGGCCAGTCGGCGAAGCTCGACGGCGCTGATACCCGGCGTAGGCCCAGAAGTCGTCCCAGTAGGGAATACGCCGCCTTGTCGGAATAGCCTTCGTGGCTGATCGATGGCAGCATGAGCCGAACATGGGCGCTGCGCTCGCCCGACCGGTTCGCATCGCTGCGTTCGCTGGCGCGCGCAGCGACTCCATGTGCGCGATCGGCCGCAGCCACATGCGGCCACAGCGCCCGAGCCGTTTTCTCGTCGCGGCTGTAGCGCCAGAGCTCGGTCGCGGCGAACGCGAATTCGCCGTCGCTGTCGTTCCGGCACGGGATCGGCACCACGTGCCGTGGCGCAGCAGGGCACCTTGCCGTTCTTGAACTGGAAGGGCGCGAACCAGAGCAGGAAGTCGCGGGCGACGTCTTCGTGCCCGAGCCGCAGCAGCGCCGACGACGTCGAGCGCCCCGTGTCCGGATCCCACGATCGCGCATAGGCCCGTGCGCCCGGCTGCAAGCCGACCACGCTGCGTTGACGAGGATGTGGCCGAGACGGTGCGGAGCGTCGGGCGATGCCGACCACCTCGCCGGGCCGTCGATGCCGACCTGATCGAGCGTGGCGCGCCAGCGCGCCGCGACACGGGCTTGTCTCGCGGCCGACGTCGATGTCTTCGCAGGCAGGACGTCCGCCGTGACCGGCAGGACGCACGTCGATGGTCCACGGCGCGCGCCAGGACCGAGGCTTCATGTCGTAGCGCAGCACGGCGTTGGCAGAAACCGTCAGGAGTCGCTGACGCTCGGCCGTCCGGCCCGGCGGGCGGCGCTTCCGCGAGCCAATCGCCGACCGGCCGCGGCCGCTGCGGCGGGCTCGAGGCGAACGCTGCTCCGGCGACTGCCATCGGGCTTGAGGCGCAGCGCGCCGTCGATCCACAGGGCAAAGCTGCCGTCCCACGCTCAAGGGTCTCGATCGGACTGGCGCCGCCGCGATGGGCCAGGAACTGCGTCGGCGGATCGCGCCCGCTGGGAGGCGCCGCCAGGCGAGCGCGAGCGCCACTCGTGCGATCCGCTTGCCGACGTTGCGCACCGTGTAGCGGACGACTCGCTCAGCGCCGTCGTCGGGCTCCTGCCCGCGCCGAACGCGTTGCGATGTCTCGGGACCGAGATCGCCGACCCGCCAGCGGCTGGCCGGCATGGGCAGGTCACCGTCGCGCAAGGAGCGGCTGATGCGGGCGTCGGCCCACTGGCTCGCGACCCGTGCGCCCTCGCTGACGAGAAACGGCTCGAGCGCGCCGTCACCCCCGGTACCTGGCTCGACCGCGCCGTCCTCGCTCAGCAGCGAAGCCACGCGCCCGCCGTCGACGCCGGAGACGGTCCAGTACGACTGCCTTCGCCGGTGTACGCGCAAGTGGCAGTACGCGCCCTCGGCCCGACTGGCCGCGCGATGCCGCGCGAAGAACGCGTTCGCATCCGCGGCCTCGCCGAGCTCGATCGCCGCCGGCTGCGTGCCGGCCAGCACGCGCAACCGCCCGCGCT
>ERZ1370068.5278-contig-4306_pt1 | contig 51050 bp, 56 predicted proteins | sample MGYA00561227_ERZ1370068 | MGnify/ENA primary metagenome ERZ1370068 (study PRJEB38410, sample SAMEA6850437) | metagenome | study: Metagenomic assessment of the ecological functions of the soil: analysis of the soil microbiota associated with the... | reverse complement strand
ACGTATTGCTGCTCGAGGCTGAGCAGGCAAAGCAAGACGAGGAGGTCAAGAGTAGCGTCCTGATCTCCCGTCCCGGTCGAGAAGGCACGTGTTCGACACCGAGGAGTGGAAAGCGAGACGCTCGCCGAGCTCTTCGACGCCGTTCAGCCGCTCGCCCACAACACTGCCGTTTGGCCCCTGACTGTACGAACGGCGCGTGGGTTCCCGTGGCTGCACCGGCTCGGCTGATGAGCTCGACGGCGGGCGTGTCCATCTGAACCACCGCGACGTGACGCTGCCTCTGTTTCTCGTGCGGGCGCCGATCGAGCGGCTGGATCGGCGTACAAGTGAGCGGATGGGTTGGAGCAGCTCCCCCACGTCTCCGCTCTACCACACCGACTTCGCCTCGACTTCGCCCGGCACCGAAGAAGGAGCGGAGCAGAGGGGAGGGGTGCCCGCGAGATCACAGCGGAAATCGGCTCGACGACCCGCCCGACTTGGCCTCGTAGTGGTGGGCAGGCAGGCCGATCGGGGCCGGAAGCTCGCAGGACGGGCTGTGCGAGAACCCGAGCTGGATCGCCTTCGCCCGCGAGAATCGGCACCGTCTTACCGCGATGCACACGGTCGGCGGCGGGGCCCGACCTCCGGCTGTCGCGCCCTGTCACGCCAGCTTCCCTGCTCGACCGAACGCCGAAAGAGCGACCTGGGCCGGAGCCCCGCGCACTCGCGGAAGGACGAGCACCCGGACTGAGCCGGAGGCCATCGACCGAAAGGATCGCGAGATGGAAGCACCTACCGGTCGTCTCCCAGACGGAGTGGCGTTACAGCAAAGTGCGCGCGCGAGCGAGCCCTGGCGCCGGAAAAGGGAAGCCACCGGGCGCGACGACGCGCTGGCCGGCCGAGCGTCGGAAGCCGCCGAGAGCCTCTCCGCATCGACGGGCGCGACTGCGCCCTCGACGGGCCGGACGGCAAGCGTCACGCTGATCTGACCTGCTCGAGGGGCGCAGTGCGCAACCGCTTCCTGTCATCACTCACAGCCTCGGACCAATCTTTCATGACCTGGCAGCGCAAACGGCTGCTCCATGTTCGTCGACCAGGATCGAGGCGACCCGGCCCACCTCCATGCCCGCGATCAATGTCTCTTCTCGCGCTCGTGCTGTCCCGCGTGCGAACGATCATCGAAGATCGAGGCGTACCGAACGCGGATGGGCTGAGCGATCCGTGGTACTCGTCGTTCGAGAGCGACTTCAACGTCGATTTCGGCGTCGGGCCGGGAACGCCGCAGCCGGATGTCTACCAGACGGCAGACGTTCGGCCTCAGCGTCTTCCTCCGCGCGACGGCGACGGTCTCTTTCTTCGGACGCACTGCTGACGATGAGTCGCGTGGCGCTCGAGGCCTCGGCGCAGTCGTCTGGACGTTGCCTTCTCCGACCTGACGCCGCCTGGCCGCCAAGAGAACTTGTGGGAGAGTCTGCCCCGCCGGGCACCACGCACAGCCGAAGCCCCAAGCCGAGTGGCGGCGGCGATGCCATCGACGCAAAGCCGCCGTGAGGACGCCCAGTCAGCGGATCGGCCAGCGGTTCAGCGCGGCGAGCTCTGTTCCACCGGTGCGGCGCAGGGAGCAAAAGCGATGAAGATGTGAACTCCCAGCTGTCCCGGGCCCGCTCGCCGTGCGTGCATGGGGCATACCTCGGAGGCTCAGGCGGAGAGTCGGCAGAGTGTGGCACGCCCACGGTGCGTTGAGCGCCAGACGTGGATCGAAGTCGACGCCCTCGAAAGTGCTGGGGCGCGGTGTCGCTGTCCCCCGTCGCTGCCCGAGCGCGCTGAAACGCGCCGCGCTCGGAGAGGAACTGGCGTCGCAGTGTGGGTGCAAGCCGCCCGATTTGCGCGAAGCTGCCGTAGGCCAGTACGGGCCGTCGAGGCTTCGCTGAGGCGACGGTGTGACTGAGTGAACGAGGAGCACGTCGCGCCACCGGTGATGACGTCGCTCGCGCTCGGCAGCCTCCGAGCTCGTCGCGGAAGACGTGCTGGCCTGGCTCGAGCCAAGGCACCCCCGGAGACGGGGATATCGAGCAAGACGCCCTCGGGCGACCAAGCCGTTCGCGAGGACCTCGGATCGACTCCGGCTCGGCGCTCTCGGCCGTCACAACGCTGTCCGCCGGAGTCCCGTTGTACAGGGAGTCCTCGTAGATGACGTGGCAGAGCGCGTCGATGTGCGTGTGGCCGTCGCCGTGGTAATCGGCGCCCACGAAGTCCTCGCGAACCGCAGCTTCCTGACTCGCCGGTGCCAGGGATGGTCGTCACGTAGTGCACCGGCGCGGCCTGGTTGTCTTCCGCGGCTTTCGTGTTCATCGCGGCAGCTCAGCGTCACTGTCGTCCCCCACGGATGTGATGACGCCGCGACCACGTTGCTCGTGGGGCTCGAGGTGTAGTTCGTGCGTTCTCGCTGGTCGCGCTTCCCGCCCCAGGAAGCGTCGCCTCAGAGCTGACGCCGCGGAAAAAGAGCTCACCGAATTCGCCATGACCTCGCGACGCCGCGTGAAGGCGAACTTCATTATCGCGAGGTCGAGTTTGGTAATAACACTGAAGCACGCATCGGCCTGGCTGGTTCAAAACCGGCCTTGACCACGTCCGTAGACCGAGAGTCAACCCTGAACGGCAAGGGGAGCGGAGATGAATGCATCCTCATCATCGGCGGATATCGCGATTGCGGCCAGTCGCAGCTGGCGGCGCTCGTCAGCCGGGGCGCTACGGTGACAATCCCGCTGGCACTCGCAGGGCCTGGCACTCGATCCCCGCGCCGGACGAAGGCCGGCAAGAAGGTCAAGACGCTGGTCAGTACGTATAAGATCGTCACCGACAAGTCTTCGATGTACAACTTCACGCTCGAGAAAGAGACGAAGCCGACGACGAGAAGACATCTCCGGCACGGGCTTCGATGGGCACAAAGATGATCAGCCGTCAAGCCTTGCCGGAGCAAAAGCACTCAGTACCATCGCCCGTGCACGAGCCGGATATGGATGGTTGTGGTGCGCCAGGCAGTTGAAGGGGGCGCGATTCGACTGGAGAAAGGCCCTGATGCAGCCTTTCCATCCGAGCCAGGCTCAGGCTGGCGCGAGTCGTGGAATTGCGTCAGCACCCGCCGCCTGTCTCGGTCACGAGCACGAGATCCCCTGGCACACACCGCCGCGCGCTCGTCCCAGAGACCCGGGCTCGATCGCGATCACGTCGCCCGGTACGAGCGGATCGCGTCCCGAGAGGCCGAGCCCGGGCGCCTCGGCAGCACCCGAGCCACGCCGCCGCCCGAGCGAGTGCTGAAGCCGCTTCTCGCCGTCCGTGTGCGCTGCGTGGCGTAACCGGCGGACTCGAAGAGATCGCAGGTCGCATCGAAGAGCTCCCGCCCGGTGATGCCCTGGCCGGACGTGCCGCCTCCGCCTCGGTCGAGCGCCTCGCGGACCAGGCGGTCCTGCTCCGTGATCAGCTCGGCGTGCTTCGGACACGGGCTCGCTGGCGACGAAGGTTCGCGCCATGTCCGCCCAGCACCCGCCTCCTCGTGTCGGGGCCAGAGATCGATGTGGATCGGCAGTCCCGCGGGAGCGGTCCCGCTACCCGGCTCGTGCCCGTTGCCTTGCCAGACCGACGCGACGATCACATCGGGCGGGCACGGCGCTCCATGCGCGGCGCACGCCTCGCGTAGAACGAAGCGAACGTCCTCGGCGAGGAGCAACTTGCCGTTCACCTCGAGGCGGCCTTCGGCTCCGGCCTGGGCACGAGCGAGCAACTCGGACGCTGCGGCCATCCCGCCTCGGCGGCTCGCTGTGCGATGCGCGATGCCCTTCGAGCTCGACCGGCGTCTTCGAGCGACGCCGCAGCTCGACGGCAGCCACGTCGACGGTCAGGACGACGCCGTCCTGGCGCAGGCCGGTCGCCGAGCGCGAGCGGAAAGTCGGCTGGGACGATCGCCTCGGTTGATGCCGATGCTCCCGCACTACTCGGGCCTCGACCTCGAGGCCGGCCTGGCGCATCGTCAGTCCGCTCTCGACGAGCTCCTTGTAGCCGAGGTCGAAGACGTCGAGAATCTTGGCGTCGGCAGCTTCGCGCTGCACACGGCCACTTCGAGGCGGGTCGTCGGACGTACCGGCGCCCGTCGACGTCCGCGAACAGGAGTGGTCACCGATCGGGACCGGAATCTCGTGCCGCAGCGCGGCGGAACGCTCCGTGTCGCCGGCGAGTAGTGCAGCCCACGCATGCGCGGGAGCGTACCGGTTCCGGATCAGCCGTCCTGAGCGGACGGCTGTGAGTGAGCGAGGCGAGGCTCACGAGCTACCGGCGCCGCTGGTAGGGCAGTGCGGCGAGGCAGGCGAGCTCACGCGCGAGCAGGCGCGGGTGCACCGGCCCGCGTGGGGACGAGGCGCTGACCGAGACGTCGGCATCTCCGAGCGCGGCGCGCACGAGCGCACCGGCTCGGGGCGCGTGCCACTGCGACGTGACGACGATCCACCTCGTCGGCGCCCGAGCTCCCGCGCGAGCGACGCGACGCCGGCGGCGTTCTGCATCGTGTTCCGGGCGGTCGTGTCGCAGACCAGTGCGCACGTCGGGCCCGCTGCCAGGCGTCGCGCATCAGCTCAGCTTCTGCCGAACCCCGTGCCATGCCTCGACCAGCCGGAGAGGACGACCGCCGTCACGCGCCGTCGGCGAGCTCCTCGGCGTGCCGGCAGCCGGAGCAGGCAAAGCGGATGCAGGCCGTCCGCGCCGCGCGCCGAGTAGCCGAGGACCGCGACGAGGCGCTTCGGCTCAGCGCCGCGCCACGCGCCCGCCTCAGCCGCTTCGAAGGTGATGCAGCGTGCCGGCGACCGTCAGCACGACCATGACCGCCTTCTTGCCGCGGAGCTCGACTCGCCGCTCGCCCGCTCGCGCATGTGCACCGGAACCTCGTCGACCCGGAAGCCCGCGCCGTCGGCAGCGCGCAGGAGCGCCTGCACCTCGGGCGCAGTGCTGTCGTACGGGCGCGCGAGCGATCGGGCAGCGCCTTCGCGTTCGCCGCGTAGAGGCCGCTGGTCGCGTCGTAGGAACGGTCGCCGTAGAGCGACTTTCATCGAGCGGCGCAGGACCGCCGTGCCGAGGCGCGCGCGCGCCGGGTCGGCCTCGTACCGCCGAGCCTCGAAGCCGTCGCCGCTCGCGTACCTCGATCCCGACGGCGACGTCGCACGTGTCCGCGCGCACGCGCTCGAGCAGGCGCCGGAGCTCGTCGGCCGGATGCTGCCCGTCCGCGTCGACGCGCGCCGCAGAACTCGTACTCGTGCTCGACCGCGTAGCCGTAGCCGCCCGAGATCGCCGCGCGGCAGCCCGCGGTTGGCCCCGAACGAGAGCACCTCGGCGCCGTGCTCCGCGGCGACGCTCGCCGTCCCGTCCGTCGAGCCGTCGTCGACGACGAGCACGTCGGCGCCCGGAGCTCGCTCGTGCAGCTCCTCGAGCACCGCGGGCAGGTTCTCCTCCTCGTTCCAGGCCGGCACGAAGACGAGCGTGTCGCTCTGCTCGGCCACGCGGTCAGCGTAGCTCCGAAGGCGCGAGGCTTCGCGCGCTGGTACCGTCCGGCCCGTGGGCGCCGCACGCGAAGGTGGCTGTTCCTGCGGGAGCGGTCCGCTACCGGCTGGCGTCCGAGCCGATGTTCGTCCACTGCTGCCACTGCCTGAACTGCCAGCGGCAGACCGGCAGCGCGTTCGTGATCAACCTGCTGATCGAGGCCGACCGCGTGGAGCTGCTCGCCGGCGAACCGCAGCCGGTCGACGTGCCGCGCGACGACGGCAGCACGCAGCGGATCTACCGCTGTCCCGACGTGCCAGGTCGCGGTCTTCAGCGAGTACGGCCGCCCGGAGGTGCGCTTCGTCCGCGCGCGGGACGCTCGACGAGCCGTCGTCGGTCACGCCCGGACGTCCACATCTTCACGCAGGTCGAAGGTCGCCTGGGTCACGCTGCCGGAGCTCGGCGTCCGCGTTCGACGTCTACTACGACTCGAAAACGCTGTGGCCGCCCGAGAGCCTCGAACGGCTCGACGCCGTCCTCGCGCGCGCCCAGTAGGCGTGGTGGAGATAGGCGATCGATCAGCGCGTCGGAGAGCTGGCGTTGCCGAAGCGCCGAGCTCGAGCCGGTTTGTCTCCGAGCTCGCGGCCAGTCCGCGCCCCGCAGGCGTAGCGTCTGCCGCTCGACGACGAGTGTCTGAATCGCGTCCATGAGGTTCTTAGTGGGGGTCATGGTGTCCTTCGGAGGAATTGGCTCTTCGTCCTCTTGAGACACCCACGGAAGACGCCGCGTGATTCCCGTACGGCGCTCGGGAATAGCTTCGCCGGAAAGTGGTCCTAGTGCAGGTGTGAGACGATTCCCGGCCATTCCGACGGCCGGTTACTCTGGTATGAGCGACGAGACGCGGGCGACACGATATGGATCAGATCGCCGAGCTGGCGGCGCTCGCCGACGGATCGCTTGCACCCGGAGCGCGGTGCCGTTGCTTCGCGGCGCGGGTTGCCGCCTCGTCGGAGCTCGCCGACCGTCTCGCCGGAGCAGCGAGCGGTCGGTCGCGCTGGCATCGGAGCGCCGCAGACCGAGGTCGAGGCGCCGCTGCGCTCGCGCGCGCGCATCGAGGCGCAGCGACGCGTCCCGCCGCAGGGCGGGCGCCGCGCGGAGTCTCGTCCTGGCTGGCGCGGCCGTGACCGCCGTGCTGGTCGTCGCGATCTGGCGTCACCGTTCTGCGTTCCGGCAGTCCGCCGAGCAGCTTCCAGGCTGCCCTCGCGCCGACGAAGCCTGCGCGCCCGCCGCGAGCCACGGTGCAGGCGACGCTGACGAAGACCGCGTCCGGGCTGGCGGATCCAGCTCAGCGCCACCGGGTCTTCCCGCGACTCGACGAACGGTGCGCTTCTACGAGGCCTGGCTCCGCAGACTGCGCGCGGGGTGCTCGTGCCGATCGGGACGTTCAACGACGGCCGGCAGCGTCACGCTCTGGGCCGGCGTCTCGCCGAAGGACTTCACGACGCTGACCGTCACGCGCGAGCGGGCCGACGGCGATCAGGCCTCGTCGGGCGAGAAGGTGCTCGTCGGAACGGTCGACACGCGGCGGCTAGGCCGCGCCGCCCTCGACCCGGCGCACGACCTGCTGGCGGGCGCGGTAGAGGCGGCTCATCACCGTGCCCTCGCGGATCCGCGAGCGCCTCGCCGCCTCCTTGTACGAGAGGCCGGTGACGTCGACGGCGACGAGGACGTCGCGGAAGTCGTCGGGTAGCGCGGCGATCGCGGCGTAGAGCTCGCCGGCCTCGAGCGCGGCCTGCGGATCGCGCGCGTGCGGGTCGGCGACGAGGTCGAGCTGCTCGGGCAGCGGGCCGGGCCGCAGCCGACGGCTCTCGGTCTTCAGCTCGGTTCAGGAAGGTGTTGCGCAGCGCACGCAGGAGGTAGCCGAGGTCGTCCTCGTTGCGGAGCAGGCGCGGGCCGGCGAGCACGCGCGCGTACGTCTCCTGGACGAGGTCCTCGGCGTCCTCGCGCGAGCCGCAGAGCGCCCAGGCCGCCCGGTAGAGCCGGTCGAGGTGGTCTCCGAGCCGGGCGGGGTCGAGCGTGCGCTCCATCGGAAGTGACGGCCGGCAGCGGCCGGTGCGTCCGGGCGAGCATAGATCGGCGCTAGGCGGCGATGTCCGTTGAGACGACGCTACGCCGCGAGTGACAGCGGCTCCCCGGCGCGAGACGTCGGCAACGAGAAGCGCGTTCGCGCCCGGAGCGCGAGCTTCTCGGCGCGCGGAATGGCCTGTGCGTCGCCGACGATCAGGATTCTCGTCCGCGGGGAACGTCGCCAGCGCGTCGGCGATCGCGAGCAGCGGATCCGGGTCGCCGACCCGACCTTCTGCGTGTACGACCCCGCAGCTCGAACTGCTCGAGATACGCGCGCACCCGCCTCGCGGCGAGCAACGTGCGCGAGTCGTCGTCCGAGGCCCAGCGCCGAAGCCACGAGTTGAGCGCCGGCGCGACGACGAGGACGTTTCCGCTCGGGGCCTCGATCGGAGCAACGCCGAGGGCGACGACGAGGACATTCTGTCGGCGACTGCGTCTGCTTCTCGGAGTCTTGGTGCCTTCATGGTCGTGCCTCCCTTCGAACGTTTCACCTTCCGAGTCGGAAGACACCGCTGCGCCGACGGCTATTCCCGGGCCGGGCGAAATTCGCTTCCGGAATAAGCGCCGCCCGCCGGAGTCCCTAGGGCTACGAAGGTCGACTCTAACGAAAGGAAGCCATGAACACGAAGAAGAGATCAATCGTTTGCGCTTCGGCCGGCTGCTCGCGGTTGCCGTCCTCGTGCTGGCGAGCGCAGTGGTGGCCTCGAGCGCGAGCGCGGCGACCCACAAGATCCAGCGGCCCACGCTCAAGCGTGGCTCGCTGAACGTCGAGGGCACGCGGGCGAGTGACAAGATCGCGCTCCGCCTGAAGGCCGGCGATGCCGGCATCCTCCAGGTCGACGTCGGTGACGACGGCACGGCCGACTTCAGCTTCGAGCGCGAAGCAGTCGCACGGATCGCCGTCGACGCCGGAGTCGGGCGACGATCTCGTGCGCATCGACGAACGGCAACGGCGCGTTCACCGACGCGGATCCAGACGACGCTCGACGGCGGAGCCGGAAACGACACGCTCATCGGCGGCGCGGAGCGCGAGACGCTGCTCGGCGGCGCCGGAAACGACTCGATCGACGGCAACGGCGGCAACGATCACGGCCTGCTCTGGGCGCGGGCGACGACACCGTTCGTCTGGGATCCGGGCGACGGCAGCGACACGCGTCGAGGGCCAGGCCGGCACCGACACGATGGTCTTCAACGGCGCCGACGTCGCCGAGCACGTCGACCTGTCGCGCGAACGGCGACGCAGGCTCAGGTTCGTCCGCGACGTCGGCAACATCACGATGGATCACGCAGGCGTCGAGCGGGTCGACTTCAACGCCCTCGGCGGCGCCGACGTCGGTCACCGTCAACGACCTGACCGGCACCGACGTCAGCGAGCGTGAACCTCGACCTCGCACGCGGCCGTCGGCGCGGCCGGCGACGGTCAGCCACGACCGCGTCGATCGTCAACGGCAGCGGTGCGCAACGACGCGATCGACGATCAGCGGAGACGCCTCCGGCGTCGCCGTGTCCGGCCTACGCGACGCTGGTCGCGATTCAGCATCAGGAGCCGAGTGACGAGCTCGTCGGTCCAACGGGCTCGGCGGCAACGACGCGATCTCGGCGCCGATGCTCGCAGCCCAGGCGATCTCCCTGACGCTCGACGGCGGCGCTGGCAGACGACACGATCGCCGGCAGCCAGGGCGCCGAGACTGCTGCTCGGCGGCGACGGCAACGACTCGATCGACGGCAACGGCGGCAACGACGTGGCGCTTCATGGGCGCCGGCGACGACACGTTCGTCTGGGATCCGGGCGACGGCAGCGACACGATCGAGGGCGAGGCACGGCGCCGACACGATGCTCTTCAACGGCGCCAACGTCGCCGAGCAGGTCGACCTGTCGGCGAACGGGAACCGGCTCCGGTTCTTCCGCGACCTCGGCCAACATCACGATGGACACGGCCGGCGTCGAGCGGGTCGACTTCAACGCCCTCGGCGGCGCCGACCTCGTCACCGTCAACGACCTGAGCGGAACCGACGTCACGAGCGTGAACGTCGACCTCGCGCCGCTGGAGGCCGACGGCGACAGGCGGCGACCAGCGTCGGTCGTCGAACGGCACGCAACGGCAACGACGCGATCCGCGTCAACGGGGACGCCTCCGGCTGTCGCCGTCGCCGGCCTGCGCGGCGCTGGTGGCGATTCAGCACCAGGAGCCGAGCGACGCGCTCGTCGTCAAGCGGTCTCGGCGGCAACGACGACGATCTCGGCGGCCGCACTCGCGGCTCAGGCGATCGCCCTGACGCTCGACGGCGGCGCCGGCGACGACGACGCTCGTCGGCGGCCATGGGCGACAGACACGCTGCTCGGCGGCGACGGGAACGACACGATCGACGGCAGCGAGGGCAACGACGTCGCCCTGATGGGCGCCGGCGACGACACCTTCGTCTGGGATCCGGGCGACGGCAGCGACATCCGTCGAAGGCGAGGACGGCGCCGACTGCGATGCAGTTCAACGGCGCCAACATCGCCGAGCAGATCGACGTCGTCGGCCAACGGCAACCGTGCTCGGTTCTTCCGCGACATCGCGCAACATCACGATGGACACCGCCGGCGTCGAGCAGATCGACTTCCAGGCCCTCGGCGGGGCCGACCTGGTCGACCGTCGACGACCTGACCGGCACCGACCGTCAGCGAGCGTGCACGTCGACCTCGGTGGCGGGTCCGACGGAGCGGCGGACCGATCGCGGTCGCAGGCACCGACGGCGACGACGCGATCACCGTCAACGGAGATCCGAACGAGCGGCGTGAAGGTGAGCGGCCTCGCACACCGGGGTCGCGATCCTCGACCCCGAGTTCGCGCAACGACCGGCTCGACGTCAACACACGGCGCGGGCAGCGACAGTCGTGGACTCGAGCCAGCTGGCACCCGGCACGATCCAGCTCTTCGTGGACTGGCGTGCCCATCCCGTAGAGCACCAAGAATGCGGCAGTGAGGCGGGGCTTCTTCGGAGGCCCCCGCCGACCTGTCCGGGTACGGTGCCCAGCTTGCTCGTCACAGCCGATGACCGCGCGAGCTTCGAGGCTCTCTCAGTCGACGATTCAGGGCGAGGTTGGGCTTCGCCGTTGCTCCGATCGGAACGGGTAGGCCGGTCGAGGAGCTGGGGTCGCTTCGGAGGCGGCGTCGCGTGGTCGACGATCAGCTTCCGCGCTCGCGCTCGCCGTCGCGGCGCGTGCTCCGACCGAGCGCGACGAGGAGCTGATCGACGCCGCGCTGACGGTGTCCGACAACGACGCTTCGCTCGCCTTGTGGAGCGGCTCGGGCCGCCCGAGGTCGCCGCCGCGGCCGTGCAGGACGTCCTCGCCGCGGCCGGAGACTCGTCGACGCGTCGAGAGCGCAATGTCCCGCGCCCGGCTTCACGCCCTTCGGGCAGACGCAGTGGTCGCTCGCGGCTCAGGTGCGGCTGATGGCCGCGTTGCCGGGCCTTCCGCACGCCGACGAGATTCGAGCCCGCATGCGCCGCGTCGTTCCCGAGCAGCGCTGGGGCTCGGCGTGCTCGGCGAAGACGTGGAGCTCAAGGGCGGTTGGGGCCCGGATCCCGACGGCCGGCACCTCGTCCGGCAGATGGGCATCGCAGGGCCGCTCGCGGTCGCGCTCGCGGCGATCCCCGCAGACGGCAGCTTCGAGTCGGGCACTGACATGCTCGATCGCCTGGCGCGGTGGCTCGGCGAGTCGCAAGGGCCGTAGACTCGCCGCGGCGTGGCCGAAGCGCGACAGACCCGGCGGCACGACGTATCTCCGGCTCGTCGGGCTTGGAGCCGTGATCGGCGTCCCGGCTGCGCTGCTCGCAGCGCTCTTCCTCGCGTCCTGGTGCACGACCTCGAGCACTGGCTCTGACCGATCTGCCGGACCGCCTGGCCACGCGTCGCCGCCTGGTACCTCGTCGTCGGCCTGCGCCTCGCCGGCGCGTTCGTGGTGCTCGTCGCGCGCCGCTTCCTGCCGGGCGACGGCGGAGTCTCCCGCTGGTCGGCCTCCAGGGCGAGAAGCCGTCACCGGTCTCGCATGCGCCCGGAATCGCGCTTGCGGCCCTGGCACGCTCGTTCGCGCCGTCCTCGGGCCGGAGATGCCCTTGATCGCTCGATGATCGTCGGCCTGGCCGTCGCGCCGATCCTTCGCTCTCGGTGAGCGCGAGAGCGCGTTGCCCGCGGGCGCGGCTCGTTCTCTCCGCCATCTCCGGCGCTCTTCGGCGGCCCGATCGTCGGCGGCGTGATGATGGTCGAGTCGGGCGCCGCCGGCCTCGGTGCGTCGCTCGCGCCCGCGCTGCTGCCCGGCTTCGTCGCGGCGGCCACCGGCTACGTCGTCTTCATCGGCTTCGGAAACTGGGGCGGGCTCCGGGACGCCGGGCCTCGTCGAGCCGGGCCTGCCGCCGCGTACCAGGACGCACATCTACGACCTGATCCTGCGTCGTCGTGGGCGTCCTCACGGCGATCCTGGTCACCGTCGTCCGCCGCCTCGCGCACAGAGTCGCCGGCCTGCCGCGACCCTGATGCCTGTGCTCCTCCTCGGCGGCGGCCTCGCAGTCGGCGTGCTCGCCGAGGTCGCGGACCTCCTCGGCGCCAATTCCCAGGACGTGCTCTTCTCGGGCCAGGCCCTCGGTGCCCGGGCTCGTCACGGAGAGCTCGACGAAGATCGTCCTCCTCCTGCTCGCCTTCAAGGGCCTCGCCTACGCCGTGAGCCTTGGCTGCGGCTTCCGCGGCGGGCCGATCTTCCCGGCGATCTATCTCGGCGTCGCGGTGATCGCGCTGCCCGTGGTCTGGTTCGACATCTCGCCGACGGTCGCGGTCGCGATCGCGCCGCCGCGGGCATGGCCGCGATGACCCGGCTCTCTGCTGACGCCGATGCTCTTCGCCGCGCTCCTCGTCGGCCTGCAGGGGGTCGACACCGTTCCGGCTGCGGTGCTCGCGGCCTGATCCGCGTGGCTCGCGATGCGCGGCAATCGACGAGCGATCGCCGGAGTCGAGCTCCACGGACCTGAGGCTCAGGCGACGATCGCGAGCTCGCGCGGCGTCGTTGTTCAGCCGCCGACCGCCGTCCTCGGTGACGGCGACGATGTCCTCGATCCGAACCCCGAACTCGTTCGGAAGGTAGATCCCGGGCTCGATCGAGAAGCACATCCCGGGCTCCGAGCAGGTGCTCCTCGCCTTCGACCATGTAGGGCGGCTCGTGCGCCGTGAGGCCGATGCCGTGCCCGGTCCGGTGGATGAACCGCTCGCCGTAGCCCGCGTCGGCGATCACCTTGCGGCGGCGCGGTCGATCTCCCGGCACGCGACGCCCGGGCCGCACGGCCTCGAAGCCGGCCTGCTGCGCGCGCTGGACGATCTCGTGCACCTTGCCGCTCCTCGTCGGTCGGCTCGCCCACGTGCACCGTGCGCGTCGTGTCCGACGCTGTAGCCGTCCACGAGTCCCGCCGAAGTCGAGGACGACCATGTCGCCTCCTCAGATCACGCGCTCTCCGAACTCGTGGTGCGGGTTGGCGCCGTTCGGCCCCGAGCCGACGAGCGTGAACTCGACCTCCGAGTGCCTGTGTGCCTTCAGTGCGTCGGCGAGGTCGGCCGCGATCATCGGCCTCCGTCCGGCCGGAGAAGCGCACGCTCGACGATGTCGTAGAACGCGGCGTCCGCAGCCTCGCCCGCGGCGGCCATGCCGCTCGGAGCTCGTCCGGCATCCTTGACGGCGCGCAGCGTCGGTAGGGCGGTGCGTCATCGAGACGTAGCCGGCCTCGGGCAGGCGGCCTGGAGCCCGAGCAGGTGCAGCGCCCAGGCCGCGTCCGAGATCGCGTAGCGGCCTGTCCGGGTCGAGGAGCGCGCGCGGCCGCCTCGTACGGGTCGCCGCCGTCCGCCCAGTCCGAGAGCGTCGACGCTTCGAGCTGCCCGGGTGCCGCCTCCGCGTCGGGCCGCTCGAGCGACTCGGGCACGATCATCGCCGGCTCGCCGGTCCGGAGCGACGACGAGCATCGTGAGCCGCTCGGTGATCGCGATCGGCGCGTATCCGGTCGAAGTACAGGAGGTCGGGGCCGGGCGTGACGAGGACGCCCGACGAGGCCCGCCGCCTCGGACCGCGCTGCCGGCGCTCGCTCGATCCGGCGCGGCGAAGTCCTCGGCGCTGAACGGTTTCGCCGCCATCGGGTTCGAGTCTAGTCCGGGCTCCGCTCAGGATAGGCTCGCCGCATGTGCTTCGAGCTCGACTCCGTTCCGCCGATCACGCCCATCGAAGGCGGTGGCGGTCGACCACCAGCGACCTGAGCTCGAGAGCGGCGACGGCAACCGGTTTGCGGCCTTCGCAGCGCTGCCCGAGGAGCCGAGCGACGCCGGCGTCGTCGATCCTGCCGGACGTGCGCGGGCTGTACCGCTTCTACGAGGAGCTCGCCCTGCGCTTCGCCGAGCGCGGCATTGCGGCTGTCGCCATCGACTTCTACGGCCGCACGGCCGGGTGTCGGCAAGCGCGACGGACGACTTCGAGTACCCGGCGCATCGCGCCCAGACGACGCCGGAAGGAGTCCAGGCCGACGTACGCGCCGGCGTGGAGCTGGTTGCGCGACCAGGGGATCGGCGCGATCTTCACGGTCGGCTTCTGCTTCGGCGGCCGGCACTCATGGCTCGCTGCAGCGGAGGTCACGGCCTGCAAGGCGCGGTCGGCTTCTACGGCATGCCCGGGCGGCGACTCGGCCGAGCCCGATCGACAGCGCGGCGGAGATGGAGGCGCCGATCCTCGCCCTCCAGGGCGGCGCCGACCAGAACATCACGGCCGAGCACAACGCCGGCGTTCGACGACGCGCTGACCGACAGCCGGCGTCGAGCACGAGGTCGTCATCGTACCCTAGGCGCGCCGCACAGCTTCTTCGACCGCAAGCAGGCGGAGCCTCGCGGACGCGCTCCGAGGACGCGCTGGAACCGCACGCTCGCGTTCATCGAGCGCCGCCGCTAGCCGTCGCTACTCGTACTGGAGCGCCTCGAGCACGTTCAGCCGCGCGGCTCGGCGCGCCGGGAAGATCGCGGCGATGACGCCGACGACGATCGCCGCGACCGCGAACGACGATCAGCTGCGCGACCGGGCAGCGTGAAGTCGATGAAGTCGACGCGGGCGCACGAGCAGCGCGCCGAGCGCGATCCCGAGCAGGATCCCGAGCGCCCCGCCGATCAGCCGACGTGATCACGCCTCGTGGCGGATCATCCGCCGCACCTGACGGCGGGTCATCCCGACCGCGCGCAGCATCCCGATTTCACGCGTCCGCTCGAAGACCGTCAGCACGAGCGTGTTCACGATCCCGAAGCAGGCTGACGATGACCGAGAGCGCGAGCAGCACGTAGAGGATGTTGAGCACCGAGCTCAGCCCGGAGATCTGGTTGTCGACGAACTCCTGCCGCGTCTGCACCTTCGCGTTCGGGAAGTCCCGCGAGCGTCTGGTCGAGCGCGGCCTGGTTCGCGTCCGTCTCGCCGCCGCTGCATGATCACGAACGAGTAGAGGTTGCTGCGGGCTGGTCGTTGAAGCGATCCCACGTGTTGGCCGAGATCGTGACCGGGCCGAACGGCGAGCCGCCCGATCGGCGGCTCGAAGATGCCCTTGCACGCGGAAGTGCGTCTGATTCGCCGTTGGCGAAGGTCAGTCGAAACGTCGAGCCGACCTTCAGGCCGTGGTCGTCTCGCGTAGCCTGTCGTCGACGAAGGCGCCGTCGTCGCCGAGGTCGGGCCAGCACCGCGTCGGAGCCGTCCTTCCAGTCGAGCGAGAACATCCTGCGCCGCCGTCGGGGTCGACGGCGGTGGCGTTGAACACGCTTCGCCGAACGCCGCGGCCTGGCCGGCGCTGACGCTCCCGACCGCGTCCGACGCCGGGCGCCTTGCGGCCGCGTCGCGCGCGACGCTGACCGGGATCGGCGAGAAGTTGTTCTGCGCGGTGACCGCGTAGTCGGCGTTGCTTCCAGAGCGTCGTCGACCGCGCCGCGGAAGGTGGTCGATGATTCCGGCGGCGAGCAGCGTCACGAGCGTGACCAGGGCGAGGCCGATCATCAGCGCCGAGGCGGTCGACGCGGTCGCGCTGCGGGTTGCGCTGAGCGTTGTCGCGCGCGAGCGTCCCGGCGGCGCCGCCCAGCTTCGCCGCGGGCCAGCCGAGCGCCGGTCGCGAGCGGGCGTACGAGGCGTTCCGCGAGCAGCGCGACGCCGAGGAAGATCAGCAGCGCGCCGATGCCCATCCAGACGAGCAACGCCGGTCGTGCTGAGGCCCGGGCCGAAGAGCGACCAAGAGCAGAGCCGCGAAGCCGAGCGACGGTCAGGAGGATCGATCCCGAGCGTCAGGAAGCGCGCGAAGCGGGACTCCGGCAAGCGTCGCGCCCTCGCGCACGGCCGCGATCGGTGGCACGCGGGTCGCGCGGAGCGCAGGCCGCAGGCTCGCGACGCAGCGTGACGATGATGCCCGCAGCGAGCGCGATCACGACCGTCGTCGGCTCGAGGATGAGGCCGCTGTTCGGCAGCGTGAAGCCGACGGCGTCGAAGAGCGCGAAGAGGCCCTTCGCGAGCAGCGACGCCGAGCGCCGAGCCCGACCAGCGAGGCGAGCACGCCCGATCGACGAGCGCCTCGATCACGATCGAGGTCAGGACCTGCCGGCGCGACGCGCCGACGTTCGCAGCGTCGCGAACTCGCGCGTCCGCTGCGCGATCGTGATCGAGAGCGAGTTCGCGATCACGAAGCTGCCGACGAAGAGCGCGATCCCGCCGAACGCGAGCAGGAAGCCGCGCAGGAACGAGATGAAGCTCGTTCGTGTCCGGACGCGTCGTCCTTGCGCCTGTTGCGACGCCGGTCTCGACCTGCGCGGTCGGCGGCAGCACCGCCTGGACCTCGCCGACGAGCTGCTCGTCGGTGACGTCCGGCTTCGCGGCGACCGCGATCTCGTCGAGCTGGCCCGCGCTTGTCGAACAGCTGCTGCGCGGTCGGCAGGTCGAAGCCGGCGAGCGTCGCGCCGCCGATCGTCGAGACGGAGCCGAAGCGTGACGAATCCCGAGATGCGCAGCCTCTGCGACCGGCCCTTCGGCCTGAACGCCGATCGCTGTCGCCGATCGTCGAAGTGCTCCTTGTTCGCCGTCGACTCGTCGATCACCACCTCGTCGCCGCTGCGGCCACGAGCCCGTCGACGAGCGTGAGCGGGTTGAAGCGGCGAGGCGCCGTTCGCGATGCTGAAGCCGAGGTTCGGCGCGCCGCCGTAGACGATCGCCTTGCCGTCCTTGCCGATCAGCTGCGCCTCGCCGTCGACGCTGCCCTCGGCCTGCGCGACGTCGGGCAGCGCCGCGCACCTTCGGCAGGAGCGACGTCGTCGAGCGTCGGTGCGACGAGCCGCGTCTGGTCGACGATGTCGAACGCCGGCTTGCCGCTGATCGACGGCGTTCGAGCCCTTGCGGACGTCGGTGAAGATCGAGTCGAACGCCTTGTCGATCGAGTCGGTCAGCACGAACGTGCCGGCTGACCATCGCGACGCCGAGCACGATCGCGATCGCGGTCAGCGCGGTCCGGAGCTTCCGTCCGAGGAGGCCCTTGAGCGCGACGCGGATCATCGACAACCGATGGTACTGACGGCCGGTTGGCCGGCTTTCGGTTCAGCCTGAGAGACCGACCAGGCGCATCACGACGACGGGCCGCGTGAAGCCCTTGAGCCGCAGCACGGGAACGGGCTCGGTCGCGACTCGTCCCTCGAGCGAAGCGTCAGTGCGCTGGCTGAGCAGGATCTCGCCGGGCGCGCGCTGCGTCGCTCAGCCGTGAGGCAAGGATGACCGCATTGCCGATCGCGCCGTACTCGTAGCGTCCTTCGAACCCGATCCGGCCGAGCGTCGCGTAGCCGGTCGCGATCCCGATGCCCAGGCCGAGCGTCGTAGCCGCGCTTGCGCCAGTCCGCGGCGAGGGTCGCGAAGCGCTCGCGCCAGCGTCGCAGCGAGCTGCGCACGGCCGCGAGCTCGTGATCGTCGATCTGCGACCGGATCGTTGAAGAAGGCCATCAGCCCGTCGCCCGCGAAGTGCTCGATCGTGCCGCCATTCGCAACGACCTGCTCGCCGGCGGCCGTGTGGTACTCCCGCAGGATGCGGAACACCTCTTCCGGCTCGGCCGTCTCGGCGAACGCCGTGAAGCCGCGCAGGTCGAAGAAGAGCGCGGTGATCTCCTGCCGGTGAGCCGCTAGGAGTTGCTCGCCCTCGTTGCTCGAGAGCAGGTCGGCGCCTGCGGCGCGAAAGCGGGCCAGCTCGGTCCTTCTGGCGCTCGACGGTCTGGAACAGACGGACGTTCTCGACCGCGATCACGACGAAGTCGGCGAACGTCTCGATCAGCCGGATCTCGGCGTCGTGAGAACGGCCGAACCTCGTTGCGCGCGACCGCGATCGCACCGATCGGCACGCCTTCGCGCATCATCGGAACGCCGAGCGCGGTCCGGTAACCCCCGATCTCTGCAGGCTCGACGAGGCGTGTATTCCGGGTCCTCGAGTACGTCGGGGATGTGGACGACCCGCTTCTCGAGGATGCGCACGGCTCGACGAATCGAGCCCCGCTCGGGCCGTGTATACGCGCTCGCGAACCGAGACGCTCGTACTCCGGCACCATGCCTGTGAAGGCCGCGACCCGGTACTCGTCCTTGTCGTCCGACGCGGCGGGGCGATGTTGCCGTTGTCAGCGCCTACAGAGCCGAACCGCGCGATCGATCACCGTCTGCAGCACGGCGTCGCAGGTCGAACGTCGTCCGCGCGATCGTCTGGATGACGTCGCGAACCGCAGCCTCGCGCTCCTCGGCTGACGCGTCGCCTTCGAGTGTTCCGGCGTCGCTCACGCCGGCCATTCTCGCGGATCAGACGCTACTGCTCGTAGCGCTCGACGATCCCGGGTCGCGTGCGTGGGCCGCGTCCGGTCCTGTCCGGACTCGCAAGTGCGGCACGCCGCTGCCGAAGAAGCGTCCCAGCACTGGTCGAGGCTGACCTTGAGCGACTCGAGCCGGTCTGTGCTCGTCCGCGTTCAGTCCTGCCTTCGCCGACGCGGTCGTAGAGCTCGTGCTCCCGGCGACGAGCCGCCCGATGCGGTTGTGGATCTGTTCGTCGTCCATGCGCTTGAGCATGCCACAGGCGAATACTGCGGCGGCGCGCGCCGTTGTGATGGGATACACGCTTTCTGCGTAAGGAGGACCTCAATGGCATTGCAGATCGGCGACACGGCACCCGACTTCGAAGCGGACTCGACCAGAAGGCCCGATCCGCTTCCACGACTGGATCGGCGACTCGTGGGCGGTGCTGTTCTCGCACCCGAAGGACTTCACGCCCGTCTGCACGACGGAGCTCGGCTACATGGCGCAGGATCAAGCCGGAGTTCGACCGGCGGAACGTGAAGATCATCGGCCTCTCCGTCGACCCGACGAGCGACCACGAGGGCTGGGCGAAGGACATCGAAGAGACGCAGGGCGACGCGCCGAACTACCCGATCATCGGCGACGCGGACTTCGCGGTCTCGAAGCTCTACGGGATGCTTCGCGTCCGAGACGTCCGGGCGATCCGGGCGACCGGACGCCGGTGGACAACCAGACGGTGCGCAACGTCTTCGTCGTCGGGCCGGACAAGAAGGTCAAGCTGATCCTCATCTACCCGATGACGACCGGCCGCAACTTCGACGAGGTGCTGCGCGTCATCGACTCGCTGCAGCTGACGGCGCAGCACAAGGTGGCGACGCCGGTCAACTGGCGGCAGGGCGAGGACGTCATCATCGCCGGCTCGGTCTCGGACGACGAGGCGAAGGAGATCTTCGGCGACTGGGATGCGCCGAAGCCGTACATCCGCGTCGTGCCTGCAGCCGGAGCAGGAGTCCGCTGCGGTCGGAACGACTCCGTAGCGAATGCTACGAGGGACAGTCCCTGCGGACTGTCCCTCGGTTGACCCATGGCTGATGCTGCGTGACGTGATCGAGGACGACTCGCCGGTCTTCTTCGAGCAGCAGCACGACCCCGAGGCCGTCGAGATGGCCGCAGTTCCCCAGCCAGGAGCGCGAGCCGTTCTTCGAGCACTGGCACACGGATCATGGACGACGACGAGCTCGTCGCGAAGACGATCGTCTCCGAAGGCGAGGTGGCCGGCAACATCTCCAGCTGGGAGCGCGGGACGGCAAGCGCCTCGTCGGCTACTGGCTCGGACGCGAGTTCTGGGGCAGCGGCCTTGCCACCCAGGCGCTCGCGGAGCTCAGTGGAGGAGCTCACCGGTCCGACCGCTGTACGCGGAGGTCGCGACGACGAACATCGGCTCGATCCGAGTGCTGGAGAAATGCGGGTTCACAGGTTGTCGGCAGCCACCACCGAGCAGGACGAGAGCGTTCGGGGAAATCGAGCTCCTCGTGATGAGGCTCGTTGGCTAGGGTGAAGAACGTGCAGACGACGCCTGCCGGCACAGGAGCTGGAGGCCCAGTTCGAGCAGTACCGCGGCGAGCTGACCGCGCACTGCTACCGCATGCTCGCGCTCGCCATTCGAGGCTGAGGATGCCGTCCAGGAGACGTTCATCCGCGCCTGGCGGGCGATCGACCGCTTCGAGGGCGCGCGCGCAGCTGCGCTCGTGGCTCTACAAGATCGCGACGAACGTCTGCCTCGACATGCTCGAGCGGCCGCGAGCGGCGTGCCCGTCCGATGGATCTCGGCCCGTCGCGCGAGCCGGTCGAGGAGAGCCTGAACTCGCTGCCCGAGGCGACCTGGGTGCAGCCGATTCCCGACCCGTGCCGTCGTCGCGGAGTCGAACGAGACGACGCGGCTCGCGCTCGTCGCCGCGCTCCAGCACCTCCCGCCCCGCCAGCGGGCCGTCCTCATCCTCTGCGAGGTCCTGCGCTGGAAGGCGAGCGAGGTCGCGGAGCTGCTCGACACGAGCGTCGCGTCGGTGAACAGCGCGCTCCAGCGGGCGCGGGCCACGCTCGAGGAGAGCAACCTCGACCGGGCGACGCCGTCGCGCTCGGTCGACGAGGCCGACGCGCGAGCTGCTCGCGCGCTACGTCGAGGCGTTCGAGGCGTACGACATGGACGCGCTCACCGTCGCTGATCCAGGAGGACGCGATCCAGTCGATGCCGCCGTTCGACATGTGGCTGCGCGGCCGCGACGACATCTTCACGTGGTGGTACGGCCCGGGCATCGGCTGCAAGGGCTCGAGGGTGATCCCGACGGTCGTCCGCCAACGGCGCGCCCGCGTTCGGCCAGTACAAGCCGAGCGAGACGGGCAGCGGCTACGACCCGTGGGCGCTCCAGGTGCTCGAGATCGAGGACGGCAAGATCGTCGAGGTTCACGTTCTTCCTCGACACCGGAGACGCTGTTCCCGCTCTTCGGGCTACCGCGCGCGCCTCGACTCGCTAGCGCGCTCGCGTCAGCCCCATGAACGCGATCAGCTCGACGAGCTCGGGCGGCGCCCGCCGGAGAACGAGCCGTGAGCCCTCGACGGAGCATGAAGGGCGAGTCGCGCGAGGGAGTCGACCGTGGCGGCGGTCGGTCGCGCGCCGCTGAGGTCGCACACGTAAGTCAGGCATATCGGTTCATGTAAGACGGCTGCAGCTAGCGCTGAAATTCATCGGCTCGGGACGACCGATGAGTTCTCGATCCGTTCGATCGCGTCTTAAGGCTTGAAATTCGATCGACAAGGAGACGCTTAGCGAATGAGCGAACCTCGACGCCCGGAGCCGCTGGCTCGCCCCCTACGTCCTCTGCCTCGGCGAGCCTGATGATCGTCCTCGACGTCACGATCGTCGGACGTCGCGCTGCCGTCGATCCAGGACGACCTCGGCTTCTCCGAGACGTCGCTCGCGTGGGTCGTGAACGCGTACCTGCTCACGTACGGCGGCTTCCTGCTGCTCGGCGGCACGGCTCGGCGACCTCTACGGGCACCGGCGACTGTTCCTGATCGGGCATCACGCGTCTTCACGCTCGCTTCGCTCGCGTGCGGGCTGGCGACCTCGCAGGGCTTCCTCGTCGTCGCGCGCAGCGTCCAGGGCGTCGGCGGCGCGGTCGCCTCGGCGGTCGCGCTCTCGCTGATGGTGAATCTCTTCACCGATCCGGCGCGAGCGCGCGAAGGCGATGGGCATCTTCGGCTTCGTCGCGGCCGGCGGCGGCAGCATCGGAGTCCTCCTCGGCGGCATCATCACCGACCTCACTCAACTGGCACTGGATCTTCCTCGTCAACGTGCCCGATCGGAGTCGCTCGTCGTCCTGCTCTCGCCTCGCGTTGCTGCCGGAGATCGCGCCTGCCGACGGCGAGCAAGCGCGCTCGACATCGCCGGGGCGGTGACCGTGACCGCCGCGCTGATGATCGCCGTCTACGCGATCGTCAACGGGAACGAGGTCGGCTGGGCGACGTTCCGGACGCTCGGCCTGCTCGGCCTGTCGGAGCGCTTGCTCGTGACCTTCCTCGTCATCGAGACCCGCAGCTCGTCGCCGTTGGTGCCGCTGCGGCCTCTTCCGCATGCGCAACATGGCGACGGCCGACGTGGTCGGCGTGCTCTGGGCAGCCGCGATGTTCGCGTGGTTCTTCATCGTCGGCGCTCTACATGCAGCTCGTGCTCGGATACAGCCCGCTCGAGGTCGGGCTCGCGTTCCTGCCGGCGAACCTGATCATGGCCGCGTTCTCGATCGGCCTGTCGGCGAAGCTCGTGATGCGGTTCGGGTTCAGGCCGCCGCTGGCGACGGGCCTCGGCCTCGCCGCCGCCGGGCTCCTGCTCTTCGCGCGGGCGCCGGTCGACGGCACCTTCGTCGTCGACGTCCTCCCGAGCATGATCCTGCTCGGCTTCGGGCGCCGGCATGGCCTTCAACCCGGTGCTGCTCGCCGCGATGAGCGACGTCGCCCCGGAGGAAGCAGGGCTTCGCCTCCGGGATCGTCAACACCTCGTTCATGATGGGCGGCGCGGTCGGCCTTGCAGTCCTGGCGAGCATCGCGGACTCGCGCACGGCGAACCTGCTCGACGCGGGTGAGTCGCAGGCGAGCGCTCTGACCGGGGGCTACCACCTCGCGTTCCTCGTCGGCGCGCTGTTCGCTCTGAGTGCGGCTGCGATCGGGGGCCTGCTCCTACGGGAACCAGGCGCTGCCCGCGCACGAGAAAGCTCCGGTCGGCGAGCCGGCGTTCGATGACCGGGCAGCCTATGTGAACAGACTGTTACGAAGTCCTAGCGGTCGCCGTGCCAGGAGTCCCAGAGCGCGGCGTAGGAGCCGCCCTGCGCGACGAGCCCGCGTGCGTTCCGACCTCCTGCGAGCAGCCCGTCCTCGACGACGGCGACCCGGTCCGCGTCGTGCGCCGTGTGCAGGCGATGCGCGATCGCGACCACGGTGCGCCCTCGAGCACCGGACGCGAGCGAGCGCTCGAGATGCCGCGCCGCGCGCGGGTCGAGCAGCGACGTGGCCTCGTCGAGGACGAGCGTGTGCGGGTCGGCGAGCACGAGCCGCGCGAGCGCGACCTGCTGAGCCTGCGCGCGGCGTCAGCGGATGCGCCGCCGGCTCCGACGACGGTCTCAGCACCTCGGGCAGCACCTGCACCCAGTCGAGCGCGTCGACCGCCGCGAGCGCGTCCACGAGCTGCTCGTCCGTCGCCTCCGAGCGCGCGAGCCGGCAGGTTCTCGGCCAGCGTGCCGACGAAGACGTGCTGCTCCTGCGTGACGAGCGCGACCTCCTGTGCGCAGCGTGTCCAGCGGGAGGTCGACGAGCCGCACGCCGCCGACCTCGACGACGCCCTCGCGTGGCGGGTGGATCCCGGCGAGCAGGCGCCCGAGCGTCGACTTGCCCGCGCCCGAAGGCCCGACGACCGCGACGCGCTCGCCCGGCTCGAGGTCGAGGTCGATCCCGTGCAGGACGTCGCGATCCGCGCACGTACGCGTAGCGCACGTCCTCGGCGCGCATGCCGCTCGTTCTCAGGCTCGTCGTCCGTTCGCCTCACGGTCGGGCGGGACGCGGACGATGCCGACGAGGCGCGCGAACGACGTCGCCGCCGACCTGGATCTCGTCGAGCCAGGAGATGAGCCGGTCGACCGGGTCGGCGAGCTTGACCATGTAGCAGCGACGACGGCGGTCACCTCGCCGATCGAGGCCTGGCCGCTGCGAGACGAGGTCCAGCCGCCCCAGGCGAGCGCGGTCGCGACCGGGAGCACGTACGCGAACTCGGCGGTCGGGAACCAGACCGTCCGCAGGAAGAGCGTGCGCATCTCGGCGCGGTAGGCGTTGTCGAGGTCGTCGTCGATCCGCCGGACGCGCTTCTCGCGCAGGTTCAGGGCGTCGACCGTGCGCCCGCCCTCGACCGTCTCGCCGACCGTGCCGGCGAGAGTCGCGTACGACGCGCGCTCCCAGAGGTACCCGGCGGGCGCCCGCTGCAGGTACCAGCGGGTGCTGAAGACAGGCAGCGGCACGCCGACGATAGCAGGCAGGGCGGCGAGCGGGTTGACCCAGAGCGCGGCGGCGACGGTGAGCACCGTCGTGATCCCGGCGATCAGCGTCTCGGGACGGCGAAGCGGACCGGTGCGGGCGAGCGAGTCGACGTCGGCGGTCGTGCGCGAGACGAGGTCGCCGAGTCCCGGCGCGCTCGACGGTCGAGAGCGGCAGCGCGAGCACGCGGCGCATGAAGTCCTCGCGCAGCTCGGCGAACATCTGCTCGGAGAGCACGAACGAGGCCCGGCGCGCGAACCAGGTGAGGATCGTCTCGACGATCAGGAAGATCGCGAGCAGCGCCGATGATCTCGTCCACGTGCTTCGTCGTCGTGCCGTCCTGCGACCGCCTGGACGAGTGCGCCGAGGAACGGCGGTCCGGCGAGGCCGGCGGTCGCGCGCGGCCGCGTGCAGGCCGACCACGCCGAGCAGCGCCCGCCGGTTGCGGCGCCCGAGCCGAGCGGCCTGCGCGCGCAGCTCCGTCGCCCGCCGCGATCGGAAGCAGCTCGCTCATGAGGTCCTCACCCCGGGTCACGGTCCAGCGGTAGCCGGCTCGTGCGCGGACAGCAGCTCGCGGTGCGTCCCGTCGGCGACGACGCGCCCGTCCTCGACGAAGACGACGCGGTCGGTCTGGTCGAGCATCGAGCGGGCTGGCGGTCGATGACGATCACGGTCGTCTTGCCGGCCTCGCCTCGCGCAGGCGCCGCGCGATGCGGGCCTCGGTGTGCGCGTCGACGGCGCTCGTCGGCTCGACGAGCACGAGCACCTCGGCGTCGGAGAGGAGCGCGCGGGCGAGCACGAGCCGCTGGCGCTGACCGCCGGAGAAGCGAGCGGCCGCGCTCGTCGACGTACGCGCGTCCAGGCCCTCGGGCAGCGCCTCGACGACGTCCTCGGCGTTCGCGACCGCGATCGCGGTCGTGGATCCGGTCGTCGTCTCCGTCCGCGCGCCCCAGGGATCGAGCTCGCGGCGCAGCGTGCCGGAGAAGATGACCGGGTCGGCCTCGCTGACGACGATCCGCCGGCGCACCGCGTCGATCGGGAGCTCGGTCAGCGGGACGTCGCCGAGGTGGACGCCGTCGTGATCGCCGAAACGGCCGAGCCGGTCGGCGATCGCCGCACGCCTCGTCGGGCTGAGCCGAGACGAGCACGATCAGCCGCCCGGGCTCGACGCGGAGCCGCGAGCCGTGATCGTGGAGCGGCGCCGAGCGGCGGGCTCGGCGACGGAGCGCGCCGGCTCGGCCGATCGTCGGACTTGACCGCGAGCGATCGCCGAGCATGCGCGCTCGCGCCGACGTACGCGCGCGTCAGCTTGTCGACCGCCTCCGCGGCCGTGCGCAGCGGCAGCACGAGGAAGGCCGCGTAGCCGTAGAAGGCGACGAGCTCGCCCGGCATGATCGTCCCTGCGACGGCGAAGCGCGCGCCGAGCCAGCGTCACGAAGACGACGAAGAGCCCGGGATGAACACCTGGGCGGCGTCGAGCGTCGGACTGCGGCGAGCGCGACCCGAACGCCCGCCAGGCGCACCTCCTGCGAGCGCGTGCGGTAGCGGTCGAAGAACGCCTGCTCGCCGCCGATCCCGCGCAGCACGCGCAGCCCGGCGGCGGTGTCGGCGCCGAGCGCGGTCAGCTTGCCGACCTCCTCGCGCTGCACGGCCTGCCGCGCCTGCAGCGGCTTGATCACGAAGCCCATCAGCAGCGACGAGCACGGGCACGCCGAGCAGGACGACGAGCCCGAGCGTCACGGACGAGGAGAGCAGGATGATCGCGACGACGATGTACGAGACGATCGCGCCGCGCGAGCCGCGCCGTGATGTCGAAGGCGCCGCCCGCGCGCATGGCGTCGTTCGAGACCGTCGCGACCGACCTCGCCCGTCGAGTGCCGCCTCTGACCGCCGGACCGGTCGCGCGCGGCGTGGTGCGCGACGATCTGGGCCATGCCGGAACGACGCCTGCAGCCAGTTCGAGACCGCGAAGCGGTGGCGCATCACGCCGGCGGCGGCCTGTCGTCGCGCCGAGCCCGAGCAGGATCAGCGACCACCGGACGAGGCGCCTGGTTGTCGCTGTCGACGATGCCCTGCTGGATCGCCTGGCCGATCGCGGCAGGCATCAGCGCCTGCGCGACCATCCAGATCACGCCGAAGAAGACGCCTCCGAGCAAGGTCTTCCACCGGAGCCGCGCGACCCAGAGGAGAAAACGCAGCGGCGACCGGGTATCCGGGTTGCCGGGGTCGGTGAAGGGGAGCTTGATCATGGGTGTCGCTGCACAGAGAACTACGCGCCGGAGGCAACGCCGGTTTGATCGTACCCGCAGCCTCAGCCTGAGGTCTAAGCGGCGATCGGTGCGGGCGCGTGCGAGGAGGTGCTCGAGCGCGTGCAGATTCGGCCGACGCGCGGCGAGTGGATCCGGCCGCGAATCTGGAGCGCGAGCAGTCCGTCGGGCGTCAGCGGCGCGCGCAGCGGCGACCAGACGTCGTACGAGCCCGAGCCCGTCACCTCTGCGAAGACGGCGCGCGACCGGCTCCGCGGCAAGCTCTGGATAGCTCTGAGCGCTCGCCGAGCGGAAGGTACGGCAGGTTGGCGACGATCACGTCCGCCGCCCCGGGAACGGATCGAGCAGGTTCCCGCACCGCACGGTGACGCGGTTCGTGGAGCCCGGCCCGGCGTGCATTCAGCCTGGCTAGCCTCCACCGCAGCCGCGCTGACGTCCGTCGCCCACACGGCCGCGTGCGGCGCCGTTTCGGCGACGGCGAGCGCGATCGCGCCGGAGCGGTGCCCACGTCGACGACCACGCCGGGCCGGCTCCTCGAGGTGGTCGGTCGCGCAGACGACGAGGCCCGTGCTCGTTTCCCGAGGGGTCAGCGACGCAGGGGCTGGTGACGAGCTCCGAGCCCGCCGAACGTGGCGGTAGTCTCCATGTCAGTTTCTTTATACCATAGATAGCGTATTTAGAAACTTACCGCTTGGTCAGCTCAGAGCACGACCTTGCACGACGCATGGTCGTCGAAGCAGTCGCGCGTTTCGCAGCGAACCTCGCCGACCTCGACGCCGTCCAGCGCACAGCTTTGCGAGCCCGGCCCACATCCCGCGGTCGATCTCCGACGGCCTCCGGGCGGGCGCGCACGAGCGGGCGCAGCGGGCACGTCGGTGCAGCGATCACCGCTCCCTGCTCGTCCGCGTGCTCGAGCGAGGCCTGGTACCCGAGGCGCCGGACGGCGGCGCACACGCGTTCGAACCCCGTCTCGAGGCTTTCGCGGGCCGCAATCGTGTCGTTCGGGCGAGTCTCGCCCGAAGCTGACGCCGACTTCGCGGAGCGGCGCTCGCCTCCGCGGGCGACGAGCGCGTCCACGAGCAGCCCTGCGAGCGACTCGTTCTGGACCGGGAACCTCGATCGACTCGAGCTGCGGGATGACCGAGTAGGTCTTGGCAGCCTCGCTGGCGCCCGGCCCGGAGCGTCCAGTGCGCCGTTCGTAGCCGACGGCGAGCAACCCCGCCTCTGACCAGGCCGCTCGAGCCGGGAGCGGGCGACGTTCCCAGTGCAGCTCCCTGGCCTCGGCGAGCTCGTCGGCTGTCACCGCACGCGGCATGGCTCCTCGCGAAGAGCAGGGCCTCGCGGAGCTCGGGTCGCCGACTGCAGCCAGGTGGTCCATCTCTAAGTCCAACGTAGCAGGAGTTACAGAGCAGCTTGCGTGCGCGGAGGATCAGGGTCGAACCGCGCGCGCCGCCGCCCGAGGGGTCACAGATGAGATCGCCTTCCATGCGCCCGCGCGTACGCCCGCGCAATCGACAGCCCTGAGGCCGCTGCCCTGGCCGACGGAGCCGCGCTCGAACCGCTCGAAGAGCCGCGGACGAGCTCGGTCGGGACGCCTTCGCCTCCGTCCTCGATGCTCAAGCGGAAATACCTGTCGCGTGACTCGACTTACTGAGGATGATGACGGCGGCTCCCCGTACTTGACGGCGTTCCTGACGAGGTTGCCGAAGATGCGCTCCAGCGCGGCACGGTCCGCCTCGACCTCGAGCCTCGGCGGGGACGTCGATCCGAACGTCCGCCTCGGGCGCGGTCGTCAGCTCGCGATCGCCGGCGAGCAGTTCGCGCAGGTCGAGCGGCTGCGGCTCTGATCCGGATGGCCTTCTCGTCGAGCTGGGACAGGTCGAGCAGCTGCTCGATCAGGGTTCGGAAGCGGACGGCCTGCTCCCACAGCGTGTCCTCGAGCTCTCGCGGGTCTCGGGTGTGAGCTTGTCTCGCTGGTGCTTGAGCGTCACCGCGATCTCCAGCAATCGATGTCGCCGGCGTGCGCGCTCGTGCGACGCGATCGCGACAAAGTTGAGCTTCATCTGGTTGAGCTGACGAGCTCTTTCGCCATGGAGCCTCGCCCCCTCGATCGCGATCGCGGCGTCGCGAGGCGACGAGCTGCAGCAGCTCCTGATCCTCGGAGTCGAAGAGGCGCGGCGTGAGCGTCCCGACGTGGAGCACTCCGATCACACGGTCGGACGCGATCAGCGGCACTCCGAGCAGGCTCTTGACGCCCTTCGCGGAGGATCAGTCTTCAAGACATTCAGCGTGGTCGACATCGTCGGAGCACGATCGGGCGCTCCTCGGCCGCGACCCGCCCCGCGAAGCCGCCGCCGACCGGGATGCGCAGCCCTGTCCGACCTCTTCGCTCGAGCCCGACGGCCGCCCTGGCGACGAGCTCGTTGGTCGCCTCGTCGAGCATCAGCACCGCGGCCGTGTCGACCTGCAGGATGCTCCTCTCAGCCGCACGAGCAACTCGCCCACGAGCTCGTCGAAGCCAAGGTTTGCGAGCGTCGTCTCCATCACGGAATGAACCTGTTCGAGCCGCGTCCGGCCACGGCGCTCGGCTTCGAACAGGCGAGCGTGCTCGATTGCGACGGCCACGCGGTCGGCGACGACCTCGAGGAGCCTCGACGTCGTCTTCGTGAACTCGCGGGCGTGAGCGTGCCGATCGTGGAGCACGCCAGCGGACACCTCGTTCCCGAAGACGAGTGGGACTCCGGCGAGGGCTCTTGATGCCCTTCTCGCGCAGGATCGGGTTCAGCACGTCCGCGTGGTCGACGTCGTCGAGCAACGATCGGTCCGCCGCTCTCGCCGCGATCCGGCCCGCGAACCCGCCGCCGATGGGGATCCGCACGCCCCGTTCGACCTCTTCCTCGAGCCCGACCGCGGCGCGCGCGACGAGCTCGTTCCGGAGCTCGTCGCGGAGGAGGACCGCGGCCGTGTCGGCGCCGAGCACGTCCCGGATGCGCACGAGCAGCTCGGCGAGGAGGTCGTTCAGGTCCAGGTGCGTGAGAGCGGCATCCGTGACGAGCTGGATCCGCCACAACCGCTCGACGTCACGAGAGTCGCGCCACGGCGACAAGGGATAGGCGGCTCCCTGGCTGAGCCACGCAGCGCCGCTGCGGCCTCGAGGCGCGTTCGTTACGCTCAGCAACATGAGCCGGTCAGTCATCGTCGCCACCGCGCGAACGCGCCGTTCGGGAAGCTCGGCGGCGGACTCTCCTGGATACAAGGCGCCGGAGCTCGGGGCGATCACGATCGCGGCGCTGCGCTCGAGCGCGCCGGCGTCGAGCCGAGCGAGGTCGAGTACGTGATCATGGGCCAGGTGCTCCAGGGCGGCGCCGGCCAGGCGCCCGCGCGGCAGGCCGCGATCGGCGGCGGGCATGCCGATGGAGGTGCCGGCGGACACGATCAACAAGGTGTGCGCCTCGTCGATCCGCGCGGTCGAGATCGCGGACTCGATGATCCGCGCCGGCGACCTCGAGGTTGATCGTCACGGGCGGCATGGAGTCGATGTCGAACGCGCCGTACGCGCTCGAGAAGGCGCGCTTCGGCTACCGGCTCGGCGACGGGACGCTGATCGACCTCGATGACGCACGACGGGCTGACCTCGACGCTTCGACGGGCGGCACATGGTCGAGCAGGCGTCGTTCGTCGCGCCGCGAGCTCGGGATCTACGCGCGAGGAGCAGGACGCGCTGGGCGCTCCGCTCGCACGAGCGCGCCGTGGAGGCGATCGACGACGGGGCGCTTCGCCGACGAGATCGTTCCCGTCGGCGACGTCTCGCGGTCGACGAGAGGGCCGCGGCGGGACACGTCGCTCGAGAAGCTCGCCGCGCTGACCGCCGGTGTTCGATCCCGAGGGCACGACGACCGCCGGCAACGCGCCCGGGCGTGAACGACGGCGCGAGCGTGCGTCGTCGTCGCGAGCGAGGAGTTCGCGCAGCGCCGCGGGCCTCGGAGGTGCTGGCGACGATCGTCTCGCAGGGCTACGTCGCCGACGAGTTCGCCTACCTCGCGCGGACGCCGGCGAAGGCGGGGGCGATCGCGCTCGAGAAGGCCGGCAAGACGATCGACGACGTCGGAGCGGGTCGAGATGAACGAGGCGTTCTCGTCGGTCGCGCTCAACTCGGCTGAGGCTGCTCGGCGCGACCAGGAGACGGTGAACGTGAACGGCGGCGCGGTCGCGCTCGGCCATCCGATCGGCGCGTCTGGCGCGCGGATCCTCGGCGACGATGGTGCACGAGCTGCGCCGCAACGGCGGCGGGCTCGGCCTCGCGGCGATCTGCTCCGGCGGCGGCCAGGGCGACGCAATCCTGCTTCCGAGGTCTAAACGAGACCTGTCCCAGTGCCTGGCACTGGGCCATGGCTCGTCGGGTCATCCCTGACTGCCGTTAGCCATCGGGTTCAGGCGGTCGATCCGCGTCTCTTCAGACGCCTCCGAGTGCCAGGCACACGGACATGGCTCGAACGGGCGTCCCTCGGTCAGTGAACTTGTGTTCGCGGCGCTATCTCACGCGCGAACGAGCGGTCTAACTGGCTGAGATGTTCTGCGGCTTTTGGCGTACGCCGCCGCGCCGTGCGGCGTTCGCCGGGCGGTTGGCAGTCCTGCTCTGCGTGCTCGTCGGTCTCTTTGCCGGATCGGCGACCCTGCTCGGGCGTACGTCTGTGCGCCGGAAGCTCGGCCCACGCGCGCTCGCGTTGCGGGGCAGACGGCCTGCGACCGCCCCGAGGCCCCGGTGTGGCGCAAGCACGGCGACGCGGATGCGATGTCCTTCGTGTTCTTCATCGGAACGGTCTGTGCGCGTCTTGGTGATCCCGGTCGCATTCCCGAAGCCGGCGCGAAACTACCGCCCAGTAGCCTCGCGCGTGGATTTCGAGCACGTCCTCGTCGTCGGCGCGGGCCAGATGGGCGGCGGAATCGCCCAGGTCGTCGCGGGCTCGGGCGCCGCGTGTCGCTCCACGACGCGGTCCCCGGTGCTGTCGACCACGGGCTCGAGGCGATGCGCGACGCAGCCTCGCGAAGCTCGCCGGAGAAGGGCGGGCCCGACCCCGACGAGGTGCTCGACCGCGTCGAGCCCGGTGGACGACCTCGTCCCGGCCGACCTCATGGTCGAGGCCGTGATCGAGGACGCCGCCGTCAAGGAAGACGTCTTCCGGCCGGGCGGACGAGATGCTCCCGTCCGAGGCCGTCCTCGCGTCGAACACGTCGTCGATCCCGATCACGTCGCTCGCGGCCGCGACGCGCCGGCCGGACCGCGTGATCGGCATGCACTTCTTCAACCCGGTGCCGGTGCTGACGCTCGTCGAGGTCGATCCGCGGCCTGGAGACCTCCGACGAGACGGCCGCCGCGATCACCGAGCTGGCCGCGCGAGCTCGGCAAGACGCCGGCCGAGGCGAACGACTTCCCGGCTTCGTCTCGAACCGGATCCTGATGCCGTTCATCAACGAGGCGGTGTAGGCGCTGCTGCGAAGGCGTCGCCGAGCCGGAGGCGATCGACACGATCGCGAAGCTCGGCTTCGCGCATCCGATCGGCCCGCTCGCGCTCGCCGACCTGATCGGGCTCGACACCTGCGTCGCGATCATGGAGGTGCTGCGCGACGGTCTCGGCGACGACCGACTACGCGCCGTGTCCGCTGCTCCGCGAGCACGTCGCCGCGGGCCGCCTCGGGCCGAAAGTCCGGGCCAGGGCTTCTACGATACTCGTAGTGGACTTCGAGCTCAGCGCCCGAGCAGCGGGAGATCCAGGCGCTCGCGCGCGAGTTCGCCCGCGAGGCCGAGATCGAGCCGCACGCGGCCGAGTGGGACCGCGAGCACCGCTTCCCGACGAGCTCTTCGCGAAGCTCGCCGAGCTCGGGCTGATGGGCGTCTGCGTGCCCGAGGAGTACGGCGGCGCCGGCGCCGACTTCCTCTCCTACATCCTCGTCCTCGAGGAGCTCTCGCGGGCGGACGCGGGCGTGGGCGTCACCGTCGCCGTGCACACGAGCGCCGTCACGCTGCCGATCCTCGCCTTCGGCACCGACGAGCAGCGCGCGCGCTTCGTGCCGCCGCTCGCGCGCGGCGAGGCTGATCGGCGCCTTCGCGCTGACCGAGCCGGAGGCGGGCTCGGACGCCGGCTCGCTCCGCACGCCGCCGACGCGAACGGCGACGGCTGGACGCATCTCCGGCGCGAAGCAGTGGATCACGAACGGCCGCGTACGCGGGCACGTTCCTGCTCTTCGCGCGCACCGACCCGGACGACCCCGGGCGCGCGCGGCGTCTCGCGCGTTCATCCTCGACGCCGAGCACGTCCGCGTCGACGCGCGACGAGGAGAAGCTCGGCCTCAACTCGTCGGTCGACGGCCGACCTCGCGATCGAGGGCGCGGACGTCGGCGCGCGACCGGCTGCTCCACGAGGAGGGCAAGGGCTTCACGGTCGCGATGGCGACGCTCGACGGCGGCCGGATCGGGATCGGCGCGCAGGCGCTCGGCATCGCGCAGGCCGCGTACGACGTCGCGCGCGACTACGCGCTCGAGCGGCGGCAGTTCGGCAAGGCGATCGCCGAGCTTCCAGGCGATCCAGTGGAAGCTCGCCGACATGTCGACCGAGATCGACGCGGCGCGGCTGCTCGTCTACCGGGCCGCGTGGCTGAAGCAGCAGGGGCTGCCGCACACCGAGGAGGGCGCAAAGGCGAAGCTGTTCGCGTCCGAGACCGCGCGCCGCAGACCGGCGAGGCGATCCAGATCCTCGGCGGCTACGGCTACACGAAGGAGTTCCCGGTCGAGCGCTACTACCGCGACGCGAGATCACCGAGATCTACGAGGGCACGAGCGAGATCCAGCGGCTCGTCATCGCGCGCTCGATCCTCGGGCTCCAGCAGCGCGCTGGCGTCCGGCTAGTGCCGCGAGACGGTGCGAGCCAGCGGTCACGCTCTTCCTCGCCGGCAGGCGCCCGGAGCTGGCGCAGGCGCACGACGAGCTCTACCCCGAGCGGGTCGGCGAGCAAATTCCGCTGCTCGTTGACGCTCGCTCTACCCGTTTGCTCCGACGCGACGAGGCTCGACGAGCGCCTACGACATGCTCCGACGACTCTTCGCATCGCGCGCATCCGCTGAGCTTCGACATCGCCCGCGTGCGCGCAGTGGGAGGAGGCGGCGCGGTCTACGGAGTTCCGAGCCCGACGGAGCAGCTCCGCGCGACGATGCGAGCGCTCTGGGAGCCTCTTCCCGGAGTTCCCGCCCTATGGAGGCGCGCACGGGACCCGCCTCCGCACATGTCGCTGGCACTCGACGGGGGCGACGATCCCAGCGCGCGACTCGCTGCGCGCGTCGAGCGGCGGCCTCGAAGGGCTGCCGCCAGCGCACTTTCGAGGTCGGCGAAGCCGTGCTCATGGAGGAGCACAGTCGACGTCTGGCGCGCTGCTTCAGACGCTTCCGTTCCATCGGTAGAGCGCGTCGGGCTCACGTTCCATGTTGATCCGCGCCGTCGGTGAGCTTCACGAGCAGGAAGCCCTTGCGCTCGTACAGGCGCCGCGCCGGGTTCTTCTGGAAGACCCAGAGGTAGAGCTCGGCCACGGCCGGAGCTCCTTCGCCTTGTCGAGGAGCGCCGACCCGACGCCGTGGTTCTGCTCCGCCGGCTCGACGTAGATCTTCTCGAGAACCGGTGCGTCGAGGTCTCGTCGAGTGCTCGATCCCGAGGAATCCGAGCAGTCGGCCGTCCTCCTCGGCGACCCAGACTTCCTCGTGCTCGCGGATCCGGCCGCGATCGGCACAGCCGCCTCGGCTTGCACCTCCGGCAGGTAGTCCATCTCGTTCCGCGCCCGGATGAACAGCTGCGTCAGCGGCTCGATCTCGTCCTCATCGCGCCGGTCGGATCTCCATGCGTCGTAATCTATGACCGTGCCCCGCGAGCGCGATGAGCCAGTGCGGCTCACCCGGATCTACACCGGTGGGGAGACCGCGGGGAGACGAGCCTCGGCGACGGAACGCCGGGTGCCGAAGCTCGACTGCCGGATCGCCGCGTTCGGCGCCGTCGACGAGCTGAACTCGCACATCGGTCTCGCGCTCGCCGCTGACCTCCCCGCCGAGATGCGCGAGGTGCTGACTCGCGTTCAGAACGAGCTCTTCGATCTCGGCGCCGATCTCTCGGTCCCGTTCGGCGTCACCGACCGGCTGCGGATCAGCGACGCGCAGATCTCCGCGCTCGAGCACGACTGCGACCGCTTCAACGCCGAGCTCCCCGACCTGACGAGCTTCGTGCTGCCCGGCGGCTCCGAGGTCGCCGCGCGGCTGCACGTGGCGCGCGCCGTCTGCCGCCGCGCCGAGCGGGAGAGCGCTCGAAGCGGCCGAGCAGATGGAGATCAACCAGCTCGCGCTCGTCTACCTGAATCGGCTCTCGGATCTGCTCTTCATCCTGGCCCGCACGGCGAACGCGGGCGGCCCGGAACCGCTCTGGAAGCCCGGCGGATCCACCTAGGAACTTCCGCCCGACACCTGAGAATTCGTCTCGATGGCCACGACGGAGGACAAGCGCGGGCTCGAGGGCGACCGCGGCTGAATGGAAGCGCGAGCTGTACGACGCGACGCCCGAGGCGCGGCGACGAGCTGTCGTCGACCATCTCGGGGCTCGAGAACGAGCCGCTCTACTCGCCCGGAGAACGTCGACATCGACTACGACGCGACGCTCGGCTACCCCGGCGTCTATCCGTTCACCCGCGGCGTCTACCCGTCGATGTACCGCGGGAAGCTCTGGACGATGCGCCAGTTCGCCGGCTTCGGCACGGCCGAGGAGACGAACGAGCGCTTCCGCTACCTGCTCGAGCACGGGCAGACAGGCCTCTCGACGGCCTTCGACATGCCGACGCTGATGGGCTACGACTCCGACCACGCGCGGTCGCTCGGCGAGGTCGGGCGCGAGGGAGTGGCGATCGACTCGCTCGCGGACATGGAGACGCTCTTCTCCGGCATCCCGCTCGGCGAGGTCTCGACGTCGATGACGATCAACTCGCCCGGCGGCGATGCTGCTCGCGTTCTACGTCTGCGTCGGCGAGCAGCAGGGCGTGCCGCGCGTCAGAGCTCCGCGGGACCGATCCAGACGGACATCCTCAAGGAGTACATCGCGCAGAAGGAGTGGATCTTCCCGCCCGAGCCGTCGATGCGGCTCGTCGTGGACATGATCGAGTTCTGCGCGCAGGAGATGCCGCGCTGGCATCCGATCTCGATCTCCGGCTACCACATCCGCGAGGCGGGCTCGAACGCGGCGCAGGAGCTCGCGTTCACGCTGGCCGACGGATTCGCCTACGTCGAGGCGGCGGTCGAGCGCGGGCTGGACGTCGACGACTTCGCGCCGCGGCTCTCCGTTCTTCTTCAACGCGCACCTCGACTTCTTCGAGGAGATCGCGAAGTACCGCGCCGCCCGCCGGATCTGGGCGCGCGAGCTGCGCGAGACGCTACGGCGCGAAGAACCCGCGCTCGTGGCTGATGCGCTTCCACACGCAGACGGCCGGCGTATCGCTGACCGCCCAGCAGCCCGAGGTGAACATCGTCCGCACCGCGCTCGAGGCGCTGGCCGCGGTGCTCGGCGGGACGCAGTCGCTGCACACGAACTCGTTCGACGAGGCGCTCGCGCTGCCGACCGAGAACGCGGTGCGCATCGCGCTGAGGACGCAGCAGGTGATCGCGCACGAGACCGGCGTCGTGAACACGATCGACCCGCTCGGCGGCTCCTGGTACGTCGAGCGACCTGACGAACCGGCTCGAGGCCGAGGCGTACGACTACTTCGACCGCATCCGGAAGCTCGGCGGCGTGATCCCGGCGATCGAGGAGAACTTCTTCCAGCGCGAGATCGCCGACGCGTCGTTCCGCTACCAGGCGGAGGTCGAGGCGAAGCAGCGGATCATCGTCGGCGTCAACCGGTACGAGGCACGAGGAAGAAGCGCCGATCGAGCTGCTCCGGGTCGATCCCGCGCTCGAAACGAAGCAGATCGAGCGGGTGCAGGCGACGCGGGCGCAGCGGGACGGCGCGAAGGTCGAGGCGGCGCTGACGGCGCTGAAGGAAGGCGCGGCGAAGGACGACGTGAACCTGATGCCGCTGATCGTCGACGCGTCACGCGAGTACGTGACGATGGGCGAGATGTGCGACGCGCTCCGGGACGTCTGGGGCGTCTGGCGCGAAACGCCCGTTTTCTGAGACCGCGAGTCGACGCGACGCTAACCCAGCGTCGCTCCGCCACCGAGCGGAGCGAACGTCCACCAGACCAACCGCTGCGATCGTACCGCGCAGACTCGCGCTCCGGCCAGCGTGAACTCTTTCGCATGTCAGTGCGATACGCGTCTTCTCGGGCCACCGCGTTACGTTCGGCACAGAACCGGGCGAGTAAACGTATGTGCGCGCCGTCCTCGTGGTCGGTGACGCGTTCGGATTGGGACCGGGGTCGTCGACGCGCTTGGGCCGCCTCGCGGGCCGACGTCGTGGAGTCATGAGTCATCGCGCCTCGCCGTCGCACAATCCGACACTGGCGAGTCGGAGGGTCCACGTTCGACCGCTACCGGCCCAGGCAAGGCGACGGCGACTCGCGTTCATCCACAGGCGGCCGTTCAGCGACCGACGGCTGGAAGCTGCTCGATCCGTTCTTTCCCTGCGCACGGGGTCGATCCTGAAGGCACGCATGGCAGGCGGCGAACGATCCGCCTGATTCCGCGTCAAGCCGTTTGCGAACCGAATGGTGCAGCTTCGACTATATCGAGGCCACTCATGGACGACTCGTCGGTCGTAGTCGTCTTCGATCATGGCGATCCATCGCAGATGAGCCTGAAGCGGCATGAACTCGAGCGGCTACGTAGATCGAGCTCCGACATTACCCTCGGACCCTCTGGCTCGTCACCGACTGGGATAGCCACTACCCAGCATGGATCCCACCGCGGGCCTGTCAGACGTCCGAGCTGAAGGCCATCGTGCGCCTGCTCGAGGCCGTCGTCGAGACTGAGCTCCTTCGGGCGGTGCGTCAGCAGGAGCCGCTTCGCACCTGAAGCTTCGTACGCGGCGACGGCCTCGTCCGGCCGAGAGATGCCCCGCGGCTCCCCGTCCAGCTCGCCCCGTTCCAGCGTCGCCTCGCACAGGAAGAGGTCGACGCCCTCGGCCAGCCTCGACAGCCGCTCGCTCGGGCCCGAGTCGCCCGAGTAGGCCAGCGTGCGCGTGGTGTTCGACACGCGGAAGCCGTACGTCTGCACGGTGTAGTGCGGGAGCCTGGTCGCGACGAGCTTGAGCCCGGCCGCCTCGAACTCCTCGCCCTCCGCGTACTCCTTCGGCTCGAACACGCGGATGAACATGTCGGGCGTCCCGAAAGCGCGTGCCGAACGCGGCCAGCTCCTCGCGACCGCCAGGTGGGAGCCATAGCTCGGGCTTCTCGAGTTCCTGCCCGAGGCCCCACATCGTTCCCCAGACCCACGGAACGAGATCGCCCCAGTGATCGAGGTGGAAGTGCGAGATGACGATCGCGTCGACCTCGGGCCAGCCGTTTCGCACCGTTCGAGCGCAGGCGCGCCAGCACTCCGGGCCCGCAGTCGAGCAGCAGGCGGCCTGGCCCTTCCAGCAAATATCCAGACTGTGCGCCCCCAGGATTCGGCCATGCGGGGGAGCACCCGACGACGGTGAGCTTCATTGACACGACGGGTTTCTCCTTGCACCTGACGTTCTAAGCGGGCGGGATCTTCCCTACTACACTCCCCAATGTGGCCGGAAAAATACGTGTTGTCATCGCCAAACCGGGTCTCGACGGGCACGACCGGGGCGCGAAGATTATCGCGCGTGCGCTTCGTGACGCCGGGATGGAAGTGATCTACACCGGCCTCCACCAGACGCCGGAGCAGATCGTCGAGACCGCGATCCAGGAGGACGCGGACGCCGTCGGGATCTCGATCCTCTCCGGCGCGCACATGACGCTCGTCCCGAAGATCCTCGACGGGCTGCAAGGAGAACGGGGCCGAGGACGTGCTCGTCGTCGTCGGCGGCACGATCCCGGCCGAGGACGCGGCCGAGCTGAAGGGCCAGGGCGTGGCGGAGATCTTCACGCCGGGCGCGCCGACGACTCGGAGATCGTGGACTTCCTGAAAGCGAAGGTTCCCGTCTCATAGCCGTCCAGCGTCCAGCGCGAGGACGCGGTCGCGGTCGTCACCATCGACCGGCCGGAGGCGATGAACGCGCTCGACGTCGAAACCCTCGGCGAGCTGCGCGACCGCCTGACCGGGCTGCGGAAGGACGACGCCGTTCGCGTGATCGTCCTCACCGGTGCAGGGAGACAAGGCGTTCGCGGCCGGCGCGGACATCAAGTACATGAGCGGGCTATCGGTCGAGCAGGCGAAGGAGTGGGGCGCGCTCGGCCACCAGGTCGGCCAGCTGCTCGAGATCGCGCCGAAGGTCTCGCTCGCCGCGATCAACGGCTTCGCGCTCGGGGGCGGCTGCGAGCTCGCGCTCGCGTGCGACATGCGCTACGCGGCCTCGACCGCCAAGCTCGGACAGCCCGAGGTCAACCTCGGCATCTTCCCCGGCTGGGGCGGCACGCAGCGGCTGGCGCGGGTCTGCGGGCTCGGCGTGGCGAAGGACGCTGATCCTCACCGGGCGCGTCGTCGACGCGGACGAGGGCGCTGGCGGATCGGGCTCGTCAACGACGTCTTCGAGCCCGCCGAGCTGGTGGAGACGACGCTCAAGATCGCGCGCCTGATCGCATCGAAGGCCCGCTCGCGCTGGCGGAGGCGAAGGCTGCGATCAACCACTCGCTCCAGGGCGACTACGTCGAGAGCCTCGATGCGCGAGGCCCAAGCGTTCGGCGAGCTCTTCGCCAGCAACGACGCCAGCGAGGGCATGACCGCCTTCGTCGAGAAACGCGCGCCAAATTTCACCGGCAAGTAAGCGCTTCAATTTGAGAGAATCCTCGCGACGTGAGGATGCTGGCTTGCCCTGGCGGCGATCCTTCCGCTTCTGGCGGTCGGATCCGGCGCCACGGCAGGGACCTCAAACTCTCCTCCGCAGAACGGGCCTGATCGCGGTCCAGGGGCGTTGACGGCATCTACATCGTCGATCCGCGCACCGAAACGGCCCGGCTCGTGCCGAAGAGCGAGGAGCTGAGCGACCCGGCCTGGTCGCCCGACGGAACCACCGCTCGCGGTCACGTCCTCCGAGGGCCGACAGCTACGACGTGTACACGATGAAGCCGGACGGGAACGAGCGGACGCTGGTCCTCCGGAACGCGTTGCACCCGTCGTGGTCGCCGGACGGCAACCAGCTCGTCGTGGTTCGCCGGGCGTGCGGCTCGACCGACTCGACCATTCCGTGCTCTACAGACGAGCAGGGAGCGAGCCTTGCGATCGTGAACGCCGACGGCACTGACGTGCGTGCGCTCGGAAGCAAGGAGTCGCGCGACGCCTTGGCACCCGAATGGTCGCCGGACGGCAAGCTGATCGCGTTCGTGGACTACGCCGGCAGCATCAAGCTGGTCACTCCGGACGGGAAAGCGTGCCGATGCCCGCGGCGCCGACCACTAGTGCGAGCGTGTCGTGGTCGCCCGATTCGTCGAAGCTCGCGTACGACCGCTACGACGAGAAGCGGCGCCGGTTCGGTTGCTGTCGTGCTCGACCGCGCGAGTGGCCGGGAAACGGTCACTTACGCGGTGAGCAGAGCGGCGCCAGAAGCTCCCGTCTGGTCGCCCGAAGGCGACCAGCTGGTCTTCAACTCGATGGACGTCGGCAAGTCGACCGCCTCGGGCTCGTGCAGCGACCACTTCGCCTCGCGCCTCTGGGTGATGGCGCTGGACGGCACGAAGGCTCACCAGGTCGGCACGGGGTATCTCACGTACGGCGCGGCGAGCTGGGCGCGCGCCGTCGACGCGGCCCCGTGCCCGTCCCAGCCTCGACCGACGAAGACGGCTCCTCGAATCCGACCGTGACCCTGCAGCGCCGCCCGAATGCGAAGGCGACTCCTGCGGCGACAGCGCAGCGCCACCGCCACGGCGACCCCGAAGCGGGCCAGCCCGACGTGCTGCGCCGAACGGCTCGATCGCAGTCCGCGGAGAGGACGGCATCTATCTCGTCGACCCCGACAGCGCGAAGGCGGCCAAGGTGCCCGGGACGGCCGAGATGTCTGCACCGCGTGGTCGCCCGACATGCGGCTGCTCGCCGTCGAGAAGGCGGAGAAGGGCGGGGGGACGAGCATCTACACGATTTCGCCCAACGGAAGCCATCCGCAGCTCGTGTTGCCAAACGCCTCGTTACCCTCCTGGTCCGCGGAGGGCGACCGGATCTTCGGCGTCCGCAGCGGACTGCACGACGGCGTGCGAGCCCGAGGACGACGACGCGAGATGTGCTCTACGCCGTGAACCTCGACGGAAGCGATGTCCAGCGAGTCGACTTCGAGGAGGCGGACGTCTACAACGGCCGCGAGCTCGCTGGCCGACCGACGGAAGCGCGATCCACTTCTTCGACGAGGAGAGCCTGACGGGCCCGGGCTCGTTCGACTCCTCGGCCGCGATCTGGTCTCCGGACGGGGCTCAGCTCGTGTTCGCGGGCAGCGCAGGCCCGACCGAAGAGCACGGACGCGCCCAAGACCGGCCTCTGGATCGTGTCCGCCGATGGCGGCAGGCCGCACCTGCTCTGAGCGGCGCGTCCGGGCGCCCCTCCTGGGTGTCCTCCTAGCCCGCCGCTAACCGTTTCGCCTCGCGCTCGTCGTTGAGTGAAACGAACGGGCAGCTGCCGGCCAAGGAGAGGGTGCGTGGCGAACTCGATCGAAGAAGCCAGGCTCGAAGCGCTGTTCTGCGACCACTTCTCCACCGTGCGCAGCTACGCGCGACGCCGAGCCCCGGAGTCCATGGTCGACGACGTCGTCGCCGAGACGTTCTTCGTCGCTTGGAGGCGGATCGACGATCTGCCGGACGACGTCCGTCACTGGCTGCTCGGCGTCGCACGAAGACGTTGTCGACCCAGCTCCGGTCGGCTCGACGCCGCACCTCCCTGGTCGAGAAGCTGAGTGCCGCTGAACCGCCGGGAGCCTTCTCGCAGGTCGACGGCCCGGACACCGGGCTGATCGGCGCGCTTCAGCGGCTCTCGGCGACCGACCAGGAGGTTCTCGCCCTCGCGGCCTGGGAGGGCTCAGGCCGCGCTGAGGCCGCGGTCGTGCTCGGGTTTCACCGGCGTGGTATCGGGTTCGCCTGCACCGCGCAAGGAGGCGCCTCGTGCGCGAGTTGGAAGAGTCGGCGTCGTCCGCCGGCCAACCACTTTCGGTTCCCCTCACTCGCGAAGGGGTTGCCAAATGAAAGGAGTCTTCATGTCCCAGGAAGACGTGCTCGACCGTCTTCGCTCGCTCGATCCGAACGTGAGATTTCACGACGATGACGAGCCCTACGAGGCGCAGGCGGTCATGCACCGGGTGCTTGCGAGGCCGCACACGCGCGCAGGCGCCGCCTGCGGCTACCGAGCGATCCCGCGCGTCGCTGCGTTTGCAGCCGCGGCGGTCGCCCTCGTGCTCGTGCTGCCTGCGCTGGCCGTCGGGACGAGCCCGTTCAGCCTGCTCGGCCAACAGGCCGGATCCAGCGCCTCCGGTCAACGGGCTGCTCGTGGCGAAGGGCGTCGGGGCGCTCTACGTGGTCGACCCGAAGAGCGGGGGCATGCTCAAGCTGAAAGACACGGCCGACATGGATCATCCGGCCTGGTCGCCGGACGGCCGACTGCTCGCAGCCGACCGCACCGAGAAGGGCGCCACGAGCGTCTACGCCATGTGTGCCCGAACGGCACGCACGCGAAGCTGATCATGAAGGACGCCTCGTCACCGGCCTGGTCGGACGACGGCACACGCATCTTCGTCCAGCGCGACACGTGCACCGCGCCCGGCGGATGCGACTCGAGCGATGAGGACACGATCACCGTCTACTCTGGTCGCAGTCGACGGGACCGACGCCCGTCAGGTCTCTGACGGCGACTACGACGTGAGCCAGCCCGGCTGGCCGCCCGGCCAGAACGTCCTCGCGTTCCTGGGAGGCGAGGGCGCGCGAAGCACACAGGACGGCCCCACCGAGGTGAACTCCTTGGATGCGGCGTGGTCGCCGGACGCCACGGAGCTCGCAGTCGGCGATACGCCCACCGGTCTCTGGCTGATCGACGCCGACGGCAGGCCACGGCTTCTGGCCAAGGGGGCGTACAGCTCGCTTGTCCTGGGGGACCGCGGTCAAGCAGCCGGCAGAACGATCCGCTCCGCGCTGATCGCGCCGGCCCTGCCTTCGGAAGCGGCGGCGGTCACCGTCGCCGCTTCCGTCCAAACCGAGACGCGCTCGCCTGCGCTTCGCGTCCGCCAGCTGGACGATGTTGCCCGCCACGCCGCGCTCGATGCTCGCATAGGACGGCACCGTCAGCACGAGCGGGCGGTCGAGCCTCCGCGAGGACCATGTCCCCGGGCGATGGGCGAAGCGTGTTGACGCGCACCCGCAGCGATTCGTCGTCTGTAGACGACGACCGTGGCGGTCATCGACAGCGTGAACGTCGAGCCGGGCGGAACGTAGAAGAGCATCCGGCGCGCCGCGAGGAGGCGTTGGTACGGGTCCGATGGAGCGGCCGCCGTGCGGGTGCACCTCGAAGTGGAGGTGCGGGTGGATCCCGTTCGCGTCGCCCGAGTCGCCGACGTAGCCGATCGGCTGCCCGGCACTCGACGCGCGCGCCGCTCTTGCAGGCCCTTCGGGAACGGTGACGCCGAGCCTGCAGCCGCCGCGGTTGTCGTTCCCATTCGTGAGGTCGTTGTTCAGGTGGATGTAGTAGTAGGTCGTGCCGCTCTTGCCGTCGAGGTAGAGCATGCAGCCGGCCCGGCCGGAGCCGCGTGTAGAACCGGACGCGCCCGGCCTCGGCCGCGAGCGCGAGCGCGTGCCTCGGCGCGAGGATGTCGATGCCCTCGTGCGGTCCCTGCGGCCGAGGCGCGCCGTAGTCGTCGCTGAACTCGACCGTGCCCGAGGACTGGGAAGACGATCTGGCGCGCGGCTTCGGCTTCGGCTTCGGCGAACGGCGGGCGGATGTTCCGGGGTCGACCGGGAATCGCCGCAGCCGACCCTGCGGCGACGCCGAAGAGGGCCAGACAGAGAAGAGCTCGGGCTGTCGTCCGGATGCTCACCATGAGGGCCGGTCGCGCTCGAAGGCGCAGGACCCTAGCAGCGTGCCTGCGAAGGCTTCGGACTTTCGCGTCCGTGGTTAGAGTCCCTGCTCGAAATGAAGATCGCAGTCTGTGTCAAAGAAGTCCCCGGATGCGGCTGTCACCAAGCGCATCGACCCCGAGCACGAAGCGGCTTGACCGCTCCGGCGAGGGCGCGCTCAACCACTTCGACTCGCAGGCGGTCGAGGAGGCGCTGCGAGTGAAGGAGGCGGACGGCGAGGGCGAGGTCGTGCTCGTCTCGATGGGCCCTGCGAGGTGCGCTCGACTCGCTCCGCAAGGCGCTTGCCATGGGCGCCGACCGGGCGCGTGCTCGTCTCGCGACGACGCCGCCGCCGGCTCGGATCTCGTCGCCACGTCACGCGCGCTCGCGAAGCCGCGCTCGAGCGCGAGGGCGCCGGACCTCGTCCTCTTCGGCCAGCAGGCGAGCGACTCCGACGGCGCCGTCCTCTGGGCCGCGGTCGCCGATCGGCTCCGGCGCCCGGTCATCTCGCAGGTCGCCGAGCTGACGGTCGCCGACGGCAAGGTGCGCGGGAAGCGTCAGACCGAGTTCGGCTACGACGTGATCGAGGCGCCGCTGCCGGCGGTCGTCGCCGTCGTCCGACGCGATCAACGAGCCGCGCTACCCGTCGCTCAAGGGGATCATGGGCGCGAAGAAGAAGCCGCAGGAGACCGTGTCCGGCTCGCGACCTCGGCCTCGACGCGGCGACGCGGTCGGCGAGGCGGGCTCGCGGCACGAGCGTTCTCGCGCTCGGCGATCCCCCGCCGCGCGGCGACGCGCAAGATCGAGGACGACGGCAGCGCGGCCGGGCAGATCGTCGACTTCCTCGCGGAGAAGAAGCTCCTGTGAGCGATCGCTCGTCTTCCTCGAGCACCACGACGGCGAGCTCGCAGAAGGGCTCGCTCGGCGTGCTCGGCAAGGCGGCCTCGCTCGGCGGCGACGTCGTCGGCGTTGTCCTCGGCTCGGGCGTGAAGGAGCTCGCCGCGGACGGCCGGCAGCTTCGGCGCCGACGAAGGTCTACGTCGCCGACGACGCCGGCGCTCGAGGCGCCGCTGCCGCAGCCGCGGGTCGACGCGCTCGCGCAGCTCGTCCGCGACAGGGCATCGACACCGTGCTCTTCGCCGCGTCCGTGCTCGCCGCCGACATCGCCGGCGGCCTCGCCGCGCGCGGCTCGACGCAGGCCTGAACTGGGATCTCGTCGACCTCGCGTCGCAGGACGGCATCGCTCGTCGGCAAGCGGCCCGCGCTCGCAGGACTCGCGTCTACGCCGACGTCGGCTGGACGACGCGAGCCGCGAGCTCGCGCTCTTCCGCCCGGGCGCGTTCGACGCCGCCGAGACCGGCGGCGAGGCCGAGGTCGAGGAGTTCGCGCCGTCGTTCGAGGACTTCTCGACGCGGCGACGATGATCGAGCAGGCGCACGAGGAGTCGGAGGGCCCGTCGATCGAGGACGCGGACGTGATCGTCGCCGGCGGCGCGCGGTCTCGGCGGCCCGGAGAACTTCGCGCTCGTCGAGGAGCTCGCGAAGGCGCTCGGCGGCGCAGTCGCCGCGACACGCGCGCCGTCGTCGACGCGGGCTGGTACCCGTACTCGACCGCAGGTCGGCCAGACCGGCAAGACCGTCGCGCCGAAGCTCTACGTCGCCTGCGGCATCTCGGGCGCGATCCAGCACAAGGTCGGCATGCAGGGCTCCGAGCACGATCGTCGCGATCAACAAGGACCCGAACGCGCCGATCTTCGAGTTCTGCGACCTCGGCGTCGTCGGCGACCTGCACGAGATCGTCCCGAAGCTGACCGAGCTCGTGCGCGCAGCGCAAGGGCTGATGGCGCGCCTCGGCCCGCCGACTATCCGCCGCCGTTCGAGCGCGAGCGAGTTCGTCGACGAGCCGCACGGATCCGCCGGACGAGCGGATCGAGGTCGGGATCCTGATCGTCGGCGCGGGCCCGGCGGGGCTCGCCTGCGCGATCCGGCTCGGCCAGCTGCTCGAGGAGTCGCCCGAGGCTCGCGGAGCGGCTCGGCGACGTCCCGGTGGCCGTGCTCGAGAAGGGCAAGCAGCCGGGCTCGCACCTCGCTCTCGGCGCGGTCGTCAACCCGCGCAGCCTCCGGCGCCTGTTCCGCGGCGAGAAGCGGGTCGCGGACATGCCGTTCTACGGCGCAGGTCGAGGCGGAGGGCGTCTACTTCCTGCCGCGCACAACAGCTCGATGCGGATTCCTGACGCCGCCGACGATGAAGAACCACGGCAACTACGTCGCGTCGCTCTCGCAGCTCGTCGCCGCTGGCTCGCGGAGCAGGCCGAGGAGGCGGGCGCGACGATCCTCCCGGAGACCGTCGCGAGAAGCTGCTCGTCGAGGACGGACGCGTCCGTCGGAGTCCGAACCGGCGACAAGGGACGCGGCCGCTTCGGCGAGCGGCTGCGCCAACTTCGAGCCGGGCTCGGACATCGTCGCGCGCGTCACGATCCTCTGCGAGGGCACGCAGGGCCACCTGACCGGAGTCGCGATCGACACGTTCGGGCTCGAGGGCGAGAGCCCGCAGGTCTGGGCGCTCGGCGTGAAGGAGGTCTGGAAGGTCGCCAAGCCGCTGCGCCGGGTCGTGCACACGCTGGGCTGGCCGCTGCGCCCGCAGGCGAAGTACCACGAGTTCGGCGGCTCGTTCATCTACCCGATGGGCGACGACATGCTCACGATCGGGATGGTCGTCGGGCTCGACTACCGCGACGCCGAGCTGTCCGTCCACGACCTGCTCCAGCAGCTGAAGACGACATCCGTTCGTGCGCAAGATGCTCGACGGCGGCGAGCGCATCGGCTGGGGTGCGAAGACGATCCCGGAGGGTGGCTTCGTCGCGCTGCCGAGCCGCTTGCACGCGCCCGGGCTCCTCATCGTGCGGCGACGGGGCGGGCTGGTCAACGTGCCCGCGCTCAAGGGGATCCACTACGCCGATCGAGTCGGGCCACCTGGCGGCCGAGGCTGCGGTCGACGCGCTGGGCACCGGGCGGACGCCGTGGACGCCCGGGCGCTCGGCGTCTACGACGACGCCGTTCGCGAGAGCTTCATCTGGAGCGACCTCAAGGAAGTCCGCAACATGCGCCAGGCGTTCGGCCGCGGCTTCTACATGGGCGGCGCGCTCGCCGGCGCGATGACCGCCAGCAAGGGGCAAGCTTCCTCCCGGGGACCGTCCGACCGAGCCCGACGCCGCTCGCTGCCGGCCGTCCGCACGGACCGGCGTCGGCGCTACCCGGCCCCGGACGGCAAGCTCACCTTCGACAAGCTCTCGAGCGTCTATCTCGTCCGGGCAACCGGACGCGCGACGACGCGCCGAACCACCTCCGCGTGCGGACGGAGGTCCCGGACGCGAGATCGCGAGTCATGTGGGAGCAGCATGTGCCCGGCGCAGGTGTACGAGGCCGGCAGGCGACGGGAGGCCACTGTCGAGGTCACGCCGTCGAACTGCGTCCAGTGCGGCGCGATCACCGCGAAGGGCGGCCGCCTGACGCCGCCCGAGGGCGGCTCGGGCCCCGAGTACACCGTCACCCTAGAACGGGGGTCAGACCCCGCGCTAGCGATCACGCGTGCCGGCAAGGCGGTTGCGGCGGGCCGAGGATGCAACATCGCCCTTCAGTCACGAAGGTCGTGACGCTTTTGGACCAGGTCTGACCCGTTCGAGCTCCGGCGGGATCTGGCCTGGCCGGAGGCGACGCGTAGAGTCAAGACGTGCACGCGGGCGAGTTGTTCGGAGCTCTCCGGGAGCGGCGGTTCCGGCTCTCTGGCTCCAGGCAGGCGACCTCGACTCTCGGAGACGGGCTCGTCCCGGTCGCACTGCATTCGCGGTCATCGAGACGCTGAACGGTTCGCGACCGACCTCAGGATCGTGCTCGCCGCCCAGACGCTGCCGCTCGTCGTCTTCGTCCTGGCCGGAGGGTCTGGGCGGACCGCCTCCCTCGCCAGATGGTCATGCTCGCGTCCGACGTCATCCGCTGCGTCGTCCAGGCCACGCTCGCCGTCCTCCTGCTTTCCGGTCGGGCACGAGCTCTGGGAGCTCATCGTCCTCGTCGCGATCCTACGGAACCGCGCAGGCGTTCTTCCAGCCGGCGGCGACCGGGCCTCGTCCCGGCGACGATCAGCAGAGCGCGCTCCAGCAGGCCAACGCCCTGCTCGGTCTATCGCGCAGCCTCGCGTTCGTCGTCGGCCCGGCCGTGCGCGGGCGTGGTCGCAGCGACGACGAACCCCGGCAGCGTCTTCGTCGTCGACTCTGCGACCTTCGCCGTCAGCGCGACCTCGCTCGCGCTCCTGCGCCTGTCCCGCAGCCGGCGCGAAGGCGAGCGGCGCAGCTTCTTCGCCGACCTCAAGGGCGGCTGGCACGAGCTGATCTCCCACACGTGGCTGTGGGTGATCGTGGCCTGGGCGGCGACGCATTTCTCGGGATCGTCGTCGCGCCGTGGATGACGCTCGGCCCGATCGTGGCGAAGGAGTCGCTCGGAGGCGCCGCCGCGTGGGGGCCGATCGCCGCAGGTTGGGGCGCGGGCACCGTCGCCGGTGGGGCTGATCGCCCTGCGCTGGAAGCCCGTCCGCCCGATGCTCACGTGCACGCTGCTCGTCCTCCTGATCGCCCCGGCCCTCGCGCTGCTCGCGCTGGCGCGCCCCGGCGCCGATGATCGCGACCGCCCAGGCGATGGGCGGTGCGGGCATGGGCATCTTCAGCGCGGTCTGGCTGACGACGCTGCAGCAACGCGTCCCGAGGAAGCGCTGTCCCGCGTCAGCGCCTGGGACTGGATGGGCTCGCCTCCTCTTCCTGCCGATCGGCCTGGTCGCCAGCAGGCCCGGTCTCCGACCTGATCGGCATCTCGACGACCCTGTGGATCTCGGTCGCGGTGGGCCGTGCTCTCGACGCTCGCCGTGCTGCTCGTGCCGAGCGTGCGCAACCTGCGGCGCGGCCGGACGCGCCGGAAAAGCCAGGAGCCGGAAGCAGCGCTCGTAGCTCGACTCCCAGGCGAAGCCGGCCGAGGCGTTCCATGGCGGCTGAGCTCTCGCTCGACGACGTCGTCGCGGCGCGGGCGGCGATCGCCGGACGCCTGCACCGCACGCCGATGTTCTCGTCCGCGACGCTCTCGCAAGCGAGATCGGCGCGCCGGTCCACCTGAAGGCCGAGCTCTTCCAGCGCACCGGCTCGTTCAAGCCGCGAGGCGTCCTCACGAAGCTCGCGTCGCTCGTCCGACGAGGAGAAGCGCCAGCGGTGTGATCGGGATCTCGGTGGGCAACCACGCGCAGGCGCTCGCCTACTGCGCAGCGCCCGAGGGGTCGACGCGCTGCTCGTCATGTGGGAGGGCGCCAGCCCGCAGAAGATCGAGCGCCACGCGCGCGTATGAGCGCAACGGTCGACCTCGAGGCGGACGGGCCCGGCCAGGCGTTCGACCGGCCTGCACGAGCTGATCGAAGAGATCCGGCCGCCCGCTCGTCCACCCGTTCGACGACCCGTAGACGATCGCGGGCCAGGGCACGGTCGGGCTCGAGATCGTCGAGGACGTCCCGGAGACCAGCGGTCATCATCGTCCCCGTCGGCGGCGGCGAGCCTCGTCTCGGGCGTCGCTATCAGCGCCGAGGGCCGCCGCATCGTCGCCGTCGAGCCAGAGCTCTCGGACGCCCTGCGTCGCGGGCCTCGAGGCGGGCCAGTCCGTCCGCGTCGAGCCGAAGCTCGATGGCCGACGGCCTCAGCGCCCCCTTCGCGCGGCGAGCAGCCGATCCGGATCTGCCGCGGAGCGCGAGCGTCGAGACCGTCCTCGTCTCCGAGGACGAGATCGTCGAGGGAATGCGCTTTCCTCTACGAGCCGGGCCAAGCTCGCCTGTGAGCCCGCCGCGCAGCGGTCGGAGTCGCCGCTCTAGCCGGAAAAGTCGACGTCGAACCGCATGACGACAGTGGCGCGTCGTTGTCTCGGGAGGCAACGTCAGCAGCCCGAAATGGCCTCTGCTATCCTCGGCCTCAGATGAAGGCCGGAATCCATCCTGAGTACGACCTCGCGACCGTTCGCTGCTCCTGCGGCAACGAGTTCCAGACACGCGTTCGACGAAGTCCGAGCTCCACGTCGAGATCTGCTCGAGTGCCACCCGTTCTACACGGGCAAGCAGAAGCTCGTCGACACGGGCGGTCGCGTCGAGCGGTTCCAGCGCCGGCTCGGAGAAGGCCGGCGGCGCCCGCAAGGGCTAGCTCTTAGACGTGTCCAATGCGCCCATAGGCGGCCAGGCCGTCCTCGAGGGCGTGATGATGCGCGGGCCCGTCGACCTGGGCGCTCGCGGTGCGCAAGCCGGACGGCGAGATCGCCGAGGTCAACCGGCCGATCCACTCCGTGATGGCGCGGCACTGGCTCTTCCGCCTGCCGATCGTCCGCGGCATCATCGCCCTCGGCGAGTCGCTCGCGATCGGCTTCCGCGCGCTCGCGATCTCGGCGAACTACGCGGCGCAGGAGGAGAGGACGAAGAGGTCGAGACCGAGCTCTCGCCGCGGCGCGCTCATCTTCGCGTTCGCGATCGCGATCGGCTTCGCGCTCATGCTGTTCAAGGTCACGCCGGCTGCTGATCACGAACTGGCTTCCGATCGACACGACCGGCTGGTTCGTGATCGTCGAGGGCGTGATCCGCGTGGCGATCTTCATCCTCTACCTCGTCGCTCATCTCGCTGCTGCCCGACCTGAGGCGCGTCTTCCAGTACCACGCGCGCCGAGCACAAGGCGATCAACGCCTACGAGGCCGGCGAGGAGCTCGTGCCCGAGCGCGTGCAGCGCTTCAGCCTCATCCACCCGCGCTGCGGCACGGCGTTCCTGCTCTGGGTGATGGTGATCGCGATCTTCGTCTTCGCGTTCCTCGGCCGGCCGTCGCTGGTCACTGGCTGATCGCGAGCCGGATCCTGCTGCTGCCCGTGATCGCGGGGCATCGCCTACGAGCTGATCCGCTTCGCCGGCAGGCACACGGAGAACCGCGTCCTGATGGCCGTTCCTCGCGCCGGGTCTCTGGCTCCAGCGCCTCACGACCCGGCAGCCGTCGCTCGACCAGCTCGAGGTCTCGATCCGCGCGCTCAAGGATGGTCCTCCACGTCGAGGGCCGCATCGCACTCCCGGAGGAGCGCAAGGTCGAGGTCATGGCCTAGGTCTGTCCGCAGGGCGTCCGCGCGGACACCGAGCCTCGGCGCACAAGAGAGTCAGCGTTTGTCTCACCGGGCGTTCAACTCGCTGTGCTTCAATCGATAGGTGAACAGAGGCACGGGGCGTCTCGCGTCCGATACCGGTATGCACGTCCGTTGGTCGCTTCTAGGCCGGCGTGCGCTCCGGACGACGTCACATACGACGGAGGCGGGTCGCTTGACCTGCTCCTCGACTTCCGCAGAGCTAGCCGAGCGGGCTTCACGGGCCGGGAACGCAGACGATCATCCAGACCAGTTCCTCGTCGCGGCTGGCCTGCAGCAGATCCTCGACGACTACCTGCACCGCGATACGTACTCGCTCGGGAAGGTAGCGGAGCACTCGAGCGCCGCATTCGGCGAGAGCAATACGTAACTGGAACGAAGTACGC
>ERZ1370068.3725-contig-2824_pt1 | contig 51056 bp, 62 predicted proteins | sample MGYA00561227_ERZ1370068 | MGnify/ENA primary metagenome ERZ1370068 (study PRJEB38410, sample SAMEA6850437) | metagenome | study: Metagenomic assessment of the ecological functions of the soil: analysis of the soil microbiota associated with the... | reverse complement strand
GCTTTCATGTATTGTTTCCGTTCGTCGGTGAGCGGGCCGTCCAGCCGGTCGAGCAGCGAGCCGCGCTCAGGCGCCAGGATCGAGTTCAGCGGCGTGCGGAACTCGTGGCTCATGTTGGACAGGAACCGCGACTTCAGCTCGTCGGCCCGCCGCAGGTGATCGGCCTTCTCGTCGAGCTCGGCGTAGAGCGCCACCACGCCGCGGTTGGTGTCCTCCAGCTCGCTGTTGAGGCTCGACCAGCTCGTTCTGGCGGCGGTGGAGCTCGTCCAGCGCCTGCAGAGCTCCTGGTTCTGCGCTGGACCATCTCCGGAACGGGTCGTCGGGCGCTCGCGCGCCAGCGCGCCACCAGCGCGGCGACGCTGGCCCGGCGTCGACCAGCGGGCTGCGCCGCGGCAGGAGCTTCCGCAGCGGACCGTGCGTGCCGCGGCCGGGCGCCGACGTCGATGTCGAAGCGCGTCCATCAGCCGGCGCGTGCCCATGAGCGCCGATGCCCATGCCGGTCGGTCGAGCGATGCTGGCCGCACAGGATCGCTCGACAGGTTCGCGATCCCCGGCCCGTCGTCGGACACGCGGACCAGCGAGTATCTGCGGCGGCGTCTGCCCTCCACCGAGAACTCGACCTGTGCCGCCGCCCGCGTAGCCGAACGGCGTTGCGCGCGATCTCCGAGACCGCGGTGGCCAGGCGCGTCTGGTCCTGGCGGTCGAAGCCGAGCAGCTCGGCGGTGCGGCGCGCGCGCTGGCGCGCGGCGACGACGTCGTGCTCGCGGACGCAGCGCCACCGTCAACGATCGCGATCTTCACGCGGACCGTCTCCGGGCACACCACCACCGTGGCGTCGTCACGGCCGCGCGCAGAAATCCCGATAGAGCACGCCGGCCACCAGGCCGGGATGACGCTCGAGCAGGCCGGGATACGCGGCGAGATCGCGCCGCGCGGTGATCCCGTCCGAGTGCATCACCAGCACCGACCGCTCGTCCAGGGGATACGTGTATTCCTCGATCCTCCGCGTGCCGTGTCCGGCCGTGCCGTGCTGCGACACCAGGTGCCGCGCCGACCTGCGCGGCGACGTGGATCGCGCCGATGATGTTGCCGAGTCCGGCGAAGCGCACCATCTTCCGCGCGCGCATCGATGCTGGGCCACGGCGACGGCCGCGCCGCGCGTGCGGCGCAGCGCCGTGTTGATCGCCTCCACCCGCGGCACCGGCAGCGCCCGGCCGAGACCTCGAACGCCCCGACGGCCTCGCGCGCGGCCACCGCCGCGTCCGGACCGTGGCCGAGCCCGTCGACGACGCGAGCACGGTGGCGCTGCCGGGCCGACGTCTCGATCGCCCAGGCATCTCCGCACTCGACCTCCCGGCGCAGGCACGCGAGATGCCGCCGATCTGAAACCGTCGTCCGCGACGGCGCCTCGCCCTGGGCGCGATCTCGATTCGCACCGCCACGCCGATTCTCCGGCCGCGACCACATGTCGAACACCGTCGACAGGCGCTGCACCGCGCCGAGTCCCGGTGCCCGGGCTGCCGGCCGTCGAGTAGCCGTCCTCCAGGCAGCGGGTGACGTTGGCCATGCCCGGGCCCGCGGTCGAGCGCGAGCGATCTCCACGGACCCCGGGCGCGCGCATCCACTTGGCCGCAGCACGACCTCGCCGCCGCCGCCGTGCTTGACCAGATTGGTCGCCAGCTCGGTGACGACCAGAGCCAGGTCGGCCCGCCGTCGGTCGTCGTCGAAGTCCAGGCGCCACGGCGAGGTCGGCGCGCCGCCCGGCGGAGCCGCGGCCACCTGACTCGGCTTGCTCGCCGACTGGACGACGATCAGGGTTCGATCATTTCCAGCGCGCGATCTGCACGCGGGTCCCGGCGCCGGCTGCGATCGGATGTCGAACTCGTTCGAGCAGCCGGCGGGCGCCGCCGAGACCGAGGCCGAGCCCGTTGCCGCTGGTGTGAGCCGTCGCGCAGGGCCTGCTCGATGTCGGCGATGCCCGGCCCCTGATCGCACGAACGTCAGCCGCAGGCCGCGCCGGTTGTCGGCCTGCAGGCTTCGAGCTCGAGGTGCCGCCGCCGCCGTGGATCGACGCGTGTTGCGCGCCAGCTCGCTGGCCGCCGTGACGATCTTGGTCTGGTCGACCAGGCTGAAGCCGAGCTCCACGGCCCACGCGCGCACCAGCCTGGCGGACGCGGACGACGTCCTCGGACGTCTCGCACGGCGCAGCTGCTCAGTCCGGACGGTGGCCATTCACGGCCTCGCTTGCCGCCGCAGCCGACGTGGCGACGGAGGCCTGCAGCAGTCCATCGCCCTTCTCGACGTTCAGTGCGGTGCGGACGCCACTGGCAGCGACATGCCCAGTTCCACCAGGGTGATGGCCGACCGCGGGCCGCATGCCGACGACGACGGTCTCGCGCGTCGAGCACGCGGGCCATCGCGGCGATGTTGCCGAGCATGCGGCCGATGAACGAGTCGACGATCTCGAGCGCCGAGATGTCGATCAGCACGCCCGCGCGCGCGGTCTGCGACGATGCTGCGCGGTCAGGTCGTCCTGCAGCGTCATCGCCAGCCGGTCGTGCATGTCGACCTGGATGGTGACCAGCAGGCAGTCGCCCCATCTTGAGGATCGGGATGCGCTCCATGGCGCTGCCTCAGCCGCGTGGCGTCGCGCGGACCGCGTCAGCCCGAGCGCGCTGCAGCGCCAGCGCGAACGCGTCGGCGCAGCGTGGCCTTGGTGATCGACGTCGCCGAGATCGACGCCGAGGTGCACGATGGTCTGCGCGATCTGCGGGCCGGATGCCGCTGATGATGCAGTCGGCGCCCATCAGGCGCGCCGCCGCGACCGTCTTCAGCAGGTGCTGCGCCACCAGCGTGTCCACCGTCGGCACGCCGGTGATGTCGATGATCGCGATCCGCGCGCCGGTGTCGACGATGCGTCTGGAGCAGGCTCTCCATGACGACCTGCGTGCGCGCGCTGTCGAGCGTGCCGATCAGCGGCAGCGCGAGGACGCCGTCCCAGCAGCTCGACGACCGGCGTCGACAGCTCGAGCATCTCCTGCTGCTGGCGCGCGATGACCTCTTCGCGCGCTCTTCTGGTAGACCTCGGTCGTATAGAGACCGAGCTGCGTCGAGCAGGTCCGTGGCCTTCCAGACCTCGTCGGCCAGCGCTGCGCGTCGTCACCTGCAGCTCCGGCGCAGCCGCGCGAACAGCGGCTCCTTCAGCGAGAACACGAACGTCGCGGTCTCGACGGCGCGTGAAGCCTTGCCGGGCCTCGACTGGGAGATCGAGCCCAGGAGATCGCGGACGGGCGCCCCACGCCGGACCAGTCGAGGCGCTTCAGTGCCCGGCTCTTGCCTGACCGCTTCCCGCAGGAGCCGAGGAACTGGACGACTGCTCGCGCAGCTCCGGCGTCGTTGATGAGATCCCGCCGGCTGGCTCGCCGACCGCCGCTGCAGGTCGATCCACGCGTTGAGCATCTCTTCTCGTGACGCTCGAACACCTCGACGAGGGAGCTCTTTCCGGCAGGGCTCATGGCAATTCCTTCCTGGTGCTGAATGGTCGGCGGCACGAACAGCAGTTCCAGAGACGTCGGGCGGAGACTAGCTGGAGCGTCGCTCCAGAAGCTGCCGGACCGTCGAGACCAGCAGCTCGAGCTCGATGGGTTCGTCAGATACTCGTCGGCACCCGCCGCCAGCCCGCGCTGCCGATGCTCGGCGTCGGAGAATACCGCGGTCTTGTGCACCACGGGGATCCGCTCGTGACCCCGTCGGCCTTCAGGCGGCGGCACACCTCGAAGCCGTCCATATCTTGCAGCGCGATGTCGAGCACGATCAGATCGGGCACGGACTCGGGCTGCTGCCGCAACGCGTCGCGGCCCGTGGCGGTCTCGCTGCACGTCGAACCCTCGCACTCGTCAGCCACTCTGACAAGTGCGTACCGCGCATCCGGGCGGTCGTCGACGACGAGGATCGTGCTCATTGATTCTACCGGTCCCGGATAGTAGGCGGCGGCTTGCCCGGTGTCAATGAAGTGACGTTGGGCTGCGCCATCCGGATCGGAGTCCGCGAGTGCCCTCCGCCGGATCTCCTCCTTCGCTCACCGGCGTGGCCCATGGGTAGCGCCGCCGGAGAGGGCACACATCCACCATCCAGCGACCGTGCACGTCGCTTGCCAATCGAGCGGCCACAATCGGCGAGCGCGGTGCCGGCGCGGCCAAATTCGCTGGCCTCCGGTAGAAACCAACTGCCCTGAGTCGGCAAGCCTTTTCTCAGGCTCCCGTCGCCAGCGCCGCCATGATGCGTGTCAGTTCAGGTCGAACGGGCTTCGGGACGAACGCGAACGCGCCCTCGCGCAGGCACACACTGCGTGCCGTCGCGATCTCGGTGTTGACCGTCACCATGATGATCGGCAGCGAGGGATCGGACTGGCGCAGGCGCTTGAGGACCCGAGCATTCGCTGAGGCCCGGCATGTGGACGTCGAGTGAACACCACGTCGGGCCGCTGGCGGCGGATCATCTTCCAGCGCGGCGTCGCCCGACGTGGCGCGCGGCTGACGCTGCAGTACCGCTCCGGCGAAGAATCTCGCTCACGACATCGCGACGATCCTGCTCGTCGTCGACGCCGAGGATGCGCTTCATCGCGGTCGAGTCTACCCCAGTGCGCCTGGGCCGTGAAGATGCCGCGCCTTGAGGCGGCGCGGGACCCAGACCGAGAGCAGTGCGCGACACGGGCGATCCGCTCCAGCTGCGTGAAACGGCGCTGCCCGGCCAGTACTTCGAGGACGAGACCGCGGTCGACCCAGTTCAAAGAGCCCGTCGATGCCCCGCAGCGCCCCGAGCAGCAGGTCATCGAGGTATAGCCGACCAGGATGGAGTCGGGGATCAGGTCCACCGGACTGGCCAGGTAGACCATCGCCAGCGGCCAGGGCGATCTTGCCGCGCGGGGCAGCAGCGGGTCGGCGACCAGCCGGGCGACGAGACGCACGAGGCTCGGCAGGCGCCTTGAGCAGCTCCTTCATTCCAGGCTGTCGGCCACCAGCTCGCTGACGTGCCTGACCGCAAGCGCTCCTCGGCCTCCTTCGACCTTTGCGGCCCAGATCCACCATGGCCAGGCAGAAGGGACACGCGGTGGCCACCACCGAGGCGCCTGGTCTCCGAGGGCCTCCTCGGTCCGGATGATGTTCACCCGCTTCTGGCGGCCTTGACCTCCATCCACATGTGCCGCCGCCACCGCCGCAGCACAGGCCGCGCTCGCGGCGCGCGGCGGGTCGACCACGCGCAGCCCCGGCAGCGCGCCTCGCCACCTCGCGCGGGGCCTCCATGATGCCGTTGTAGCGGCCGAGATAGCAGGAGTCGTGGAAGACCACCGTGGCCGGCCAGCGGCTTGATCGGGCTTGATGCGGCCGCTCTGGATCAGCTCTGTCGATGACCTGCGAGTGGTGCATCGACCTCGTAGGTCCCGCCGAACTGCGGGTAACTCGTTCTTGATGGTGTTGAAGCAGTGCGGGCAGTGTGGTGATGACCTTGCGGAACTTGTACTGGTTGAGCGCCTCGACGTTCTCGGTCTGCCAGCGTCTGGTAGAGGTACTCCTCGCCCAGCCGTCCGGCCACCTCGCCGTGGCAGCGCTCCTCCTGCATGACCGCGAACGATCACGCCGGCCTTCTTCAGGATGGCGCACCACCGAGCGCGCGATCGCCTGGTTGCGCCGGTCGTAGGAGGCCGAGCAGCCGACCCAGTAGAGGTACTCGCACCTCCTGGCCCGGCTCCAGCATCGGCACGTCGAGACCCTCGCGCCCAGGCCAGGCGCTCGGCGGCCGGCAGGCCCCAGGGATTGCCCGCGCGCTGCCGATGTTCTGCAGCGACTGCGGCGCGCGTCGACGGGCAGCGCGCCCTCGGACAGCGTGAGGTAGCGCGCGCAGGTCGATGATCGTGTCCACGATGTCGATGAAGGCCGGGCACTCCTGCACGCAGGCCATGCACGTGGTGCAGGCCCACAGCTCGTCGGCCTTGGATCAGCTCGCCGTGGATGGGGCCGCGGCAGCTCGCCCTGCATGTGGCGCTTGAGCTTGACGATGATCTGCTTTGGGACTGAGCGCGCGAGCCGGCCAGGTAGGCCGGACAGGCCGCCTGGCACCGGCCGCACTCGACGCAGCGCGTCGAAGTCGAGCCGCCGCTTCCAGGAAAACTCCTCCAGCTTGCGACAGCGACCCAGGCTCGGCGGCTTCCTCGATGTTCGTCGATCTTCGCGATGCTCGCCCGCGGAGGTCAGCTTGGAGAAGAAGATGTTGCAGCGGCGTGGTGACCAGGTGGACGAAGTACGAGCGCGGCACGATGGCGATGAAGAACAGGGAGATCGCCGGCGTGGAAGAGCCACACGCTCGAGGTGGGTCGCGCGCAGCGCGCCCTCCGCCCATCCCCAGGGCGAGCATGGCCTGGCCCAGCAGGTAGCCCACCGGCGACCACACGGCCCACCACGGCTTCACCACGGCCAGCCGGCACGCCTCCATGATGAAGCCGGTGAGGTTGATCACGAACAGCAGCGCGAGCACACCGCGCGAAGCGAGCGGTCGGATCCACGCCGGTGCGGACGCAAGCACGAACCGCCGCCACACCGCCATGCCGAGCCCGATGACGAAGAAGAGCCCGAAGAGGTCGAGCACCGTCTCGTAGAACGAGGTAAAGTTCGCCCTTCAGCAGCTTGTAGCCGAAGAGGGCAGCGTGATGTCGTAGTCGATCGTGGCCAGCGACCGTGCCCATGAACAGGGCGAGGAAGCCCCAGAACATGATCGGCGTGCATCACGCCGGGATAGGCCTGCGACAGCGTGCGCGCCTGCCCGAGCGCGTGCACGACGACGAGCTGCACCGCGCTGGGGATCCGATCGAAGCGCGGCTCGGGACCGCCCTGCGCGCCACAGCGCGACGCGCTGCCACGCCCCCAGGCGAAGAGCGCCATCGCCACGGCGCCGCCGACGTAGAGCAGCACGTGGGCCCAGCCGGGAATGTTCCAGAAGGTGTCGCGGAACGGCACGCTGCCGTCGTCATGAGGGCATCCAACGATACCATGGGCAACATGGCGGCCACGGCCGAGTACGGGTCGGTGTTGCCCGCCAGGACCTCGTCGAACTTCGCTCGCAGCGCGCCGCCGCCAGGCCACGCTCCGACGCGCTCGCGAGAACTCCTCCACCAGCAGCGCCTCCGAGCTCGCGCGCAGGCGCCGGCGCCGCCGGCTCGCGAGCGCTCCGCCTGCTGAGCACGCCGCGGTGGCGGCGGATCTCGGCCAGCAGCTCGGTGATCCCGATGTCGGACTGGGCCTGAGCCGACAGCACCGGGATCTCCCAGTCGATGTCCTTGGGCGAGGTCGAGCTCGCGTAGTGCAGGTGCGCGGCGAACTTCAGCTCGGCCATCAGTGCCGGCGCGCCCGGCCCGGTCGGCCTTGTTGCACCGCGAACACGTCGGCGGCCTCCATCAGCCCGGCCTTCATCGTCTGGATCGCGTCGCCCGACTCCGGCACCAGCACGACGACCGTCGTGTCGGCGAGCTTCACTGATGTCGAGCTCGGTCTGGCCCACCCCGACCGTCTCCACCAGCACCCAGTCGTGGCCGAAGGCCGCCAGCAGCTTGATGCACTTCGCCGGTGGCGCGCGGCCAGGCCGCCCAGCGAGCCCTGGGTGGCCATCGAGCGGATGAACACGCCGGGGTCGAGCGCGTGCGCCTGCATGCGGATGCGGTCGCCGAGCACGGCGCCGCCGGTGAACGGGCTGGAGGGATCGACCGCCACGATCCCGACGGTGGCGCTCGTCCGCGCGCAGGTGCGCGGTCAGGCGATCCACCACGGTGGACTTCCCGCGCCCGGGCGGCCCGGTGACGCCCACCACGTAGGCCGCGCCGGCCCGCGGATAAACAGCCTTCATGATCGCGGGCACCGCCGCGGCTCCGGTTCTCGACCATGCGTGATGAGCCGGGCCAGCGCCAGCCGATCGCCCTGAGCATCCGCTCGACGAGCACGGCTGGATCAGACAGTACGCGGAAGTCGCGTCGGCCGCCATGGAAGAGTGCGGCAGGGATTGTGCACCCGGAGCGGGCGCCGAGGCTTACCCCGCTCCAGGCCGCGAGCCTACGGCTTGACGAACGTCAGATCCGGTCTCGATCGCGATGTCGTTGGACAGCTTGAGGATCGAGCAGCTGCGGCACCTGCATGGCGTGATCGGTGAACGTCGTCGCCAGCTTGGCGCAGATCTTGAGGTTGTCGGAGGTGAACCGAAAGCGCTTCTGGGCCTCGACCTGATCGGGCGAGAAGCTTGATGTACGTCACCGTGCCATCCGGCCGACCCGCTCGACCGGCTTGCTCTGTGACGGTCGAAGCAGCCTCGCGGATCTTCGCCGGCACCGGCTTGCCCGACTCCGAGCGGCTCCGGCGAGCTCCGCGCTCTGCACTTCGAAGGTGACCCACCGGTTGGCCTCGATGTCGGTCTCGAGGTACGGCTTGCCCCGCATGTCGGCATCGCGCTTGTCGATGCCGGTGCGGACGGTGTTCATGTCGACCTTCACCGTGCCCTTGGCCGCCTGCGGCTTGGCGGGATCGACGGTGAGCTCGCCCTGCAGCCCGGTGTCGGCGGTGTGGCCGACCACGGTCTCGAGCGGCGCGTCGCTCTTGAACGTGGTGTACGGAGTAGCGCGGCAGCAGCTTGAAGCTGATCGTCTGGGCCGCGGCGACGGCGCGGCCACGCCGCCGACGGCGATCACCGCCAGCCCGCGGAGCACGAAGCGCGCGCACAGCGTCACGTCCTCGCCTGCCTACTGCTTGGGCGGCACGCGGAAGGGCTGGTGGCAGGTGCCGCAGGCCTGGCGGCCGAAGTCCTTCACGACGGCCTGGGTCTGCTCGCGTTGCCCGTCGTCGCCGTCGTCCTTGAGCTTCATCGCCCACGTCTCGAGGTTCTTGGCCGCGGCGTCGAACTCCGCCCTTCTTCTGCCAGATCTCGGGCTTGGCGGCCGACTTGTCGGGATCTGAGCGAGCCCTCGGGGAACAGCGAGCGGCGATCTGCGTGGAGGTCTGGGCCAGCTTCTCGGCGTCCGGCGTCCACGCCACGATCCATGTCGCCGGCCTTGGTCTTGTCCTGGATGTCCTTCCAGGCCTTGCCCTGTTCCTTCAGCAGAGGCGCCTTGCGCTTTCTCGATCGCGTCGGTCTGCCGACATCTGCCTCGCCGACACGAACGCTGGTCATTCCCACCACGGCCAGGCTCGTCACCATCAGCGCGGTCACACACAGCATCGCTCGTGGCGTCTCATCACGCCTCCTTGTGAGTGCGCGGGGGTCGTGCCGGCCCGCAGGTGCACTACTTCCCGATCTTGTTGCGGATCGGCGGGAATCGACTTCGAGGTACTGGGCGATCGCCACGCGATCGGCCTGGGTCAGGTCGTCTTGTAACCGGCGAGCGGTGCCGTCGATGACCTCGGCGCCATCAAGCCCGCCCGCCGACGTCGCCGTCCGGCTTGTTGCCGGTCCCGAGGTAGCTCGGCGATCTCCTCCACCCGACCACTTGCCGAGGCCCGTCTCGCGGATCCGGCGTGATGTTCGGCACTCGCCTGACCCTCCGGCCCCTTCCCGGGTTGCCGGCCAGGAAGCGGCTAGTTGTCGGTCGCCATCGTCATGGTGCGTGGCGTGTGGCACTCGCCGCAGTGACCACACCGCGCGCACGAGGTACTCGCCGCGGCAACCTCGACGTCGTGCGGCGCTGTCGGCGGTGGCGTCTCGCATGGCGCGAACGCCAGCCAGGTCGGGAGGAACACGCTCTCGAACAGCGGCACGGTGATCTTCTTCGGCTGGTGTTGCCCGGTTGACCGGCGGCATCGGTACGCAGGAACGCCACGACCGCGCTTCAGATCCTCCTCGGCCATTCCGTTGAAGACCGTGAACGGGTGCACCGGGAGCAGACGCTCGCCGTTGGGCCGACGCGCCCAGACGGATCGCCGTGATGATCTGCTCGTCCGGTCCACGCCCCGATCCCGGTCTGGCGGTCCGGCGTGATGTTCGCTGCGAATACACGGTGCCGAACGGCCCGTCGTAGCGCCGCCCGCCCGCTGTTGACCGGCTCCCTTCTGGGCACCGTGTGGCAGCGCAGCCGCCCGTGGCGCCGAAGATGTACCGGCCGCGCGCCACCTCGGCGGCCGACGCCGGGGTGCCCTGCGCCGGGCCGGCGCTCACCCCGGCGACCAGCAGACACGTGGCGAGTGCGGCGCCCAGCACCCCGGACCACACGTCGGCGGATCGCTAACGCGTCACCTCGCGGCCGGGTTCCTCTGGAGCCGCCGGCAGCGCTCCGAGGGGGATCTCCATGACCGGGGCGTCCTCGCCGGTGTCGTAGTAGTAACCCACGCCGGCGGCCGACGACCCGGAAGCCGAACGACTCGTAGAGCGTCAGTGCGTGGTGGTTGCTCGGGCGGACCTCCAGCACGACTATCTTGAACCGGCGGTTGCGCGCGTCCTCCAGCGACGGTGCGCCGAGCAGGCGTCCGGGCGATGCCCTGACGGCGGGCATCGGGGCGGACCGCCACGTTGGTGACGTGCATCTCGTCGGCGACCTCCCACAGGCAGAGGTAGGCGATCACGCGGCCGTCGTCCTGGCGCATCACCCAGCAGCGGGCGACGCGGTTCTGCTGCATCTCGTACAGGAACGCGCCCGCGACCAGGGCATCGAGAACGACGCCGCGCTCGATGGGGAGGACCTCGTCGAGGTCCTCCGGGCGCATGCGGTCAAGCGTGAGCGACGGCACGGCGCTTGAGCTCCGCCTCCGACGGTCGAAGACGAGAGCGGTCAGCCGCGGCCGCACTGACGCTGTCAGCCCGTCGTCGCGACTCAGCCCGAGCGCCCCGACCGCAGGCGGGCGACGGCAGCTCGCACGGCGGCGGCGACAGACGGGCGTGCGGCGATCGATGCCGGCGGCGCCGTCGCCGACCAGCAGCGTGGGCTCGCTCAGGCGCAGGGCGAGCGCCTCGGGTGCCGAGCGCCGCGTAGTCCCAGTCCCGTCGCATCGCCCCGTCCTCCCAGCGGTACCGCGAAGCATAGACCTCACCCTCTGCGCGCGTGCGCGAGCACTGCCACCACGGGCAGGCTCACCACGGCACGGCGGCGGCCATGGCATCGAGGGTTGGAACGGCCGCGATCGGTATCCGCAGCGCCATCCCGAGCCCCTTCACCGTGCTCACCGCGATGCGCAGACGCGGTGAACGAACCCGGCCCGATGGCGACGGCCAGGCCGGCGAGGTCACAGCATCGTCCAGCCCGCGTCGGCGAGCACCCGGTCCACGCCGCCATCAAGCGCTCGGAGTGCGCGATGCCCACGTCGAGCAGGTACTCGGCCACGGGTGCTCCCGTCCAGAGCAGCGCCACCCCGCCGGCGCGCGTCGAGGTTTCGACGGCCAGCAGGCGCATACCGCGGGGTCTAGCACGCGCTCGTGCGATAATGGCCGCCGGGAGGGCCGGATGACCGCCGTTCCGAAGAAGGATCCCGCCGCCGTGTGGAAGCCGAGGTTCGCGAGAAGATCCATCTCGAGATCCCTCAAGCGCACCGGCGCCTCACCACGCCAACGATCACGTGCTGTTGCCGTCCGGACAGCACACCAGCGAGTACATCGAGAAGACGCTCGTCACGACGGAGCCGTCGTTCACCGAAGGGCCTGGGCGGCGTCATCGCCAAGCACTTCGCGCCCTGGCCCGGTGGACGCCGTCCCATCGACCGGTCACGGAGCCCTCATCCTGTCGCACTGTGTCGCTCGCGCCCACCCCTCCGCGGCCGGTCGCGGTGTACGGCATCAAGGGCGTGTCGCGCGGGCAAGCGGCGCGTCACCTTCCCGCCGAGTTCCAGCGCGCTGATCCGACGCCGGCACCCAGCGTCCTCTCGATCGAGGACCTCGTGTCGAGCGGCTCGACGCCTGAACCTCCTCATCCACCTCGTCGAGCAGCATGGGCGCGCAGGTCGTCGGGCGTCGGCTGCTCTGGCGGCGCACCTCGGTCGATGTGGAGGGCAAGCCGGTGTTCAGCCTGGTGAGCCGCGACTTTCCGACCTACACGCCCGAAGCGGTGCCCGCTGTGTCAGAAGGGCGTCCCTCTCAACGAGGAGTTCGTCCGGCGCTCCAGCTCATCGACGGATGTCGCCGATCCTAGGAGTCGAACGCCCGTAATCCGGAGGATCGAGGGGCTAGGCTCCTCGACTCACGCAGCCTCCCAGAGCCCTTCCGCCACGCCGGCGCGTCTGGTAGGCGTCGCGGATCCGGTCGAGGTTCTGGGTCACGAGCAGGCCGATCTTCGCGAAGGGCTCGAAGACGGGGCCCTGGCCGTCGATCACCGGGAAGCGCGACCTTCGGGAGCTTGTCCCACTGCGTGCGCAGCAGCTTCGCTCGCCGAGGCGAGGTGGGTGTAGAAGTCCTTCGCTTGCCCTGCTCGGCGCGCTTGACGATGGGCGTGATGAGGCAGTCGATGGCCTCGCGGGCTCGGGTCGTCGCGCCCTCGACCGCCGCCTCGGCCAGCGGCATCGACCGTCACACCCAGCTCGCCGAGGAAGCGCTGCAGCGAGCTGGCCGAGCATGTGTCCTGCAGGAGCGGCGGCCGGCAGGCCCACGGTCTTGACCGACCGCGTGCCCGAGCTGCGCGGGCCTCGGCGTACAGCTGGCCGCGAAGCCAGTCCACGTACGCGCGATTCTCCTCGTCCTTCCACCACTCGCGGATCATCTTCTTGCCCCAGTAGCGGATCGTCGTGTAGTAGACGATCCCCCTTCGAGCAGCTGCTTCATGATGCCGCGCCATCGCGTAGAACTTCTGGCCATGGCCGTTGATGGCGCCATGCTGCAGCTCGTAGGGGCTCATGCGCCGCGGCTGGTGGACGGCGTGATGGCCGTCGTACATGGTCCAGTTGCGGCTGATGACGTACTTGTCGCCCTTGGCGTAGAGCGTGTCCCAGTCAGGGAGCCGGGATCGGCGTGAGGATCATGAACTGGACGGAGTCGATGTCGTGCTTGAGCGCGAACTCGGCGGTGGCGTCGATCGTCTCGAGGTCGTCCTCGTCGGAGCCGACCACGAACATGCCCGTGGATACTGGATCTTGTGCGCGTGGAACCGCTCGATGGAGCGTCTCGATCTTGGCCAGGTCCTGCTTCTTCTGGAAGAGCTTGAGCGTGCGCGGATTGATCGACTCGAACCCGACGTAGACGTTGAAGCAGTTCGAGTCCCGCATCATGGCCAGCAGCTCGGGGTCGTCGACCGTCTCCGTCCGCACCTGGGCGCCCCACTGCGGCGTCAGGTCGCGTGTAGATCATCCCCGCAGCAGCTCCTTCACCGCGCTTCTTGTTGGCGGTGAAGATGTCATCCGCGAAGAAGGTGTACATGTTGCCCTTGTGGATGGCCAGCTCCTCCAGCACCCGGTCGATCGAGTGGGTGCGGAAGGCGTGGCCGTACATCCCGGGCACCGAGCAGAACGTGCAGGAGAAGGGACAGCCACGCGACGTCGCGATGGACACCACGCCGCCCGGCTTCCAGCCACTGATCAGGTGGTAGTCGGGGATCGGGTTGACGTCGAGATTCGGGATCTTGGGGCGCTCGGGATTGCTGACGACGTGCCCGTCGCTCGTGCGATACGCTGAGGTTCTGGATCCGGTCGAACCCCTCGTCGCCGCGCCTGGATGGCGTCGACCAGCTCCTGGAACGCGAACTCCCCTCGCCGCGCACCACGAAATCCGCGTGCTGCAGTCCCTCCTCGGGCATGAAGCTGGTATGCGTGCCCCCGATGACCACGATCGCGCCGGCCGCGCGCATCGTGTCGGCGCAGCCTGTAGGACTGGGGCGCCGTCGAGGTGATGGCCGACACGGCCACCAGGTCGGCCGAGAGAACCTTCCTTCATGTCGATCGCCTGGATGTCCTCGATGTACACGCGCACGTCGTAGCCCTTGGTCCGCATGATCGTGCCGAGCAGGACCGACCCGAGACGTGGAATGCAGACCCGACTGTAGATGTGCAGGTGCGTGGACTTCGGCTCCACGAATACCAGCTTCCGGAGCTCACGCTTCATAGGCTCGATCTCCTCGCCGCCGTTCGCTCTGAGGTGTAGTGGAAATCCCGGAGAGACGCCCAAACGCTACCGCGCGCACGCCGCCAAGTCAACGTTCGACCGACCCTACATCTGGGGTGCAGATCTGGCTCGGACCCCCACATCTTGGATTTTCCACTTGACAGGCTCCCTGCGCCCTTCTTAGCATGCGACCAGAGCGGTGGCGCTCCCGGGGAGGGGTGAGTCGGTGGCCAAGAAGAAGGCGAAGAAGAAGAAGAAGTAAGGTCCGCGCCCGGTAAGCGGGATCCTCGGCCCTGTCGGCCTCCCCGGGTACGGCAGGGCCGAACCGTCTGAATGAACGATCGTCGCGCGTACGCCACGCTGCTGGTGGGCGAGACGATCCACGTCATACCACGTGATCGGCGCCGGCTGGTCGCGGCCGGCGTCTACCTGGTCACGCGTCCGGCCTGAACGCTGCGGCTACTTCGTCTTGACAGCGGCCGCGGGCGCGGCGGCACGCCGACCGGCTTGGGCTTGTCGTCCTTGAGCAGCCCCTTGAGCTGGGCCACCGTGTCGGAGAACTGCGAGACGTCCTGGAACTGCCGGTAGACGGACGAGAAGCGGACGTAGGCCACCTGGTCGAGCTTCTGGAGCTGCTCCATCACCATGCTCGCCGAGCTCGTCCCACTTGATCTCCTTCTCGGCGCGCTCGTGCAGCTGCTGCTCGATCTCGGCCACGATGTCGTCGACCTTGCTTGACGGCCACCGAGCGCTTCTCGCACGCCTTGAGGATCGAGTGCGCGGAGCTTCTGGCGGTCGAACGGCTCGCGCCGCCCGTCGCGCTTGACCACGTGCGGCAGCACGTCCTCGATGTACTCGTAGGTGGTGCAGCGGCGGTGGCACTTCAGGCACTCGCGGCGGCGGCGGATGAACTCGCCGTCCCGGCCGACCCGCGAGTCGACGACCCGATCTCCCGGTGGCCGCAGAACGGGCATTTCATCGGACGCCACCTCTCGGACGCGCTCGCTCAGCGCACGCGGTCGGATAGAGCGGGAAGCGGCCCGTCAGCTCCTGCACCTCGCGCGCGCACCGCGGCTTCCACCGACGCCGAGTGCCGAGGTTCGACAGCACGCGGTCGATGAGCTCGGCGATGACGGCCATCTCGGGCTCGCTTCATGCCCGCGCGTGGTGACCGCCGGCGTGCCGAGCCGGATGCCGCTCGTCACCATCGGGACTCTGGGTCTCGAACGGGATCGTGTTCTTGTTCACCGTGATCCACGCCCGGTCGAGCGCCTCCTGGGCGTCCTTGCCGGTCAGCCGCTGCGGCGGTGAGGTCGACCAGCAGCAGGTGCGTGTCGGTGCCGCCGGTGACCAGCCGGAAGCCCCGGGCCAGCAGCGCCTCGGCGAGCGCCGCGGCGTTCGTCGACGATCTGCCGCTGGTAGGCGCGCCACTCTGGCGTCAGCGCCTCGCGGAAGCGCCACCGCCTTCGCCGCGATCACGTGCATGAGCGGGCCGCCCTGCACGCCGGGCATGACGGTCTTGTCGAGCGCTGCGGCGTGGCTCGCCCGGCACATCACCATGCCGCCCGCGCGGTCCGCGCAGCGTCTTGTGCGTGGTGCTGGTGACGAAGTCGGCGAGCCCCACCGGCGAGGGATGCAGCCCGGCGGCCACCAGACCGGCGGGATGCGCGATGTCGGCCATCAGCGTGGCGCCCGACCTCGCGGCGATGTCGCGCGAACGGCTGCGAAGTCGATGGCGCGCGGAAAGCGCCGAGCCGCCGGCGATGATCAGCTTCGGGCCGGTGCTCCTGGGCCAGGTCGCGCACCTGGTCGAGGTCGATGCGCTCGGTGTCGCGCCGCACGCCGTACGGCGACGATCGAGTAGAACTTGCCCGAGTAGTTCACCGGGCTGCCGCGCGGTGAGGTGGCCGCCGTGCGAGGTTGGGGCCGAGCACCATGTCGCCCGGCTTGAGCAGCGTGAAGTACACGGCCATGTTGGCCTGCGCGCCCGAGTGCGGCTGGACGTTGACGTGCTCGGCGCCGAACAGCTCCTTGGCCCGGGCGATGGCCAGATCCTCGACGACGTCCACGACCTCGCACCCACCGTAGTAGCGGCGGCCGGGATAGCCCTCCGCGTACTTGTTGGTGAGCACGGAGCCCGTCGCCTCCAGCACGGCGTCGGAGACGAAGTTCTCCGACGCGATCAGCTCGAGATTGCGGTGCTGGCGCTGCGTGCCTCCTCGTGGAGGACCTTGGCGACCTCGGGATCCACCTCGGCCAGTCGCCGGAGCATGTGCTGACCATACCGATTGTGGCCGTCCAGGTCAAGACAGCTACATGCGTGGGGCTGGGGACACTCCGAGCGCCGGCGGCGGCCCGGGGCACCGACGGCGCGGGAACTCGAACGTCTCCACCGTGGCGCCCTCGACGCCGGCCGCGACCAGCCGCTCCACCTCCAGGCGGGACTCGGCGGCGCGGACCTCGTCCGGCCGCATCCGCGTGAACGGGTGCGCGGGGGTGAAGAGGTGCAGCAGTCGGCGCCGGGCTCGATCGAGATCTCGAAGGTGCCGAGCCGCTTGGCCTCGCTCGGTGATCTCGAGCTTGTCCATGCCGATGAGCGGGCGGAGGATCGGCACGCGCGCGCGCCTCGTCGATGCGCGCGATGTTCTCGAGCGTCTGCGAGGCCACCTGCCCCAGGCTCGCCGGTGGCCAGGGCCAGCGCCCCGTCGCGCCGGGCGATCGCTTCGGCGATGCGGACCATCAGCCGCCGATAGACCACGACCCGCGCCGGCGGCGGCACCGACAGCACCACCTCGCGCTGGATCTCGCCGAACGGCACCAGGTAGAGCCGGGAGGCGTACTGCCAGCTCGGTCAGCCGCTCGACCAGCGCGCGGGCCTTGACCTGCGAGGTCGGCCGGCAGGTACGGCACGCTGTGGAAGTGCACGAACACGACGCGGCAGCCGCGCTTCATCATGCGCCAGGCCGCCACCGGCGAGTCGATGCCGCCCGACAGCAGCTGCCGCCACGGTCCCGCTGGCGCCGACCGGCAGGCCGCCCGGCGCCCGGCCGGCGATCGAGCGACACGAACGTCTCGTCGGGCAGGACCTCCACGCACGATCTCGACCTCGAAGCGCTCGAGGTCCACGCGCGTCGTCGGCACGCGCTCGAGCACGAAGGCGCCGAGCGCGCGGTTCAGCTCGACGCTCGACATGGGGATACGTCTTGAAGGCCCGCCGCGCGCTGATCGCGGAAGGAGGCGAACTGGCGGCCCTCCACGAGGCGCCCGACGACGCTCTTCATCGCGTCCAGGGTCGCGGAGGTGCGATAGCCCAGCGAGGCGCTCGCCACCCCGCACACGCGCAGCACGCGGTCTCAGCACCGCCTCGGGCTGCGGATGCCCGTCGAGGTCGAGCACGATCCGGCCGAGCCGCTGGCGCAGCGTCACCGGCCCGAGATCGGCGACGGCGCTCCGAGATTGCGCGCGAGGTGGCGGAGGAAGAGCGGACGGTTGCCGCGCTTGAGGCTGATCTCGTGATAGTGCACGACGACGCACCGGCCGCAGGCGCGTCACGGCTCAGCCGAGCTCGCGCCGGCCAGCGCCCGCGCGCCGCGCCAGCTCGTCGGGCGTGTTGACGTTCATGAAGACGACCTCGGGCTCGGCCGCAGGCGGCGATCTCCGCCTCGGCGATCTCCACGACGCGCACGCCGTCGAAGAAGCCGACGATCTTGAAGCGGCCCGCCCGCAGCCGCGCCTCGATGTGCGGCAGGCAGCGCCTTGGCGTACAGCGCGCATCGTCTCGAGCTGCTCGCCGACGCGCGGGATGACGACGTCCCGCCTCGCCGGCCCGGGCCGACGACCAGCCGCGCGACCGTCGCGGTGCAGGAACGGCATGTCGCAGGCGACGTTGAACACGACCTCGCCCGGCGGCGGCGGTCAGTCCCGAGAAGATGCCGCCGAGCGAGCCGTGGTCGGGATAGACGTCGGCGACCATCGGCGACGCCGAGGAACGCGTAGAGCGCGGGCGTGTTCGTCACGATCAGGACATCGTCCACCACCGGGGCCACCGCGTCCAGCACCCGCTCGATGATGCGGCGGCCGCCCAGCTCCGAGCAGCGCCTTGGGCTGGCCGCCCATGCGCGTGCTCTTGCCGCCGGCCTGGATCGACGCCGGTGACGCGCACGAGCCGACCTCGACGGCGCCGGCGCGCAGCACGCGCGGCGGATCGACCGTGACGTCGAGCACGGTGGACGGCGCGCCGCCGGCGGTGGCGCCGCCGTCGAGCGACGAGCTCCAGCGCCGCGCGGAAATACGCCAGGACCTCGGCGGCGGTGCGTCGGCGGCGGGCGGCCCGAGGGGTTGGCGCTCGGCGCCGTGATCGGCTGGCCGAGCGCGCGCACGAGCGCCTGGGCCACCGGATGCGCCGAGAGCCGGACGCCGACGGTGCCCGAGCCGGCCGTCACCGCAGGACGGCACGTCGGGCGCGCGGCAGCACGAGCGTGAGCGCGCCGGGCCAGTGGCGCGCCATCAGCGCGCGGGCCCGCTCCGGAATCTCGACGGCGAGGCGCTCGGCCATGGCGATCGAGTCCACGAGCACGAGCAGCGGCTTGTCCTCCGCGGCGTCCCTTCACCTCGAAGATGCTGCCGCACGGCGGCGGGCGTCAGCGCGGCGGCGCCGAGGCCGTAGAACGTCTCGGTGGGGAACGCGATGACTCGCCGCCCGCGCGCAGCGCCGCGACGGCGTCGGCGAGCGCCGCGGGCGCGGGCGTCCGGGCGTCGACCGAGACGACGCGGGTCATCGGCGAGCTACCTCGGCGCCGGACCGCGTCCGCAGCTTGTCGGCCGACGCGCCGGGCCCGTTCCTCGACCTCGTCGGACAGCGCGCGACGATAGGCCGCCAGCCGCTCGGCCAGCGCGGCGTCGCTCTGGGCGAGGATCTGCGCGGACAGGATCGCGGCGTTGGCGGCGCCCCAGCTGCCGATGGCGACGGTGGCCACCGGCACGCCCTTGGGCATCTGCACGATCGACAGCAGCGCGTCCATCCCGTTGAGCGGGGTCGAGGCGATCGGCACGCCGATGACCGGCAGGACGACGACGCCGCCACCACGCCCGGGAGCGCGGCGGCGCCGCCGGCGGCGGCGATCAGCACGCGCAGGCCGCGCGAGGCGCGCGCTGCTCGCCCACTCCTCGGTCCGCTGCGGCGTCCGGTGCGCGGAGGCGACGACGACCTCGTGGCCGATCTCGAGCTTCTCCAGAACCTTCACCGTCTCGAGCATCGTCTCGAGATCGGAGTCGCTGCCGAGCACGATACCCACCCGCACGGGATTCGCTCACGACCCTGGCACCTCCCCAGCGCGCGCTCGACCGATGTCACTGCGGTAGTGCATGCCCGTCGAAGTGAATCCGCTTCGCCGCATCGTAGGCCGTGGCGATCGCCGCCGGCAGATCGCGCGCCCACCGCGGTCACTGCCAGCACGCGCCCACCGTTGGTCACGAGCCGGCCCTCGCGGAATCGCGGTGCCGGCGTGGAAGACCTGCACGCCGGGCAGCGCCTCGGCGGCGCTCGATCCCGGTGATCGCCAGGCCCGTCGCGTAGCGACCGGGATAGCCCCGGAGGCGATCGCGACGCACACCGGCCGCCTGCCGCCCGCTCGCGCCACCGCGCCAGCCGGCGGCCGCTCGCCGCGGGCGACCGCGAGCAGCAGCGGCACGAGATCGCCCTCCATGCGCGCCAGCGATGGGCTGGCACTCCGGGTCGCCGAAGCGGCAGTTGAACTCGACGCACCTTCGGCCCGTCCGCGGTCAGCATCAGGCCGACGTAGAGCACGCCCCGGTACGGCGCGCCGCCGGCGGCCAGCGCCGCGACGGTCGGCGTCGACGATCTCGTCGCATGATGCGCGCCTGCATCGCCGTCGTCGATGGGCGGAGCCGGCGCAGTAGGCGCCCATGCCGCCGGTGTTGGGACCGCGATCGTCGTCGAAGACCGTCTTGTGGTCCTGCGCGGCGTCGAGCGGGACCGCGATCCGCGTCGCTGACGAGCGCGAAGAACGACGCCTCCTCGCCGTGCATGAACTCCTCGACGACGACCGTGCGCGCCGGCGGCGCCGAACTCGCGACGCTCCATGCACTGGGCGATCGCCGCGTCGGCATCGGCGAGCGTCGGCGCAGACGATCGCGCCCTTGCCGGCGGCCAGCCCGTCGGCCTTGACCACGAGCGGCGCGCCCAGCTCGCGGCAATAGCGACGCGCCGCGACGGGATCGTCGAAGGTCGCGAAGCGCGCGGTCGGGATCACCGTGCCGGGCCATCAGCGCCTTGGCGAACGCCTTGGAGCCCTCGATGGCCGCCGCGGCCGCGCCGCGGGCCGAAGACGGTCAGGCCGGCCTGCCGCGGAGGCGGTCGGCGAGCCCGGCCACCAGCGGCGCCTCCGGGCCCGACGACGACCAGGTCGACGCCGCTGGCCGGTGGCGAATCGCACGAGTCCGTCGGCGTCGTCGGCCACGACGGTCCAGGCAGCGCGCGTGCCGCGCGATGCCCGGATTGCCCGGCGCCGCCCACAGGATGCTCGAGCAGCGGGCTCTGCGCGATCTTCCAGGCCAGCGCGTGCTCGCGACCGCCGCCGCCGACCAGCAGGACTCGCATCGCTGACGGCTCAGTCCGTCTGATCGCCCGGCGGCTCGAGCACTCCAGATGTGCGCGCGCGATGCGCGCCCACGGGCTGCCGGCGTCGAGGTCGAGATAGCGCTGCCAGTGGACCACGGCTGCCTCGGCGCCGGCCGGAGCAGGCCAGCGCGCCGGCCAGGTTGAAGTGGGCGTCGGCATAGTCCGGCGAGAGGCCGAGCGCCAGGCGGTAGCGACCGCACCGCGTCCTCGAGGTCGCCCCGGTCCTCGGCGAGCGAGCCCAGGTTGTAGACCGCCTCGCAGCACCGCTCGTCCTGCTCGAGCGCGGTGCACGTAGGAGTCGCGCGCCTCGTCGTAGCGTCCCATGCGGTGCAGCAGCAGGCCGAGGTTGTTCCAGGCCGCCGCGTACGTCGGATCGATCGCCACGACGCGCCGGTAGGCGGCGATGGCGTCCTCCCACTGCGCGGGATCGGCGTCCCACTCGCTGGCGCGCTCGAACCACGTCTCCGCCTGCTCGACGGGCGGCGCCAGCGGTCGCACGAGCCCGGTGACCAGCGTGGCCGCCGCGGCCGCCTCGAGGCTCGAGCGTGTCCAGCGTCGAGCACCGTCTGGCCGGTGCGCGGATCGAACTTCACGCGGTCGGACTGGGCGAGGAGCCGCCCACCGTCCAGCACGCAGCCGCACCTCGGCCAGCGGCTGCTCGAGTCCCGGGTTGCGCACGCAGGCGCGTCGAGCGTCTCGCGCATCTGGCGCACGGAGGCGCCGGCGTCCAGCAGCGCGCCGGCCGCCGCGCAGCGCCAGCAGATCGCGGAACGTGTAGCCGCTGTCGCCGTGCAGCAGGCTCGAGGCGCCGCAGCTGGCCGGTGCCGCCGCGGCGTCAGCGTCAGGATGCGGGTCAGCTCCCGCATGCCGTAGATCCGCTCGGCCTGGGCCCGCGTCATCGAGCGAGCGCGACTCAGTGGCGGAAATGGCGCAGACCGGTGAACACCATCGCGACGTCCGCGCTCGTCGGCGGCCGCGATCGACCTCGCCGTCGCGGAGCGAGCCGCCGGGCTGGATCACCGCGCGTGATCCCGGCCGCGGCCACCGCGTCGAAGCCGTCGCGGAACGGAAAGAACGCATCGGATGCGCAGCACCGCGCCCTCGGTGGCCAGCCCGGCCTCCCGCGGCGCGCGCCACCGCCAGCTGCGCGGAGTTCAGGCGGTTCATCTGGCCGGCGCCCACCCCGACGACCTGCGTCGCGGTCGCGAGCACGATGGCGTTGGACTTGACGTGCTTGCCCACGCGCCAGGCGAACCGCAGCGCCGCCAGCTCGTCGGCCGTCGGCGCCCGCTTCGTCACGGTCTTGAGCGCCGCGGAGTCGAGGTCGACGAGGTCGGTCGACTGGGCGAGCAGGCCGCCGCAGCACGCTCGGTACTCGGCCAGGCGCGCGGGCAGCTCCGGCCCGCGCTCGCACGGCAGCTCGAACACCCGGCACTTCTTCTTGGTCCGCCGGAGCTCCTCGAGCGCGTCCGGCGCGTAAGGCCGGCGCGAACAGGATCTCGACGAAGATCCCGGCCAGCTCCTGCACGACGGTCATGTCGAGCGTGCGGTTGACGCCCACGATGCCGCCGTAGATCGACACGGGGTCGCGAGGCCTTAGCGCGCGCCATCGCCTCGCCGACCGTCCGCGCCCAGGGCCGCGCCGCATGGGTTGGTGTGCTTGATCACGACCGCGGCGGGATCCTCGAACTCCAGCAGCAGGCCGAGGCGCCGCCGAGAAGTCGAGGACGTTGTTGTACGCCGAGCTCGGGGCCGTGCAGCTGCTTCATGGCGGCCAGCCCGCCGGCGGGGCCGCCGACGATCCGGTAGAAGCGCCGCCGTCTGGTGCGGGTTCTCGCCGTAGCGCAGGCTCAGCTCGCGCGCTCGGCCTCGCAGACGAAGCGGATGCGGGAACTCGTCGGGCTGACGCTCGGGCGCCGACGCGCCGTCGCCGGCGAGCGCAGGTACGCGGCGATCGCCGCGTCGTACTGGGCGGTACGCGCGGAACGCTTCCTGGCGCGAGGCGCGCAGCGCGTGGCATCGCTCGAGCGCGCCCCGCCGGCGCGCAGCTCGTCGAGCACCGGCGCGTACTGGCCGGGATCGGTCACCACGCCGACGCTGCCGTGGTTCTTGGCCGCCGCGCGGATCATCGTCGGGCCGCCGACGTCGATCTGCTCGATCGCCTCGGCCAGCGTCGACGCCCGGCGCGGGCCACGGTGGCCTCGAACGGGTAGAGCGCGACGACCACCAGGTCGATCGGCGGGATCCCGTGCTGCGGCCAGCGCCGCCGAGGTGCGCGGGGACGTCGCGGCGGCGCCAGGATCCCGCCGTGGATCTTCGGGTGCAGCGTCTTCACCCGGCCGTCGAGCATCTCCGGGAAGCCGGTGACCTCCGACACGTCCCGCACCGGCACGCCCGCGTCGCGCAGCAGCTTGGCCGTGCCGCCCGTCGACAGGATCTCGACGCCCATCCGCGGCCAGCTCGCGGCCGAAGTCCACCACGCCGGTCTTGTCGTGGACCGATACCAGCGCGCGCCGTACCTTCATCGTCCGGCCTCCGGCGTACACGGTGACTCGCCTTCCCTCGATGCGCAAGCGTCCTTCGGCAAACAGCCGGATGGCCTCCGGGTAGATGCGGTGCTCCTGCACGAGAATGCGGGCCGACAACGTCTCCTCCGTGTCGTCGGGCTCGACCGGCACCGCCGCCTGCAGCACGATGGGGCCGGTGTCCATGCCCTCGTCCACGAAGTGCACGGTGGCGCCCGGCGACCTTGGCGCCGTGGTCGAGCGCCTGCCGCTGGGCGTGCAGGCCGGGGAAGGCCGGCAGCAGCGAGGGATGGATGTTGAGGCGTCGCCCGGCGAAGGCCCGCACGTAGACCGGCGAGAGGATCCGCATGAAGCCCGGCGTGGCACACGAGCTCGACCGCCGCGCGCTGTCGAGCTCGCGCACCAGCGCCTGATCGAACGCCTCGCGATCGGCGAAGTCCTTGGGATTGATCCACAGCGCCTCGACGCCCGCCGCCCGCGCGCGCTCGCAGCGCCTGCGCCCGCTCACGGTCGCGAGATCGACGACGACCACGCGCGCCGGGAAGTCGGGCGCGCGCAGGCCTCGAGGATCGCCTGGAGGTTCGAGCCGCGCCCGGAGCGAGCACGCCGATGGCCAGGCTCATGCGAGTCCTCCTGCCTGCGCGCGCGACGCTCAGCGTCACACCAGCTCCACGCCGCGCTCGCCCGGCGACGATCTCGCCGATCGGCGTGCACCGGTCTCACCGGCGGCCGAGCAGCGCCGCACGTCGCGCTCGGCCGCCTGCGCGGCGCGACACGACGAGCACGTAGCCGACGCCCATGTTGAAGGTCGCGGAACATCTCGGCCTCGCGCGACACCGGCCCGCCTGGCCGAGCGCCGCGAACACCGGCGGCACCGTCCAGGCGCCCCGACGGATCACGCGCGCGGCAGCCGTCGGGCAGCACGCGCGGCAGGTTCCCGGTGATACCGCCGCCCGTGACGTGCGCCATCGCGCTGCACCTCGACCTCGCGCGAGCAGGGCGAGCACCGGCTCGCACGTAGATCCGCGTCGGCGTCAGCAGCTCGTCGCGCCACCGTCCGCCCGGTGCCCGGCAGGGTCGCGTCGAGGCCGAGCTCGCAGCACGTCGAAGACGATGCGACGGGCCAGGCTGTAGCCGTTGGAGTGCAGGCCGGACGACGGCGAGCCCGAGCACGACGTCGCCCGGACGCACGCCGCGCGCCGTCGATGATCCGCGTCGCGCTCGACGACGCCCGACGGCGAAGCCGGCCAGGTCGTACTCGCCCGGCGCGTAGAGGCCGGGCAGCTCCGCGGTCTCGCCGCCGATCGAGCGCGCAGCCGGCCTGGCGGCAGCCCTCGGCGACGCCCGCGCACCAGCGTCTCGATCCGGGCGGGCTCCAGCCGCGCCGATCGCCGATGTAGTCGAGGAAGTAAGAGCGGCTCGGCGCCGTGCACCAGGACGTCGTTGACGCCCATCGCCACCAGGTCGATGCCGACCGTGTCGTGCCGGTCGGCCATGAACGCGACCTGCAGCTTCGTGCCCACGCCGTCGGTGGAGGACACGAGCACCGGCTCACGGTAGCCGGCCGGGCACCTGCACGAAGCCGGCGAAGCCGCCGATGCCGCCGAGCACCTCGGGCCGGAACGTCGCGCGCGCCAGCGGCGCGATCCGGCGGACCGCCTCGTCGCCGGCCTCGATGTCGACCCCGGCCGTCGCGATACGTCAGGCGGTTCACGGCCGGCTCAGGGTCGAAGAGCGTGAGCTGCGGCGTCGGCTCGGGCTCGATGCCGACGCGGTACGCTGCCGGTGAAGCAGGCGTGGCAGAAGTGCGCCGGGTCGGTACCGGTCGCCTTCAGCATGCCGTCGAGCGAGAGGTAGCCGAGCGAGTCGGCGGCCGAGGTACCGGCGGATCTCGTCGACCGAGTGGCTGGAGCCGATCAGCTCCTTGCGCGTCGGCGTGTCGATGCCGTAGTAGCACGGCCACTGGATCGGCGGCGAGGAGATGCGCACGTGCGACCTCGCGCGCGCCGGCGCGCGGATCATCTTGACGATCTTGCGGCTGGTGGTGCCGCGGACGATCGAGTCGTCGACCACGACCACGCGCTTGCCCTCCAGCATCTCCGCGCATCGGGTTGAGCTTCACCTTCGACGCCGAAGTGGCGGATGCCCTGCTTGGGCTCGATGAAGGTGCGGCCGACGTAGTGGTTGCGGATGAGGCCCAGCTCGTACGGGCGTGCCCGACTCCTCGGAGAAGCCGAGCGCGGCGCTGGTGCCCGGAGTCCGGGCACCGGGATGACGATGTCGGCCTCGGCCGGATGCTCGCGGGCGAGCTGACGGCCGAGCGCCTTGCGCACGGTGTGGACGTTGCGTCCCCACAGGACCGAGTCCGGCCGCGCGAAGTAGACGTACTCGAACACGCACTGCAGCCGCTCACCGGCGGGGACGGCGCGGAACGGAGCTGAAGTCCCGCGTCGTTGATGACCACGAGCTCGCCCGGGCTCGACGTCCCGCTCGGGCGCGCCTCCATGAGGTCGAGCGCGCACGTCTCCGACGCGACGCATCCACGCGTCGCCGAGCCGCCCGAGCGTCAGCGGCCGGAAGCCGTGAGGTCGCGCATCGCGTACATGGCGTCCCGGCGTCAGGATCAGGAGCGGAGTAGGCGCCCTTGACCTGGGCCAGCGCGCAGGGATCTGCTCCTCGAGCGGGCCGGCCGGCGCGCGCGCCAGCAGGTGCAGGATGACCTCGGTGTCGGAGTTCGACTGGAAGATCGCGCCCGTCGCGCTCCATCTCCCTGCGGAGCTGCATCGGCGTTGGTCAGGTTGCCGTTGTGCGCGATGGCGATCGGGCCCCGCGCGAACGTCGCGGTGATCGGCTGGGCGTTGCGGAGATTCGACGCAGCCGGCGGTCGAGTAGCGCACGTGGCCGATGGCGCGATGACCGGGCAAGCGCTCGCAGGCGCTCGGGGCTGAAGACGTCGGCGACCCAGCCCATCGCCTTCTCGAGATGGAACGCGCTGCCGTCGGTGGCCGCGATGCCGGCCGACTCCTGGCCCCGATGCTGGAGCGCGTAGAGGCCGAGATAGGTGACGTTGGCGGCCTCCGGATGATTCCAGATGCCGAAGAGCCCGCACTCGTCGTGGAACTTGTCGTCACGCCATGTGGCGTCTCAAAGCCGTTCCTCCACGCGTGCTCGATGCGGTCCGAGTGCCCACGTCCACGACCGTGCTCGACCGCCCATGCGCAACCGCAGCTCGGTCGCCGCCGGTGGTCCCGAGCCACCGCCACGGGATGGCCGACTCCGCCATCAACGCCTCGAACTCGCGCTGCGCGACTCGCCTCCACGCGCCACCACGACGCGCGACGGCCCTCGCCGAAGAGCACACTGATCGCGCCGCCCGTCCGCCGGCAGCGCCACCTCGCATCCGACCGGCGCGCGGCCCGTGATGCACGCCTCGGCGAGCGCCACCGCCAGCCCGCCCTCCGCGCAGTCGTGGGCCGCCGTCACGAGGCCCGGCGCCGATGGCCGCGCGCACCGCCGCCTGCACCCGCCGCTCCGTCTCGAGGTCGAGCGGCGCCAGCCGCCCGGCCAGCCGCCCGTGCCGCGTCCACAGGTACTCGGAGCCGCCCAGGCTCACCGCATCCGGCCCCAGCGAGCGCGATGCGCTCGCCGACGCCCTTGAACCACTGCGTCGCCAGCAGCCCGGCATCCTCGAGCAGCCCCACCACGCCGATGACGGGCGTGGGCAGGATGGCCGGCGCCGAGGTCTCATTGTAGAGGGAAACGTTGCCGCCGACCACCGGGAGCTCGAGCGCGCGGCACGCCTCGGCGATGCCCTCGATGGCCTCGCGCGAACTGCCAGAGGATCTCCGGGCGCTCGGGGAGCCGAAGTTCAGGCAGTCGCGTCACGCCGAGCGGCGCGGCACCCGCGCACGACACGTTGCGGGCCGCCTCGCACACCGCCATGCGCCGCGCCACGGCGCGGGTCGAGGAAGACCGTGGCGCCCGTTGCCGTCGGTCGAGCACGGCGATCGGCGCGGCGCGTGCCCTTCACGCGCAGCACGGCGGCGTCGGAGCCCGGCAGCACCAGCGTGTTGATCCCGACCTGCTGGTCGTACTGGCGGAACGCCCACTGCTTGGAGGCGATGGTCGGCGAGGCGAGCAGCTCGACCAGCGCCTCGCCGTAGTCGGCGCGGCTCGGGCAGCGACAGCGGATCGAAGGCCTGTCGCTCGAGCAGCCAGGCCGGAGCGGCGAACGGGCTTCTCGTACACCGGCGCCTCGGCGAGGGCGTCGACCGGGACGCGGGCCACCTCGTCGCCGCGATGACGGACGACCAGAGTCGCCGTCCGTGATCACCTGCGCCGATGCTGACCGCGTCGAGCTCCCACTTGGCGAAGATCTGCTGCAGCGCCTGCCTCGCGCCCGCGCGCCGCCACGATGCAGCATGCGCTCCTGCGACTCGGAGAGCAGCAGCTCGTAGGGCGTCATCCCTGCTTCGCGCTGCGGCACGTCGGCCAGCTCGACGTCCATGCCGGTGCCCGCTGCGGGCGGGCATCTCGGAGGTGCAGCAGGCGAGCCCGGCCGCGCCCATGTCCTGGATGCCGACCACCGCGCCGCTGGCCATCGCCTCCAGGCACGCCTCGAGCAGCAGCTTCTCGGTGAACGGATCGCCGACCTGCACGGTCGGGCTGCCGCTCCTCGGCGTGCTCGTCGAAGGTGGCCGAGGCCATGGTGGCGCCGTGGATGCCGTCGCGCCCGGTCTTGTTGCCGACGTAGAAGACCGGGTTGCCGACGCCCTCGGCGCGCGCGCGGAAGATCCGATCGGCCCGCACGAGGCCCGACGCACATCACGTTCACCAGCGGGTTGCCGGCGTACTCGGGCGCGAAGGCGATCTCGCCGCCCACCGTCGGGCACCCGAAGCAGTTGCCGTACCACGAGATGCCGGACACCACGCCCGTCGATGAGTCGCCGCGTGCGCGGATCGGCCGGATCGCCGAAGCGCAGCGAGTCGAGCAGCGCGATCGGGCCGCGCTCCCATGGTGAAGATGTCGCGCAGGATGCCGCCGACGCCGGTCGCCGCGCCCTGGAACGGCTCGATGAACGACGGGTGATTGTGGCTCTCGATCTTGAAGACCACCGCCCAGCCGTCGCCGATGTCGACGGCGCCGGCGTTCTCGCCCGGGCCCTGCAGCACGCGCGCGACCGGCCTGGGGCAGGCGTCGCAGGAAGACTCGCGAGTGCTTGTAGGCGCAGTGCTCGGACCAGAGCGCCGAGAAGAGACCGAGCTCGGTGTAGGACGGCTCGCGGCCGAGCCGCTTGATGATGCGATCGTACTCGTCGGCCGTGCAGGCCCAGGCCGCGCGCCAGGTCGAGCGTGACCTTCGGCTCGACCGCGGCAGGTCAACGCTTGCTGAAGGTCCCGTCCTCGACCAGGCTGCCGAGGAGCGAGTGGAACAGCAGCAGCCCGTCGGTGCCGCCCATGGCCGACTCGGCCGCCCGCTCGGGGTGCGGCATGAGCCCCGAGCACCGTCCCCTCCTCGTTGACGATCCCCGCGATGTTGTCGAGCGAGCCGTTGGGATTGGCGGCCTTCGTCACCTTCCCGTCGGCCGTCGCGTAGCGGAACACGATCTGATTGCGCTGCCGCAGCGCCCGCAGCGTCTCGACGTCCGCGTGGTACTTGCCCTCGCCGTGCGAGATCGGCATCTGGAGCACCTGGCCGGGGCGCAGCGCCGCGCGTGAACGGCGTCTCGACGTTCTCGACCACGAGGTGCGTGGACTGGCAGCGGTACTGCAGGCACTCGTTGCGCATCAGCGCGCCGGGCAGCAGTCCCGCCTCGCAGAGGATCTGGAACCCGTTGCACGAGCCGAGCACGAGGCCGCCGCGGCGACGGGAACTCGCGGCAGCGCCTCCACCACGGGAGACCGGCCCGCCACCGCACCGGCACGGAGATAGTCGCCGTAGGAGAAGCCGCCGGGCAGGATGATGCAGTCGAGGTCGTCGAGATCGCGATCCCGGTGCCAGACGTACTTCGACCGGCTGCTGGATGACTTCCGAGATGACGTGGTGGAAGTCGCAGTCGCTCCACGTGCCGGGGAACACGACGACGCCGAATCTCATGAGGGCGGGGTTCTCCTCTCGGGATGCCGCGTGCGACTGGCGCAACGTGGTCATCTTACCGGACCTGCTCGGACGGGGCAAGGCGCTCGGCCCCTCCACGTCGATGGCGTAGTCCTCGAGGATCGTGTTGGCGAGCAAGCGCCGGCACATCTCGCCGACCCGGCTGCGCGCGCCTGCGCCGGCGTGGTCGCGTCCACCTCGAGCTCGATCAGCTTGCCCACGCGCAGTCCGTGCGCGTCGGCGAAGCCGAGGCCGCCCAGCGCGCTGCACCGCGGCGCCCTGGACGTCCATGATGCCCGGGCTTGAGCCGGACGAGGACGCGCGGACCTTCACGCCAGGCCCGCCCGGCGGAAGACCGCCTCGACGTTGCGCACGTACCACGCCTGGATCGAAGCACGCCTTCAGATCGGCCGGGCCGAGCCGCTCGGTGACGGCGGGATCGGCGGCCAGCAGCTCGAGCAGCGAGCGCCGCTCCTTCCACGCCCGCATGGCGTTGACGCTGCACCAGCTCGTAGGCCACCTGGCGCGCCAGTCCCGACTCGGTCGAGCTTCAGCAGCACGCGCTGGGGAATAGATGTTGCCCTGGCTGCGATCGAGGTTCTCGGCCATCCGGGCCGGATCGACTTCCAGCCCTTCGACGATGAACGTCGTCAGGTGCAGCATGTAGTCCAGCAGGATCGTCGAGTCCGGCAGGATCACGCGCTCGACCGAGGAGTGGCTGATGTCGCGCTCGTGCCAGAGCGCGACGTTCTCGAGCGCCGGCCAGCGCGTTGGCGCGCAGCGACGCGCGCCAGGCCCGCAGATCGCGCTCGGCCAGACTCGGGTTGCGCTTGTGCGGCATCGCGCTGACGAGCCCTTCTGGCCCTCGCCGAACGGCTCCTCGACCTCGCAGCACCTCGGTGCGCTGCGAGCGCGCGGACCTCGAGCGCGATCTTCTCCGAGCGAGGCGCCGGCGATCGCCAGCGCGCTGACGAACTCGGCGTGGCGGTCGCGCTGCACGATCTGGGTCGAGACCGGCTCGACGCCGAGGCCGAGCTCGCGGCAGACTTCCTCCTCGATCTCCGGCGCCACGTGGGCGAAGTTGCCGACCGCGCCCGAGAGCTTGCCCACCGGCGATCGCCTCGCGCGCCCGGCGCAGCGCGCTCAGGTTGCGCCCGGCCTCCGCGTACCACGGCGCACCTTGAGGCCGAACGTCGTGGGCTCGGCGTGCACGCCGTGCGTGCGCGCCACGATCAGGGTGTCGCGGTGCCGGCGCGCGCCAGCGTGGCCAGGCGCGGTCCGCAGGCGCTCTGGCCCGCGATCAGCAGATCGGCCGCGTCGCGAAGCTGCAGCGCGGTCGCGGTGTCCGCACGTCGTTGGTGGTGAGCCCGATGTGGACGAAGCGCGAGTCGGGGCCGAGCTGCTCCTCCAGGCTGGTGAGCAGCGCGATCATCTCGTGCTTGACGCGAGCCTGGATCGCGAGGATCCGCTCGATGTCGACCCGCGTGCGCGCGGATGCGAGTCAGCGCCTCAGCGGGAATGCGGCCGCGGCGGGCGTACGACCTCGCGACACCGCCACTTCCACCCGGAGCCACGCGCTGATACTTCGCGGCCTCGCTCCAGATACGTCCCATGGCAGGCCGGGTGTACCGCTCGATCACGCCCACACCTTAATGCAAAACCACACCAAGTGGAAGCCGCCCTTGAACACCCACTACCGGTCGGTGCTTGGAGCGCGGGCTTCGCCACGCGCATCCTGCCTTGGAGGCGATGCAGGCGGCAGGAGAGGAGCACGCCGTCAGGCGTCGACGACCGCCGGAAGGGGGCGCTCCGGGTCCAGCGGAGTTCTGCCGGAAGGTTCCGGCGGTCCAGCGGGCCGAGCGTGGTCAGCGCGAGCTGATCCTCGTCGAGTGACCTGGCTGACCAGCGCCTGGACCTCGTCGTGACGGACACCGTCGATGGACGGCCAGCATCTCGTCCATCGTGAGGAACGAGCCCAGGTGCAGCTCGTGCTTGGCCAGCCGGTTCATCCGGCTCGAGGTGGATTCCAGCGAGAGCATGAGGCTGCCCTTGAGGTGGTCCTTCGACCGCCGCAGCTCCTCTTCGGTCACGCCGTGCTTCTTGACGTCGCGCAGCTCCTTGAGAATCGACTTCGAGCACCTTGGAGAAGTTCTCGACGTCGGTCGCCGCGTAGACGTACATGAGCCCGGTGTCGATGAAGGCCTGCACGCCGGAGTGCACCGAGTACGCCAGCCCCTGCCGCTCCCGCACCTCCTGGAACAGCCGCGAGGACATGCTGCCGCCGATGACGTCGTTGAGCAGGAACATCGCGTAGCGCTCCGGGCGCGGCGTGCGGCCAGGCCCGGGAACCCCATCACGAGGTGCACCTGCTCGAGCGCCTTGTGCGACGATGTTCACGCTCGGGCGCCAGCTGACGGCCTCGGCTGGCGCCGCGGCCGAGCCGGCCGCCGCTGTAGCCGTTGAAGCCCGCGGCCGAACAGCTCGACCACCTGCTCGTGCGTGACGTTGCCGGCCACCGCGATGATGATCCGCGGCGGCACGTACTCCTCGCCGAAGTAGTCGGCGATGGCGTCGCGGTCGGAAGCCGGTCACCAGCTCCCGGGTGCCAGGATCGGCCGGCCCAGCGGATGGCCGCCCCAGATCTGGGCGGCGAAGAGTGTCGTGGATGATGTCGTCCGGGGTGTCCTCCACCATCCGGATCTCCTGCAGGACGACCGACTTCTCGCGCTCCAGCTCCTCGGCGTCGAAGAGCGGGTGCAGCAGGATGTCGGTGAGCAGATCGACGGCGAGCGGCAGGTGCTCGTCGAGCACCTGCACGTAGAAGCAGGTGTTCTCCTTGGTGGTGAAGGCGTCCATCTGGCCGCCCACCGAGTCCATCGTGCGGGCGATGCGCCTCGGCGCTGCGGGTGGCGGTGCCCTTGAACACGAGGTGCTCGATCAGGTGGGAGACGCCGCCGCGCGCTTCGCGACCTCGTGGCGGGAGCCGGTCTCCACCCACACGCCCGACCGCGACCGAGCGGACGTGCGGCATGCGCTCCGGTGAGGATGCGCATGCCGTTGGGCAGAGACGCTCTTGCGATAGCCTCTCAGTCCACGCGGGGGTTGGCGGCCTCTGCGGGTTCTTCAGCCGCTCCTTGTCGGCCAGCGCCGGCTGGTCGCGCAGCGCCATCTTCCGGCTCAGGCGCATCTTGCCGTTGCCGTCGACCTCGATGACCTTGACCAGCACCTCGTCGCCCTCGCTCAGACGTCCTGCACCGAGCGGATGCGGCTCTCGGCGATCTGCGAGATGTGCAGCGAGCCCCTCGGTGTTGGGGATGACCTCCACGAAGGCGCCGAACTCGACGATCTTCTTCACCTTGCCCAGATAGATCCGGTCCAGCTCCACCTCGCGGCAGATGTCCTGGATCATGCCGACGCGCCTTCTGCACCGGAGGCACTGTCCGGCGAGAACACCGTGACCCGGCCGTCGTCCTCGATGTCGATCTTGGTGCCGGTCTGCTCCTGGATGGCCGCGGACCACCTTGCCGCCGGGGCCGATGATCTCGCGGATCTTCTCCTGGCGGATCTTGATGGTCACGAAGCGCGGCGCGAACGGGCGTACAGCTCGGTGCGCGGCTTCTCGAGGGCCTCGCGCATCTTGCCCAGCACGATCATCCGGGCCTCGCGGGCCTGCCGGAGCGCATCGCGCATGATGTCGATCGGACACGCCGGTGATCTTGATGTCCATCTGCAGCGCGGTGATGCCCTTCTCGGTGCCGGCGACCTTGAAGTCCATGTCGCCGTAGTGGTCCTCGGCGCCCGTGATGTCGGTGAGGATCGCCGTACTCGGTCGCCCTCCTTCACCAGGCCCATGGCGATGCCCGCCACCGGCGCCTTGATCGGCACGCCGGCGTCCATCAGCGCCAGCGAGGCGCCGCACACCGATGGCCATCGACGAGGAGCCGTTGGACTCGAGGATGTCGGACACCACGCGGATCGTGTACGGGAACTCCTCCTTGGCGGCGGCGACCGGCTTCGACCGCCCGCTCGGCGAGCGCGCCGTGGCCGATGTCGCGGCGCGAGGGCGAGCCGAAGCGGCGCACCTCACCGACCGAGAACGACGGGAAGTTGTAGTGCAGCAGGAAGTGCCGGTAGGACTCGCCCTCCAGCGCCTCGATCTTCTGCTCGTCGGACTTGGTGCCGAGCGTGGCCGAGACCAGCGCCTGGGTCTCGCCGCGCGTGAACAGCGACGAGCCGTGGGCCCGCGGCAGGTACGCGACCTCGGCCGAGATCGGACGGATCTCGGTGACCTTGCGGCCGTCCACCCGGAGTCCGCGCTCGACGATCATGCGGCGCACCTCGGCGCTCTCCGACTTCCTCGAACGCGGCGCGCACCGCGCCTTTCTTGTCCGTCGTCGAGACCCAGCCCCGCCCACACGTCATCGAACACCCGCGAGACGGCCTCGGCGCGCGCGTGCTTCTCGTGGGTCGCGAGCGCGGCGGCCAGCTTGGCGCTGGCCAGCTCACGCACCCGGCGGCCAGCGCCAGATCCTTGCCGGCGTGCGGCATCGAACGCCCAGCGCGGCTTGGCGGCCTGCGCCATCAGCTCCTTCTGCATCCGCGCCAGACGCCGGCACTGCTCGTGGCCGAAGGCGATCGCCTCCAGCATCTTGTCCTCGGACACTTCCTTGGCGCCCGCCTCGACCATCAGCACCGCGTCCTCGGTGCCCGCCACGACGAGCTCGAGCTGCGAGGCCTCCTGCTCGGCGGTCGTCGGATTGGCGACGAACTGGCCATCGACGAGGCCGACCCGCACGGCGCCGACCGGACCATCGAACGGGATGCCCGGAGAGCGACAGCGCGGCGGAGGCGCCGTTCATCGCCAGGACGTCGGGATCGTGCTGGGGGTCACCGGAGATCACCAGGCAGATGACCTGGATCTCGTTGCGGAAGCCCTCGGGAACAGCGGCCGGATCGGCCGGTCGATCAGACGGCAGGTCAGGATCTCCTTCTTGACCGGCGCGCCCTCGCGCTTGAAGTAGCCGCCGGGGATGCGCCCACCTGCGTAGGCGCGCTCGCGGTACTCGACGGTCAGCGGGAAGAAGTCCTGGCCCTCGCGGGCGCTCTTGGCGCCGACGACGGTGGCGAGCACCATGCTGGCGCCGAACCGGACGACGACGGCGCCGTCGGCTTGCTTGGCCACCTTGCCGGTCTCGATCGAGAAGGGCTGGCCGTGGATGTCGATCTGTACGCTGTGGCTCATACGAACGTTTGTCCTCGTGGTTCGGCGGTCACCCGGCGAACACCTAGTGTGAGGGGCGCTCGGGCGCGCGATCGGTCGCGCGCACCGCACCCGCCAAGGGCCCCGGGGTCTTTCCGTCCGAGGACCGGTCATGTGCTGCAAGGCAGCCCGCCGTCAACGGCGGATGCCCAGCCTGTCGATGAGCGCCCGATAGCGCTCCGCGTCCTTGCCTTGAGGTACTCGAGGAGTCCCCGGCGCTTGCCGATCAGCATCAGCAGCCCCCGGCGCGAATGATGGTCCTTCACGTGCGCCTTGAAGTGCTCCGTGAGGCCGTTGATGCGCTCGGTCAGGAGCGCGATCTGGACCTCGGGGGAGCCGGTGTCCCCTTCGTGAGTCCGGAACTGCTCGATCAGGCCCTTCTTACGGTCGAGCGCAAGCGCCATCAGGAGGCCTCCTCCAATCGCCTCGCCCCAGAGACGCATCCCAGGAGCGGGTTCCAAAAAACTTTGTTTTGTCAGCAGATAGGACGGAAGGGTACCACGGGGTCCCCTGGAAGTAAAGTCAGCGACCGCCAGAGCCCCGCCCGCGCCGCGGCGACATCCCTGGCGATCTGGGCCCGGAGATCGTCCACCGAGGGGAATCGCATCTCCTCACGGAGGTGGAGCAGGAAGTCAGCCGCATCCGCTGGCCGTAGAGATCGCCCGTGAAGTCGAGAAGATGTGCCTCGATGGCCAAGCGTCGTCTCCGCGAACGTCGGGCGCACCCCGATGTTCACGACCGCGGGGTGGGCGACGTCCGTCCACATGGGCGAGGACAGCCGTAGACCCCGCGGGGATCAGCGAGCTCGCGATCGGGCGCCAGGTTCGCCGTCGGGAAACCCAGCGTCCGTCCCCGGCCGGCTCCACTCGTGATCGTCCCGCTCATGCAGTAGGGCCGGCCCAGGAAGCGCGGGCGCGCCGTCGACGACATCGCCCCGCTGCAGCGCGGTGCGTATCTCGCTCGACGAGACCGGCACGCCGTCGACCGTCAGCGGACGGCACCACGTGGGCCCGGAAGCCAAGCCGGCTCGCCAGCTCCTGAAGGAGCCGCGCGTCGCCCCGTGCGCCCCGGCCGAACCGATGGTTGAACCCGACGACGATCTCCTGAGCGCGAAGGCGGCCCAGCAGCACGTCCTTCACGAAGGCCTCCGGCTCGACGGCGGCCAGCTCGGGCGTGAAGCTCAGCGACGACCACGCCATCGACCCCGGTCTCGGCGATCAGCGCGAGTCGCTCGTCCAGCGTGGTGATGCTGCGCGGGCGCTCGCGCGGGCTGCAGGATCTCGCATCGGGATGCTGCTTGAACGTACAGCGCGAGCGCCTCGCAGTCCGGCCGCACGCGCGCCCGCGCCACGGCGGTGCCGAGGATGGCGCGGTGCCCGAGGTGGACGCCGTCGAAGGTGCCGAGGGCGACCACGCTGGGCCGGGCGTCAGGCGGGAAGGACTCGAGGCCCCGGACGATCTGCATGAAGGATCCGCACCGGCCGGGTCTGCCGCCCGCCCAGAGCGACCTCCCCGACCCCGAGCATCCGCCCGTCGGCCGCGTGCACGCGCACGAGGGTGCCGTCGGCCGCCGCAGCGGCGGCGCCACCTCCGCCGACTGACCGTGCTCGAACCGCTCGGCGCCGAGCGGGCGTCGAGACGGACGGTCGGCCCATCCCGCGAGCGTCGCGGCGGCCGGCTGCACGCGCGCCCACAGCGTCGGGGCGGGCGCGGTGGAGAGCACGTCCCAGGGCGTGGCGCTCGGCGAGCGTGAAGGGCCCCACGCGGCGTGCGGACGAGCCGCTCCACCGCCGCGCCGCAGCCCGAGCGCGGCGCCGAGGTCGGCGGCCAGCGCCCGGATGTACGTGCCCTTGCCGCACACGATGCGACAGGCGCGCGGACGCGCCGGAGACGTCCTCGACATCGAGCGCGTGGACGACGACCTCGCGCGGCTCGCGCGCGCACCTCGATGCCCTGCCGCGCCAGCTCGTACAGCCGCTGCCCCTGGTGGTGCACGGCCGAGTACATCGGCGGCACCTGCTTGATGCGCCCGACGAAGGCGCGGCAGGCGACCTCGATCTGCGCGCGGTCCACGGTCTCCCACGCGGCGACTGTCCGACAGCACGCGTCCGCTCAGGTCGCGCGGTGTCGGTGGTCAGCCCGAGCCTCAGCGTCGCCACGTACTCCTTGTCCTGATCGGCCAGGTAGGCCGTGAGCTTGGTCGCCTCGCCGATCAGGATCGGGCAGCACGCCCGTCGGCGTCGGGATCGAGGGTGCCGGCGTGTCCGACGCGGCTGGACGCCCAGACGACGGCGCGCGCACAGCGCACGACGTCGAACGACGTCGACGCCGGCGCGTCCTTGTCACCGACCAGGACACCGGTATCGCGCATGGAGCCGTCCTTCATGGCGCGGCCGGCTCCCGTCGCACGGCGCGCCGAGCCGGCGGCGAGCACGTCGCGCGTCACCGCCGTCAGCGCGCCGGGCACGCGTGCAGCCGCGCGGCGTTGGCGATGGCCACCGCCGCCGAAGCTGCGCGGCGATCCGATCTGACGTCGACGTCGCCCTTGCCGCGCAGGCTCACCTTGACCTGTGCCGCCGCGCTCGCGGAGCAGACAGGCCACGCGCACCGAGGCGATCGAGCGCGGATAGTTGACCAGCTCCTCCGACTCGATGAATCGTCTCCGGGACCAGCGCCGGCCGGCAGCGCGAGCCACGCCAGCCGGCCGTCCTGGCTGACCTCCACGCGGGCCAGCGACTTCGCCGAGCCAGCGCAGCGCATCGGTCGCGCCGTCGCTCGTAGAGCGATTCGGAGACGATCTCGCGGGCTCGGGCGCCGGCCGCGACCAGCTCCGCGGCGATCGTGAAGGTCTCGCGTTGTCACGTTCGAGTAGCGGAACGAGCCCGTGTCGGTGTGGATCGCCGTGTAGAGGTTCGTGCGCGATCGCCGGCGTCAGCGGCACGCCCGAGCGCGATCAGCAGCTCGATAGACCATCTCGCCGGTCGCGGCGGCCGACGGTGTCGATCCAGTTCACGTCGCCGTAGCGCCGGTTGTCCGGATGATGATCGATGTTGACGACCACCGAGGCGGCCGCCTTGCGCCTGATCGATCAGCCCCTCGGTGCGGTCGGGGTTCGGACAATCGGTCAGCACCGCGACGTCGAGCGGGCCGGTCACCGACGGCAGAACCGGCGGTAGCGATCGACGCCGGGCAGAAACGCCGAGCGCGCCCGGGAGCCGGATGCGGTCCGCCGTAGGCCACCCGTCCAGCCGCGCGGCCTCGAGCGCCAGCGCCGAGGCGCCAGCAGCGTGCCGAGCACGTCGGCGTCGGGATGGACGTGGCCGAGCATGAGCGCCCGGCCGGGCGGGCGGCTGAAACGGCGTCGAGCACCGTCGGAGCGGGAGCCGGACGTCGCTCATCGCCCGCTCGTCCTGCACCCGCCGCAGGAGCGACTGGATGCGCGCCGCGTGCTCCATCGAGCGATCGGGCCGGAAGTCCAGCGTCGGGCGTGACGCGGAGATCGAGGTGCTGGCGCAGCCAGTTGCGGATGAAGCCGCGGGCGCTGGCCAGGGCGCGCCAGCGATCCCGTCCCACTGCCGCCTCGTCGCCCAGCACCGAGACGAAGACCTTGGCCACTCGGATGTCGCTTGGAGCGTCTCGACCTCGGTCACCGTCACGAATCCCGAGTCGCGGGTCCTTCAGCTCACGCTGCAGGAGATTGGACACCTCCTCCTTCGATCAGCTGGTTGACCCGGTCGAGACGCTTGCCCTGCATCAGAGGTATCTCCACGAAGGTCTCGAGCACCTGGCCCTCGACGTTGTCCTCGATGAAGTCCAGTGGCCTTGGAGACGACCTCGTTGGCGTGGCGCGCGTCGGCCGAGACGTAGGCCACCGCGAGCGTCGCGCGCTGCCAGATGTCCTGGTGGTCCACCTCGGCCACCGAGCACCTCGAAGCGGGCTCGAACCTTCTCCTTGAGGCCCTTGAGGACGTGCCGCTTGCCCTTGAGCGAGTCCACGTCGGGCAGGTGTAGCTCGACCATCCCCAGGGCTACGCGCGCCGCCGACACAGCCCCCTCCGGCGTGCATGCCCTAGAGCGTGCGCGCCACTTCCTCGCTCGTGAACGACCTCGATGATGTCGCCCGGCTGGACGCACCATTGACGCCTCTCCACGCCGATGCCGCAGTCGAGCCCGGTGAGCACCTCGCGGACGTCGTCCTTGAACCGGCTGCAGCGAGCTGATCGTCCCCTGGCCGAGCACGCTCGTCCCGCGCTTGACGCGCGGACCCGGGCCGCCGCGTTACGTACGATCTTGCCCTCCATCGACCATCGAGCCGGCAGATGGGGCCGAGCTTCGAGATGACGAAGATCTGACTGAACCGTGCGCCCGGCCCAGCGACCGTCTCGCGAATCTCTGGGGCCAGCATGCCGGCGAGCGCGGCCTTGACGTCGTTGATCGCCTCGTAGATGACGTTGTAGCTGCGGACGTCGACGCCGTTGGCCTGCGCCTGGCTGGCCGCCTTGGGCTCGGCCTTCACGTTGAAGCCGAGCACGATGGCGTTGGACGCCGAGGCGAGCATGACGTCGCTCTCGTTGATCGCGCCCGACCGAGCTGTGGATGACCTTCAGCTTGACCTCGTCGGTGCGACAGGCGCTCGAGCGATTCGGCCAGCGCCTCCACCGAGCCCTGCACGTCGGCCTTGATGATGAGCCGCAGCTCCTTGACCTCGCCGGTCTGGATCTGCTTCTGCAGGCCTCCAGCGTGATGCGCGTCGCACGTCTTGCCGCTTGGCCTTCTCGCGGTCCGTGCGCATGGTGGCGATCTGCCGCGCCTTGCGCTCGTCGGAGACCACCACCAGCACGTCGCCGGCCTGCGGCACGCCGGAGAGCCCCGGATCTCCACCGGGTCCGACGGCCCGGCCGACTTCGACCTTCTTGCCGGCTGCCGGCGTCGATGCAGCGCCCGGATCGCGACCGGAATGGGAGCCGACCACCACCGCGTCGCCTTCCTTCAGGGTGCCGTCCTGGATGAGCGCGGTGGCCACCGGTCCGCGGCCGCGATCGAGGCGACCCTCGATGATGACGCCCTTGGCCGCGCGGTTGACGCGTTGGCCTTCGAGCTCGAGGATCTCCGCCTGCAGCGCGGTCATCTCGAGGAGCTGGTCGATGCCGGTGCCCTGCTTGGCCGAGGTCGGCACGAAGATCGTCTGCCCGCCCCAGTCTTCCGGCACCAGCCCGTGGTTGGACAGCTCGCGCTTGACGCGATCGGGCTCGGCCTCGGGCTTGTCGATCTTGTTGACCGCCACGATGATCGGCACGTTCGGCCGCCCGCGCGTGGTTGATCGCCTCCACCGTCTGCGGCATCACGCCGTCGTCGGCGGCGACCACCAGGATGACGATGTCGGTGGCCTGGGCGCCGCGCGCCCGCATGGCCGTGAAGGCCTCGTGGCCCGGCGTGTCGAGGAAGGTCACCTTGCCGTGCGTGCGTCGCCACCTGATAGGCGCCGATGTGCTGGGTGATACCGCCGTGCTCCTTCTCGGCGACCTTCGTCTTCCGGATGGCGTCGAGCGAGCGACGTCTTGCCGTGGTCGACGTGGCCCATCACCGTGACCGACCGGCGGCCGCGGCGCAGCTGCGACGTGATCGCCGGCCTCTTCCTCGTCGATGACCTCGCCCTCGACCGAGCGGATCTCGACGTCGACGTGGAACTTGTCGGCGACCAGCTTCGCCTCGGTGGGGTCGAGCAGCTCGTTGACCATCGCCATCACGCCGAGCTCGATGAGGGCCTTGATCACCTCGCCCGACTTGCGCGCGCATCTTCTCGGCCAGCTCGCCGACCGTCACCGACTCCGGCACGCGGACGAGCTCGCGCTTGACCTCGACCGCGCGGCGGCTCCGGGGCGGCGGCGGCTCGATCGGACCGCAGCCGCGGCCGGCGCTGAGCGCTCTCGGGGGGCGGCCGGCGGACGGCGCGGAGCGCACCGCGGCCGGCGCCATGCGGGCGCGCCGGCGCGGCCGGCGCATGGGACGCGGCGGCGGGGGCGGCGCGGCAGCGGGCGCGGCGGTCCCTGCGTGATCCGCGGCTGCGCGAACGGTCCCGCGGGATGTCGCGACGGGCGCGACGGCGGCGGGCGGCGGCGGCGCCGAACGCTCGAGCGGCCGGAACGGAACGATCTTCGGCTCCGGCTTCGTCGGCACACCGGGGCAACCGGCGCCGGAGGCGGCGCGGGCGTCGGCGGCCGCCGGCTTCATCGGCTCCGGCACGGCGGGACCGGCGGCGCGACGGGCGCGGGCGGCGCAGGCGCGATGCGCGAAGGCTCGGGCGCAATCTCGGCCGCCGGCTCGGCGACCAGCGGCGCGCTCGGGCGCGTCAGCGTCGACGGGCTTCGGCTTCGACGATCGTCGCCGCGGCTGGCTTGGCGTCCGCCGTCGCTTCCTCGGCGGTCTCGTCGGTCGCCTTCTTCGCGCGCGCGCCGGCTTCTTGGCACCGCATCGACCGGCTCGCCGTCGCGGCGATCGCCGGCCGCCGGCTCCTTCGGCTTCGCGACCCGCTTGGGCTTCGGCTCCTCGGGCAGCTCGCGCCCCTTGCCGAGCTTCATGCGGAGCGCGTTGGCGAGGACTGCTGGTCGAGGGAGTCATGGCTCGCACGCCCTTGTGCCCCATCTCCTCGGCCGCGACCATCAGGTCCTTGCTGGTCACGCCGAGCTCCTTCGCTGAGCTCGATCACCTTTGATCTTTGGCTGCTGCCACAGTCCCCTCACCTCCCTGTGATCTGCTGCATACATCGGCCGCGCATGTCGCCCCGCGCTCGTGCAGTCTCGCGCGCTCGGGCCCGCTCGCTCGAGGCGGCAGATCGAGCTCGCCGCACGGCCGAAACGCGTGCGCGAGCCGGTCCGCGCCTTCAGCGCGCGCTCCAGACACGCCGTCGGCGCCACAGACGTACGCGCCGCGTCCGGCCGCGCCGCCGCGATCGCGTCGGCCACGACCACTCCGTCGGCCCGCCGGACCAGCCGCACCAGCTCGCGCTTCGGGCGGCGCTGACGACAACCGCAGGCACGTGCGGATGCCGGACCATGCGTTTCACGCGTCCGCCGGCGGCGCTCGGCGTCCGCGCCCGCGATCGTCGGCCGCCGGCTCGGCGGCCGGCTCGGGCGCCGGCTGCGCGGCCAGCCACGCTCTCGGCCGTCCGCGTACAGAGCTCGTCCGCGCAGGTCGCCGACGGCGGCGCAGCGCGCGCCAGCGCCTCGCGACCCGACCTCGACGATCGCGCGCGGGCGAGCCGATGCCCGCCGCTTCGAGGGCCTGGGCGACCATCGCGGGATCGGCACCCCAGGCTGGCCAGCGCGGCCCGCGATCCTCGGCTCGGCGTCGGCGCGCGCTCGGCCTCGACCTCGGACTCGCTCTTGATGTCGATGCGCATGCCGGTCAGCTTGGCGGCCAGGCGGGCGTTCTGCCCCTTCTTGCCGATGGCCAGCGACAGCTGGTTGTCCGGAACGATCACGAGCGCCGACGGGCTGACTCTCGCCGTCCTCGGCTCGATGATCGCCACCGACGACACCTTGGCCGGCGACAGCGCGCGCGCCACGAACGTGGCCGGATCGTGCGACCACTCGATGATGTCGATCTTCTCGCCGCGCAGCTCGCGGCTGATGACCTGGATGCGCGTGCCGCGCAGACCGACGCACGCGCCGATCGGATCGACGTCGCGCTTCGTCGGAGGCCACCGCGACCTTCGCGCGCTCGCCGGCTTCCCGCGCCGTCGCCTTGACGAGCACGATGCCTTCCTGGATCTCGGGGATCTCCGTCTCGAAGAGCCGCGCGAGATAGCCCGGATGCGTCCGCGAGCGTGATCTGCGGCCCCTTGGCCGCTGCGCCGCACCTCGAGGACGAACGCGCGGATGCGGTCGCCGGGGTTGTAGCGCTCGCCGGGAATCTGCTCGCGCTCGGGCAGGATCGCCTCGGCCTTGCCGATCTCGAGAATGACGTTGCGCTTCTCGATCCGGTGGACGCACGCCGCGGAGGATCTGCCCTTCCTTGCCGGCGAACTCCGAGTAGATCCCCTCGCGCTCGGCGTCGCTGCACCTTCTGGAGGATGACCTGCTTGGCGGTCTGCGCGGCGATGCGACCCAGATCCTGGGGCGGGCGCTCCTGTAGCAGCTCGAGCTCGCACGTCCAGCTCGGCCTCCGGCGTTCAGGGCCTTGCGCCTCGGCGCAGGCTGATCTCGAGCTCCGGGTCGGCGACCTGCTCGACGACCTTCTTGCGCATGGTAGACGCGGAACTCGCCGGTCTTGCGGTCGATCTCGATGCGGACGTTGTCGGCGCCGGCCGTGCGACTTTCGCGAGGCCGATAGCAGGGCAGACTCCACCGCTTCGAAGAGGATCTCTTTGTCGATCCCCTTCTCCCGGCCGAGCTGCTCGATCACGATGATCAATTCTCGGTTCATGATTCGACCGCCCGTCGCGGCCACGGCACCTCCGGCCTCGAGACGGGCCTTGGTGACACGCTCTCGCGGGCAGCTCCACGCGCTCGCCGTCACGGTCCAGCGTGAGCCGCGCGTCATCCACATCCGCCAAGTCGGCCACGGAATTCCTCGCCGCCCGGCCAGCCAGCACTGCACCCGCTTGCCGACCGCCCAGCGGAACTCGCGCTCCTTCCGGCAGCTGGCGATCCAGTCCCGGCGACGAGACCTCGAGATCGTACGCCTCCTCGATCAAGTCAGCCGCGTCGAGGACGTCTCCCACTTCCCGACTGAGGCGGCTGGCAGTCCTCGATGCCCACGCCCCTGGCTTGTCGACGCAGCCAGCTTCAGTACGCCACGGGGACGGTGCGCACGCCACTCCAGATCCACGAGCGTGAGCCCGTGGATCGCGGAGTACGGGCAGCACGGCCTCCTCGATTCAGGAGTCTCGTCGTTCGTCCTGCATCACACCCACAAAGTAAAAAGTGGGCGACGCCCACTTTTCCGAGACTTTAGCACGGGTGTCCTCGGTAGGCAACACGGCGAGTGGGCTCAGGACCGGTGGGAGAGCACCTCCAGGGACTGCAGCGTGGCGAGCACCTGGTCCAGGGCGACCCGCTGCTCCCGGCGCGGGCGCGCGGCGCTCCTTGACCTCGACCACGCCCTCCTTGGCCAGCGCGTTGCCGATCGTCACGCGGACCGGGATCCCCAGCAGATCCGCGTCCTTGAACTTCACGCCCGGCGCGCTCGTCGCGGTCGTCGAGCAGCGACGTCGAGGCCGGCCGCGCCGGCAGGCGGCGTAGATCTCCTCGGCCGCCGCCATCTGGCCGCGCATCGCGCACCGCCACCGACGACGATGTGGACGTGGAACGGCGCGATGGCGCCACGGCCACACGATGCCGTCGGCGTCGTGCGCAGCTGCTCGACGCGCGGCGGCGGCGATGCGGGCAGGGCCGATCCCGTAGCTGCCCATCACGATCGGCTGCTCGCTGCCCGCCTCGTCGAGATACTTCGGCGTCGAGCGCCACCGAGAACCTGGTGCCGAGCTTGAAGATGTTGCCGATCTCGATGCACCTGCTCGACCGCGCAGCGGCTTGCCGCAGCGCGCGCACGCCTCGCCGGCGGCGCACCGTGTGCAGGTCCACGAACCGCACGTCGAAGTCCCGCCCCGGCACCACCCCGCGCAGGTGGAAGCCCTCGCGATTGGCGCCCACCACGTAGCACGCCCTCGCGCAGTGCTCGTCGGCCAGGACCGGCACCCGGCGCGCCGACGGGCCCGACGGAGCCCGGCCGCCGCGCCCGAGATGCCGGCGGATCTCCTCCGGCGGTGCGCCGGGCGGCACCTCGTCGCCCTCAGCGCGCGCGCGAGCTTGCGCTCGTGCAGCGTCGTGGTCGCCGCGCACGACGCGCCAGCACGGGCCCGACCGGCGCCCACGTAGAGCAGCGACTTGATCGTCAGCGCGGGTCGATCTTGAGGAAGGCGGCTCACCTCGGCGATGGTCCGCGCGCTCGGCGTGGCCACCTCCTCACGCTCCGGCGCCGGGAACGCGGCGCTGCCGGCACCGCCGCGCGCGAGCTCGACGTTGGCGGCGTAGCCGCAGCTCGCGCACAGCGCGATCTCGTCCTCGCCCGCCGCGCACGGGCGCCATGAACTCGTGGGCGCCGACGCCGCCCATCATGCCGGTGTCGGACTCGGACCACGTAGAAGCGCAGGCCGCAGCGGTCGAAGATCCGGCGGTAGGCCTGTCGTGGGCGGCGTAGCGATCGGTCGAGCGCGGCCACGTCGGGGTCGAGCGTGTAGGAGTCCTTCATCACGAACTCGCGCGTGCGCAGCACGCCGCGAGCGCGGCCGCGGCCTCGTCGCGCTCCTTGGTCTGGATCTGGTACCAGATCTGCGGCAGATCGCGGTAGGAGCGGATCTCGCGCGGCGGCCAGCCAGGCGACGACCTCCTCGTGCGTCATGCCCAGGCACATGTCGCGGCCCGCGGCGGTCCTTCAGCTTGAACATCTCCGGGATGCCGTCGCCAGCGACCGGACTTCTGCCAGATCTCGGCCGGGCTGGATGCACCGGCATCGTGATCTCCTGCCCGCCGATGGCGTTCATCTCCTCGCGGATGATCGCGCTGATCTTGTCGCATCACGCGCTGGCCGAGCGGCAGATAGACGTAGATGCCGGCGGCGAGCTGGCGCACCAGGCCGGCCCGCAGCATGCAGCTTGTGAGCTGACCGCCTCGGCGTCGGCCGGGTCCTCGCGGAGCGTCGGGAGAAGCGAGCGTCGCGACGCGCATCGCCTAGTGGGCGTCGCTTCTGTCTTGTTGGCGCCCTTCACGCCGGGGTCGTAGACCAGACGCCTCGACCGGCTTGCCGCTCGATGATGTGCGACTCGACGATCTCGGCGAGATCGATTCCTGCACGCCCGCGTACCAGACGTTCTCGGGATAGACGACCATCATGCGGCCCGTGGCCGCATGCGAGAAGCAGCCGGCCTTGTTGACCCGGATCGTCGCTCTGCCAGCCCGGCCTTGACCGACCTCGCCACGGAGGTACTTCGCACGAAGCCCTCGACGTCACCGTCCGACGGGACAGTCGTCGCCGCTCGTGCACACGAACACGTGCGTCTCGTACTGGCCCATCAGGCGCCCGCTCCCGCCGCGTCCTTCGCGGCCGTCGCTCGCGCGAGGAACTTGTCGACTTCCTCGCGCATCGCCGCGACGGATCTCGTTCTCGGGCACCTTTGCGGATGACCTCGCCGCCGCTTGAAGATGAGCCCGATGCCCGTGCCGCCGGCGACGCCGATGTCGGCGACGCGCGCCTCGCCCGGGCCGTTCACCTCGCACCCCATCACCGCGATGTGGATCTCCTCGTTCAGCCCCGTGAACTCGTCCTCGACCTGCTTCGCGAGCTTGACGAGGTCGACGTCGGCGCGTCCGCACGACGGGCACGACACGAACGTCGAGCCCGCCCTTGCGCAGCCCGAGCGATTTCAGGATGTCGATGCCGACCCGGCACTTCTTCGGCCGGGTCGGCGGACAGCGACACGCGGATCGTGTCGCCGATCCCTCGGCTCAGCAGCGCGCCGAGCCCCACCGCCGACTTGATCGTGCCGACGCCCGGCGTGCCGGCCTCGGTCACGCCGAGGTGGAACGGGTAGTCGACCTGGTCGGCGAGCATGCGGTACGCCTCGATCATCATCAGCGGGTCGGACGCCTTGAGCGACACCTTCATCTCCGGGTAGCCGCACTCCTCGAGGATGTGGATGTGGCGCAGCGCCGACTCCACCATGCCCTGCGCCGTGGGACCGCTGTACTTTCGCGGAGCAGGTCCTTCTCGAGCGAGCCGGCGTTGACGCCGATCCGGATGGGGATCTTGCGCGTCCTTGGCGAGGTTCGACGACTTCCATGACGAACTGCTTGCCGCCGATGTTGCCGGGATTGAGGCGCAGGCCGTCCACGCCTTGCTCGAGCGCGATGAGCGCCAGCTTGTAGTTGAAGTGGATGTCGGCGACGAGCGGAATGCGGATCTGGCGCTTGATCTCGCCGAGCTTCTCCGCCGCCTCGCGCACCGGAACGGCACAGCGCACGATGTCGCACCCGGCCGCCTCGAGCGACCAGATCTCGAGCAGCGTCGCCTGCACGTCGCGCGCGTGTCCGTCTTCGTCATCGACTGCACGGTGATGCGGCGCGTCACCGCCCACCTTCGACGTGCCGAGCTGTGATCTGCCGACGTCTTGCGCCGTGTGATCATCGCTCCGTCCTATCGCAGGAATTTGAAAGCGTCGATGCGGACGAGATCATTGTAGAGCGCGTACACCATGCAGCAGCATCAGGAGCACGAAGCCGAGCTGCTGGGCCGCCTCGCGCTTGCGCAGCGACGAGCGGCCGCCCGAGCACGGCCTCGATGACGAAGAAGAGCAGGTGGCCGCCGTCGAGCATGGGCACCGGCAGCAGGTTCAGCACGGCGAGGTTCACGCTGATGATGGCGGTGAACAGCGCGAGCGAGGCCATGCCCCTCCTTGGCCTGGCGTCCCGCCATCGATCGCGATCTGGATCGGCCCGCCGATGTTGGACGCGGTCGATCTGGCGCCGACCACGAGCTTCCAGAAGCCCTTGACCGTGACGATCGTCATGTCCTTCGTCCGCGTCGCGCGCCGTGCCAGCGCGCGCGGACACGGGTTGTACGCGCTCGAAGCGTCACCGTCTTGCTCGCCGATGCCCGCCTGGATCCGCCCGACCTCGATCGCTCCTCGCCGTCGGCGCCCTTCTCGTCTCGGCGTTCGGGCGTCACGGTGCAGCGGTCAGTCGCCGCCCGTCGCGCTCGATCGTCAGCGGGAAGCGTCTGGCCGCGGCTGCGCTGCGAATCGCCTCGACGAGATCTTCCGCGGTGTGAACACCGGCTTGCCGGCCACGGCGAGTCACGACGTCGCCCGGCCTGCAGCCCGGCGCTGCTCGGCCGGCGAGTCCGGCTCACCGAGCTGATCTGCGGCACGCAGCTGCGGGCCCGGCGCCGATGTCCCACGGCTCCGCGGCTCGCGGAAGATCGGGTCGCGGGACGCTCGTAGCGCTGCGGCGTGACGCGTCACCGTCGCGCTCGCCGTCGCCTCGCGCCGCACGGCGAGTTCGAGCGGCGCGCCCGCTCGACGCCGCGACCGCGCGCTCGAGGTCCTCCCAGTAGGCGATCGGCCGCCCGTTGACCGCCGCGATCGACGTCGCCCGGTGCGCAGCCCGGCGGCGGCGGCCGGACCGCCGTCGGCGACGCGCGCCCGACCGCGGCCGGCCACACCGGCCGCCCCACCGTCGCAAGCACGATCGGCGAAGATCACCGCGGCCAGCACGAAGTTCATGCCGGGCCGGCGAAGACGATGAGGAAGCGCGCCCACAGCGGCTTCGGTCGCGAACGCCTTCGTCGGGTCGTACGCGCAGACTGCCGCCGCCCTCGAGCGGGTTCTCCTCGCCCATCATCTTCACGTAGCCGCCCATCGGGATCGCCGACAGGCAGTACTCGGTCTCCTTGCCCGCGCCAGCGCAGCAGCACGGGGCCGAAGCCGATCGAGAAGCGCTCCACGCCGACGCCCGTCCAGCGGCGCCACGAAGAAGTGGCCGAGCTCGTGGATGAGGATCAGGATCCCGATGACGATGACGAAGGACGACGATCGTGGTCACGTCGGTTGCCGCCTCCGCGATGCGCGCGTCGACCGAACGCCTGCGACGCGCCGGCGCGCCTCGGCGTCGACGGTCGACGCACTGCTCGATCGATGTCGAGCGACGCCGCCGGCACGGCCGCTGAGCGCGCGCTCGATGAGCTCGGCGATGTGCCGTGAAGCCGATGCGCCGGTCGAGGAACGCGGCCACCGCGATCTCGTTGGCGGCGTTCAGCACGACTGGGGCCGTCCCGCCGCGTCTCGAGCGCGGTCCGCGCCAGGCGCAGACACGGGAAGCTTGTCGGCGTCCGGCTGGATAGAAGGTCGAGCGCCCCGAGCCGGGTGAGATCCAGCCGCGGGGCGGGCGTGGGCCGCCGCTCCGGATACGTCAGCGCGTAGAGGATCGGCATGCCCATGTCGGCGACGCCGAGCTGCGCGATGACCGAGCCGTCCACGTACTCGACCATCGAGTGGACGATCGACTGCGGATGCACGACGATCTGACCTGGTCGGGCGCGACGTCGAACAGCCAGCGGGCCTCGATGACCTCGAGCCCCTTGTTCATGAGCGTCGCCGGAGTCGATCGTGATCTTCGCGCCCATCTTCCACGTCGGATGGCGCGAGCGCATCCTCGACGCGTGATGCTCGCGAGCGCGTCTCGCGCGGCGTCTCGCGGAACGGGCCGCCGGACGCCGTCAGCGAGCATCCGGTGGACGTCGCCGCGATTGTGGCCGGCGCAGGCACTGGAAGACGGCGCTGTGCTCGGAATCGACGGGCAGCAGCGGCGACGCCGCGCGCGCGCGCGGCCGCCGTCATGAGGCTGCCCGCCATCACGAGCGTCTCCTTGTTGGCGAGCGCGATCGCGCGTCCCGGCCTGGATGCGCCGCCATCGTCGGCAGGAGCCCGGCGGCGCCGACGAGCGCCGACAGCACGATGTCGGCGTCGACGTCGCGGCGCGAGCGCGACCAGCCCTTCCGCGCCCGCCGAGCAGCTCGGGCCGCGGCGCCGGGAGCAGCGCGGCGCCAGCGCGTCCACCGCGCTCCTCGTCGAGCAAGGCGACCGCCGAGCGGCGAGTACTTGCGGCAGAGATCGCGCGATCAGCTCCGACGTTCGACGCCGCGCGCGGCGAGCCCTGCCACCGAGAACTCGCTCGGGGAAGCTCGACGACGATGCTCGAGCGTGCGGAGCCCGATCGACCCGGTGGCGCCGAGCAGGCGTCAGGCGCTTCATCGGCAGCCCACCTTCGGCCAGCTCGCCATGAGCGTGAAGTAGTAGAAGGCCGGCGAGATTGAAGAGCAGGCTGTCGATGCGGTCGAGCACGCCCCGTGACCGGGAATCAGGCCGCCAGTGTCCTTGGTGCCCGACGCTGCGCTTGATCGCCGACTCCGCGAGATCCCCGAGCTGCCCGACTGATGCCGAGCGAGCGTCCGCCGCCATGCCGACCGCGCGACACCGCACGCAGGCGACAGCCACGCCTGCGCAGCGACCATCGCGCCATGCGACCGAGGCGACGACCTGCGCGAGCGGCACCTTCGACGGTCTTGCGCGGGCTGATCACCGGCGCCAGCTTGCGGCGGCCGACCGTCGAACCCGACGAGGTACGCGGTCGGTCTCGCCGACCCACGTCACGCCGACGCAGGAACAGCACCAGCTCGTCGCCGAGCGGCGAGCGTGATGGAGCAGGATGCCGAATCCGAGCAGCCAGCCGACGTACATGACGGCGAGCAGCGTGTTGGCGACGGCGTCTCGCTGATCGCGGCGCCCGCCAGACACGGGCGCGATCAGCGCGATGCCCACCGCGACCGTGACCGCGAAGGCCGGGCAGCAGCGAGCGGGTCGCCGTCAGACGCGAGGCGGCGAACGCTGGCGGTCACCGCGGTTCCCGCCACGACGCCGAGCCGTGCGATACACCGGGCGACCCGCCGCGCTCGAGCATGCGCGTCAGCTCCCACAGCGCCGGCGCGCTCGCGAGCACCACGAGCGCGTTGAACACGCAAGCCGGCGCCTTGACGACGATGAGCAGGAAGACCGGCAGCAGGACCAGCGGCGCTCAGCGACGCGCTTCAGCACCGCAGGCCGGCCTCGGATGCGCGTCGAGCGGCAAGCTGCCGAGCCGACGCGTGGCCATGATCACACGCCACCGAACCGCCGCGTCCGGCTGCTGGAAATCGACGGATCGCGCGGTAGAGATCGCGCGCGCGCCGGAAGTCCGGCCAGAAGTCGGGCGTGATCCAGAGCTCGGTGTAGGCGATCTGCCACAGCAGGAAGTTCGAGATCCGCATCTCGCCGCTCGTGCGGATCGAGCAGATCGGGATCCGGCATGTCCGCCGGTGTAGAGCGCGCCGCTCACGTGCGCTCTCGTCGATCTCCGTCGGGCGCGAGCCGTCCTGCCCTGCACGTCCGCGGCGAGCGCCGGAAGGCGTCGAGCAGCTCGTCGCGGCCGCCGTAGTTGAACGCCATCATGCAGCTGCAGCCCGGTGTTGGCGCGCGTGCCCTCGCACGACGCGTTCGATGCCGCGCCGCACGCGCCGAGCGGCACGCCGTCAGGTGCGCCCGATGCACGCGGAGACGGACGTTGCGCTCCATCAGCTCGGGCAGCTCGGACTGCACGGTCGCGCCTCGAGCAGGCTCATGAGCATGGACACCTCGTCCTCGGGCCGGCTCCAGTTCTCCGTCGAGAACGCGTAGAGCGTCAGGTAGCGCACGCCGACGGCGTCCGCGGCCCTCACGAGTCGTTCGTGCGGTCTTCACGCCCTCGTGGTGGCCGGCGATGCGGGGATAGCCCGCGGCTGCGTGGCCCATCGTCCGTTGCCATCCATGATGACCGCGACGTGCGCCGGCGGCGGGCTGATGCCCAGCACCAGCGCCAGCAACTCCTGCTCGCCGAAGCCCGTCGGGGGCGGGGCCGGCGCCGC
>ERZ1370068.710-contig-1065_pt1 | contig 51071 bp, 66 predicted proteins | sample MGYA00561227_ERZ1370068 | MGnify/ENA primary metagenome ERZ1370068 (study PRJEB38410, sample SAMEA6850437) | metagenome | study: Metagenomic assessment of the ecological functions of the soil: analysis of the soil microbiota associated with the... | reverse complement strand
CGTTAGCGCTTCGTTCAGTTACGCACTTGCTCGGCGCGAGAAAGACGTTTTGCGCTTGTTTGTGCGATAACGATACTCGCCTTTGCTGATTCGCGCCTGGTTTCAACACGACCGACTATTTCGGGGCGATGAAATAGGCACTCTCCACTACATCGAAACAAGCCCGGAATACTCTACTTAAGTCATTTGCACCGCATTCTCACGATGAATTATTTCATTCTGGCCGAAGAAGGGATGCGCCTGGCTTTGCGGAGCGACAGATTGGCAGCGCTGACTCTACTGCCCTGGCAGTGCGATTGCAACTATCCCCTTAACTGCTTCGCTCGCGCTTAAATTCACGGGTTCCACCGCGCATTGATTGCTGGCGGCTTGGCTGCATTCAATCCGTTCCTGATTTATTGGGGACCACAGATCCGCTCTTATTCGTTGCTGGTGGCTTTTAGCCTACTGGCAATCAATGAATTCTTTCATTGGTATCAGCAGCGCAATTGGTGGAACGGTGTGCGATGTGGCACAACCGTGCTACTGCCGCTGCTTGCGCATATCAACGGCGTTTACACAGTCGCATTCCTCATCCTATTAGTGGCGATCGAAATCGTTTCCGCGCGGTTGGTCTGGCGGCCGAAAGTTTCTCTGGAGAATCCGGACTCTCTGGATCCCCTTTAGTGGGCGACCGTCGCTGATCGCCGTCGCCTACTGGCGTCTGCTCCCCGATATCTCGAAGATTGCCAGAGTGTGGGGAACGGCCCCCTCCGCCAACGAGCATGGGATATCTTCCACGGAGCTTTTTCAGCTCGTACGTGGCGCGTGGGTTACTTGGCGCTTCGTCGTAGCTATACTACTGCTCGCCGGTGTTTGGTCTGGCAATACTAAGCGCAGCGACCGCTTCTTCTTCTGTGCCTGGCGATCATTCTAGGTCCTGTTCTCATGTCCCTGCAGGGGGTCGCGGTTTATCAAGACGAACCTCACGCTATTTGATTTTTGCTGCCCTTGTTGCTGATTTTACTGGCCGAGGGCATCGATTAGCTTGCGAGACATGTTCGCATGCGGCGAGGCGCCGCTGTGGCAGCGTGGGGTCTAACTGCACTGATTGTCTTGGGCTGGACACCTATTGTCCGTGCGGTTTCTGGCAAAACAACAGCTGGCGTACGTGCGCGTGGCTAAATTTCTGCATGCCAATTTACGGAAAGGAGACATCGTCGTTGCGCGTTGGGCTGACGGATTCACATTGTCATCAGTTCTTCCTCGACGCGAAAAGTTTTAGCCAAGGCTTTAGCCTAATGCCGGATCAATATATTAACAAAGTTGCATCGCGGCTTGATATAGCCACAGGGGGTCGCGTGTTTTGCGTAACATCACCAGCCGGTTTAAAGGGCCGTAAGGCACGGGGCCAAAGTTTCGGCCAACTGGAAGTTGTAATCTATAGGGTGAGACCGCACGAGCGTTACTTTCAGGAATGGCGCGAAGATCTGTTGCTCCGGACTGCGGGACGTGTTGCTGCGCCTTTCCGCAACGATTACCAACTGCTGTCACTCATCGAAGAGTTGTTACCCTCCGGCGAATCGCCTGACCACTGGCGGTGCCTAGCCGACCGTTAGTGCCGCTCCCGGTCCACCCCTGCGTGCCTCTTCATCCGCCCCTGTTATTCCCGTGAATTGAACGGCTAGACCCGGAAATGACCAATCCAATCGAACTGACTATTCTAATGCCCTGTCTGAACGAGGCTGAGACAGCTCGGAGCCTGCGTATTGAGAAGGCGCGACTCGGTGTCGAGCGCTCAGGCGTGCGTGCGGGAGAAATTCTTGTAGCGGATAACGGGAGCCAGGATGCTTCAGTACAAAATTGCTAAACAATTTGGCGTGTGTGTTGTTCATGTAGAAAAATAGGGGATTGATCCATGGCGCGCCGGTGGCAACAACGTCAGTGTCGCTATTTCCGGCCTCCCGCGATTGCGCAAAGCCAGCGGATATTGAACTCTTCAATTATCTTCGACTTATCAGCAGCTGATCGATTCACTGCTCGTCCGAGTGCGCTCATAATATTTTAGTAATTCGCCTTACCTATAGGGATGGGTGCAAAAGTCGCCCACTGATGTAGGGTCGAATGCTTTTTGCGCTGCGGGACGCGGAGCGGAAAATCAGCAGACCCGAGCAGGCAAGCAGACTATGAAACCAGAATGAGGAATCAGGTAAATAAACCAGTTTTTTGTTGTGGGTTCACCGCGTTCTGGAACCAGTATTCTCACCTGGTGTCTGGGTCAGCATCCGAATTTGTTTCCCGTGCCGGAGTCAAATTGGATGGGAGACTTCGCCGCTCAATGTCGCTGTGGCCTACCGAAATCGGTGCCGCACGCCGCGATTACTCGATTTTCAGCGCAATGCGACATTCGCGATAGTCAATTGTTCGCGGCCTTGGGACAGAGTATCGACAAGGTTATCCTGCAACATCGCACAGATCTGGAACGAAAACGAAAATCCAGGAGTAGTGCGTCGAAGGTTGATGCACGTTGGCTTGAAGCCACCAGCACATCGGCTGGCCCTAAAACGCGCTGGATTGATGGAACGCCGGAGTATTCTTTGCACGTCTGCGGGCTGCTGAAGCTTTTTCCACAGGCTTTGTTCATCCACTTAATCCGTGACGTCTCGTGCAGTCGTCCGCTCAATGGTCAACTCTCGACCGCGTAGCTGGATTCAAGTTAGTGGCGAACGAGCAGGGAGGCGTATCAGCATTGGATCCGAACCGTCAGCGCGTGTCTGATGGCTGAGCGCGCCTACGGCCCGAATGTGGTTCGTCGCATCCGATATGCGGACCCTGATCAAGAAACCGGAACCAACGATGCGTTCATTACTCGAGTTCCTCGGAGAGCCTTACACAGCCCGGTGCCTCGAGCTCTCTCGCTGAAAGGGTTAATACTTCGAATGTGCCTGACGATTTTAGAGGTGATGACACCACTCACTCCGACCCCGCTGTAGTCGAACAAGCGACGCGATTGAATCGAGACTTGGAAGAAACTGGACAACCTGCAGAGGCTTCGTGCGCTGTGGCACGATGAAATGGAGGCTGCGTTTGCGCAGAAGGATCCAATACATGGCAACTCTGAGAGCCAATATCAGCGAGCTCTCCAAACTGTCCGGAAGGCCTCGAAAAGGGCAAAAGCGCCAGAGGATCGTGCTTCTGAAAAGCTCTTTGGCCCCTGCGACCACATCGATTAGCAAAACATGACATCGTCTCTGCAGGACCTCGCAATTGTGACCGAGCAGAATCTTTGGAAAACCAAATTGGCTCAGTCAGCCCAAATCGTTCTGGTATCCCTACTCAACATTGCACAACGTTGCAGTCTTAGAAAAGCTTTGCGCCGCTGCAGGGCTTCATCTGCTTGAACTCTGCCGGGGCGTTCATGGAAAAGTCGCGAGATATCGGAGCTGCCGACGGCGACCTCGCGTTTTTCTAGAGAAGACAGGGTCTCTCGGTGGACGTGATTGATAACGAGATACCAACTTCAACGGTTTGGAAGGAGCAAGGACGATTAAGGCGGCACTAAACTCGTCTGTTAAAATTCAATCGGTCGATTTGGATTCCCAATTTTCGCTCGCAGGGCAGAAATACGATGTCGTTTTTTCCTGGGAACCCTCTATCATTTAAAGAACCCTTACTTTCTCCTGGAGAGCCTGGCGCGAAACACGAGATACTGTTTCCTTAGCACGCGTATTGCCAAACGAACCGCAGACGGTTCAGTCTCTGTCACCACATCCGGTGGCCTATCTGGTCGGACCGCAAGAGTGCAACAATGATGATACGAACTTCTGGATCTTCTCAGATCAAGGGCTGAAGAGAGTTGATCGATCGCCTAGGATGGAACCTGCTATCCTATGTCACGATTGGCGATACGATAGAGCTCAACTCCAGCCGATCCAGATCGGGACGAGCGCGCCTTTTGTCTGTTGGAGAAACGGCCGCCTCTTCTGAGTGCTGAGCCCTAACCCGGTCCCCGCTGGGCAACAATCAGGTGAGACGACGCTTTCCTGGGACACCGCCGATGGGAGCATCGGAAAGGTCTTTGTCTCGGTGAACGACGGTCAGGAAGTGCTTTTTGCAGATGGCCGCCGCGGCTCTGCTCCGGCGCATGGATCGAAACGGGCTCCAACTATGAGTTTCGCCTCTATAACTCAGATCACTCAGAATTGCTGGTAAAAGTCGCTGTTACAAGAAGGACGCAATAACCACATTGCCAGGCTTCTAATTAGTGTCTTGTTTGGCAGGCGGTATTTCTGGCATGAGTGAGGCGACAGAAAAAGCGGCTGAATGGTGGAGCGATCCTCAAAGCGAAGCTCCCGAAACGCAGTGGGTCCGAGTCCCAGGCGTCGTGGAGAATATGAATCGACGCGCTACAGGAGACCCAGCAATCGATTGGATCAATCATTCTGCTGGCCTTCTGACCAATTTCCGAAACCACTTAGAGCGCTGTCGGTTGGCTGTGGCTTTGGCGGTCATTGAGCGGACATTGCGCCGTCACGACTTCTGCCAGCTTATCCATGGGGTGGATGTTGCTGAGGATGCGATCGAAAGTGCAAGGAAAACAGCGCAGGCAGAAGGTCTAAACGGTATAACCTACGAAGTCGCTGATTTGAACACGGCTCAGAGTTTCCCGCCGAGGCGTACGATGTCGTCTACGCGCACGCATCGCTCCATCATGTTTTTCAGCTTGAACACATCCTTGACCAAATTAAACAAACGCTCGAAGCCGGGCGGATTGTTTGTTGTCTACAGTAAGTCATTGGCCGTCGCAAATGCAGTTTCCGCGGCGCGATCTCGAAGCTCGCCGACATTTTCCTTAAAGCTGATACCAGAACGTTACCGCAGAGTTCCAAAGGCGGGAAGGCGATTAAGAAGCAAGCTTTTCGGGCGTCGCTCGGATGCCATGAACAGTTCGGATCCCTCCGAAGGTATTCGTGCAAACCGGATAGTGCCGTTAATTGCCAGCCGATTCGAAATCAAGCATTTCCGCTACGTTGGCGGCACGTTGTTGCTCTTGGTATTCAACGGAAGTGCCGAGAAATTTTCGTTGAAAACGATGCTGAAATTATGCCTCTATGGTGGATGCGCTAATTACTCTGGACAATTTCCTAATCGATAACGCGGTCCTGCCCGTCTTATCACGTTTACATGGTCTGCCAGAAAACGGACAACCCGATACCGATGCAGACGCGAAATCTCCTTCCGCCAACTGCTTCGATTTTCCGGCCACACGACTTGGCGACCTTCACCATAAATCCCAAGCCTCTGGGGCTAATCGCTGCTAGAACCAAATCCTTTTCCGGCCGATTCACAAAGCCAGGGACGTAGCTTCGTGTCGTGGATGACATATGCGACAAACAGGGTTGAAGTTCATCTCGATGCCCCAGACGGACCACTATTCGCCAGAAGTGGGCCCGGAATTTTTCCCAGAAACCGGTCAGTGGGTCCGCGACGGCAGTGCGTTCTGATTTGCAAAACGTTTCTATGGGTCTTCCGTTGACCAGCGAGAACACGATCGCAGCCGTTACTGTCAGGCAACAGAATAAAGGTTAGCGTACTCAGAAAATTCTCTGCGGTTTGAGCTTGCGCTGCTCTTCTCGTGCGAGGAGCCCTGTATGCTTAACGCTTTGGGGCGCTTAGTTCATACTTTTGACCGATGCCTTATGGCTTTTTAGCCGTGTAGGAAAACCCATCTGACAACGGCGAGCCGCGATAAATAGCGATACCGCTCTTGTGGAGATTGTAGAGATGAAATCCCTAGCGTATCGCCATCGCAGGAATAAGAACCATGACCGCGATAAACCAATGGTTGTCCAGGACGCGGACGAATTCCGCCTCGAAGAGATTCGTTAGGACGCAAACGAGGTGTTCATCAGGCCATCGAATCAAGAATTGTCGTCGAGGTCAGCGCCGCTGTGCTTGCCGACGATTTTCGGTCTTATTAGAGTCCTACCTGCTCGCAAAGATAACGGAATCGGCGAACTCCATCGACGTATGTGTGCACGTCGCGTTCGTTAAGGGAGGCGAATCTTTTCCGGACCTCGGGATCCAAGTCGTAAAACTTGCCTTGTCGATTCGGGTTGCGTCATTCTGCGCCAGTCGCGTCGAGTCGTGTATCCGGGCAAAACAGACGCCGAAACAGTTCCAAGCTGCGATCGTATTCCTCGGTAATGCCAATGAAGTCGAGAACTCCTCTACAGTCAACGGAGAAAGGAACGCCTGTTGAAGATCGCGGACGAAGTCCAACTGCGCAAACTGTTCCAGGCTCATGTTTGCGCAGTGATTTGCTCCCAGCGCTCATCGCCAGGAATATGCGACCGTTGCCAATACAAATAGTTTGAGATGACCCGTTCGACTGGGTCCTGAGCCAGGTTGCGTAAATAGCATTTGGAAAGCGGTCAGTGTAGCTTTAGCCTGAAAATGACCGTGAATCACGCTTCGCTCTGGGAGCAACTCGAGATCTTCAATAATTGACTCAAAGGGCGCTGTGAGCCGTTTTCCGCGGCCGGAACAAGGCAGTGGGCGCAAGTCCCTCCGTGCCGTAGTCAAATAAAGCACTTCTTGCACGTATTTTCGCAAGACGTCGATAAATGTCGTGCCGCCAGTCTTTGGAATGTGAATCGATATAATCAGGTTTTTGCTTTTTGCCGGCCCGAAGCTTTGCGGGTTTGTGAACAAGTGCTCGGCTAGGTGGCGCTCTCTTACCTGCACGAACTCGTCAGTTTTTAGTTAAGATCTCATGTTTTTGCTGTAGAAGATCCGGAACCATTATAAACCTTGCCACGTTCGTTGATTTCTCGTTCTCCATCCGGCCTACGCAAAGAAATAAGCGGTAAAATTCGATCCCATACTGGCCCGCCGCTGACAGAGTGCACGAAGTGATGCAAAAGTGGCCAACGTCCGCGCAGGCAGGTGATCGCTCTGATCAATACTGATGGAAAAATGCTGGTGCATTGGATCGCGGCGCCGTTGTGCCGAATTAGCCGGTCAATGTCCAGATATTTTTCCGCACCTTCCGGTAGAACGCGCAGGCAATTGAGCATCAACATTTTTCTGACTTCCGGCCCGCACGGATGGCCGAAACTGCGCCGACACCATTCACATGTGCGTGGTCGTCGGCATGAGGCGCGACCATTTGGGAACCATTGAATGTCCAGCTGCAGCTGATCTTTTCGTTTAATCGTTTCTGTGGGATCAACTTACATTTCGAGGAGGGAACTAAACCCTCTTGTGCTCACCGCTAAAACTGTTCTTGACCGGCCCGTCGTCACGCTGATTCAACATCATGGAAGTCCGATTCTTCTGTTGCCCCGCAACTGAATTGCATGCTGATTAAACGGAAATCACAGTCAGCGAGCGCGCACACGTGGCCACTCCGGATGATTACTTTCAACAGCCCCGCAAATCTTCATTACGCAAACCTAGATACGTCTCCGCTTAAGGATTGCGATGATGTTGGGGAGTATTGTTTGCACTGCCCACAGTGATTACCGAAAGTGCTAACCAGCCTTACGCATGGAAACCATACCGTATTTGGATCTTCAAGCGCAGTATCGGCCTCTGCGCAGCGAAGTGTTGAGGGCCTTGGAGGAGATTTGTGAGTCGACCGCCTTTGCTCAGGGACCAGCGACGTCAGAGTTCGAGGCGAAATTCGCAGCGTATTGCGGAGTTGATCATTGTGTCAGCTTGAACAGCGGCACGAGCGCGCTGCATCTGGCTTTGCGCTGTCTCGATGTCGGTCCAGGAGACGAAGTCGTCACGGTCTCGATGACGTTCATAGCAACCGCATGGGCCATTAGTTACGTCGGCGCCACGCCGGTTTTCGTCGATATTGACCCTGTCCGCCGCACGTTGAATCCGGACAACCTCGAAGCGGCGATCACGTCCCGCACCAAGGCAATTATCCCGGTGCATCTGTATGGAATGCCGGCAGAGATGGATCGCATCATGGCGATTGCTGAGCGACACGGACTGCCGGTGATCGAAGATGCTGCGCAGGCGCACGGAGCAAGATACCAGCGGCAGACGCGTAGGCCAGTTTGGCCAAATTGCGTGTTTTAGTTTTTATCCGAGTAAAAACCTCGGGGCGTACGGGGAAGGCGGCGCTTTGATCACGAACGATGCATCCATAGCGCACCGCGCGCGTTCTCTCCGCGATCACGCGCAAAGCCAAAAATACTTGCACGACGAAATCGGGTATAACTACCGCATGGATAGCTTCCAGGCGGCTGTGCTCTCGATAAAACTCAAGCACCTCGACGAGTGGAATACGGCTCGCATTGATTGCGCGCGACAATACACAGAATTGCTGAAGGACTCGTCATACAAGCTGCCTGCGCATATGTCCGATTCAGAGTGCGTCTGGCATTGCTACGTGATTGAAACTCCAGAGCGTGATCGCGTTCGCTCTGGCTTGCAGGACGTCGGGATTCAGAGTGCCGTTCATTATCCTGTGCCGATTCACCTCCAAAAAGCTTACGCGCATCTTGATTATCGATCAGGCGACCTGCCAGTGACGGAAGCGCTGTGCGAACACTGTCTTTCACTTCCGATCTATCCCGAACTCTCGAAAGAGAAAATCTCCCGTGTCGCTTCCGTTCTCCTCGATCTGGAGAATCGCTGACGCGCCAGGGACAGATCCGACTGCGCAAGAACAAAATCGCGTTTGTAATCCGGCATCGATCAGTGACGATCAGAAATGGCAGCGGAACGCGATTATGTTCTCGGCACGCATGAAGAGGAGTTAGCCAGACTCGGCCTTCAACATCGCGTCTGGCGACCGGTTGTGTTGGATTGCTGGCAACGGGCCGGAATCACGGTTGGCAAACGCGTGCTCGACGTCGGAGCCGGTCCCGGCTACGCGGCCATTGATCTGGCTGAGATCGTCGGACCCACCGGTGAAGTGGTAGCACTGGAACGTTCGCAAAACTTCATTCGCGCGCTGGAAACAACCTGCCGCGCCCGCTCGCTCGCGAACGTGAAGATTCACGAGCTGGATTTGATGAAAGGTGATTTGCCGAAGGGCGACTACGATTTCGCGTGGTGCCGCTGGGTTGTCTCCTTTGTCAATGACCAGTCTCTATTGATCGAAAAACTTGGCGGCGTTATGCCAAAAGGCAGCGTCGCTATTTTTCACGAGTATGGTCATTACGAGACGTGGCGATTCCTTCCGCGACTGCCGATGCAGGAACGTTTCCGCGAGCACGTGATCGCGACATGGCGCGAGTCTGGCGGCGAACCGGATGGTGCGATTCAATTACCTGGACTGCTTGGAGAGAATGGTTTTGTGATTCGCTCCGCAAGGCCGCACATCTTTGCCTCCGCCCGAGCGATTACATGTGGCAATGGCCTGCCACATTCATCGAGACTTATCTCGAGCGCCTGATTGAAATGGGGCGAATCGATCACAACTTTGCCGAGGAAGTCCGCACCGCTCTCGCGAGCGCAGAAAAAATCCGAATGCCCGGATGCTCACACCGCTGGTGCTGGAAATCATCGCGGAAAAATTGTGACCCCGATTCCGCTATGACGCTCCGACGAGGCCCAGCCGCTCTGCATCACCTTTCAGCGCGGCGATGACTTGCGCGATGACGTCGTCGAGCGGCATTCCCAAGTGTTCTGCACCGCGGATGATGTCGTCGCGGTTCACGGCGCGGGCGAATGCCTTGTCTTTCATTTTCTTTTTCACCGCGCGGACGTCGACGTCGTGAATGCTTTTTGTCGGGCGCACCAGCGCGACCGCCACGACGAAGCTGCTTAGCTCGTCCACTGCATAGAGAGTTTTCTCGAGCGGCGTTTCCCGCGAAACGCCTGAGTAATCGGCGTGCGAAAGAATCGCGCGGCACACTTCTTCGCTCCAACCGTTTTCGCGCAGCCAGGCGACGCCGACAAACGGGTGGCCTTCGGTGGCGCTGCGTTCGAGATTCGGATGCCGCTCGTAATCCATGTCGTGCAACAATCCGACGGCTTCCCAGAGATCGGCGTCTTCGCCGCGCAATTGCGCGAAATGCTTCATCGAATCAGCGACTGCATAGCAGTGTTTCCGCAGGCTTTCGGATTGCACCCAGTCGTGCAAGGTAGCTTGCGCGCGAGCGGCTAGCGTTTCACTCATTTCAATTCAGTGAATTGAGACGTTATCGCCCGCTTTGATTTTTGTGGCAAGCCGGACCACGTCCCAATTCGCCAGGCGAATGCAGCCGTGGCTCTCAGCGCGTCCGATCGAACCTGGATCATTCGTCCCGTGAATGCCGATACCTTTCTTGTTAAGCGCAATCCACATCACGCCCACAGGATTCCGCGGCCCCGGTGGGAGCATGTAGAAATTGCCGCTGCGTTCGCCGTGCTCGAGCATCTCCTTGTCGTAACGAAACCTGGGCAACTTTGACGATGCCTCGCACCTTCCACTCACCGATTGGTGAGGTGTTGTGCGCAGACCGATCGTGACAGGATACGCGGCGATCAGCTTCTCGGCTTCGAAAACTCCGAGCATATTTGTTTTCGTGTCCACTTTTGTGGCGACATTTCTTGGTGCTCCACTTTCGCCAGGAGTTGGCGCTTGGGTTTCAGGTTGATCTTCAACTTCGTTCGCCGCTTGCGAGGCAGTTTCGCTGCCGGGCTTAATGTCTTTCACCGAAGCGAGTTCGAATGGCTCGACATTCGGCACCTTCAGCTGATCGCCTGCTTTAAGTCCTTTCAATTTGCCCGGATTGAGTTGTTCGAGGAAGTGAATGTCGCTGTGAAATTTTTCCGCAATTGCATCGGCAACATCACGGTACGGCAGAAATTTCAATTTTGCCTCCTCAGGTACGTGACTAGGCAAGTGTCCAACACTTTGAACGTCCGCTTCGGTAACGGTGTATGAAACGAACACCGGCTCCACACTGGCGAGATCGAGTCCGGAAACGTCAGGCGCGACGTTCGCGTGTCGGCCGGATTGTGGCGATGTGGGCTGCGGCTGTTCCCCTCGCGATTCGCGGTAAAGCGAAAGTGCCTTCCGAGTAAAATCGTTGTAGCGGCCGTCGATCTTGCCCGGGCTGAAGTTTGCGCGATCTAGAAAAACCTGGAGTCGCGTCGCCGCCTCGATCTCCGCCGTCTTCGGCGCATTTGTCTTTGGCGTCGCCTTCTTCCTCGCCGCTGCTGGAAGAACGCCGATTAAAACCAACAGACCGACGACTACGAAACGATTCACAGCATTCACTCATATGCATCGTGCGGCTCAACAGTCATGGCTGTGTTGAGCGGCCAATCTCCACCGGCTGTTACGATTGATTTTCGACGCCCGAGCTAGATTACAGAGTTCAAAGTTGTGATATATTGTGCCGATGCAAAAGCCAGAAGTTACCGCGTATTTGAAAACCTATTGTGGCTGGAGCGCCGGTGTCCGCGCTGTTCTGGCCAAATACAACGTGCCCTACACCGAGAAGGACATTATTCAAAACCCGGCGTTCCGCTGGGAAATGGAAACCAAAAGTGGGCAGCCGCTTTCGCCATGTGTCGAGATCAACGGCCACATGCTCGCCGACATCAGCGGCGAAGAGGTCGAACGTTATCTAGTCGAGAACAAACTCGTCGAAGCGAGCGATGCTACGACCGACGTCCCGACCAACGCGCCGTGCCCGAACGAGCAACACGAGGGCGTGGTAAAAACTGAACTTATAGACGTTGTACGGCGTTTCATTGAAACGTCACCGCGTCTGCCTCGGCGGACGCTTTGCAATTCGCATTTCGCGCAGCGAGCGATTCGGTTTTCTTTGGCGCAACGCGATGTGCGCGCTAGATTGTCTCGTTTCCTAGCCAATGAAAGTCTTCGCTCGCCTTCGACGCCCGAAGAAAGCGCGCGGAAATATCCTTTTTCGTTACGGCTGGAAGATAACGCTGCTTCTTTTGTTGGCGGGCGCTGTGTTCGCCGTTTTTCTCTTTTACGGAACCTGGGCGCAAACCTTCGACATGAAAAACGTCGGAGAAATGCCGGAGCGAAGCACCGTTTACGATGTCGATGGGAAAATTTACAGCCGTCTTGCAGGCGCGAATCGTCTCAAGGTTTCGCTGAGCGAAGTCTCACCAGAATTCATCGCGGCTGTGCTGGCGCGCGAGGACACTCGATTCTATGACCACAAAGGCATTGATTGGCGTGGAGTGCTGCGTGCGTTGAGCCGTGACGTCGTTAGTATGAAGGCGAAGGAAGGCGCAAGCAGTCTCACCATGCAACTGGCGCGCAACAGCCTTCCGCTGGGTGGCCGCACGTTCAGCCGGAAACTGCTGGAAGCAATGGTGGCGCTGCGAATCGAACGCGAGTTTACGAAGCAACAGATTCTCGAGCTATACATTAACCGCATTTATTTCGGTAGCGGTTGTTACGGAGTCGAGACCGCTTCACAAGCTTACTTCGGCAAGAACGCTTCAAAGCTGAATCTTTCGGAAGCTGCGCTGCTGGCGGGTCTGATTCGGAGCCCGAATCGTTTCTCGCCGTTGAAAAATCCCGAGGGCGCGGCGATCCAGCGCGACGCGGTCTTGGACCGCATGGTGGCACTAAAAAAATTACGCCCTCACAGGCCGAGCAGGCCAAAAAAACAAAAATCGTCACCCATCCGAAGCGAATGCCACAGATCCAGGAGAACTATGCGATGGACGCCGTGCAGCGCGCCTTAAGCCTGATCCTGACTCAAGACCAGATGGATGACGGCGGGCTTTCCATTTACACGACGCTCGATCCATCTGTGCAAAACGCCGCGCAGGATGCGCTCGAGACGCAACTGAGCAAGATCGAACGCCAGTCCAATTTTCGTCACCCGATCAAGGCGGAGTATAAACCGCCGGAAAACGGAGAAGGGGACGCGGCCATGCCGTATCTCGAAGGCGCGGTCGTCGTGATCGATAACGCCAGCGGCGGGATCCGCGCGCTCGTGGGCGGCCGCGATTACGCGCAAAGCAAATTCAATCGGGCGCTGGCTCCGGCGAATCGGCAGGTCGGCTCAGCGTTCAAGCCGTTTGTTTACGCGGTTGCTTTTAGCCATGGATTATTGCCGAGTTCGGCGATCAGCGATGGCCCAATTCAACCGGGTGAAATCGACGGCGCCGGCAACTGGTCGCCCGGAAATTCCGACGGCACTTATGGCGGCATCATGCCGTGCTCCTATGGCCTCGATCCATTCGCGCAACACCATGAGCGTGCGCGTTGGCCAGTTCGCCGGACTCGATGCGGTGCAAAAATCGCGAACGATCTCGGCATTGCTCAAAACATTCCGCACGGGCCCGCCAGCTACATCGGTTCGTTCGAGACAATCTGAAAGATCTGACTGCCGCTTACACTGTGTTTCCCAACGCCGGAGTGCGCAAGCAGGCATACATCATCGAGCGCATCGACGATCAGCAGCACAAACCGATTTATCGCTGCCGCGCATATTTCTTCGCCGGCGTTGGACCCGGGCGCGGCCTGGATGACTTCGCGGCTGATGGAAGAAGTTCTGACCCAGGGCACCGCCGCCAGCGCGCGCTCGCTCGGCTTCAAATTGCCGGCGGCAGGCAAGACCGGCACCACTAACGATTACAAAGACGCGTGGTTTGTTGGTTACACCAGCACGCTGACGTGTGGCGTGTGGGTCGGGTTCGATCAGCCGACCACGATTATTCCTCACGGTTACGGCGCGGCGCTGGCATTGCCGGTGTGGACTCAGGTGATGAATAAAGCGGCACAACATTATCCAGCCGAGCCGTTGCAACCGACCATGCCATTGCAACACACGACGGTCTGTTCGATTTCCAACCAACTCGCCACCACCGGCTGCAGTGCGGCCGGTACGGCTTACGATATTGATCTGCCTGTCGATAAGGTGCCAAACGCCGCCTGCCAGGTGCATGGTGGAGAGCAATGGCCGTTTGCACAACAGGCGCCGAATGGGCCTCAGAAAGCGCTTACGGCCCCGGGCCGCTTCTTCAAATCGTTCAGGCGATTCTTCGGACGCTAACGGATTTCGCACAAACGCCGTCAATTGCGATGGGCAGAGCAGCAGCGGCAGATTCAGCATGCGCGGAGTTTACTGTGAACAGCGGCGCACGGCACGACACAGGACGCCCTGTTTAAAAGGCGTTCGCAGGACTACGCTGAAGATTGGGACTGGCTAGTGACCAGTAGGCCCCTGAGGAGGAGGCTCAGGTGGCGGCGGTGTCGGTGTTTCTTTTCTTTGTGCCATTCCAAATTCTTAAACGGACGGGGCAGCATAGTCGAGAGATAATTTCCATCGCGTTAAAAAGGCGAAGTTCCCCGTCAATATCAGGCCTCGGGCCTAACGGATTATTCCTTGTCGTAAACGGCCTTGTTCCTAAACCCTTTCTCCTTTTTTCCTTGTAAACGCTCATCGCAGCGGCGGACGAGGTTAGATTTACGTCTTGGCTTTTTCCATCGGCAGACACTGATGATCAAACCGTAGAGCACGACCTCACCGCCCTTTTTGGCGGTCATGCTGAGGGTTCGATCATTCATCTTCTTGTAGGAACGCATATTCGCATCGGGATCGCCGGTGATCGCGTAATCTTTGCCGTCGAATTTTCCTTTCCACTCGCTGTGGAAAGGCGTTCCGTTTCCCTCGACGCCGTCAGTCGTCACGGCCACCGTGTCGGGGATGAGACGACTGTTATAGACGATCTTCGTATCCTTGTCGGTACCGCGGGTCAGCTTTGACTTCGATTCGTTTAGCTTCCACGTCCCCTCGAAAGGGTCAGCTGCGTATAACCCCGGCAACTAAAATCAATCCCAAGCTCAGTGCAATTGTTTTGGTTTTCATTTCTTTCGTTTTTAGCCTTGTTTCATAGGTGAATGAGCGGGTGAGGGGAATCGAACCCCCGTGTGCAGCTTAGGAAGCTGCCGTTCTACCATTGAACTACACCCGCGAGGAGATTTTCGATTTTAGATTTCCGATTGCCGATTGCAACCGAAACAAATTACGCACGTTCAGCAAATGTGCTGCTTAGCGTGCGCTGTCGCTCAGCGCATCTTCTTGGAATCGCTTGCCATGAGTCCGCTGAGGACGAGTCAAGTTTTCCGCCGACATGCCGCCACCGGTATCGCAAATGATGCTCGATAGACTGTGCGCCATGATCACGTCCGGGTTGAACGTGTTGATTCGTTCGAGCGGCCGCTACAGCACTCGATCCTCAAACAATTACTGCCACGAAATCACGTCGTCGTAGTAGACGCCGGTATTCTTGTCGCCATCGCCGTGCTATCGCCCCAGCTTCGATCTTTGCCGAGCGACCACGCGATCACACCAAGTTGCAAGTGGCATCGCGCTCCAGCACTTAGCAGTGTAGGGATTAGCGACTCGATTGTGTAACTGCCGTCAATCTCGACATTGTACGTGTTCCCCATAGGTCATACCACCTGGCCGTCAGACGCTCTTGATTCCAGACCGTGGGATTAGTCCGATCTTTACGTCAGGCGGAGAAATAAAAACGATCTGGCGTGTGTTGGACTGGCGGCGCTCGCAGATCGCTGCGCAGCTGCATCCGCGCAGCTCGTACAAAATAGTTCGTATTCAGTTGCCTCCTGCGCCGTAGATCGTATCCGCAGTGACGCAGCGGGATACTTTCCCATATTCCGTATAGTACGCGTTCACCGCGTTGACGATCTGGGTGAGATCGTTTTTCGCCTGCGTTCGTCTGGCCTGGTTCTGAACCGCGCTGAAAGCGGGAAGAGAAGACCGATCAGGATCGCAATGATTGCAATGACAACCAGCTAGCTCGATGAGAGTGAAGGCGCGGTGGGTCGTCGCTTCTGCGGGCTTGTTCGAAACGCGCCTGGCAAACCGGCGTTCGCCGCGGCGAACGCGCTGCAGTTCTGGGGTGCATCGCGCCGACACTATGCTCGAAAATGAGTTTTGCACAATGTTTCGTTTGGAGCGTTTGAGCACTGAGCCAGGTGGCACGCTTTGTCATTCTGAGCGAAGCGAAGAATCTCAGATGTTTCTGAGGCACTCAGTTGCCACAAGCGACAATCCGCGATGTTTGAAAGCCTGGCCTCATGCTTCGCATTTCGTTGCAGCGCTTCGCTCAACATGACAGAGCGAGAGACGCTTCAACACCTCAACGAGGTCAACGCATTACATCCACTTCGCCATTTGCTCCGGGAACGGGCATTGCGCGCAATCGGAATTGTCCTGCATACAAAAGTCTTCGTAGATCTGGAGCAGCCCTTGCTGATGCGCGACGGTGCGCAGAAATTCTTTCCGGCGGGGATCATTTCCAAAAAGACGCGTCGCAGCGGTTTCGAGTCGCCGGTTCGATAACTGCGCGGGCAACTTCGCGTATTCTGTCCAAAGCTGTGCGCTCGGCGAGGCGGAGCCTTGAGCTCGTGCGCCGCCCAGAATGGAAACAGCACGTTTGCCAGGATGTCCGCGGCACGCGATTCACCGATCAACGCCATCTCCTTCGGTGACGCTTTGGAGGTAAGTGTGTAATGAAAATTCCAGAACGGATGTTCGAGCGCCTGAAAGAAATCGTTCGCCGCGGCGACGCTGCTCTTTCCCGACGCTCGCTGAAGACGCGGCCATTCGCGCGCGAGGACCGCAAGCGCGGCGAGACGCCGTTGCGGATGATTTAACGGACGCGTGCCGCTAAGGTGCCAGGCTTTGGCCGGCAAGATCAATCGCTGCAGATCATCGCGATGCGGCCACCAGCGGTCCCACAGTTGGCGCACATATTCGCGCGCCGATTTTTGTAGATGTCGAGGTCGGGCGCCTCGAGGAAACCCGCTGCGCCAAAGAGCAACGCCTCGCAATCCTCAACGTTTTCGCGCAGCAACCGCAGCGGCAAACGCTGTGTGAGAAGTGTGAACGGCAACTTGTTTTCCTTGTAACCGAGTGCGGTTGCGATCTCTTGGAAAAGCGTTTCATCGCGTCCGTGCACGTCGATCTTGTTGCGAATCCGATTCGCTTTTTGTCGCAAACGGAATTGCGCGGCGGCATCGAGCACGCTGCGGACGCGTTCCTCGGGCAAATTCTTCAGCGGCGCCTGACACCGCCCGGGCCGTGCGAGTGGGATGTTTGCGTTAAACGCCTCTGGTAAACTCGTTGGATCGATGCAGACCTGCGGCACGTTCCGGTTAGAGAGTGTGCGCGTGAAAAACGCACGGTCACTTCTTTCCACGAACACGTGAAGCGCGGTCGCTTCGAACGCTGGATTCGTCGCGTGACCATGTGATTCCCAGCTGCGATCGAGCAGATCGATTTCGATGCAACCGTGAATTGGTTCGCCGCCGTTGATCCGAATTGCAGCATCGCGAAAATCCGGACCGGCCTCACGGTTCCAAACGCCGAACTGAACGATGTCGATCTGATCGCCATTCGTGCTGACAAATTCTCTTCCGAAATCTCCGGCGAACCAGCGCGCTTGCAGTTCCAACTCTGATGGAATCCGCGGCACGGCAAACAGCGCGCGCTCATGAACACGAGTCGTGTCGCGCATTTGCGCGTAGCGCCCACAACGTCGCCACGCGATGCATTCAGGACAGGCTCTTTCAGCGGACTCACGCCCAGATTATCAAAAGAGCGACGGAGAATGTCACGCTGAGTTTGGAGTACTGTTGTTGGTGGTGAACGCAACTGTTCCAGCAAAACAGTCTCCCGGCGCGATCTCCCTGCGTCCGCTACCGCTTTCCACTGCGGACGGCCTCAACGACTTCGCGGATTGCATCGATCACCAGTTGCGGCTGTTCCTTGTGTATTTCGTGGCCGCTATTCGTGTTGGTAATGTGCTTTTCATTCGGCACAAGCTTGGCGAGCCGTTCCTGCGCTTTCTTCTGTGCGGCATCGGTGACATAGCCGAAGTCCGGCGGGATGTCGGCTGATAGCTTGCCTGCCGCGATCATTGACGGAACCTGAGGACCCCAGGGTCGGTCTGCAGACAATACTACGAGAGGAATTGAACGCAGAGGCGGAGCGGCACGAATTTGGTTAAAACTGCGATCGACGTCGATCCTTTCAAGAGCCGGAGTACAGGCAACGCTTTCGCGCACGTCACCTTCAATCAGTTTTCGCTGGATCGCCCATTGTTCGAGTGTCTCTGCATCCTGAAGCCCTTCGCTGAGAGCGTCAACGAGCACGAGACCAGACACCTCCTTTGGGTAAGTGCTGGCATAAAGCCTAACGATTAGACCGCCATACGAGTGTCCAACAAGCACGTAAGGTCCAGCTTCGCCAGCGGCGCTCAGCAGGGCGTGCAAATCGGCAACTGCGTCCTTCGCTGTCGTCGGCTGCGGGACAGGGTCGCTGCGGCTTGGCTTCTCACCAACCGGCGTTCCAGGGCGATCGCAGGCACACACGCGCGTAAACTTTCCAACCTCAGCGAAAACCGTCGGCTTGGATTTATCGGAAATGTCCCAATCATCGGCAGAAGCCCTGAGGCCACCTACTAACACGACCGTAGGCGATCCTCTGCCGCTACATTTCAAATACATCTTGCGGCCGCCGCCGATGTCGACCAACCCCGCGAAGTTGCCGGTTTCCGCGCCGACCGCCACGGCAAGCGAGTCAACGAGCGAAACAACAACGATCAACAAGACGTCTAATCGAAATAATCGTTTCATCGACTCGTTAGGCGCTCTGCAGTGCTTTTCGACATTATGTCACCGGGCCGCTCGTGCCAAACACAAGGGGCAAATACTGTCCAGCCTAGGCGTGAATACCATGCCTGCTTGTCGAGCGTGAACAGATAAAGAGTCTGTATCCCTCGCGACCGAGCCGCGTCCTCGACGGTGGCGCATAGCGCGGCACCAATACCCTGGCGCCGAAACTGCGAGCCGACAAATACTCCGCCGAGCCAGGGAGTCAGGTCTTCGCGCCCTTCAAGATCATGCACGCGAAGGGCGGCAGTTCCGAGAAGTTGTCCATTCGCATGCGCAACCCATGCAATAGGCAACTGATCTCGATTCATGTGCGCATTCAGTTTTTTGATTCGAGCCTCAGGCGTTTTCTCGCCAAGAATGGAATCCCACTGCTCAAAGAGCCACTGCGCCAACTGCGGGATGTATTCTGGGTGCTCAACCAGGTAGCTAATCCGAACTCCACGCATATCGATTCAGTGTTCGCCTAACGAGAAGAGAGCTAAGCCACGGCAGGGTGTCGCGGCAAAACACGAACCGTTTGAACTCATATTCGGCATCAGCCGTTGGCTTCAGTGATTGGTTAGGCGATCATGATTTCGATACCTGCAGCGTCGTCGCATAGAACCAGGCATCTGTGAGCTGCTGTCAGAACCATGCGAACCGCGAGCCAGTCAGAGTCGAATGCTCGGATAAGTCCATCGGACCGACCAATGGCCGACTGAAGTCGAGAGCGAACATATTCAGACGCCTGAGCAACGCAGATCACTGCGGCACATAGCCGCGCAATGCGATATCGGCGTAATCGACGTCAGATCTGACCTTGCGAAACGAGGCGGATCACAGCGGCGCTTGCTGCAGACTGCGCAATCGTAAGCGAGCCGGTGCTACCATCGCCGATGATCCGAGCTGCAATCCAGAATGCGTTCTGCTGTGTCACGACGGTACGCATGCAATATCCCAGCTGGCAGACAGCGGCGCATGCTGCGGCGGATACGCGAACCACGCGAACCAGTGACGATCATGCACAACGAACAGCGCAATCGAGATAGCCGACGCGATCACGATGCGTCACGTGACCTAACTACAATTAGACGAAAGCCCGTTTCGCCTATTTCGGCTGTTCCTCAGGGAAACTCTGGATAAAACGAAAATATCGATTCGGTTTTGTGGGCATCAAAGCAGCCTGTTAGCCAATTCATTTTACGTTAATTGCAATGGCTATCGTGGGCGCAGACATCGCGCGGGCGTGATGTGGATCCTGCTGGCCTTTTGGAAGGAAATACCACACGCCAGGGGTCATTCGGCCTCGTTCGGGTAACTGCTGCAATCGCGACGGATCCAAGCCTGCCGCGATCAGGCCGGACGCGTCGAACTCGTAAACAACGTCTTCAGCCGTGCCTTCCGGTATGCGTGGCAAAGTGAACCATCGTGCCTTGGCCGCTGTTGAAGCAGTATTCGCCACTCGCCGCCGTCTGATCGACCGCGATCCTGGGTTTCGCACGAAGAATTTTAGCGATGGCCAGGATCTCGCCTTTCGCGGTGCCCTGAAGGGCCAAGACGTCGGCGTACTCGCTTTTCACTTTGGTGAATTCGTCTCCCGAGTCCGGTGTGTCGCCGGCGAGGAGACGACAGGTCAGAGCTAACGCGTGTGCAGCAACAACTAGAAAAACGATGCGGCGCATAATGATACCTCAGTATGGGTTGTTTAGCGGATAATTGGACCGTCAGCTGTAGTTTGCAATCCGACACCGAAGCGGGCAAGCAGAAGCGACAAGTGTGCTGAATCGAACAGCACATTGTTCGTTTGGTTCATGAGCTGGACTCAAGTTCGTGATCGCGAGGACGCGATCACCAGCACGCAGAGCGCGCGCTCCCGGATAGAAATGCTGGCTCGACTTTGCCATCGATGAATCTACTGCAGGATTCTTCAGCTTCCTCAGTGGACCGATACGGCATGTCGAACGAAGAATTTCCAAAGAAGGAAGTAGAAACGCTCTGGGCCCCGTGGCGCGTGCGAGTATTTCGAGAAGGAACCGCGCGACCGCGATTTTCTTAGCAACGGCGGGGCGTGCGAGCGATGACGCCGAGCATCTTGTAATCACGCGCCGGAAAAATGCGTTCCTGATGATGAACCGGTATCCTTACACGGTTGGACACTTGATGGCGGTGCCGTATCGGAAAGTCGCGGAGCTTTCAGCGCTCGGCGAGAATGAGGTCATTGAGCTATGGAATTTGGTCGTCCACGCGCAAGCGCTTTTGCGCGCCGCGGTAAAGGCGCAGGGATTCAACATCGGTCTGAATCTCGGTGAGTGCGCGGGCGCGGGTGTGCCCGATCACTTGCACATCCACATCGTGCCGCGCTGGACCGGCGACACGAACTTCATGCCGATCATCGGCGGCGCGCGCGTGCTCTCGGACGGTTTTGCGCGCCTTATACGACAAATTGATGGAAGCGCAGGCGAAGATGGCTTCGCCACGTTAAATCGTTGAAGCGTTGAAGCGTTGAATCGTAAATCCGATGTAACGAATCACATGTCTTAGAAATGACGGACGGCGTCTGACACAGACGCCCTACAGTTATGAACACCTGGGTTGAAGCGCCCCCGCGGAGAAAAGGTCTGGGCTGTTTCGCACGGGGTTGCCTGACTCTGTCGATATTCGCGATCGTGCTGGCGATTGCTGGTTTTGCCGGATTGTATTGGGGTCTTCACCGCAACTCGGCATTGTTCTACGGCAGTTATTGGCTGGCCAAAACGCGGTCGCTTGCCGAAGCGCCAACGCCTGTTCCTGAATTCAACGCTTCGGACCAACAGATTCAACTTGTCCAGGAACGCTGGCAGGATTTCGAACAGAAAACGCGCGCAGGCCAGGCAGCGGAAATTGAATTGAGCGCGGATGACATAAATGCGTTGATCGCCACAAGCGAGGACGTCGCGCGGGAAAGTGTTTGTCTCGATCGACGGGAATCAACTCCGCTTGCAGGCGAGTGTGCCGATCGGAGGATTTCTCGGCAGACCGGGTTATTATTTTAATGGCGACGTCATCATCGAACTAGAAGGGCGTGCAGTCACTGGATGGCCCGCGATTCAGGCGAATTACAATTAACGGCGAGCAAGTGCCGACTGATTTTCTAGATTGGAAATATCGCTACCGACAATTGCGCGAGTATCTCGCCGATCAGGGGAACGCGTACGAGATCGGCACGATAGAGATACGCGATGGCAAAGTAATCCTGCGCTCACGCATCGGCTAGTTCTGTGACGGGCGGCGCTGCTTCGTCCAGCTTGTTGCTCCACAAATAGCGTCGGGTTTCAGCAACGATGACGCCATTGAGCGCGATGAGCGAGATGAGGTTTGGAATTGCCATCAGGCCGTTTGTCACGTCGGCTAACGACCAGACGGTCGGAAGCGACAGAACCGAACCGACCAGGACCGCGACTGACCCACAGCAAGCGATAGGGCTTGATCACTTTTGTTCCCAGAAGATATTCGGCGGCTTTTTCGCCGTAGTAAGACCATCCCAAAATAGTGGAAAACACGAAGGTCAGCAGACCCGTCGTGAGAATGATCGGGCCGATGATGTGAATATCGGAGAACGCGGCCTTTGTGAGAGCCGCGCCTTTCAGGCCTTTGGCCCATTCGCCGGAATTGACCAGCACCAACCCGGTCATCGCGCAGACGACGACAGTGTCCCAGAATGTTCCGGTGGAAGAAACGAGCGCCTGGCGCACGGGGTTTTTGGTTTGCGCGGCGGCGGCAACAATCGGTGCGCTGCCGAGGCCAGATTCATTTGAGAAAAGGCCGCGCGCCACACCGTAGCGAATCGCTTCTTTCATCGTTGCGCCGGCAAATCCGCCGATCATTGCCTGACCGGTAAAGGCGTCCTGGAAGATCAGCTGCAGCGTCGCAGGAATTCCCGATGCATTCATTATCAGGAGAATTGCGCAGCCGCCGACATAGAAAATCGCCATGAACGGGACCAGCGCTTCGCAAACTTTCGCTATGGATTTAATTCCACCCAGGATCACGAACGCGGTTAACACCGCCATTGCAACGCCTGTGATCCATGGCGCGATGTGAAACGTTTCGTTTACCATCGACGAAATAGAATTTGCCTGGACCATGTTCCCGATGCCGAATGCGGAGATCGCGGTTAGGATCGCGAAGATCACGCCGAGCCATTTCTGTTTCATTCCTCGCTCGAGGACATACATCGGACCTCCGGCCATCAGTCCTGTTTTGGTTTTGATGCGGTATTTCACCGACAGAACTGCTTCGGAATATTTCGTGGCGATGCCGAACACGCCCGTCAGCCACATCCAGAGCACCGCGCCAGGGCCGCCGGCAGCGATTGCCGTGGCGACGCCGATGATATTCCCGGTGCCGATGGTGGCTGCCAACGCAGTCGTTAGGGCGCCGAACGGGCTTACGTCGCCCTGTCCCTCGTGCGATCTTTGGAGGGAAAGTTTGATGGCCTTGCCGAGATATCGCTGGATGAAGCGAAGCCTGAACGTGAGAAAAATGTGCGTGCCGAGCAAAAGAATCAGCAGCGGCGGTCCCCAGACAAAATCGCTGAGTTGTCCGACAAATTTTTCGAATTCTTGCATAAGACTTCTTGTTTGAGGCGTAAGAACTACAGAGTCGCGATACGGAAGGCGAGAGAAAATGCCGCCACGCAAAAATTCTCGCGCAAGTTGTAGCAACGTCTGACGCTCATGCCGGCGTCTGACACGGACGCCCCTACAGTTAGATCCGAAGCGCCGACGAGCCGATCAATTCGGCTGCATGATCTCGCGCACGAAGACGTTCAGTTGTCCGTCTTCCTGTTTGCGAACTTCGGTGATCTCATAGGGCCGCGTCTCGTCCCGATTGACGACGGCGCCTTGGGGCGGGGAGTATAACCACGGGGAAATTCCACAATGATTCGCGTCGATGAACCGCCACCGAAGTGGAGCACTTTGCTTGTTAATGTTGTGCGCGGACGCAGCACCGCCTTGTTCGCATCGGCGAAATTCACCACGAACTGGCCTTTCAAGTAAATGCGTTCGCCGGCGACTCCATGATCGGCTACGTCATTCAAATCGCCGGTCGCGATCAGCCTTCCGAGCGGCATCTTGCCTGGCGCAAAGGTTTTCCAGTTGCCGCCGCCGGCATTCGAAGCCAGAGCTACATTGGAAGTACTGGGCGGAGCAGGTTGAGCAGGAAGAACCGGTACCGGCGTCGCTGCAGCAACTGGCGAACTCTGTGCCATCGTTCCAGTTCCAGTGTCTGAAGGCTTTAGACGCTGGCGCCGGCGTCGCGACAGCAAGGTTTAACCCGCTCGGAGGAGCAAGGGCTGACGCAACGGTGATGGGTGTGCCAGCCGGCGCAGGTTTGTTCTGAGCGACGACTGCCTGCGCGGGGCTCGCTGCCGGCGCCGGAGATTCGAGCTTTTGTTTTTGCCCTTTTTCCCTTTCGGCGCTGGCGTCGCTTTCGCGAGCTTGTCATTGCTTGCTACGAGTGGTGGGGTCATGGCAAGTGGCGCAACAGGTCTGGCTTGTTCGATGCGCACCAGTTCATTTTTGGCAGGCGGCGGAGTGGCGCTCGCGCCAGGTATGGCGATCGGGCCCGCTTGAGCTGCTGCCATTTTCTGTCGGTTTTCGGCCAGGTGTTGTTCAATGGAAGCGCGTTCCTGCGATTTAAACAACGGCCAACCTCCCACGAGATTGAGACTAAGCGGTGGTTCGAGGCGAAAGGTGCCGAGACCGCGTGTAACCGTATAGCTTCCATATAGCAAAGGAACCGTTGTCACCAGAATTCGGCCATCGATTAATCGCTCGGCGTGAATCACCGCAGAAATGTCGTGTGTGCGCTCCAATTTCAGTTCCAACCCGACGGTGAGCGTCTGCTTCATCAGAGGCAGGGCTTCAGGCTTGGCGGGATAAACGTGTTCCATTAGCAGCTCACCACTGTCGACGGCAGCGGTCAGCGCCGCCATACCGGAGGGAAACACATCGTCCGGGCGGAGTTGGCGCACTCCAATGATTGTGTACCGGCCTACCACGTACGGAACCAGGCCGCGCACCTGCTGAAAATTTCGAATGTAATTGCGCAACAGCTCAGCGTTCGTTTTCGCGAGCTCGGCGGCGCCCATTCCAACGTAGCGCTCGTAAAGCTCGCTGGCGTTAAGAAATTCGCCCGGCGGCGCAGCTGTTAATTCGAAGCGTTTCGGTTGCTCAATCTTGTGCAGCTTTTGCAGGATTCGATAGCTGTCAGGCCGCTCCGGTTGATTGAAGATGTAAAAACTTCCGAGCCACGCTGCGAGCGCGAACCCGGTCAAAAGCAAAATCGCAACCGTCCACGCGAAATAATTGATGCGCTCCGGCGGACGCGTGAATACGGCTCGTCGTACGGATCGTACGATTGAGTGCCATAGTCCATCAGTTCAGCGCGCGACGATTCCCGGTTTTAAGCTGATTGCGCCGCTTCGAACGACGTACCGCATCCGCACGTACGCGACGCGTTTGGATTGACGATTCGAAAACCCGTGCCGGTTAAACCGTCGGTGAAATCCAGCGTCGCGCCCCGCAAGTAGGGAGACGCTCTCGTCGTCGATAAAAAATTGCACGCCATCGCGCTCGACTATTGAGTCGCCTTCTTCTCGTTCGCCAAGTGTCATCTCGTAATGCAGACCGGAACAGCCGCCTTTGGCCACTTCTACACGCAAACCTTGTCGCGAGTTTTCCGGTCGCTGCGAAAGAAGACTCTGGAGCTGTCGAACAGCGTTGTCCGTGACGTTAATCATCGCGTTGAAAAATACGGCTGCGAGGTATCCAAGTCAAAAGATAGCGCATGGCGCTGCGCCTTTGGGCACGCATGGCGGGCTTGCCAGCATTGATTTTCTTCGCAATCGGGAATCTGGAATTTACAATCGGAGATACAAGATGGGCCGGATCCGATTGCTTTCTGAGACCGTGGCCAGCCAGGTGGCGGCCGGCGAAGTGGTGGAACGCCCGGCGTCAGTCGTAAAGGAACTGGTTGAAAACAGTCTCGACGCCGGCGCTCGCAACATCGATATCGCTATTCGTCGCGGTGGAATTTCGCTGGTTCGCGTGATCGATGACGGCTGCGGCATGGACCGCGATGACGCGCTGCTTTCGCTCGAGCGACATGCGACCAGCAAAATTCGTTCTGCTGCCGACCTTCAAGCGGTCGCTACACTCGGGTTTCGCGGCGAAGCCTTGCCTAGTATCGCCAGTGTGTCGCGATTCCGCGTGAGCTACGCGTGAAGCGGGCGCGATCGCCGGGACAGAAATTATCGTCAATGGCGGCAAAATCGACGTTGTGCGGGACGGCGGTGAAGCCCCAGGCACGCAAGTCGAAGTGCGATCGCTTTTTTACAACCTGCCGGCGCGCAGGAAATTTCTTCGTTCGGAGAATACCGAAAGCCGCAACATCGAACATCAGATTCATTTGCAAGCGATCGGTCATCCTGAGATTGGCTTCTCGTTGATGCGCGACGATCGGATCTTGTTCCAGCTACCGGCTACCGCAACGCTCGGCGATCGGATCCGGGACTTATACGGCGTGGAATTGTTGCAGCGCCTGGTTGAAGTGAACGGCGCTGCCTCCCCAAAATTCAAATCAGTGGTTTTATCGGTCAGGCAGGTCTCAGCCGACAAACACGCAGCCAGCAACTCGTGTTCGTAAACGGGCGGGCGATTGAAAGCAATCTTATCACCGGGGCCGTCCGCGAAGGCTACCACACAGCTCTTATGAAGGGGCAATATCCTGTTACGTTCCTTTTTGTTGAGCTCGATCCCGCGGCTGTCGATGTAAATGTGCACCCGGCAAAACGCGAAGTCCGTTTTCGCGATCCCAATGGTGTGCGCGAGGCGGTGGTTCGCTGCATTCAGCAAACACTGGAACACGCTCGCGCTGACTGGCAGGAAAAATTTAGTGCACCAATCCGGCCAGGGCCGGCCGCTGCGGTTTCCGTTAAAGCAGCTCCCGATCTAAGCCTGCGCTCCGAGGTAACCGCGCCCGAGGCAACGCATCGCGAATTGCCGCATCTCGGTGCTGTAGCCGGGGTCGCTGACCCCGGCCGGGCACGCGGTCAGAAATTGCAGGGCAGGCGCCCCGCCTGCCAGAACGCCGCTTCGATTCAGCAGGCGTTGCGCCTGCCTTACAACCACAGCAGCGCGTTACAAAACCTGCTCAGCAGCAATTCGAGATCATCGGCGTACTCAGCAAGCTGTATGTCCTGATGGAAAATGCGAACGGCCTTGTCCTGGTGGATCAACACGCCGCGCACGAGCGGGTCCTGTTCGAAGAATTGCGGCGCAGAATGGAACAGCAGGGAGTGCCCACGCAAAAGTTGCTTCTGCCGCAAACATTCGACGTGCCGCCGCGCGACGCCGATTGGATCGAGCAGAATCTGTCGGTCCTGCAAAGGATGGGAATCGGAATTGAGAGTTTCGGGCCGGACACGTTCAAGATCGACAGTCTTCCCAGCTTTCTCGATGTGTCGGACGCGGCGCAATTCATGCGCAAGGTGATTGACGATCTGAAGAGCGCCAGCAACAACGCTTCAGCGATGCGGTTGGGGGAAGAAATGATCGCGAAAAGCGTTTGCCGTCACGCCGTCAAAGCCAACGATCCGTTGCGTTATCCTGAGGTAGAAAAGTTGATCCGGGATTTGCTCGACTGCGATCTCCCTTATTGCTGCCCGCACGGCCGACCAACAATGATCCAGATTTCGCTAGCCGAACTGGAGAAAAAGTTTGGCCGCAAGGTTTGATCGTCCGCTCCTTCAGATCGTCATCGGTCGTTTGATTTCGATTGATCCCGAATGCTTGCCATTTCGAATGCAGGCAGGTTTAATTTGCCGCGGTGAAGAAAATCGAGGCCATCATTAAACCATTCAAAGCCGAGCCAGTGCGAGAAGCCTTGATGGCCGCGGGCGTCGAAGGAATGACTCTGAGCGAGGTAAAAGGATTTGGCCGGCAGAAGGGACACAGCGAGATTTATCGCGGCACGGAGTACACGGTGGATTTTCTTCCAAAGATTAAATTCGAAATCGTGATCGCCGACGATCGCGCCCAGCGCGCGGTCGAAGCAATTCTGGAAAAAGCCAAGACCGGAAAAATCGGCGACGGCAAAATTTTTGTGGCCGAGGTGGAAGAGGCGGTCCGTATCAGAACCGGTGAACGAGGCATGGAAGCGCTGTGAGCGCGTCGCGCTCCCGCCTCAATTGTCATGTTGAGCAAAGCGAAACATCTCGGTCTCATCGTCTGTTGGCGCTGGATACATTGATGATCCGAGATTCTTCGCTTCGCTCAGAATGACAGTGATGGATAAGGTTTAAACCAAAATATGTACGACTACTTACTTTCCGTGTTTCTCGGAATCGTCGAGGGACTGACCGAATTTCTTCCTGTGAGTTCCACCGCGCATTTGCGCATCTGCGAAGCGCTGCTGCATATCGATCTGCATGATGGGTTCTGGAAAATGTACACGATCGTGATCCAGCTCGGAGCCATTCTCGCTTTGCCGGTTTATTTTTGGGGTCGCATTATGCGGTTTGTTCGCACGTTTCCGAAGGGCGAACGCGGCAATCGCACCATCTTCACGAATCCGTTGAGCCTCACGCTCATCGCATTTGTGGTGACCGCGGTTCCCGCGTGGGCTCTCGCAAAAGTCATCGGCAAGAACCTGGAAAGTCTCTGGGTGATGGCCATGGCGCTGCTCATCGGCGGGATCGTCATGTGGATCGTTGACGCCGTTTTCACTCGGCCACGCACGATGCACATGGAGGAAATGACGCTGCCGCAGGCGGTCTGGATCGGCGCCGCGCAAATTCTCTCCGCTGTTTTCCCCGGCACGTCGCGCTCAATGTCCACGATTGCTGCCGGACAAGTCGCCGGCATGTCGCGTCCGGCCGCACTTGAATTTTCGTTTTTCTGTCGATGCCGACAATGGCGGTCGCCGTGGGATACGATTTTCTGAAGAGCGTGATACCGCACCATCACGAAGCGGAGATTGCGCCGCTCACGATCACTCCGCATCAATGGGTCGTGATCGCAATTGGATTTGTTGTTTCATTTTTCGTCGCGCTTGCGGTCGTCGCATGGTTCATGAACTGGGTTCGCGCCCGGGGATTTGTGCCATTTGCGGTTTACCGGATTGTGCTCGGTCTCGGTTTGTTGACCCTGTTGATGCGTGGAATGATGTGATCAGCTAATATGGAATCCGACGTCATTCTTCCCGACCTGCAAAGCGCGGTCATTTGCGAGGACGTCCGCTGCGAAGTCAACGGCATGCAAACGCTCGTGGGCGTGCTGAGTGTGATCCCGGCGCCCTCATTACCTATCAATTATTTTCGGCTTCTGCATCTGGACCCGCTGGTGCAGCGGCTCCGGCAAATTTCACCAAAAATCTCGCCTCGTGGGCGTGGACGAACAGCAGGTAGTCGCGCAGGCGGAGGTCGAGTTCGTGCTCAAAGAGATGGAAGGCCACGCGACCAATGTCCATTATTTTGGCGGCGTGCAGTTTCAACAGTACGGGATGCATCACGTCGAGATTTACCTCGAAAACGAATTGCAGTTGCGGTTTCCGTTGCCGGTGATTCAGGTGCAGCAGCGTCCGCCTGGTTGAATTCGGCAACGTCTCATGAACGAGGGCTTGTGAATGGGCTAAATCGTTTATCAGGCGGCATCATGCTGAAACGATTTTTCCGGGCAATACTCTGCAGTGTCGTTCTCATCGGGAAAATACATGCGCAGGAAGTAATCGTTGCCCGCGAAAAACCTGAACTTCCCACGCAAACACCGCAGCCTTCTGAACAGCTTGCTTCCGAATCGGCGACACCAGCGCCACGCAAATCCAAGTCGCGCGAGAAGAAGTCCGCTCCTGCAAGACTGACGCTTGAAGAAATGCGAGCGGCTGGGGCACGCGCTGCGGAAGGATCGAAGGATCGATCTGTTTCGCAATCAACGAAGACGCGCGAGCCGGATGTCGAGAGCGCTCCGGTGCCGAATCCCACTGTTGCTGGAAACGCACAAGCCCGTGAAAAGAGAAACACCAGTTGAGCAAAGGAGTTCGTCTCGTCCCGCCAAATCGCGAGGCACAAACATCGAAGGGATGGGCCCGATTCGGCCCACAATGATGGAATCCGGACGAGAAGCGCCGAGCCCTTCTCCCTCTGGAAGGTAGAGCTGCCGCGAGCTGTCGGCGTCCCGTACGCAGATCAAGCGCGCGCAGTAGCCCTACCAGCATCGAAGAAGGCCAGCTTCCAAAATCTGTTGCGCGGCGATGCCGCTAACTTATTATCTGTGGGCAAGTCCCGACTGTGTCCCGCACGGATGCGTCGGGAAAATTTTTTGCCCATTTTCGATTTCACATGGCGAACACAATTTTGATCGGAATGCAGTGGGGCGACGAGGGCAAAGGCAAAATTATCGACGTGCTTACTGCGAAGGCGGACATCGTTGTCCGCAGCCAGGGCGGCAATAATGCCGGGCACACAGTCATTCACCGCGGCGTGAAATATGTGCTGCATTTGATTCCGTCGGGAATCCTGCGGCACCGCAAAGTCTGCGTGATCGGAAACGGCGTGGTTATCGATCCAGTCGCGCTTGTGGCCGAGATGGATGGCTTGCGCCAATTGGGAGTCAAGATCGACAAGAACCTGCTCATCAGCGATTGCGCGCATCTGGTTTTGCCGTATCACCGGATCCTCGACGAGCAGCGCGAGCTGCGCCGCGGCCGGATTGGCACCACCAAACGGGGAATCGGTCCAGCCTACGGAGACAAGGCGGCACGCACGGGCTTGCGCATGTCTGACCTGATGCAGCCGATTGTGTTCTCGAAAAAATTGCAGGCCAAGATCATCGAGAACAACAGAATCCTTCAGGCGCTCGGTGCGAAGCCGATCAGTTTTCGTGACGTGAACGAAACCTATCTTGCTGCCAGCGAAAAACTGCGGCCGTATGTGACGAACACGGTGGTTTACCTGCACCGGGCGATGGATCGCGGCAAACAAATCTTGTTCGAAGGCGCGCAGGGAACATTCCTCGATATCGATCACGGCACGTATCCGTATGTGACTTCCTCAAACACGACAGCGGGCGGCGCGTGCACCGGCACCGGGCGTGCCACCGCATCGCATGGATCGTGTCGTCGGCGTGATGAAGGCGTACTCGACGCGAGTAGGGGATGGCGCATTGCCTACGGAGGACGCGCAATTGGCGCAGATGCTTCACAATCTCGGCCGCGAATTCGGCGCGACAACGGGACGCAAACGCCGCTGTGGTTGGTTCGACGCTGTGGCGGCTCGTTACGCGGGCATGATCAACGGCATCGACGAGATCGCGATCACCAATCTGGATGGATTAGATCAGGTCGATCCAATCCGCATTTGTGTTGGTTACCAGCTACTCGGAAAACGGCTGGATGTTCCGCCATGTGACGCAGCTAAACTCGCGAATTGCGAGCCGGTTTACGAAGAAGTCGCTGGCTGGAACACGTCTACACACACTGCACGCAAATTTTCGCAGCTTCCTTCGGCTGCGAGAAAATATGTCAGATACATCTCCGAACTGGCCGGTGCAAAACTCTCCATGGTGAGCGTTGGTCCCACGCGCGGGGAGACAATCAGTTCTGTGAACTCGCTGGCAGTCGACTGGCGAAATGTGCTGTAGCGTGCGCTGTCCTCAGCGCAGAACTGACGCACAGCGCGAGAACTCCGCTGAGGACATGCGGCACTCCTTCGAGCTTCGTCATTCGGATTCGCATTTGCCACCGGTGACATTTGCCTTTCTCGTCGCAACTTCCAACAGTTACGGACTGCACTGATATCTGTGAGCACTAAAACTGTTCCCCGCCACATCGCCATAATCATGGATGGCAACGGCCGTTGGGCGAAGTCGCGCGGACTACCTCGCATCAAAGGGCACGAAGCCGGTGCCCAGGCAGTGCGAGAATGTGTCGAAGGTTGCGGCGAGTTAAAGGTGGAATATCTCACGCTTTACGCGTTCTCCGCTGAAAACTGGCAGCGCCCCAGAGCTGAAATCATCGCGCTGATGCGTTTGCTGGAAAAATTTTTAAAGGAGAAAACGCCCGAATTGCTCGAGAAGAATGTGCGTCTTCAGGCGATTGGCCGGTTGACTGATCTGCCCCAGAGCGCCCAGGAACAACTTCACAAAAGTATCGAGCAAACTTCCGGCAACACTGGTCTCATCCTCATCCTGGCGCTCAGCTACGGCGGCCGACTCGAGATTATCGACGGCATCAAAAGTTTGCTTCGCGCCAGTCGAACTGGGGCACATCGACAGGGCGATGATCGATGTGGCGATGTTCAGCAAACATCTTTACACGCGTTACTATCCTGATCCCGACCTTCTTATCCGCACGTCCGGCGAAATGCGGCTCTCGAATTTTCTGCTTTGGCAAACTTCCTACACGGAGATGTACGTCACGCCAAAGCTGTGGCCTGACTTCAAAAGCAAGATCTACTCGCCGCAGTCGAAGAATTCGGCAGCCGCCAGCGGCGTTACGGAGCGGTGGAGTAAGCGGCAACTGAAGTTGCCGTGCTTGGTAGGGCGCGCAGTCCTCTGCGCGCCGTTGGTGGCGCTCACGGGAGTGATGGCCCACCAAATTGATGTTTATTCGCGTGCATTAGTGGTTACAAATGGACAGCGACATGAGATTTGAAGGTCAAATTGCAGTTGTCACCGGAGCAGGACGAGGCATCGGACGCGCGATTGCTTTGCGCTTCGCCAGTGAAGGCGCGCGTGTGGCGTGCGTGAGCCGGACGGAGGAGAACGCAAAAAAATTGCTGATGAAATCAACGGTCTCCGGAGTGAATCGGCAAAAGCGTACGCAGTCGATGTCGCAGATCATGCAGCTGTGCAAAAATCGGCGCTCGGATTCTGGAGGATTTTGGTCGGGCAGATATCCTGGTGAACAACGCGGGTGTGACGCGCGACGCGCTTGCGATGCGAATGTCTCTCGAAGATTGGGACGCTGTCGTCAACACCAACTTGCGCGGCGCGTTTAGTTTTATCCACGCGTTAGTTCGCGCGATGACCAAGCAGCGCAATGGCCGCATCATCAATATCAGCTCTGTGATCGGTTTGATGGGCAACGCCGGGCAGACAAATTACGCGGCGAGCAAGGCAGGCTTGATCGGGCTAACCAAATCGCTCGCGCGCGAGCTGGCCAGCCGCAATATCACCGTCAATGCCGTGGCGCCGGGTTTTGTCATAACCGACATGACCGTCGGGCTATCCGATCAAGTTAAGGATACGATTCACAGCAAAATCCCACTCGGCAGGACCGGGACGCCGGAGGAAATTGCCGCCGCGGTGGAATTCCTCGCATCGCCAGAAGCCGCTTACATTACGGGCCAGGTGCTGTGTGTCGATGGCGGCATCGCGATGTGAGGTATAAAATCCGCTGAGGACAGCGGACACTACAGTTTCGCTGCGTGCTGTAGCGTGCGCTGTCCTCAGCGCACTCTCACGCGCGTTGCACGATTGTCACCCGGCCTTCCGCTACCAGAACCGCCGCGGCCGAAAGGATAAACTCGTAAACCGTGTTTGCGCCTTCGCCGTAAAGACGCGTCGCCAAAATTCGAAGCGGCAAATGAATGTAATCTAGTCGTGTTACGTGTAAGCGTCCGTCCCGCAACGCAGCCAGATATCCGGGTGGCGCGATCGTACCTGCAGCGCGCGCCCGCAAACCGCCGTGAACAGCCGCCGCTTGCGCACCATATTCGAAGGCGTGTACGGCGGACAAACGCCCCTGGCGGCGCAACGGGTTTGCCGGATCACGATGCGTATTACTGACGCACGCGATCGATCGATCGTCCCACTGCACGACTTCATCCACCAGGCACATCAGATCGGAGTGGGGGATCAGCGTGCGAATTTCCGCTTTGTTGATTGACAATACTGATTCGCCATTGCAGGAGCCCGGCACCATTCGGCGAGCGAGTGATCGCCTCACGAAACAGCACGAAACATACGAAAGATTCGGTGCGTTGTCTATCGCCCAAATTTCTCGTGTCTGCTTCGTATGTTTAGTGCGCACTTCTTCTAGTTCTAGTCCCAGAACGAATAAAAGTTGAACCAGTTGTAAGGCGCCAGACGCGCATAATGCTCCAGCCGCGCGACGTAGCGTTGCATCCACGACTGGGTCTCCTCGGCGCGATGCTCCCGATTCAACACGATCTCATCGGCGAAATGTTCGAAGTAAATGTCGTAGCGATTCCCGCCGCGGTAGAGGCCGAAGAACAAAATGACGGGGCAATGCATCATAGCAGCAAGCAAAATCGGGCCAGCCGGCAAGGTTGCAGGCGCGCCAAGGAAGTCACAGCGCGTTGTCTTGTCGGCGCCGAAAACGCGATCGCCTAACATCCCGACGAAGCAGCCGGCGTCCAGACTCTCCCTGGCCCTGATCAATGTATCCGGTCGGTCAGGTGCGATCACCGTGTCGGCAATCGTGGGATTTAGCCCATCGAAAAACCGGCTGATATTCTGGTTATGCGCAGTGTCCATTAACACCTTGAGCGAAAAGCCTCGCTGCATCACTCCGAGCGCCCGTAACACTTCGAAACTGCCCAGGTGAGAACCTAACAAGATGCAGCCCTTGCCGTTTTCATTTTGGCGCTGCAACAGTTCTTTCCCATGAATAGTGACGCGGAACCGGTCGAATTCACCGCGCAACAAATAAACGCGATCCAGAATCGTCGCGGCAAAATAATAAAAATGGCGCAACACGTGCCACAAGTGGACTGAACTGCCGCGCGCCCGCTTTAGGAATTCGTAAGACGCCCGCCGCGCGGTGTGTGCCGTGATCAGGAAGTAAATTGTGATCGGAAATAACAACAGCCTCGCTAGCGGTCGACCGACCCGCTCCGCGATCCAGGCGATCAACCCCAGTGAAGCCGGTGTGCCGCGCTCCGGCACGCTCACCCAGCGATCTGCTTCCGAACGCTTGGGGCTGACAATTTCCGAAATCATTTTGCGATTTCCGTGCTTTGTCCGCAAATGGCGCCGGTGAAAAAATGCGGGTAGATCTCGCGGATTCGCTCGATATCGGGCGCAATTTCCGTGCGTGGAAAGCCGGCTCGCGAAAAAGCGCGACGCCACTGTTTGGCAGTCAGAAAGCCTGAGTTTGGACGAATTTCCGGATCTGTTTCCACATTAGTAAAACTGTCCAGAATTTGAAACATGAGTTCGGGATACATCGGCTGGTTATCGTAAGGTCGCACGCATTCCCCGATGACGAGCCAACCGCCCGCAGCAAGCGCCGAGCGCGCTTCGTTCAAGCTGAACAGGAGATTCTTCGAGATGTGCATGACGTTAACAGCGTACACGAGATCGAATTCTCCCGGGGCAATCCCTTGCTCGCTCCACGGCAAATCGAGATCGACGGTCGTCCATTCCAGCGGGAGGTTCGGGTATTGCGCCGCCAATTTGCGTTGATTGCAGCGCCGGAAATACGCGTTTGGTTCGGTAACGACGTAGCGTTCAAGTCGCGGCAAAAGGTCGCGTTCACCGAGTAGCCTTAGCAAAATCTCCGTGGCGCTGCCAGTGCCCGCGCCGATTTCAAGAACTCGTAGCGTCGGTCGAGAGTAAAGACGATCCGCGGCTGCAATACCACCCACCCAGTTGTTTACCGCGTAGGTCAGATTGTCGTTGTGAAAATAGTTGAGCCACAGCGGGACGCCTTGAGGTCCGAGCAGATTTTGATCGCCACTTTTTCGCCCGTCGCAACGATCCCATAAAGACTTGCGGCGTGGTCCAACAAATCCAGGGTCGCCGCGTTCCCGGGATCAATGTTGAGCGCGAGAGCGCGCAAGCATTTGAGATCAGGTTGCCATGGCGTCTTCCGCAAGCGATAGGACCGCGTCCCGCTGTCACTTTGCACCTCGACGCAGCCCGTTTCTACGAGACGCGTTAGGATCCAGTGTAAGGCAAGCCTGAAGCGCGGCTGAAAATCGAGAACGCTGCAAAGCTCATCAGCTGATCGCCACACTGCCGAGTTGTTCTGCCAAATTCAACTGGCCTAACAAATCAACAGCCAGTTCGATGCTGTAGCGTTCCATCAGTTCAATGCTCTGATACAAGCGCTCGCTGAATATCGCGGGCGGAAATTCTTTGAGACACTCGGCGAGGCGCGGGTCGCTCAGCCCGGTTTCAAATTTTGGAGCGTCAAGCAATGGCGCGTTCATCGACTCATTCTGCTCCCCAGGCGACTTCAAGTTGACCTTCGACTATTACGCGGTCTTCCGCGCGGCAGCAAAAATTGACCTCCGCAGCGTGCTCATTTCTCAGGGAGAGAGAAATCGTGAATGCCTGTTCCGGCTGGAGTGGCGCAAGGAACTTCACCATTCGTATGCCGCTGAGCTGCGAGTTCTGCCGCCATTCAGCCAGCGCTGCGATCACTTCGTCGAGGATTACAACCCCGGGCACCAGAGGCGCGCCGGGAAAATGTCCCGGCAAACTTGGGTGATTCGCGCGGATTAGACGGATAGCTTCAAAAGTCATCCGCGAATTGTGTCGTTGCATCGGATCAGGCGACCGAGCGCGCTGCTTGCTTCTGCTGCGCACCGCTTGGCTGAGCTAAACCAAATCGCTGGCAATATGTCTCGAACACACTGAGCACTTCTCCGGCCGAGGAACCGAAGTGCGATAGATCGTATCGGTGGTTGGCGGATTGTCTCTTGGCCTGGCTGGCAACGAGTACGCGCATGCGTCGCTCTGCTTCGTGCGACAACGACCAGCCGAAATATTCGTAGATCCGCCGAACTGCGCGAATCGGTTCGCGACGAATCTCGTCATATTGAATGTCGCAGATGCGATTGTTTGCCAGACGATCGCGTTCACGCAAAAACTTCTTCATCGTTTCGGACCAGTAATGGATTGCCTCCCGAGACACCGTAAACGAATCAACGGCATCGCTGAAAGCGCTGCGAAGGATCGTCACCAGACTCGAGACGGAGGCCATCGAATCGACGGGCGTCCGGTGGGTCTGCACGAACAGCGCATCCGGATAAACGGACAACAACGCCGGCATGGCAAACATGTGCGTAGGCGCTTTCAGGATCCAGCGGCCAGCGGCGCGCCGAAACTGCAGCTGTTGAAGAAAACGACGGTGATATTCGTATGCCGGCCGCAAATCCTGCCGAAAAAACCAGGCGCGGTATGACGGCACATAATACATGGCATCGAACTGATCGCTCAGAAATGTCGGAGTCATGAGGCTGACGCACTCCTGCGGAACTTCTGCGCCGATCGCGTGCACGTAGCGAAATGTCGGTACGAGCCAGTTAAAGAAGTTACAGCTTTGCGTCGCTCGCTGAATCCGGCGTTTCTCATGGGCGCGCGTAGGCGGAGACGGCGATCTCACTTCCCACATCAACGGACATCGATGCTCCGGGTCTGCGGAGAGCAGGCGATGCAACAAGCTGGTGCCGCTACGAGGCAGCCCCACGATAAAAACCGGTTCACGGATTTCCTGGCGTGAAATGTTTGGATACAGCTGCCGGTCCCGTTCCATTTTCAGACGCGCGGACAAAGTCTCGAGAACATCGGTCTTCAGCGCTATTTTTCCGATCAGGTTGAGCCGTGCCTCGTCCTGGCATGATTCAAGCAATCGCGATAGCGCCTCAAAAAAATCGCCCTCGCCAAAATCATCGAGGTGGCAGCGTCGTTTTGCAGTCTCGATCAAGTCCGTCGCAACCAGTCGCGTCGATGGAATTCGGCTCTTTTCCAGCAGTGCTCCAAATCCATTGAAGAGCCGTACAGGCAGTTGCGGACGAATTTGCTGAACGGTCGTGGCGGAATCGGTCATTACGGTTAAGGCATTTGCGGTGGCAGCGATCTCAACCGACCGCTATTGGACCTAATATGTAAACGAGAGCGAGACTTCCAAGTCAAACAGCGAATGCCGACAAGCATTTTGTTGCGCACGTGGTACTAATCGTTTCATCGTGTTCGCATGCAATCAGAGAAAGCTACGTTCGGTGCGGGTTGTTTCTGGGGAGTGGAAGAGACTTTTCGCAATGTAAAAGGTGTCTTGTCTACCAGCGTCGGGTATGCGGGAGGAACACAGCAGAATCCCACCTATCAGGATGTTTGTACCCGACAAGACCGGACACGCCGAGGTCGTGGAGGTGGAGTTCGATCCGTCACAGGTCAGCTATGACGAACTTCTGGATGTTTTCTGGTCGAACCATAACCCCACGACGCTGAACCGGCAGGGCCCCGATGTTGGCGCGCAGTATCGATCGGTGATTTTTTATCATTCCCCTGAGCAACAAGCCGCCGCCAACGCTGCGAAAGAAAAACTGGAGAAGAGCGGCCGGTTCAATCGCCCAATTGTGACGCAGGTCGAACCCGCTCCAACGTTCTGGCACGCTGAAGAGTATCATCAGCATTACCTCCAGAAACGCGGCCAGGCGCATTGCGCGGTTTGATGTTTGCGATTGCGCGATCTGTTTGATTCCGCCTCTCCCCTTCCAAAGGGAGAGGTGAGTGAGGGTGCGTGACGTGATATGGCGTGCGATGGTGAACCCTCATCTGACCTCTCCAAAGGGAGAGGCGAATGAAAACGTATGGGAACGCACCCTCAAGTGGTTCGAACCAAGAATTTCGTTGCTGACGCCGCTGCCTTCATTCTCGAGCAGGCGCGCAAAGCTATCGCGGAGCGCAGCGAATTTAGGATCGCGCTCTCAGGCGGAAACACTCCGGCCCCGGTTTACGCCCGGATTGCGGTGGAGGCGCATGATCTTCCGTGGGAGTCGGTTCGTTTCACGTTCGGAGACGAGCGTTGCGTGCCGCCGGATGATCCGCAAAGCAACTTCAGAATGGCGCGCGAAAATCTTTTGTGCCTGCTGCCGTTCCTGAGAAATCAATCATGCGTATGCGCGGCGAAATTGATCCGCAAATCGCAGCGCAGGAGTATGAAGACCAACTAAACGCCATCGCCACCGGGCGCGGTGAGCCAATTTATCAACACGATTTGATTCTTCTCGGCCTCGGCGACGACGGCCATACGGCGTCGCTCTTTCCCGGCACCGCCGCGTTGGACGAGATGACGCGTCGCGTCGTTGCAAATTTTGTTCCCAAATTGAATGCGTGGCGCTTGACGTTCACATTTCCGCTCATCAATCATGCGCGGCACATTTTGTTTCTCGTCGGCGCATCGAAAAATCCCCAGCTAATCGAGCGTGTGCTCGCGGGCGACCGGCAATTTCCCGCCGCGCGAGTGAATCCCGTCGCGGGCGAAGTGACATGGATAATTGGGGAGTAGCACAGGCATCCCTGCGCTGTGGGGCGGATCAGGCATCTTGTGCCTGCCGTTCCACTGCAGCGAAGACAGGCAAGATGCCTCGTCGGCCACACAGCTAGGATGGCTGTGCTACACTGATTCGTGCGCACGATCATCGTTACAGGTTCTGCGGGATTGATTGGCTCCGGAAACCGTGCGGCGTTTCGCGAGAGACGGCACGCATGTCCTTGGGATCGATAACGACATGCGCGCAAAGTTTTTGGCGCCGAAGCTTCCACGAAAAAAACGCGCGACGACTTGATCGCGAACTTTCGCGATTACGAACATCACGACCTGGATATTCGCGACGCGGCCGCGGTAATGGATTTATTCAAACAGCATCGCGGCACGATTGAAGCCATCGTGCACACCGCATCACAACCGTCACACGACTGGGCTGCGCGCGATCCGCAGACTGATTTTACGGTGAACGCCAACGGCACGCTGAATCTGCTCGAAGCTGCGCGAACGTTTTCTCCCGAGGCGCCGTTCATTTTCACGTCGACGAACAAAGTCTATGGCGACACGCCGAACGGTTTGCCGCTGCGCGAACTCGAGAAACGCTGGGAAATAGAGCCCGGCCACGAATACGAGCCCGGTATTTCAGAGACGATGAGTATCGATTACACCAAGCATTCGCTTTTCGGCGCGTCGAAAGTTGCAGCGGATATTCTCGTCCAGGAATACGGGAGATATTTCGGAATGCCGACGGTCTCGTTCCGTGGCGGCTGTCTCACCGGACCGGCGCACGCCGGCACCGAGCTGCATGGTTTTCTCTCTTACCTGATGATCTGCGCCGTAAGCGGCCGACCGTACCGGGTTTTCGGCTACAAAGGAAAACAGGTCCGCGACAACATTCACAGCTTCGATTTGGTCGAAGCGTTTGCGGAATTCATCCGCGCCCCGCGCGCCGGCGAGGTCTACAACATCGGCGGTAGCCGCCACAGCAACTGTTCCATGCTCGAAGCCATCGAAATGTGCGAACAGATCAGCGGCAAAAAATTAAACTGGAGCTACGAGGAAACCAATCGCATCGGCGACCACATCTGGTGGATCAGCGACGTGCGAAAGTTCCAGGCGCATTATCCAGACTGGAAATTTCGCTACGGGATACACGAAATCCTCGAAGAGATTCATCGCGCGCGTTGCGCGATGATTGGTGGCGTCACACAGGCTTAAACAAAAGCGGTGCGAGGACTCACCGCACTCAAAGCACTGCGTGCGAAATTCTCGATGAGACGCAATTGCTTTCGCGCAGCTTTCGAGTGCGACGCGTCCTGCGTGTCGCGATGATAGAGCACGCTGCACTGCTCACGAATGGCGAGCGCTTCAACTCTGCGGACGCTGCAACGATCTCAATACTCCTCGCCTTCGTCCTCTTTCGGCGGCACCACGCGATCGTGGATCCCGTAGGCATGAAGCATCGCCGCGGCGAGATAGAAGAAGAACAGGCCGAGTCCCCACCCGGCAGAGGCGAACGGCAGCAAGGAAAACAAAAATGCCCACCGGGATCGCGCCAAGCATCCAGAGAAGGCCCGCGAGGATGTGTCCCTTATAGATGTGTCCCAGACCGGGAACGATACTGAACATCACTGCGACCAGGTCGCTCGCTTTGCCTTCCGCGGTTTCGTGTTGCGCCGCGCACCCAATCGCAGCGGTCGCAGCGTTCCGCGTCTTTCGGCAGAAGATGCCCGCAATACGGGCACGGCATTTTATCGCCTGTGGTCGGTTCCGGTCGGGCAGCAGGCGCATCCGTGTACTCCACGTTCATACTTACCGAAAGTCACAAGCCGCACCGAATTCGTCAAGCAAACAGAATTCAGAATGGTAGGACCATCGACGACGCGGCCCGCGAGATTTTGTAGGGCGTCTGTCGACGCCATCCATTGATCGTTCGCCACCATGTGCGGAACTGTTCTGTTCGTCGCGAGAGCGGAACCCCGAAACTGTTCGGAATTCGTTAGGCAAAGAGCATGGAAAGAGAAAAGCGGCGACGGATTCCCGTCGCCGCTTTAGCGTGACGTCGCCTGAGCCTCGCGGCTCGCGAACTTTAGATTCTGACGCGGTCGTTACTTTTATTTACCACCACTCGTTGGGCAGGCTTTCGCAATTCCAACCGGGCGCTCACCTTCTCAATTTGCGCGGCCTGGTCTTTTACTGTTGCCGCGAGACGCGCAACCGTGGCTTCCAATTCCGCGATCCTCTTTTGCTGCTTTTGAAATTCATTGAGTGTCGCTTGGTGTTGGGCGCCCTGGGGACTGCGTATTCTCAGCTTCTGCCCACTGGCATTGACAAGGCTCGTGCCCAAGTGACCATCGGTATCGACGTATACGGGGAGGGCGGTGTCAGTATAACGCTCGCCCCGTAAATGCCGCCGATATACGTGTTTTCGTAATCGAGTCCCGCTGGCGGCAATCCCGCCGATGGAAATCACATTCTCATCGCCGGCAAAACCGGGATCGCCGATATAGACATTGTTGCTGACGATATCTGGATCGGTGCACCGCGTCTAGCGCCTATGGCGGTATTGTAATCGCCAGTGCTATTTTGAAGTGCCGCGGTCGCCCACCGCAGTGTTGTTGCTTCCGTTGGTGTTGGTTTGCAGCGCGAACGAGCCCACAGCGGTATTGTTGGTGCCGTTGTCGTTATTGACCATGGCGGCTGTTCCAAGGGCGCTGTTCCCTGTGCCCGCGGTGTTGAGTATAAGCGCCGCGGTGCCCACTGCCGTATTGGAATCTGCATTGTTGAGGACCAGCGCTCCGGCGCCAACGCCGGTGTTGAAACTGCCGGTGCTAGTCCCAAACAACGCATACCAACCAAGTCCTGTATTTCCAGCCCCGCTGGTGAGGTGACTGAAGCGCGTTGCACCCTTCCGCCGTCGTGAAACCGGGATAGCAACCGTCCGGCGGTCGGACTGACTGCTTGCGTTTTGGGCAAGAACGCAAAGCAGCTAAGCGCCAGAATTATTGATGTGAGGGTGATGTGTTGATTTTTCATACGAATGTTTCCTTTCATGGTGGCGTGGACGCTAGTGATTTTGGGAGCGTTGGCGAGCAAAAATTTGAGTGCCTGACTTATAGCAGCACGAAAAGCGAGCTGTCGTTATCTCTTTCCGATTCGCGTCGTAGGCGTTATCCGTGGCGCGTGCGTATTTTTCTTTGGCTCATATTCTCTGCGCAAGCGTTTGGTGCCGGACTTGATCATTACGCGCAACTCGTAGTGAACGATTCGCGCGCGACGCCGCGCGACGGCGTGCGCGTGACTTATCTCGGCACGAACGGTTACCAATTCGAATTCAAAGGACACGCCCTGCTGGTCGATCCTTACTTCTCGCGCGTGGACCTTTTGAGCGTAGCACTTGGTTCGCGCATTCAGCCAAACGCGTCCCGCATCAACGATGGATTGCGCCATCTCGCGCCAAAAGCGGACGCGATTCTGGTGACGCACGGACATTTCGATCACTTGCTGGATGTTCCGACTGTGATGGCGAAGACACGGGCGCGTCTCGTTGCGTCGGCATCCAGTGTCGACCTTGCCAAACGCGCCGGCGCTTCATCCGGCGACGCAGTAAAACCCGGCGACGTGCGGCGAATCGGTCCATGGAAAATTCGCGTGTTATCCGCGACACACGATCGGTTGTTCGGCAAGGTGCCGTTTGATCGGCCGCCTTCGCAGGCAGGCCTGTCCGCCGAAGCAGCTGCGAAGGCTGGATCGGCGAGGCGGCCGCCGCAACGCGCGGCCGACTGGATCTGCGGAGAACCGCTTGCGTTTTTGATCGAGGTGAACGGCCAGCGCATTTACATCGACTCCGGAGGAACACCGGCGCAGTTGCCGCCTAACGAGCGCGTGGACCTTGCAATCCTCGGCATGGCATTGCCGGATTCGCGTGCGCGATTGCACGCCGCCCTCGAGCGCCTCCATCCGCGATACATTTTGCCGAGTCATCAGGACGATTTCTTCCGGCCGTTGAGCGCCGGATTTCAATTCGGGTCACTGACCGATTTCCCTTTTGTGCAACGCGAGTGTGCGCAAGCAGAATCGCAGTCGCTTAATTCTGCTGGATTATTTTAAGCCATGGACACTGCCTGCAGGCAGTAAATCCCAAATCCCAAGCACCAAATCCCAAAGGGATTGACCACGGATTACGCGGATGTCAACGGATGAAAAGCATTGCTACTTCTTCATCATCCGTGCCATCCGCGTTATCCGTGGTCTCAGAACTCTTGTTGAAACCTTGCGATTTGCGCTTGGAACTTGGACTTGGGATTTTGAGGCGACTTCGCGCGAGACACTGAATGAAGATCAAATCACATCAATCTTGTGACCACCGAAGTTGAAAGAGGCGTACTTCGCGCGCGTTACGGGCTCTTGCTCACCGCCCTGGCGCCGCTGGTCCCGCAAATTCTCGGGAGCGCGTTCAACATTTGGTACAACGCGACCGTTATTGAGCCGATGTTCACACCGGCGTTACGACAACGTTTCTTCGCTACGGTCGTGGTTTACAACGCCGTTGTTTATCCCATCGGAGTCTATCTGTGGCTGAAACGAATCTTTTCGTTTCGGGATCTGTTTCATCGGCTTCAGACGGAAAGCCGGCGATCAGCGCACCGCCGCTGCGAGGAACTCACGCAGGCGCGTCGGCGCTTGATTCATTTGCCCTGGTTTGCAGCGGCGATTTGCGGCGCCGCCTGGTTCCTGTGCATACCTGTTTTTATCGGCGCGCTGCTTCAAGTGCAAAATCCGTTGGATCCGCGCTTGCTCTGGCATCTGCCGATTTCGTTCTGTGTCTCGGGTTTCATCGCGGTCACGCATTCATTCTTCCTGGTCGAGCTCGCCAGCCAGTGGGGATTGTTTCCGGTTTTCTTTCGTGACGAACGCGCCGATCGCACGCCGAACATCTTCACACTATCACTGCGCGGCCGCGGAATCGTGTGGGCGGTATCGGCGTCAATCTGTCCGATCGCGTCGCTTTTGTTGTTGGTTTTGGCGCCGCGATCACCGGCAACGAACGCAGCGTGGCTCGCCGTTTTCGTCGGCGTGATCGGAATCGCGTTCGGAATTTTCACCGCGCTGATGATGAGCCGGCTCGTGGCGAAACCCATCGATCAACTGCGCAGCGCAGCCGACGCGGTTTCGCGTGGAAATTTGGCCGTCGATCTTAGTCGTGCCGGCGCTCGGCGCGCGGATGAATTTGGCAGGTTGCTATGTGAATTCGATCAGATGGTCCGTGAGCTCAGGGACAAAGAGAAATTGCGCCAAACTTTCGGCCTGCACGTGGGCAGACGCGCAGCGGAACGAATCCTCGCGCGCGACCCGGGATTGAGCGGCGTCGAAGAAGAAATCACTGTCATGTTCGTCGACATGCGTTCGTGGACGGCCCGCGCGAGCGCGTCGCCGCCTGCCGAAATCGTGGAAATTATGAATGACTTTTTCCGCGTTAGCGTGCGCGCGGTTGAAGAGGAACATCGCGGGATGGTCAACAAATATTTGGGCGACGGTTTCATGGCGATCTTCGGCGCAGGCGACTCCGGTTCGAATCATGCCTGCGATGCTGTGTCGGCAGGGTGCGAAATTTTGCGCGCGGTTAAAGGTTTGAATGACGAGCTGGCAGCAAAGAGCGCGCGCCAATTCAAATTGGAATTGGAATTCATTCCGGCCCGGCGATTGTGGGCAGCGTCGGTTCGCCGCAACGCCTGGAGTTCACTGCAATTGGAAACACGGTCAACGTCGCCTCGCGCATACAAGGCCTAACGAAGACGGTCGGCAGACCTTTGCTCGTCACCGAAGCCGTGCGCGATCGAGCAGGTGACTCGTTCACGTTCGAGGAACTACCGCCGCAGGAAGTCCGCGGGATCGAGGGACGAGTGATGATTTTTGCGGTAACGCTGCCTAGAGGCAGCAATCCCAAATCCCAATCGTCAAATCTCAAATAACGAACCAAATTCCAAGCCTCAAATGGAACAGAGTTCCAATTCACGCGCGCGAACTGATGCTCATTTTGACTTCAATGATCTTGAAAATCGAATGATTGCCTTTTTTGATTTTCCAATTTGAGATTTGCTTGGGAATTGGGCATTGGGATTTGGAGCTAAGACTGGATAAGTAGGCATGGCTTCGCTTTCCGAGATTGTCAGTTATACCGATCGCTTTTTGCGCATTCGCGACGTGGGCGATTGGGACAATGCGTTAAACGGTCTGCAGATTGAAAATTCAGGTCGCGTTACGCGCATCGGGGCGGCGGTGGATGTTTCGACGCGCGTTTTGACCGAGGCTGCAAAGAACAGACGTCGATCTTCCTGATCGTTCATCACGGTTTGTTCTGGCCGGGATTACAGCCGATACAAGGCGCGTTGCGCCGGCAACTGCGGATCGCATTTGAAAACGACGTCGCGCTTTACAGCGCGCATCTACCTCTGGATATCCATCCGAAAGTCGGCAACAACGCACAGCTCGTCGCCGCGCTCGGCCTAAAATCGCGCGCAACCGTTCCTGGAAGAAAAGGGCCAGCCGGTCGGCTTAAAGGTCCGCGCCTCGCTGCCGCGCAGCGAACTCGTTCGTAAATTACAAAAGGCGTTAAATGGTCCGGTAAAAGTTTTCGGTTTCGGTCCGAAACAGACGCGCGCGATAGGCGTTGTGACCGGAGCCGCGGGCTCGGAAATTTACCGGGTCGCAGACGAAGGAATCGACACGTTCATCACCGGTGAAGCACCGCATTGGGCTGCCGTTGCCGCCGAGGAGCTCGGCATGAACCTTCTACTCGGTGGACATTACGCGACGGAAGTTTTCGGCGTGAAAGCACTCGCCGCGCATCTGTCTAAGCGATTTAGAATTCCATGGGAATTCATCGATTGCCCAACAGGATTGTGAGCGGAATCAAGCGCATATTGCACGGCCAATCGCTGCCTGAGAGGCCGCGCAGGCGTCTCGCCTGCGGATGAAGCGACCAGGAAGACTGATCAGTAGCGCCTAGTCGCAGAGAGCGCGTTCAATTGGATAGGCGTCACTGCGCTCGACGGATTCAGCTCCGCGCGAGGTGAGCGTTGAGTCTACGCAGAATCTGGGACGTTCGCCGCAGGCGCTTCGCAAGATCCGAGACGGGCGTGTGCTCGCATCTCAAGGCGGCAGGCAGGATGCCTGCACGCCTCACCGCCAAGATGGCTGTGCTACTATTCTCGCCGATCGCGCCGATCTCGAATTTCGGCGCAGCCAAAGATCGCTCCGTCTCGCCGCAGTTAGCCGGCTACAAAGCCGTGCGAGTTCACTACGGCCCGCATGAACAAAATGATCATGTCGGTCCGAATCAACGGCCAGCCCGCGAATTTGCTGGTTGATACGGGCTCAAACGAAATCATTCTGGATACAGACGCGGCCGCGACATTCGGCGTAGGGCCATCGCCACGAGGTCTGCGGCACGTTGGGTTCACGGAAATTAATGGCCAGCTGTTGCCTGTTGCTTTTATGCAAAGCCTCACTGCCGGAAGCATGAATTTTGGCAGCAACCCGGTCGTGCTGCGGGATTCATCCCGTTCCGGCACGGGAAAGGCTCACGTCGATGGCGTTCTTGGGCTGCAAATTTTGTTCCGTCACAAGGCGGTGATCAATTGCCGAACGCGACTTGTTTTCTTCAAAGTCGATCAGTCGCGTCACATGAACCTCAGCGCTGTGGCTTCGTCGGAAAAATTCACAAGAGTCCCTATGCATCGCGAAGCTAGCGGCGCGTTGACGGTGCCATGCTCGATTCACGGCCAATCGGGCCGATTGCTCGTCGATACGGGCGCATTTGTTACAACTTTCCCCGACACCTTTTTTAAATCGCTCGGAATCTCGCTCTGAACCAACGCGGGTATCGGCGCGTTTCCCTACCGGAACGACACAGCGAGTCAGCGCTGCGCAAATCAACGACCTGAAGATCGGCGATTTCAAAGTGCCGCCGGCGAAATTCGGCGTGGCTGCGTTACCTCGTTTCGCCTTGCGGCAAGGCGGCACGAGAATCAGTGGCATTCTGGGAATGGACACGCTGTACATCTGTCATGCCATAATCGATCTCGATGGCATGAATCTCTTCCTGAAATAGAGTTCAAGCAGACAACCACGTCAATGACGCGGACTGATCGCCGTGACGACTCGAAGTGACGTGCAAGCTTCCAATGTCGAATGACGAATTAATGACAAGCGCGAGATGGCCAGAGGCGAACAGAGCGAGCGGTTCGGTCCGCCGAGCTTGGGCAAGCGCAGATTGCAGGAATAGGTCCTCGCGTATGTCGTGATTCCGCGTCGATTGCGCTGGATTCTGCGAGGCAAGATGCTTTCGTCCTAGCCGCTCGTCGCCAGGCATCCGCAGGCTGACAGGGCAAGCATTCCGAGGCTGACAAGCCGCGATAACTGTGATGGCTGGCAGAGCAGGACGCTCCGCCGGCCACAACGCCTCGTCAGATCACTCTGAACTCTATTGATCACACATTGATTATCGAAATTCGCCAATCCTCGGTCCATCAAGCGCGCATCAAATTCCAGCACGGTCGGCCTAAAAATGCGCCAGCCCGGCCCTAGAATGAATCCATCTCACTGTAACCCTTAATGATATTAACTATTTATTCTGCAAAACGCCGCGCCCTTGTAAATGCACTTACGGATTTAAAGGTAAGCATGGTGAACCGTCGTTCATAACGAACGTTTTCCGAAACTTGGCATGGATATTGATAACAGCAGTCATTGTCCTCAGACTGTTCCCCCAGAGACCCCAGGACAACAATATGCGCCCACTGGAAGGAACCGATCTCACATTCTCGAAAGCCCACTCAGACTGGCATCGAGCGTTCCAGGAAGGTCCGTGGCAAAACGCGAATCCTGGTCTTGGAAGAGCATCCGTTGCTTCGCGACGGGATCACCGATTTTCTGAATGCTCAGCCGGACCTGCAGGTATGCGGTGAGGCCGACAACATTCGCGATGCACGTAATGAGATCGCGAAATGCAAGCCTCAGTTGCTGGTCACAGCTCTGCGCCTCGGTACCGGCGACAGTCTGAATTTGTTAAGGCGCTCAAGGCTGAGAAACCCGGTTTGCTGATCCTTGTCTATTCTGCCTTTGAGGAAGCAATCTTCGCAGAGCGCACCCTGCGCGCCGGCGCAGACGGTTACGTGATGAAAACAGCGCCAAAAGAAGAATTGCTGGCTGCGATTCGCGAAATTCTAAGCGGCAACATTTACGTCAGCCGCGACGTGGCGATGCGCGCATTCAAAAAATCGTTGGAGTCGCGACCAGACCATCGTTCGGCGCCTTCTGCCATCGGCATTGAAAAGCTGTCCGATCGCGAGATGCACATTTTTCATTTGTTAGGCTCGGGGCTCGGCAACACCCAAATCGCTCATTCACTTCATCTCAGTGTAAAAACGATTGAGAGCCATCGCGAAAATATTAAGCGCAAGCTCGACCTGAGTTGCAGCCGCGATCTTGTTGCCTGCGCCAAGAAATACGTCGAGGAAACTTCTTTGCCGACGGCAAAGCGGCGCGCTCGCCATCAGAGGCAAAAAGAAGGTGGTCCGCTTCCCCGCCGCGTGAGGCTAATTTCTTACAGAAGATAACGAAGAGAACAAAGGCTGTATCCTGGGATCAGATTGGCCAAAATCTAAAGTGAGATATCTTTGTTGTCTTCCTTTGATTTGCTCCAGGCAAAATCATTCGAAGAGCAGAAATGACGGCGTTCGCTGCCTCGTTTCCTTCTGTAGTCTGTTTCAGTTGAACAAAAGGAAACAAAGAAAACGAAGAGAACTGAGTTGGGCTACGCTATACCAGACGGTTGTATTCTCGAGTGCCAATCCATTTCCAGAGAGCACTTCCACACCATCGCCCGGTAGTATCCCCGATACGAACTGACCAGTTTTCGCCGCCGACTTTCTTGAAATTGCGAGGGATGAAACGCGTTTGCCTGCCACAGATAATTTTTGCGCGCTAACGCCCGCACTGGTTCCCCAATCTGTAGTAAGCATCCCAGAACTGGGCTGCCGGCTGGGGAAGCTCAACTTTCTTCCTCGAACATGCGTGGTGATCAGCGCTTCCTCTTGAAGTCGTCTTTGGCACGACGGTTCATTTCGTCGAATTTTCCCGCAGCTGCATCCGCTTCATCTGCTTGTCCCACTGGTCATCGGCCAGGCGAGGACGCAGCTTGGCCATTAGCTCGCGTTCCTGCGGCGACAGCTTGGTGATGGCCTTCTTAATTTCGGAGACGGTGGACATAAACAAACACTACAAAAGTGAACCACTCGAGGCAGAGCGGCGTCTTCGCTGCTTTCGCTGCTCGCAAGTTTCTGAGTTTCTCTGTGGAAGATCGGGCCGGGCGCTGCCGTTCGCCGTAGCCTTGTGCGAAGGTGTCCTCAGCGGAGTTTTCATCGACGTTAAAGCGTTGTAGCGTTGAAGCCTTAAAAGGACTATTTGATCCGCCTTCGCACAGCTACGGCGACGTGGTTGATAGCGGATCTGGCGTTCCATTGCGTCTTCTGCCCACGAAACACGAAATGACACCAACAGGAAAGGAGAATTGATTCTTCTGCCGTGAGGGCAGGAACAATGATCTTCGTCTTTGAAATTTTCGCGTCTTTTGAGTGTTTGCGGGCAAATAAATCTTTTCTTCCCACGAAAGACACGAAAGACACGGGAAAGAAACAGAGCGTTTCTGAAATTTGCTCTCATTCTTTTTTTCGTCAATTCGCGCTCTGCCGCGCCGTAGTCCGGCGGATTGAATAGAGCGTCTGCCTGCCGAGGGAACATGAAACCAGCCGATCTTCAGCCTGAAATTCTTCGCGTCTTTTAGAGTGTTTGGTGGGCAAATAAATCTTTGTGCCCACGAAACACGCGAAAGAAACGAAAGGGCTCGATAATTTTTGTTTCCGTCAGCCCGGATTTCGTCATTGTCTCGAGCATCCGTGAGCGAACCGCGTTGTCCGTGGCTGCCTGCTCTTCACCTAAGGGAAATTTTTCACGCGCGAAGAGCAGCTACTTCTTCACGCGTATTCACAGAATCCCCTAGGGGGTTTCTAACTAAAAGATCAGGGAGCGTCCCCTACCCGAAAGTCGAATCTTTTTGCGAACTTCGCCGCGGCGTTCCCGGATTAGAAGGTAAGCAATGGACACGCCATGGCAATGATACCGGCCTGCAGGCAACACAGGCAACGCCTCTTCGCGCCAGCGCGCGAACTCACGCCTTTTCGTCTTTTTCTCACAGGGATCAATGCGCAGTCGGTTGGCGTTTCACAGAATTGGAGCTGGCTGGCACCGAGCGACATAGACGGGCAGGCAGGAGAGAGGCCGAGCACGCGGGAGCGTGCGAGGTCAAACGGCCTAGGGGGTTTGTAACTAAAAGATCGGGGAACCTTCCCTACCCGAAAACGCTGGTTTTCTCTTTGCACGTTGTTCAAGGACAACCACACTCCGCGCCTTACCTGGATACGCGAGTGCTCGAATTACCTTACATAAATTCATTCGAACTTCTAACCGAAGCTTAAGGACCTTGTTCACGAGCTTCGGTCCGGCGTTCCGCTGACCTAACTAACCAATGGAAACCGCCACGCCAGCGAGAACCCACCAGCTGACCACGCCCGGCGCCACGCGCGCCTAAGCTCACGTCTTTTCTACTTTTTCTCACAGGGACCAATCCGCAGTTCGCGCGGCACCGCGGCTGTGACTTCCGAGGAGCGGCGGCCTCGCTCGCGCAAAGACTTTCGAGGTCTCCAGCCCGCCGTTTCTGCTAAACTTTCAATCCCTGACGATGCACCACTTTTTTACCCCCAACACCTCCCAAACCCCCCCAAGGCCCCAGAACACTTCTTTACCCCCAAGCTCCCCAGAACGCGCTTCCCTCCGCACCCACAACCTTTAGGAAAACAATATTATGAGCAAAACTTATTCGACGCACGAAAAAGAACTTCCGGCGCGTGCCCTCACGATGGCGCTGCAAATGATCACTCTGACATTGGCAGGCTTGCGGATGCCTTCGCGGGTGGCCCACAGCAGCACAGCCAGCCAGCCAGCCTTCGTCTGGCAGCAGCCGGACTACGGCACGAGTCAAGAGGCTCCGGCCGGTCTACAAGTCACCGCGGATCAGACCCAGACCCAAACCGTCCAGGCTTTCAACAGCAACCGTCTCACG